>Ga0102589_1000293_pt1 | contig 120904 bp, 106 predicted proteins | sample AraplaMF_Col_mLB_FD_76858 | JGI IMG/M metagenome (GOLD analysis project Ga0102589, IMG submission 76858) | Arabidopsis root microbial communities from the University of North Carolina, USA - plate scrape MF_Col_mLB | ecosystem: Host-associated > Plants > Roots > Endosphere | place: USA...
TGCGGCCACATCCACCATGCCGAGATGCGCGACATCGACGGCATCCTCTACTGCAACGACGGCGACTGGGTCGAGAGCCTCACGGCGCTGGCCGAGCATGCCGACGGACAACTCGAGATCATCGAGTGGTCGGCGCACATGCCGGTGCCGTCGAAGGTCGCGCCGGCGCGCGAGGCCGTCGCGGCCTGAGCCGCGGGCCGCTCAGGGATAGGCGGCTTCGCACAGCGCCAGCACCTCGCCGCGCAGCCAGCGGTGCGAGGCCTCCTGGTCGAGCCGCGGATGCCAGATCGCCGAGGCGTTGAAGGGCGGTGTCGGCACCGGCAGCTCGAAGTGCCGCAGGCCCAGGGCCGCGGCATGGCCGGGCGTGAACGGGTTGCCGAGGCAGGAGTGCGGGATGACGGCCAGCAGGTCCGACTGCCGCGCGACCTGCATCGCGTGGGTGTAAGCCGGCACCACCATCGCCACCTGCCGCGCAAGACCGAGCGAGGCCAGCGCTTCGTCGACCGGATGGTCCATCTCGCCGGCGCGCGAGGCCACCACGTGGCCGCAGGCGGCATAGCGTTCGGCGGCGATCTCCGCCTCGTCGAGCAGCGGATGGCCGCTGCGGCACACGCCCACGTAGCGGTCGCGGAACAGCCGGCGCGTGCGCAGTTCGGGCGCCGTGGTTTTCACCGTGCCGATCTCCAGGTCGATCCCGCCCTCGCGCAGCGGCCGGGCGTCCCAGTCGGGCTTGGGCGCGAAGCGAAGCCGCACCCGCGGCGCGGCCTGCCGGATGCGTGCCAGCAGGGGCGCGGCGAGCAGGTCGATGAAGCCCTCGCCGACGCGCAGCGTGAAGCACTGGTCGAGCGTGGCGATCTGCAGCGCATGGTCGGCCGGGGCCAGCGCGGCCTGCGCCTCGCGCGCGAGTGCCGGGATGCGTTCGCGCAGTTGCATCGCGTAGGGCGTGAGCACCAGGCCGCGGCCGGCCTGCAGCAACAGCCGGTCCCCCGTTGCCTCGCGCAGGCGCGTGAGCGTGCGGCTCATGGCGGACACGCTGAGCTCGAGCCGCCGCGCCGCGCCGGTCACGCTGCCCTCGGTCAGCAGGGCATCGAGGGCGGGCAGCAGGTTGAGGTCGACGCGAGGCATGGCGCCAGCATAGGGCCGAAGCGACGATATGTGGCGTCTGGCGCAATCGTTGGTTGCAGGCCAGGCGTCTGGTGCAAACGGGATCCCGTTCCCAGAATGGGTGGCATCGCAGCCAACAAGGAGCACGCCTCATGTCCCATCCTCGCCACAGCATCCTCGTCGTCGGCGCCTCGCGTGGCCTCGGCCATGCCATCGCGGCCGAATTCCTCAAGAAGGACTGGAACGTCATGGGCACGGTCCGCGGAACGGCCCGCACCCTGCTGCACGACCTGGCCGATGCGCATCCTGGCCGCGTCGAGATCGAGTCGCTCGACATCACGCATCCCGGCCAGATCCAGGCCCTGCGCGAGCGGCTGGCGGGCCGCGTGTTCGACATCCTGTTCGTCAATGCCGGCACCACCAACCCCGATCCGACCCAGACCATCGGCGAGGTGTCGACCGAGGACTTCGTGAACCTCATGGTCGCCAATGCGCTGAGCCCGATGCGGGTGGTCGAAAGCCTCGCGGGCAACGTACCGCCGGACGGCCTGATCGGCGTCATGTCGTCGGGGCAGGGCAGCATCGCCGACAACGAGACGGGCCAGCGCGAGGTCTATCGCGGCAGCAAGGCGGCGCTGAACCAGTTGCTGCGCAGCTTCGCCGCGCGCCAGGCCGGAACGCCGCGTGCCCTGCTGGCGATGGCGCCCGGCTGGGTGCGCACCGAGCTCGGTGGGCCCGAGGGCCGGCTGACGATCGGGCAGAGCGTGCCGAGCCTGGTGGAGGTGATGCTCGCGAAGCGCGGCCGGCCCGGGCTGGAGTACCTGGACTACCGGGGGCGGACGGTGGCCTGGTGAGCGGCGCGAAGCGCGCTCAAGGCGGGGCGGCGTCCTCGTTGAGGCGTCGTCGGCCCAGCGGCGTGATGGCGAAGATCACCGCCGGGCGGGCATCGGGCCGCTCCGGATTCGGCAGCTGCGCCTTGATCATCCCGGCGGCCTCCAGAACGATTGCGCTGCGGACGTCTTTCTCATCCGCGATGACCAGCGGGAACGAAGCGTCTTCGATGCGGCGAAGAAAGTCCATGGGCATTTCACGTCTCCAAGGCTGCTGCGCGCAGTTGCCGCGCAGACTGGACGCACGAAAAGAGACTCGAGCGTCACGAAACAGACTTTACGTCTGGTCGGCATTCACGGCGTGACTTTTGTCACGTGGGGGCGCAATAATAAGGGCTAACCATTAATACGCAGGTATCAACACAATGTCGGTTTTTACCTGCTGTCAATGCAGCGTGACCCACCTGAACCGGGTCAAGCGCAGCACCTGGATGCGCTTCTTTCCCTGGCTTCGCGCCTACCAGTGCAGCAACTGCGGCAAGGTCCAGCTGCTGTCGCCGCGCGCGGTCAATGAAGCGCTGGCGGCCCATGCGTCGAGGGCCGCGCGCCACCCCGGGGCTCGGTCGAGCGAGCGCAAGGCGCCCGTGCTCGACGATGCGCCGAAGCGCAGTCCCGATATGAACTGAGGCACTGGCCCGTCGCCGGTGCAAGCCAGCGCCAGGACCAAAGAAAAAGCCCGCTGTCCGATGGACAGCGGGCTTCTCTTTTGTGTGGTGGCTCTTCACGGACTCGAACCGCGGACCTGTGGATTATGATTCCATCGCTCTAACCGACTGAGCTAAAGAGCCGAGCCCGCGATTATAGCCCAGGCTTTTGGCGGAGTTCAACCACCGCGCGAAGCTTGCGCGCCGGGCAGCTTGCCGAGTTCCTCGGACACCAGCCGCACCACCAGCTTGTCGAGCGTCTGCACCGAGTAGTTGCCCACGTCGTGCACGGTCTGCGTGCCCGGGCCGCTCGCGGGATCGGCGGCGTTCCGGTAGGTCAGGAACACGAAGCGCCCGCCGGTGTACTGCGCGATCTGGCGCTGGACGTACTCGCCCTGCTTGTCGAGGCCCGAGGCGCCCACGCTCAGCACCTTGATGCCCTTGCCGAGCGCGGCAACCATGCTGTCGTCGTACTGCGGACCGGGGTAGTCCAGGTGCGGCGGCGCGTCGGCCAGCAGCATGACGAGCCGCGTGGTGTCGTCGCCGCGCCAGCTCAGGCGCTGCACCGTCTCGTGCAGGGCCTCGTTCATCGCCTCGGGATAGTCGCCGCCGCCCGCGGCCTGCAGCGCGTCGAGCACGCCCTGGAAGGCATCGAGGTCGTTGGTGAAGTCGTGCCGGCGCACCACGAACTCGTCATGGATGTCGCGGTAGGCGACGAGGCCGAAGCAGGTGTCGGGACGGCTCGGCAGGCGCGCGACCTGGTCGGCGATGTCGCGCAGCGTGCTGCGCAGGCGGGCGATCTCGTCGCCCATCGAGCCGGTGGCGTCGATCAGGAACACCAGGTCGAGCTGCGCGCGCGCGGGGCGGGCGCCGGGACGCTCGAGCACCACGTCGACCGCGTTCTTCTGGCCGCGGCGCAGGAACGAGGTCGCCTGGCGGCCGTTCTTGCGCACGGTCACTTCGTACACCGGGCTCGATGCGGCATCGAAGGCCTTGGGATGCAGCCAGGCACGCCCGCCCGCATCGGTGCGGGCCCACATCGCGGCGCCGTTCGCGGCCTGCACGGCGACCTCGGCATCGGGCACGACGCTGCCCTGCGCATCGCGCACCTGCAGCAGGTAGCGCTCGCTGACGTCGCGCTCGCGGTGCGCGACCTGGGTGCGGTTGCGGAAGGCCAGGTACTCGCCGAAGTCGGCGTTGTCGTCGACCATGCCGGCGGTGACGGGCTCGCTCGCGGGACGTTGGGCGACCGCGGCAGTGCGGGCGTCGCGCGGGCCGGCCGCTGCGATGGGGGCCGGGACCGGCATCGCGGCCGATTCCACGACGGCCGAGCGAGCCATCTTCGCGCTGGCGCGGGCCTCGGCCATGGGGGCGGCGCTGGGTGCGGGGGCTATCGGCGCCGCCATCGACGCGAGGGGCGGGGCGGCCATGGCGACGGGCGGTGCCATGCCCGGCGCGACGGGCGCGGGCATCGCGTGGCGCGCGCCGACGGCACCCAGGGCGGACCGGTGCCGCGCGCTCCCGCCGCTGCCCGGGGTTTCGCTGGTCCGGATCGGGCGAGCGCAATGCTTCGCCGACGGCGCCTCGAAGTTCGGCATCGCCGGCTCGATCCTGCGCGCGGGCGTGACGGCCTCGGTGGCCTGCAGCGCCGGCGCGGGCCAGCGCGTGGCCGGGGTGGCGACGGCGGCATCGTCGCGGCCCGCCGGCCGCGGCTCGGTGGCGCCGCAGGCGCTCAGGACCAGGGAGGCGCACAGCAGCGCGACGAGGGGGCGGCGGGCGCGAAAGGCCGGTGACGGGATCATGGAAGGGCTCCGTGAAGTGAATCGGTGCAGGCTGTTACGGCCCGCCGCCGCCAGCGGGGTTAAGCCGATGCATCTCTTTTTTTGCGCCGCGCCAACCCCGACCGGCGCCGCCGTGCGTACCAGCTGAGGTGAGAATCCACCGATGTCCGCGCTGCCCCGCGCCCGTTCCTCCACCGCCCCTGCCAGCCCGGCCGCGCCCGAAGCGATCGGCCGCGACGCCATGCCCGACGATCAGCTGATGCTGGCCTACGCGCGCGGCGACGCCGCCGCCTTCGACGTGCTCTATGCGCGCCACGAGGGCGGGCTGTTCCGCTTCGTGCGGCGGTTGCTGGGTGCGCGGCTGGCGTCGCAGGCCGACGAGGTGTTCCAGGACACCTGGGTGCGGATCATCACGGCGCGCGAGAGCTTCTCGCCGCAGGGCGCGGCCTGGCGCACCTGGGCCTTCACGATCGCGCACAACCTCGCGATGGACCGGCTGCGCGTGAGCGGGCGCGAAGTGGCGCTCGACGGCCACGCGGGCGAGGACGACGAGGCCGTTCCCGCGCTCGAGCGCGGCGTGCACGGTGCCTCGGACGATGTCGCCACCCATCCCTCGGCCGAGGAACTCGCGTTCTGGCGCGCCGCGGGCCGGCGCCTGCTGGCCTGCCTCGACGAGCTGCCCACCGAGCAGCGCGCGGCCTTCCTGCTGCACCACGAGGACGGCCTGACGGTCGAGGCGCTGTCCGCCAGCCTGCAGATCGGTTTCGAGACCGTGCGCAGCCGGCTGCGCTACGGGCTGCAGAAGCTGCGCGGCTGCATGGAACGCTACCTCGCGGTGCTGGAGGGCGCGCGATGAGCGCCGGCTTCGACGACGACGACCTGCGCGACGCGCGCCTGCGCCGCGCGCTCGCGCACGCGCCCGACAACGAGGCGCGGCCCGAGGCACGCACGCGCGAGGCGATCCTCAAGATGGCGCACAACCTCGCGGCCGCCACACCGCCGGCCGCCGTCAACGCGCCGGCCGCGCAGCCGTGGTGGCGGCGCCTGTTCGGCGGCGGCGAAGCGCGCGGACGCATGCCGTGGAACGCTGCCTTCGCGACCTTGCTGGTGGTCGGCTTCGTCACCGTGCTGTGGCGGCAGGAGCCGGTGCCCGATGCGCGGCTCGATGGCGAGGCGCGCGTGGGGGGCACGGTGGCCGAAGCGCCGCCGGCACCGCGCGAGGCGCCCGTGGTGGTGCCCGAGGCACGGCCCGAAGCTGCCGCGCCCGTTGCGCCTTCGGGCGCGGCGGCCGAGGCAGAAGGCAATGCCGAAACGGTGCGTCGACCGCCCGCGCCCGCCGCGGCTGCGCAACGCGCGCCGGCGCCGCAGGCCGAGCGGCGGCAGGCCCCGGCCGAGCCGGTTGCCAAGTCGCGCGAGCCGGCATCGCTGGAGCGGGCCGCGCCGGCTCCAGCGACTCCGCCGCCGGCCGCGGCCGTGGCGCCGCCACCGGCCGAAGTCGCTGCGGCACCCGTGGCGCCGGCGCCCCCGCTGCCTGCCGCCGCGCCCTCGCAGGCACCGCCGCCACCGGCAGCCATGGCCCCACCGCCCGCGACCGTGGCTCCACCACCGCCTGCGGCGCCCGCGCCCGCGATCGCCGCCACGCCACCCGCACCGGGCGCAGCACCGCCCGTCGCCGATGCCGCCCCTGGCGCCTCGCAACCGGCGGCCGAGCAGTCCTCCAAGAAGAGCGAAAGCGAACGGGCCGCGACCCGCGGCGCCGCCGCCGCGCCTTCCGCGCAGCTCTCGCAAGCGGAGTCCGCCGCGCAACCGCCACCATCGCGTGCCCGCCTGGCCGCCGAGCGCGCGCCGTCCTTTGCCGCACTCGATCGCTGGACCGCCTGGTCGGACTCGGGCGAGACGTCACCGCGCCATGGCCGCGCCGACATCGAAGCCTTCCCCGCATTGCTGGGCGCGGTGGCGCGCTCGGCCACCCAGCCCGATGCGGCGCTGGCCGCGCCGGTCGAAGCGCGCATCGCGCTCTACCGCGGCCGCACCGTGGTCGCCGTGCTCGAGATCGCGGGCGAGCAGGTGCGCTGGTCGCCGCAGCCCGGTGCTTCGGCCTTCATCGGCACGCCGCCCGCGCAGGCGTTGGCCTCGCTGCGCGCCGCGCTCGAGCGCGCAACGCCTTCGACGCCGCAGCGCTGAAGGCATCAAGTTCCAGGGCAAAAAAAGCGGGCCGTCCGGCCCGCCCGCCATCAGGCGTTCTTGAAGTCCGGCTGGCGCTTGGTCAGGAAGGCGTCCATGCCTTCCTTCTGGTCCTGCGTCGCGAACAGCGCATGGAACAGCCGGCGCTCGAACATCACGCCGTCGCTCAGGCCGCTCTCGAAGGCGCGGTTGACCGACTCCTTGGCCGCGATCACCGAGATCTGCGAGAAGCCGCAGATCACCAGCGCGGCGCCCAGTGCTTCGTCGGCCAGCTTCTCGAACGGCACCACGCGGCTCACGAGGCCCGCGCGCTCGGCTTCGGCGGCGTCCATCATGCGGGCGGTCAGCACCATGTCCATGGCCTTGCTCTTGCCCACCGCGCGCGGCAGGCGCTGCGTGCCGCCGGCGCCGGGGATCACGCCGATCTTGATCTCGGGCTGGCCGAACTTGGCGTTGTCGGCCGCGATGATGAAGTCGCACATCATCGCGAGCTCGCAGCCGCCGCCGAGCGCGAAACCGGCCACGGCGCCGATCACCGGCTTGCGGATCGAGCGGATGGTCTCCCAGTTGCGCGTGATGTAGTCGCCCCGGTAGGTGTCGATGAAGCTGTACTTGGCCATCGCCGCGATGTCGGCGCCGGCCGCGAAGGCGCGCTCGCTGCCGGTGAGGATGATGCAGCCGATGGCGTCGTCGGCGTCGAAGGCCTTCAGGGCCTGGCCCAGCTCGGTCATCAGCGCGTCGTTGAGCGCGTTGAGCGCCTTCGGTCGGTTGAGGGTGATGATGCCGACCTTGCCAGCTTCGGTCCGCACTTCGATGTTCTCGTAGCTCATGGTGTCTCCGGGGAAGGGAAGAAAAACGCGCTTCACTATACCCACCGTGCCGTGCGCCACCGCGACACGGGGCTGCTCGCCGCGGCCTTCGCCCTTCCCGCTGCATGGCTTTGTTGAGAATTGTTCTCAACTAGAATCCGCGGCCATGGAGTTCCCGATGCAAGAACATGCCGTGCTGCTGCGGGCCTATGCCCGCGTGCAGGAGCGCTGCTCGCTGCTGCTGGCCGAGCAAGCCGCGCTGGTGGAGCGGCTGGAGGCGCAGATCGTGCGCCTGCGTGGCGCGCTGGTGGCGCGCGATTCGGCGATGGCGATGGTGCGCGAGGAGCTGGTCGCGCGCGCGGCCGTCGGCGCGGCCCTGCCGAAGCGGCTGCATGCGCTGCTCGCGCCGGGCACCGCGCGCCGCCTGGCCGTGCCGGCGCAGGCACCGGTGCCTGCCGGCCTGCGCGAGAAGGCCGTGCTCTGCGTGGGCGGCGACGAGCGCACGCCTTCGCTCGCGCGCCAGCTGGTCGAGATCGCGGGCGGCCGCTTCCTGCACCTCGAAGGCGCGGACGGCGCCGACGATCCCGCGTTCGAGGCCAGCCTGCGCGCGGCCGACCTCGTCATCTGCCAGACCGGCTGCCTGAGCCACGACGCCTGCTGGCGCGTGCAGGACCATTGCCGCCGCACCGGCAAGCCCTGCGTGATGGTGGGCGAGCCGCAGCCCATTCATTTCGTGCGGCGCGAGACGGCCGAGGAGGCCGCGGCCGAACGGGCCTTGCCCGCGGGCTGAAGCGCCAAAAAAGAAAACGGGCCGACGACGGCCCGTTTTTCATGGTGCGTGTTCGGCCTTAAGCCTTCGTCGCCGCGATCGCCACCGGCGCCAGCCACTTCGAGACCCGGCCCGTGTCCTGCGCGAGCAGGCGCCAGGTCGTCACGCCCGTGGGCAGCACCAGCGGCAGCTTCACCAGCTTGCGGTCGCGCGCGACCAGCGCGGTGCAGCGCTTGCCCGCGCCGAGGTAGAGCGCGAGATCGTCGAGCCGGCCGATGCGCCAGCCCTGCGCCGGCTTGCGTCCCGCGGCCGGCAGCTCGATGCCGATCCATTCGTCGCCGGCCGCGAAGCCGGCCTTCTCGGCCGCGCCGCCGCGCAGCACCACCTTGACCTGCACGCTGCCGCCGCTCTCCGCCACGCGCAGGCCCAGCGTCTGCGCGGGCTGCGAGGGATCGTCGAGCGCGGCCACGCCGTGCAGGCGCAGCAGCTCGGACAGCGGCAGCTCGGCGGTCGAATGCACCCAGGCCGCGAGCTCGGCCGCGTACGAGCGGCCGCCGGCGGCCTCGAGCGCGGCTGCGATATCGGCTTCGCTCACCGGACCGCCGCCGCTCGCGCTCCACAGGTGGCGCATCGCGTCGTCGAGCGAGCCGCGGCCCTCGGCGCGCAGCTTGAGGTCGAGGCACAGCGCGACCAGCGCGCCCTTGGTGTAGTAGCTGACGGTGCCGTTGGGCGTCTGCTCGTCCTGCCGGTAGTACTTGACCCAGGCGTCGAAGCTCGCGTCGGCCACCGACTGCACCTGCCGGCCCGGCGTCTGCTGCACCTGGTTGATGGTCTTGTTGACCAGCCGCAGATAGGCCGCGTCGTCGATCAGGCCCGCGCGGCGCAGCAGCAGGTCGTCGTAGTAGCTGGTGAAGCCCTCGAAGAACCACAGCAGCCGCGTGTAGTTCTCGCGGCCGTAGTCGTAGCGCGCGAACTCGGCGGGCCGCAGCCGCTTCACGTTCCAGGTGTGGAAGTACTCGTGGCTGATCAGGCCCAGCAGCGTGACGTAGCCGTCGCCGGCCTTCTTCATGCCGAGCTGCGGCAGGTCGCGCCGGTTGCAGATCAGCGCCGTCGAATGGCGGTGCTCGAGGCCGCCGTAGCCGTCGTCGACCGCGTTGAGCATGAACACATAGCGGTCGATCGGCGGCTTGGGACCGCCGCGCTTGCCGACCTTGTCGCCGTGCCAGAAGCGCATTTCGGCGTCGCAGATGGCTTTGGTGTCGGCCAGCAGCCGCTCGCCGTCGAACGAGGCCGCGGCGCCCGCGACCACGAAGCGGTGCGGCACGCCGCCGGCCTCGAATTCGCCGCTCCAGAAGGCGCCGAGCTCGACCGGGCTGTCGGCCAGCTCGTCGTAGTCGGCCGCGAGGTAGCGGCCGAAGCCGTGGCGGTCGGTCTTCAGCGGCGGCAGCGCGGTGGCGCAGGACCAGGGCGCGGCGCCCTCGGGCAGCGCCGAGGCGGCGGGCGCGACGATCTCGAGCGCATGCGGCGCGTCGGTCTGGCCCTCGACCCGCAGGCACAGGCTGGTGCCGTTGAAGAAGCCGCGCTCGGCGTCGAGCCAGGCGGTGCGCACCGAGTTGTCGTAAGCGCAGACCTTGTAGCGCAGCACCAGCGGCTGGCCGGCCGTGCATTCGACGCGCCAGCTGCACTTGTCGAGCTGCGTCAGCACCGGCGCCTTGCGCCGGCCCTGCGAGGCCTGCAGCCCCTGCAGGTTCTTGGCGAACTCGCGCACGAGATAGCTGCCCGGGATCCACACCGGCAGCGTCAGCAACTGCTCGGCCGCGGGGCGGTCGATGGTGAGCGTGACCTCGAACAGGCGCGCGTGCAGGTCGGCGCATTCCACGCGGTAGTGCACGCCGGGCGCGGCCACGGCCGCGGGCGTCGCGGCCGCGCGCCGCGAGGGGGACTTCGTCGCCATCAGCTGGCGGAGGCGGCGAGTTGCTTCTCGACCTGCTCGGCGGGCACGGCGCCCGGGGTGCGGGTGCCGTTGCTGTAGATCAGGGTGGGCGTGCCGGTGATGTTGTAGCGGCGGCCGAACTCGACGTTGCGCTGCAGCGCGGTCACGTCGCAGCTGCCGGGCGCGGTGGCCGGGCGCGTGCCCGCTTCCATCCAGTCGCTCCAGGCCTTGCCCTTGTCCTTGCTGCACCAGATGTCGCGCGACTTGACGGTCGAATCGGGTCCCAGCACCGGGTAGAGGAACAGGTAGACGGTGACGTTGTCGACCGACTTCATGTCCTTCTCGAAGCGCTTGCAGTAGCCGCAGTTCGGGTCCTCGAAGACCGCGAGCTTGCGCTTGCCGTTGCCGCGCACGATCTTGATCGCGTCCTTCACGGGCAGCTTGTCGAAGGCCACCTCCGACAGCTTCGCCACGCGTTCCTCGGTGAGGTTGCGGCGCGCGTTCACGTCGATCATGTTGCCCTCGAGCAGGTAGTTGCCCTGCTCGTCGGTGTAGTAGATCTGCGCGCCGTTGACGCGCACCTCGTAGAGGCCGGGCATCGGCGACTTGCTGACCTCGTCGATGGTCGGGAACTGCGGGATGCGTTCCTTGAGGTTCTTGCGGATCTCGGCTTCGCCGGCATGGGCGCCGAAGGCCGCGAAGAGCGCGAGCGACGCGAAGGCGGCGGGAAGCAGGTGGCGTGCGAGTGTCTTCATGGGTTCGAGGGAGGTCGTTGTTCGGTTCGTCCGGAATCGGGTCTTCAGGCCTTCAGGCTTTCAGGCCCATGGCCTGCCGCGTGACCCAGTGCTTGACCAGGCGCGTGCGGTCGAAACCGCGCATGCCCCAGTTGCGCAGCGCGGGCAGCGGGCCCAGGCCGTGCGAGAAGAGTTGCTGCAGCCCGTCGGTGGCCAGGCTCATCTGCAGTACCTCGGTGCGGCGCGCGCGTTCGTAGCGGCGCAGCAGGCGCGGATCGCCCACGCTGCGCCAGTAGTCGCGCTCCTTGATGACGGTGGCCAGCGCGGCCGCGTCGGCCAGGCCGAGGTTCAGGCCCTGGCCCGCGAGCGGATGCACGGTGTGGGCCGCGTCGCCGGCCAATGCCCAGGTGCGCGGCGCCTGGCCGCTGGTTTGCGCCGCAGTCTGTGCGGAGGCAGGCAGGGTGCCGGTCCAACGGTCGGCGATGGCGCGCGCGAGCGGCCAGGCGGCGCGCTCGCTCGCCAGCCGCAGCGCGCCGAAGGCCTGGTGGCTGGCCTCGGTCGCGGCGGCATTGAATTCCTCGGCCGATTGCGCGAGCAGCGCCGGCGCGCGCAGCTGGTCGACCGACCACACGAGCGCCAGCCTGCGGCCGTGCACGCCGTCGAGCGGCAGCAGCGCGAACACCTCGCCCTTGTCGTTGAACCACTGGCGCGCCGTGCCGTCGTGCGACTGCTCGGCCTCGAGCCGCGCCGCGATCGCATGCTGCGGATAGCGCGTGACCGCGTAGCTCACGCCGAGCGCCTCGCGCGTGGCGCTGGCCTTGCCTTCGCAGACCACGGTGAGCGGCGCGGCGACCGGTTCGCTCACCACCTCGATCTGGGGCTGGAAGCGCACCGCGTCGGCCAGCTGCTTCTCGAGCGCCGGCACGTCGACGATCCAGGCCAGCGCCTCGACCTTCTGGCGCGCGGCGCTGAACTGCACGCGGCCGCCCTCGTCGCCGTCGACCACCATCTCGCGCACCGGCGTGGCGCTGATGCCTTCGGGCCAGGCGCGCAGCGAGACCAGCAGTTCGCGCGACGCGGCGTTGAGCGCATAGGCGCGGACGTCTTCCCGCTCGACGGCGGCGGGCGGCGCCACCAGCGCCACGCGCACGCGTTCGCGCGCGAGCAGCAGGGCCAGCGTGCGGCCGACGATGCCGGCGCCGCGGATACAGACTTCGGGGGGGAGGGCCATCGCGGCATTGTAGGAGGAGGCTCCCGCGGCCGGCCCCGTGGGGAAACCGGCCATTGGGGGTATGCCGGGAGCGAGGACAATCGAGCCCCCATCCGAGGAGCCCCCGTGACAGATTTCGATCTCCAGGCCACCATCGCGCGCCTGTTCGTGTACCCCGTCAAGTCCTGCGCCGGCGTCGAGCTGCCCGAAGCGCTGCTGACCGAGACCGGCCTCGAGTTCGACCGGGCCTGGATGGTGGTCGACGCACAGGGCGAGTTCGTCACGCAGCGGCAGCTGCCGCGCATGGCGCTGATCAAGCCACAGATGAAGCACACCGAGGTGGTGCTGCGCGCGCCCGGCATGCTGGCGCTGCACCTGGCCTTCGACCGGGTCGAGCAGCCGATGCGGGTGCGGGTCTGGAAGGACGAGGTCGATGCCTACGACATGGGCGACATCGCGGCCCAGTGGTTCAGCGATTTCCTCTCCGAGCCCGGCAAGCCGCAGCAGCTGCGCCTGGTGCGCTTCGACCCCGAGGTCAAGCGGCTGTCGAGCCTCAAGTGGACCGGCGGCATCGAGGCCCAGACCCAGTTCGCCGACGGCTTCGCGCTGCTGGTGGCCAGCGAGGGCTCGCTGGCCGAGCTCAACGAGCGGCTGGCGCGCGACGGCCATGGCCCGGTGGGCATCGAGCGCTTCCGGCCCAACATCGTGCTGGCCGGCATCGAGTCGCACGACGAGGACCGCGTCGAGATGCTGCATGTCGCCAGCGGAGCCGGGGGCTCGGAGGACGGCGCGCAGCTGCAGCCGGTCAAGCCCTGCACCCGCTGCCCCATTCCCGACATCGACCCGGCCACCGCGCTCAGCAGCCCCGAGGTCAACGACACCTTGCGCACCTACCGCGCCGATCCGCGCGTGGACGGCGGCATCACCTTCGGCATGAACTGCATCGTGATCCAGGGCGTGGAGCAGATGCTCAAGGTCGGGCAGCCCGTGGGAGCGAACTACAAGTTCGAATGAATGGCTAGAAGGTCACGCCCGCGCACAGGATGATGTTCGCGTAGGGCGTGCATTCGCCAGTGCGCACCACCGCCTTGGCGCGCGCGCTCAGACGTTTCAGTTCCTCGTGCGACACCGTCTCGGGCACGACCGCGAGCTGCCCCGCGCACCATTCGGGCAGTTCGCCCGTGGCGCGGCCCTCGACCGCCTCGCGCGCGAGCAGCGCGCGCTCGACCTGCAGTTCGCTGAGCACCGCCTTCAGCACCTCGGCCACGCGCGGCACGCCGGGCGTGAGCGCGAGGTCGATGCGGCGCGGGCCATCGGGAATCGGCAGGCCGGCGTCGCCGATCACCAGCATGTCGCCATGGCCCATGGTGGCGATGACCTGGGACAGTTCGGAGTGCAGCAGGGCGGTACGTTTCACAGCGGAATCCAGTCGGGGGGCAGGGGGCTGCGCAGCACGGCCTCGCGCTGCGGGATGGAAGGCTGGGCGCCGGGCTGCTGGATGCACAGCGCGGCGGCGCGGATGCCCAGGCGCACGGCCTCGTCGAAGGACTGGCCTTCGCCGAGCGCGGTGGCGAGCGCGCCGAGGAAGGTGTCGCCGGCGGCCGTGGTGTCGACCGCCTGCACGACCAGCGCCGGATGGTGGCGCGCGCCGTCGGCATCGACCGCCACCGCGCCGCGCGCGCCGAGCGTGACCACCACGCGCGCGATGCCGCGCGCGCGCATCGCCTGCCCGGCGGCCGCGGCCTCCTGCGGGCTGTCGGCGCCCAGGCCGCTGAGCGTGCGCGCCTCGATCTCGTTGACCACCAGCGTGTCGATCTTCGGCCACAGGGGCTCGGCGATGGCCTGCACCGGCGAGGGATTGAGCAGCACCTTGCAGCCGGCCTCGTGCGCGACCGCGATCGCGCGCTCGACCTGCGCCATCGGGGTCTCGAACTGGGTCACGAGGAAGGCCGCGCCCTCGAGCCGGGTGCGCAGGTCCGCCGCGTCGAGGTCGACGCGGGCATTGGCGCCCGCGATCATCACGATGCGGTTCTGGCCGCTGTCCTCGACCATGATCAGCGCGGTGCCCGTGGGTTCGGCCGCATCGGTGCGCAGGGCCTCGGTGTCGATGCCGTCGCGCTCGAGCGCCTGGCGCAGCGCGCGGCCGTGGTCGTCGTCGCCCACGCAGCCGATCATCCGCACCTGCGCGCCCTCGCGCGCGCAGCTCACGGCCTGGTTGGCGCCCTTGCCGCCGGGGATGGTGGCGAAGGAGCGGCCCAGCAGGGTCTCGCCCGCGGCGGGCGCATGCGGCACGCGCAGCACCAGGTCCATGTTGAGGCTGCCGAGCACCACGATGCGCGGTGCCGCGGGGCGGGAGGAAGACGTCGGGCTCACGGGGTGCGGGACTTTCGGGTGTCGGCGGAAGAGGGGACGGAGACGGGTGCGGCCGCGGGCGCTCCGGAATAGCGCGCGGTCGAGGCGCGCACGTGCAGCTCGGGCTGCAGCACCACCTTGCGCGCATCGCGACGGCGGCCGCCCACGCGCTCGAGCAGCATGTCGACGGCCAGCGCGCCGATGCGCTCCTTGGGCTGGGCCACGGTGGTGAGCGCGGGGCTGGTGTAGGCCGAGAGTTCGATGTCGTCGAAGCCGACGATCGAGAGCTCGTCGGGCACCCGCACGCCGCTCTCGTGCGCGGCGCGCAGCGCGCCGATCGCCATCAGGTCGTTGCAGACGAAGACCGCCGAGGGAATGTCGTTGGTGCCGGCGCGCAGGATGGCGTGCATCGCCTCGTAGCCGCCCTGGCTGGTGAAGCCGCCGCGCCACAGCAGCGCGTCGGCGTCGGCCGCGCCCGTGCTGTTGCCGCTCTCGGCCAGCGCCATGCGCCAGCCCGCGATGCGCTGCTCGCTCGGCGACACGCCCTGCGGCCCGCCGATGCAGGCGATGCGGCGGTGGCCCAGCGACAGCAGGTGGCGCACCGCGAGCAGGCCGCCCTGCATGTGGGCGGTCTCGACCAGGTCGCAGTGCGGGTCGGCGATCTCGCGGTCGAGCAGCACGGTCGGCACCTTGAGGCCGTTGAGCTGCCTGGCCAGCGAGTCGTCGTCGCCGGTCGACACCACGATCAGCCCGTCGATGCGGCGCTCGGCCAGCACCTGCAGGTACACGCTCTGGCGGTGCGGCTCGTCGTCGGTGTTGCACAGGATCAGCGTGTAGCCGGCGCCGAAGCAGCGGTCCTCGATGATGCGCACGATCTCGGCGAAGTAGGGGTTCGAGCTGTTCGGGATCAGCATCCCGAGCGTCGAGGTGGTGTTGCTCTTGAGGCTGCGCGCCATCGCGTTGGGCACGTAGCCGAGTTCGCGGATCGCGAGCTCGACGCGCTCGCGGCCCTTGGCGCTGACGTGGCGCGTGTCGTTGACCACGTGCGAGACGGTGGTGACCGACACGCCCGCGCGCAGTGCGACGTCCTTGATGGTGGCCATGGCCTGGGTGTTCCTGTTTCGGGGTGCTGCTTCGTGGGGAGGGGGAGCGTCAGGCCAGCCGGCGATCGGCGCGGCGCTGGCGCAGGGTGTCGATGATCACCGCAACCACGATCACCGCGCCGGTGATGATGCGCTTGCTCGGCTCGCTGGCGCCGACCTGCGCCAGGCCGGCCTCGAGCACCGCGATGATCAGCACGCCGAAGAAGGTGTTGACCACCGAGCCGCGCCCGCCCATCAGGCTGGTGCCGCCGATCACCACCGCGGCGATCACCTGCAGTTCGATGCCCACGCCCGAGTTCGGGTCGGCCGCCTCGAGGCGCGCCGACTGCATCAGCCCCGCCAGGCCGGCCAAGAGGCCCGTGACCGCGAACACCACGATGCGGATCGGCCGCGGGTCGATGCCCGCGAGGCGCATCGCTTCCTCGTTGGTGCCGATGCCCACCACGTAGCGGCCGAACACGGTGCGCGACAGCACCAGCTGGCCCACGATCACCAGCACCACCGCGAGCACGAAGGCCGCCGAGATGCCGCCGATCCACGGCGCCGCCAGGCCCGAGATGGCGTCGCCCACGTACTGGGTGCGCGAGTCGGTCACCAGGTAGGCGCCGCCGCGCACGGCTTCGAGCATGCCGAGCGAGACGATGAAGCTCGGCAGCCGCCAGGCCACCGACACCGCGCCGGTGATCGCGCCGCAGATCAGGCCGGTGGCCAGGCCCAGCAGCGCGGCCAATGGCACCGGCAGGTGCCATTGCAGGATGGCGGCGGCGGCCACCGCCGCGCTGAGCGCCAGCACCGAGCCCACGGAGAGGTCGATGCCCGCGATGATCAGCACGAAGGTCATGCCCACGGCCATCACGGCCAGCGCGGGGATCTCGTTGGCGATGGTGACGAAGGTCTCCACCGTGAGGAAGTATTCGCTGAGGCTGCCGAACAGCGCGATCATGCCGAGCAGCACCACGGCCAGGCCGATGTAGGTGCCGAGCTGGCCCTTGAGGGAACCGGCGCCGGAGGCGGGGGGAGCGGAAGCGGTGGTGGTCGTCATGGGGCGAAGGAGGATGAGGCTCAGGCGGCGGCCGCGAGAGCGTGAGCGGTGGGGGCTGCGGAGGCGGCGCGGCCGGTGTCGCCGAAGGCCGCGGCCAGGATCGACTGCTGGTCCCAGGCGCCGCGCTCGAACACCGCCACCAGGCGGCCGGCGTGCATCACGCCGATGCGGTCGCACATGGCCATGAGTTCGCGCAGGTCGCTCGACACCATCAGCAGCGCCTTGCCGGCCTCGGCCATGCGGTCGAGCTCGGCATAGAGGTCGGCGCGCGCGCCCACGTCGACGCCGCGCGTCGGCTCGTCGAGCAGCAGCACCTTGCATTCGCGGTGCAGCCAGCGCGCGAACACCACCTTCTGCTGGTTGCCGCCGCTGAGCGTGGCCACGCTCTGCTCCTCGCTGCGCGAGCGGATGCGCAGCGTCTGCACCAGCCGGCGCGCGATGCCGCGCTCGGCGGCCGCGCGCAGCCAGCCCAGGCGCGAGACCGCGCCGAGGTCGCTGAGCGTGGCGTTGACGCGGATCGACTGCGTCATCAGCAGGCCCTGCGACTTGCGGTCCTCGGTGACCAGGCCGATGCCGGCGCGGATCGCCTGCATCGGCGAGCGCCAGCGGCCCGCGGCCGGTTGCTGCGCGCCGGGCCAATGGAGTTCGATGGTGCCGCGCTCGGCCTTGTCGGCGCCGAACAGCAGCCGCACGAGCTCGGTGCGGCCCGAGCCCACGAGCCCGGCGATGCCCATCACCTCGCCCGCGCGCAGTTGCAGGTCGACGTCGCGCACCGCGCTGCCGCGGCCGATGCCGCGCGCGCTCAGCATCGGCGCGCCGGCCACGCGGCGCGGGCGGCCGTCGTGCTCGTGCACCGCGCGGCCGACCATGCGCTCGACCAGCTCGGATTCGCGCACGCCGGCCATCGGCCGCACGTCGACCAGCCGGCCATCGCGCAGCACGGCCACGCGGTCGGCGATGCGCTGCAGTTCCTCGAGCCGGTGCGAGACGTAGACGATGCCCACGCCGCGCGCCTTCAGCAGCGCGATCTGCTCGAACAGGTGCTCGGTCTCGCGCGGCGTCAGCATCGCGGTCGGCTCGTCGAGGATCAGCACGCGGGTGTCGTCGAGCAGGTTGCGCGCGATCTCCACCATCTGCTGCTGGCCGATGCCCAGGCGCGAGACCGGCACGGCCGGGTCGATGTGCGAGAGGCCGATCTTCGCGAGCTGCAGCCGCGCGGCCGCATGCAGCTCGGCGCGCTGCAGCCAGCCCATTCGCTGCGGCAGCCGGTCGAGCAGCAGGTTCTCGGCCACCGTGAGCGTGGGCACGAGCCCCAACTCCTGCATCACCATGCGCACGCCGTGCGCCTCGGCGTCGCGGCGCGAGCCCGGCTGGAACGGCGCGCCGCCCAGCAGCATCGTGCCGCGCGTCGGCGTGACCAGGCCGCAGACGATCTTGGAGAGGGTGCTCTTGCCGGCACCGTTCTCTCCGGTCAGCGCGAGCACCTCGCCGGCCTCCAAGGTGAGGCTCACGCCGTCGAGCACCGGCGCGGCGTAGTCCTTGCCGATGTCGTGGAGCGCGAAGAGCGGCGTGGCGGGTGTTGCGGACATGGGCGCCGGCAAGGGTGGTTCCTCGAGGTGTGTGACAGCGGTGGAAGCGGCGCGGTGCTTACTTCTTCGAGTCCTTGGTCACCAGCACCACGTCGGTCTTGATCTCGGCCGGCATGTCGGCCTGGCTCTTCTTGTCGGCGATCGCCTTCAGCGCGGTCTCGATGCCGAACACGGCCTGCTTGTCGGCGAACTGGTCGGCCGTGGCGAGCACGCGGCCGTCGGCCAGCATCGGCTTGATGGCGCCGATGTTGTCGTAGCCCACCACCTGCACCTTGCCGGCCTTGCCCGCGGCCTTCACCGCCGCCACCGCGCCCAGCGCCATGCTGTCGTTGCCGGCAAGCAGCGCCTTGAGGTCGGGGTTCTCGCGCATCATGCCGGCGGCCACCGTGTTGCCCTTGTCGATTTCCCACTGGCCCGACTGCACGCCCGCGACGCTGATGCCGGCGGCCTTCATCGCGTCCTGGTAGCCGAGGGTGCGCTGCTGCGCATTGAAGGTGGTCGACACGCCTTCGATGATCCCGACCTTGTCGCCCGACTTCAGGCTCTTGGCGAGGTAGTCGCCCACCAGCTTGGCGCCGGCGCGGTTGTCGGGGCCGACGAAGGGCACCTGGATGTTCTTTTCCTTCAGCGCGGCCGCGTCGAGGCGGTTGTCGATGTTGACCACCAGGATGCCCTTGTCGATGGCGGCCTTGACCACCGGCACCAGCGCCTTCGAATCGGCCGGCGCGATCACCAGCGCATTGACCTTCTGCGCCACCATCTGCTCGACCATCTTGATCTGCGCGGCGGTGTCGGTCTCGTCCTTGATGCCGTTGGTCACCAGCGTGTACTTGCCCGAATTCGCCTTCTGGTGCGCCTTGGCCCCGTCTTCCATGGTGCGGAAGAACTCGTTGGCCAGCGACTTCATCACCAGCGCGACCTTGGGCTTGTCCTGCGCGAGCGCCGGCGAGGCGGCGAAGGTGCCCAGCAGGGCGAGGGCGGCGGCGGTCTGCACGGTGCGGCGGGTGAACTTCATGGTGCGTGTCTCCTGAGGTGTGTTGGAACGAACGATGACCGATCTGGCGGCCCGGCGCCGATGGTAATGGACGAAAACGTTTGCGCAAACGTTTGCTTATCGGGTTTTCATCGGGTTTTACCCTGACCCGCCGGCCCGGTTTGGCGCCCGGCGCAAACCGCCGCTCGAGCCGCCTCGCCTAAAATCGCCGGTTCACCTGAGGACCCCCCATGAGCTTGAAGTGCGGCATCGTCGGCCTGCCCAACGTCGGTAAATCCACCCTTTTCAATGCGCTGACCAAGGCCGGCATCGCAGCGGAAAACTATCCCTTCTGCACCATCGAGCCCAATGTGGGCATCGTCGAGGTGCCCGATCCGCGGCTCGCCCAGCTCGCCGACATCGTCAAGCCCGAGCGCGTGGTGCCCGCCATCGTCGAGTTCGTGGACATCGCGGGCCTCGTGGCCGGCGCCAGCACCGGCGAAGGCCTGGGCAACAAGTTCCTGGCCCACATCCGCGAGACCGACGCCACGGTGAACGTGGTGCGCTGCTTCGACGACGACAACGTGGTGCACGTGGCCGGCAAGGTCGACCCGATCTCCGACATCGAGGTGATCCAGACCGAGCTGTGCCTGGCCGACCTGTCGACGGTCGAGAAGGCGCTGCAGCGCCACACCAAGGTGGCCCGCTCGGGCGACAAGGAGGCGCAGAAGCTGGTCGGCCTGCTCGAGCGCTGCCAGGCCGCGCTCAACGAGAACAAGCCCGTGCGCGCGCTCGAGTTCACCAAGGAAGAGCAGCCGCTGGTCAAGAGCTTCACGCTGATCACCGCCAAGCCCGCGATGTTCGTGGGCAACGTGGCGGAAGACGGCTTCGAGAACAACCCCTACCTCGACCGCCTGCGCGAGTACGCCGCCAAGCAGAACGCGCCCGTGGTGGCCATCTGCGCCAAGATCGAGGCCGACCTGTCCGAGATGGACGACGAGGACAAGAAGATGTTCCTGGCCGAGATCGGCCAGGACGAGCCGGGCCTCAACCGCCTGATCCGCGCCGCCTTCAAGCTGCTGGGCCTGCAGACCTACTTCACCGCCGGCGTGAAGGAAGTGCGCGCCTGGACCATCCACGTCGGCGACACCGGCCCGCAGGCGGCCGGCGTGATCCACACCGATTTCGAGAAGGGCTACATCCGCGCCCAGACCATCGGCTTCGACGACTACATCGCCTTCAAGGGCGAGCAGGGCGCCAAGGACGCGGGGAAGATGCGTTCCGAAGGCAAGGAATACGTCGTCAAGGATGGCGACGTGATGAATTTCCTGTTCAGCTCCTGAACCTTTCGCGCCCCGCGCGAAGAAAGCGCCGTGATCCGCAGCGTCACGGGTCCGGCGCCCTCCACATCTCTCCCTTCACGCTGGCCAGCCGCGCCGCCTCCCGCTCGCGTCGGCGTGATTTGCTTCTCGGAAATTCGCGGGTCCGCGAATTGAGCGGAAATTCCTGAATTCCCGCGTGTGTATTATCCCGGGCGTTTTTTGGGTTTCCGGGGAATGAGTTTCCTGCGAAATCCGACGAATTCTGATTGAAATCGAAGCCAAATAATTCATTGATTTGAATTTTGGTTCGATTCGGAATTTTCGAAGGATGTTCAGGCATCCAGGAATAAAAAGGGGAGGAAATACAAATGAACCGGATATTCACGGGCTGGCTCGCCGCATGCCTCATGGTCGCGGGCCTGCGGATCGCCGCCGCGGCGCCATCGGTGTCGGATGCGGCATCCGACGAATTGCTGCGCGTCGCGGCCGACATCCTTCGCAAGGCCGACGCCGACCAGGTGAACGAGCTCTGGGAGTCGGGCTCCGGCGTGCTGAAGAGCCGCATGGGCAAGACCGCCTTCGTGCGGGCCACGCGAAAGGCGCGGCTGTCGATGGGGCCCGTCACCGATCGCGAGTGGTCGAGCGTGACACGGCTCAAGTACCAGGCCGACAACGAATCCGGTTTTCCCGCGGGCCTTTATGCCAATGTCGTGTTCTCCACCCAGCTGGACAGCGGCAGGAAAGCCTCCGAAAGAATCAGCTTCGCGCGCGAGAACAACCGCTGGATCTTCACCGGCTATGCAATCGCGCGGGAGGCGCCGGATACCGCCGCGACGCAGGATGCATCGGCGGCGCCCGCCAAGCCCGCAACCCAAACCGCAACCCAAACCGCAACCCAACCGGGCGCGCCTGCGGTGCGCCCTGCCGGCACCGCCGAGGTCGAGGCCGCGGTGCAAGCCTGGGCCTCGGCCTGGTCGGCCCGGGACGTGGATCGCTACCTGGCGGCCTATGCGCCGGACTTCACGCCGGCCCGCGGCCAGAGCCGCTTCCGGTGGGAAGAGGAACGCCGCGCCCGCATCACGAGCAAGTCGAGCATCGGCGTCACCCTCGAGGACCTGGTCATCAGCGTCGTTGGCGAGACCGCGAGCGCCCGGTTCCGGCAGAACTACCGCGCGGACGCCTTGCGTGAGGTGAGCCGCAAGACGCTGGAGCTGCAGCGCTCGGGCGGCCAGTGGCTGATCCGCAGGGAAAACACCGGCGGTTGAGCTCGCCGCGGACCGCCATGGCTTCGACTTCCAGCGACGAACGCTTCGCCCAGGTCGTGTTCGCCTCGATCCAGGCGGCCGAGAAGCTCATGCGCAGGGACGCAGCGCTGCCTCCGCTGGGCCTCGCGTTCCTGCGCGAGGGCGACGAGTTCCAACTGGTCAACCCGCACGAAGAGGACCGGGCGAGGAACCTCGATGGCGAGCGGCTCCAGGAGCGCGTGCACGAGCGGCTTCGCGCCATCGTCGGGCAGCGCGACGATGTGGTCGCCGTGTCGACCGTGCTGTACCAGCGCGGACGGGGCCGGATCTATGTCCAGGTCGAACTGCCCGAGGCGGTGATGCAGCCGCTGGTCTTCGCCGTGGCGCGCGTGAATGGCGTGTGGACCGTCTCCGACAGCTGGGAATCGTTCCACCGGCTGATCGCGGCACCCCTCTTCGCGCGCTGAGCCGAGGGCGGCTGCGGGGACTGCGCATCGGCGCGCGGCAGGCTAGACTGCCGCGCCCCGTCGCCCTCGCATCATTCCAACCCCGCCATGCTCACCGTCCACCACCTCAACAACTCGCGTTCGCAGCGCGTGCTCTGGCTGCTCGAAGAACTGGGCCTGCCCTACGAGATCGTCCACTACCAGCGCGATCCGAACACCATGTTGGCGCCCGCTTCGCTGCGCGCGGTGCATCCGCTGGGCAAGTCGCCGGTGGTGACGACCGACGATGGACTCGTGCTCGCGGAATCGGGCGCGATCATCGAGACCGTGATCGAGCGCTATGGCCAGGGCCGCCTGGCGCCCGCGCCGCTCACGCCCGAGGCGCTGCGCTATCGCTACTGGCTGCACTTCGCCGAGGGCACGGCGATGTCGCCGCTCTTGCTCAAGCTGGTGTTCGACCGCATCGAGAGCAGCAAGATGCCCTTCTTCGCCAAGCCGGTGGCCAAGGCCATCGCCGCCAAGGCCAAGTCGGCGTTCATCCTGCCGAACATCGCAAGCCACCTGAACTACATGGAAGCCGAACTCGGCAAGAGCGAATGGTTCGCGGGCGATGCGTTCAGCGGCGCCGACATCCAGATGAGCTTCGTGGTCGAGGCCGCGCATGCGCGCGGCGGGCTCGATGCGAAGCGGCCGAAGCTCATGGCCTGGCTCGCGCGCATCCATGCGCGCCCCGCCTACCAGCAGGCACTCGCGCGCGGCGGCCCGTACGAACTGCTGAACTGAAGCCGTCCGTTCAGGACGGAAAGATGTAGAGCAGCGCCACCGTCATCGTGACGTAGCGCAGGAACTTGCCGATCGCCATGTAGGCCAGGCAGGGCCAGAACGGCAGCCGCAGCCAGCCCGCGACCGCGCACAGCGGATCGCCGACCAGCGGCAGCCAGCTCAGCAGGCAGGCCTTCGGGCCGAGCCGCTCGAGCCAGCCCAGCACGCGCACGTGGTGCTTCGAGTGCGAGTACTTGTCGGCCACCTTGTGCGCGCCGTAGCCCATCCACCAGTCGACCGCGCCGCCCAGCGTGTTGCCCACGGTCGCGACCGCGATCGCGGGCCAGAACAGCTCGGGGTTGAGCTTGAGCAGGCCGAACAGCACGGGCTCCGAACCCACGGGCAGCAGCGTCGCCGAGATGAAGGCGGCGATGAACAGCGTGGAGAGGCCGTATTGCGGCAGCGCGAGAAGCGCGAGGAGTGCGTCGAGCCAGGCTTGCATAAGGTCGGCGCAGTATAGGCAGCGGATCCAGGAGGGCCAGGTCGGAGGAGGCGCCGCCGCGCATGGGATTTCCACCCGTGTTTACACCCGTCGCGGCGACGCGAATCGGCGCAAATCGTTTCAGTCACTGAAATGGCAGGTGGCTACAATCGTGCCTCATTTTTCAGCAGCCGACGCGCACAGCCTTCCCCGCCATGACCCTGCAGATCGGCAACCACACGCTGGGGAACCGCCTGTTCGTCGCGCCCATGGCCGGCGTGACGGACCGGCCCTTCCGCATGCTGTGCCGCGCGCTCGGCGCGGGCTATGCGGTCAGCGAGATGGTGACCTCGCGCAAGGACCTCTGGAATTCGCTCAAGACCTCGCGCCGTGCCAACCACGACGGCGAGCCGGGTCCCATCGCGGTGCAGATCGCGGGCACCGACGCGGCCATGATGGCCGAGGCCGCGGTCTACAACATCGAGCGCGGCGCGCAGATCATCGACATCAACATGGGTTGCCCGGCCAAGAAGGTCTGCAACAAGTGGGCCGGTTCGGCGCTGATGCGCGACGAGCCGCTGGCGCTCGAGATCGTGAGCGCGGTGGTCGATGCTGCGCAGCCGCACGGCGTGCCGGTCACGCTCAAGATGCGCACCGGCTGGAGCATGGAGCACCGCAACGCGGTGAAGCTCGCGCGCGATTTCGAATCGGCCGGCGTGCAGATGCTCACCGTGCACGGCCGCACGCGCGAGCAGGGTTACAAGGGCCACGCCGAATACGACACCATCGCCGCCGTGAAGGCCGCGGTGCGCGTGCCGGTGGTGGCCAACGGCGACGTGCGTTCGCCCGAGAAGGCGCGCGAAGTGCTCGCGGCCACCGGTGCCGACGCGGTGATGATCGGCCGCGCCGCGCAGGGCCGGCCGTGGATCTTCCGCGAGATCGCCCACTTCCTCGACACCGGCACGCACCGCGCGCCCCCGCTGGTGGCCGAGGTACGCCGGCTGCTGCTCGACCACCTGGTGGAGCACTACGCACTGTACGGCGACTACAGCGGCGTGCGCACCGCGCGCAAGCACATCGGCTGGTACGTGCGCGCGCTGCCCGGCGGCGAGGAATTCCGTTCGCGCATGAACGCCATCGAGGACTGCGAGGCGCAGCTGCGCGCGGTCGGCGAGTATTTCGACGGGCTTGCGGACCTGATGGACCGCATCCCGCAGCACCAGGCGGCCGAAGAGCTGTCCGGCGAAGAGGAGGCGGCCTGCGCCGCTGATTAAGAGAAGAAAAGCATGAGCAAGAAACACATCGAGGACTGCGTGCGCGCCAGTCTGGAGAGCTACTTTCGCGACCTGCGCGGCACCGAACCCGACGGCATGTACGACATGCTCGTGCGCGTGGTCGAGAAGCCGCTGCTCGATGTCGTGATGACGCGTGCCGAGGGCAACCAGTCGAAGGCCGCCCAATGGCTGGGCCTGAACCGCAACACGCTGCGCAAGAAGCTGGTCGAACACAAACTTTTGAAATGAACGAGAACGCACGGCGTAACGACACCATGGCCAAGACCGCACTGATTTCCGTCTCCGACAAGACCGGCATCCTCGAATTCGCGCAGGCGCTGCATGCGCTGGGCATCAAGCTGCTGTCCACCGGCGGCACCGCCAAGCTGCTGGCCGACGCCGGCCTGCCGGTGACCGAGGTGGCCGACCACACCGGCTTTCCCGAGATGCTCGACGGCCGCGTGAAGACGCTGCATCCGAAGATCCACGGCGGCCTGCTCGCGCGGCGCGACCTGCCGGCGCACGTGGCGGCCATCGAGCAGCACGGCATCGACACCATCGACCTCTTGATCGTCAACCTCTATCCGTTCGAAGCCACCGTGGCCAAGCCCGGCTGCACGCTCGAGGACGCGATCGAGAACATCGACATCGGCGGCCCGGCCATGGTGCGCAGCGCCGCCAAGAACTGGAAGGACGTGGGCGTGCTGACCGACGCCTCGCAGTACGCCGTGGCACTCGCCGAGCTCAAGGCCGACGGCAAGCTCAGCGACAAGACCAAGTTCGCGTTCTCGGTGGCGGCGTTCAACCGCATCGCCGACTACGACGGCGCGATCAGCGACTACCTCTCGGCGATCGACTTCGAGACCAGCCAGGGCCAGTCGACACCCACGCGCTCGCTGTTCCCGGCGCAGAGCAACGGCCGCTTCGTGAAGGTGCAGGACCTGCGCTACGGCGAGAACCCGCACCAGCAGGCCGCGTTCTACCGCGACCTGCATCCGGCGCCCGGTTCGCTGGTGTCGGCGAAGCAGCTGCAGGGCAAGGAGCTCAGCTACAACAACATCGCCGATGCCGATGCGGCGTGGGAATGCGTCAAGAGCTTCGACGTGCCGGCCTGCGTGATCGTCAAGCACGCCAACCCCTGCGGCGTGGCGATCGGCAAGGATGCGGCCGAGGCCTATGCCAAGGCCTTCAAGACCGACCCGACCTCGGCCTTCGGCGGCATCATCGCCTTCAATCGCACGGTCGACGCCGCCACCGCGCAGGCCGTGGCCAAGCAGTTCGTCGAAGTGCTGATGGCCCCGGGCTACACGCACGAGGCGCTCGAGGTGTTCCAGGCCAGCAAGGCCAAGCTCAACGTGCGCGTGCTCGAGATCGCGCTGCCGCCGGGCGGCGCCACCGACTGGGACAACGGCCGCAACGCGATGGACGTGAAGCGCGTCGGCTCGGGCCTTTTGATCCAGACCGCCGACAACCACGAGCTCGCGCTGTCCGACCTCAAGGTCGTGAGCAAGAAGCAGCCCACGCCGCAGCAGCTGCAGGACCTGCTGTTCGCCTGGAAGGTCGCCAAGTACGTGAAGAGCAACGCGATCGTGTTCTGCGCCGACGGCATGACCATGGGCGTGGGCGCGGGCCAGATGAGCCGGCTCGACTCGGCGCGCATCGCGAGCATCAAGGCCGAGCATGCGGGCCTGTCGCTGCAGGGCACGGCGGTGGCCAGCGATGCCTTCTTCCCGTTCCGCGACGGCCTCGACGTGGTGGTCGACGCGGGCGCGGGCTGCGTGATCCAGCCGGGCGGCTCGATGCGCGACCAGGAGGTGATCGACGCGGCCGACGAGCGCGGCGTGGTGATGGTGCTGTCGGGCGTGCGTCACTTCCGGCACTGAGCCGGGCACGGTTCGAAAAGCAAAGGCGGCCTCGGCCGCCTTTTTTCATGGGCCTCGGCGGCCGTCTACTCGAAGCGGTACTTGAGCTGGAAGCTCAGCGCGCCATAGAGCCGGTTCTTGACCGTCGGCACGTAGGCGATGTTGAGGCCCCAGTTCTTGCCCTCGATCGCCGCGGTGGGGATCAGCGCCGGGAACCAGTTGCCGTTGCGGTAGTTGGGGTAGCCGTCGAAGCCGCCGACCACGGCGCCGAAGCGCACGCCGTGGAATTCGAATGGCAGCACGTAGAGGCCGAGGTAGTGCGACTGGCGCCGGTCGCTGTTGTGGAAGGTGCCGAGCGTGACGCGGTAGACGTCGTTGAGCGGGTACTCGAAGCCCAGGCCGGGGTTCTTGTTCTCGAGGCCCTTGTCGCGGTCGAAGTGGGCCGAGTAGAAGCCGAGGTTGATCCAGGTCTTCTGGATCTCGAAGGGCTGGTCGAAGGTCGGCAGCGTGAAGTCCACCGACTGCGCGAGCGCCGGACCACAGACGAGAAGGGCGGCACTCAGGACCGGCAGCAGGCGCAGGGATTTCATGGCTGGATGTTCTGGAGATCTCTTGCGGCTCGAGGCTGGCCGCGATGTCTTCTTCCCTGGTGTCGTCGCGCTCCGCGAAGCGCGGGCGCAATATACACGCCGCCGCTGTCATCGCCGTGGCACCTGCGTGCGTGCCGCCGCTCAGGCCGGCCGCGCCAGGTACTTGCGAAACAGCTCGGCCAGCCGCAGCGCGGCCAGCGACAGCGGCTTGCCGCGTGGCGAGACGATGCCCAGCTCGAGCGGCGGCACCGGCATCGCGAGCGGCACGCGCTCCACCAGCGCGTCATAGGGCGGCATCGTGAGCATGCCCGCCGGGCCGACCATCAGCGCGTCGCTGCGCGTCAGGAGGCCCCAGCTCACGCCGAAGGAGGCGACCTCGATGCGGTGCTCAGGCAGCGGCAGGCCCTGCGCGGCGTATTGCTCGAGCAGGAAACTGTGCTGGCTGCCCGGTGCCAGGTGCATCAGCCATTCGGCGCCCGCGATCTCTTCCCAGCGCGTGGCGTGGCGCAGCGGATGGCCGCGCCGGCACAGCACGGCCATCTCGATCATGTCGAGCCGTTCGAACGCGAAGTCGGCATCGAGGGCCGAGGCCACCGGGCCCGCCACCGCGAAGTCGACCGCGCCCTCGCGCAGCAGCGGCAGCACCTGCGGGATCAGGCCGTCGAACAGCTTGAGCTGCGCCTGCGGCATGGCCTTGCGGAAGGCGCGCACCACCTCGGGCAGCACGCCGAGGAACACCATCGGCGTGACCGCCACGGCCACGCGACCGTGCTGGCTCCCCTGCAGGATGCGGATGTCCTGGCGCGCGAGCTCGAGCTGCTGGTGCGCGAGCCGCGCGCGCACCGTGAGCTGGCGCCCGGACTCGGTGAACTCGATGCCGCGCGAGCTGCGCAGCACCAGCTGCGCGTCGACCTCGGCCTCGAGCTCGCGGATCGCCTTGGTCACCGCGGCCTGGCTCAGGTGCAGGCTGCGCGCGGCGGCGCGGATGCTGCCGGTGTCGGCCAGCCGCAGCCAGGCCTTGAGCTGGTGATCCTTCATGCGGGCGATTCTGCCGCGCGGCCCGGCGCGGGAATCTACCGACAAACGCAGGTTGTCATCGCGACAAGCGATTGTCTTTTGCGGCGCGGGCCCGGTTCCTAGACTTCGGCCACCAGCCGGCTCGTGGTGAACGGCGGGATTCCCCAAGAGGAGATGCTTCGTGCCTGCATTGCTGTCATTCGCATGGACCCGCCGCGCCGCAGTGGCCGCCCTGGCCGCCCTGGCCACCGCCGCGCTGGCTGCTTCGGCCCCGTACCCCGAGCGCCCGGTGAAATTCATCGTGCCCTATGCCGCCGGCTCCGGCGTCGACGTGGCGATGCGGCCGGTGGCCGACGCGATGGCGCGCGAACTGGGGCAGGCCATGATCGTCGACAACCGGCCCAGCGCGGGCGGCATCGTCGGTACGCAAGCTCTGGTGAGCTCGGCGAACGACGGCTACACGGTCGGCTACGGCAACCTCGTGACCCTGAGCATCAATCCGGCCTTCTTCTCGAAGCTGTCGTACGTGCCCGAGAAGGACCTGGTGCCGGTCGGCCTGATCTCGAGCAACGCCTACGTGCTGATCGTGCGCAAGGACCTGCCGGTGCGCAGCCTGCAGGAGCTGGTCGCCTACGGCCGCGAGCATCCGGGCAAGCTCTCGGTCGGCACGCCCGGCATCGGCAGCGCGGGCCACCTGACCGGCGAACTGCTGAAGACCGAGACCGGGCTCACGATGGTGCAGGTGCCCTACAAGACCGGCACCCAGGCGGTCGCCGACATGGTCAACGGCCAGCTCGACGTGACCATTGAGAACATCTCGGCGGTGCTGCCCTTCGTGCAGCAGGGCCGGGTCAAGGCGATCGCCGTGACCAGCGCGAAGCGCGCCGCGGTGCTGCCCGAGGTGCCGACCGTGGCCGAGAGCGGCGTGCCGGGCTTCGAGGTGGTGGCCTGGGGCGCGCTGATGGCGCCCGCGGGCACCTCGCGCAAGACCGTCGACCGGCTCAACACCGCGCTGCGCGCGGCGCTGGCCGACCCCGCCGTGGTGCGCGCCAATGCCGCGCTGTCGATCGAGGCATTGCCCTCGAGCCCCGAGGAGCTCAGCGCGCTGATGAAGCGCGAGAAGCCGCGCTGGGCCGAGGCGGTGCGGCGCGCGGGCGTCAAGGGCGACTGATCCATCCATCTTTTTCGAGGAGACAAGCCATGCAACCCTGGCAACTGGAAGCGGCCGAACTCGCGCGGCGCATCGCGGCACGCGAACTCTCGTGCGTGGAGGCGGTACGCAGCAGCCTGGAACGGCTCGAGGCCGTCAATCCGCGCCTCAACGCCGTCGTCGACGGCGGCGCCGAGGGAGCGCTGCAGGCCGCGCGGCAGGCCGACGCGGCGCTGGCCGGCGGCGAGGCGACCGGGCCGCTGCACGGCGTGCCGGTCACGATCAAGGTCAACGTCGACCAGCGCGGGCATGCCACCACCAACGGCGTGGCGGCCTACCGCCAGGTCGTGGCCGCGGAGGACAGCCCGGTGGTCGCGAACCTGCGGCGCGCGGGCGCGATTCCGATCGGCCGCACCAACACGCCCGCGTTCTCGATGCGCTGGTTCACCGACAACGCGGCCCACGGGCGCACCCTCAATCCGCACGACGCGGCCGTGACGCCCGGCGGTTCGAGCGGCGGCGCCGCGGTCGCGGTCGCGGTCGGCATCGGCGCCATCGCGCACGGCAACGACCAGGGCGGCTCGATCCGCTACCCGGCCTATGCCTGCGGCGTCTACGGCCTGCGCCCGAGCTTCGGCCGCGTGCCGGCCTTCAACCCGTCGGGCACCGGCGAGCGGCCGCCGGTGGTGCAGCTCAGTTCGGTCCAGGGGCCGCTGGCGCGCAGCGTGCGCGACCTGCGGCTGGCCTTCGCCGCGATGGCCGCGCGCGACGCGCGCGATCCGTGGTGGGTGCCCGCGCCGCTCGAGGGCGCGCCGCCGGCCGGCCCGCTGCGCGTGGCGCTGTGCACCGCGCTGCCTGGCTACGCCTGCGATCCCGAGGTGGCCGATGCCCTGCAGCGCGCCGCGCGCCGGCTCGAGGGCGCGGGCTACCGTGTCGAGCCGGTGGAGCCGCCGCGGCTGCGCGAGGCGGCCGAGCTGTGGCTGGCGCTGACCATGGCCGACAGCCGGCTGCTGTTGGAACCGGCGCTGCTGCGCGACGGCGACCAGACCATCCGCCAGGCCTACCGCGCGATGGACGCGCATGCGCCGCGCTTCGACACCGAGGCCTACATGCGCGCGCTGGCCGCGCGCACGGGGCTGATGCGCGAGTGGGCGCTGTTCCTGCAGCGCCATCCGCTGCTGCTGATGCCGGTGTCGTGGCGCCATCCGTTCCCGGTCGATGCCGACCAGCGCGGCGCGGCCGCGATGCGCGACTTGCTCGATGCCCAGAGCCCGCTGCTGGCGACCGCGATCCTGGGCCTGCCGGGGTTGTCGGTGCCGATGGGGCTGCGCCGCGGGCTGCCCACGGGCGTGCAGCTCGTGAGCGATCGCTTCCGCGAGGACCTGTGCCTCGCGGCGGCCGAGGTGCTCGAGGCCGAGGCCGGGCCGGTGATGCCCATCGACCCGGCCTGAGCCTCCCGCTCAGCGCTTGCTGAAGATCTCGCGCGCCGCCTCGACGGTGGCCGCGATGTCCGCGTCGCTGTGCGCGGCGCTCACGAAGCCGGCTTCGTAGAGCGCGGGCGCGATGTACACGCCGCGCTCGAGCAGGCCGTGGAACAGCGCGTTGAACTGCGCGTTGTCGGTGGTCATCACCTTGGCGTAGTTCTGCGGCAGCTCGTTCATCAGGAAGAAGCCGAACATGCCGCCCTCGCTGTCGGCGCTGAAGGGCTGGCCCTCGGCGGCGGCCGCGGCTTTCAGGCCGTCGACCAGCGCGCCGGTCTTGCGGCCCAGCGCCTCGTAGAAGCCGGGCTTGGCGATCTCCTTGAGCGTGGCCAGGCCGCAGGCCGTGGCCACCGGGTTGCCCGAGAGCGTGCCGGCCTGGTAGACCGGGCCCAGCGGCGCGAGCTGTTCCATGATGGCGCGCGGTCCGCCGAAGGCCGCCAGCGGCATGCCGCCGCCGATGACCTTGCCGAGCACCGTGAGGTCGGGCTTGATGCCCAGCACGCCCTGCGCGCCGTGCAGGCCGACGCGAAAGCCCGTCATCACCTCGTCGAAGATCAGCAGGGCGCCGTGCTGCGTGCACAGCGCGCGGCAGCGCTGCGCGAACTCGGGCGTGGCGCGCACGAAGTTCATGTTGCCGGCGATGGCCTCGATCATCAGGCAGGCGATGTCGTTGCCGTGCAGCGCGAAGGCCTCCTCGAGCTGCTGCAGGTTGTTGTACTCGAGCACCAGCGTGTGCTGCACCACCTCGGGTGGCACGCCGGCCGAGGTCGGGTTGCCGAAGGTGGCGAGGCCCGAGCCGGCCTTGACCAGCAGCGCGTCGGCATGGCCGTGGTAGCAGCCCTCGAACTTGATGATGGTCTTGCGCCCGGTGGCGCCGCGCGCCAGCCGCAGCGCGCTCATCGCGGCCTCGGTGCCCGAGCTCACGAGGCGCACCATCTCCATCGACGGCACCAGCGCGAGGATGGCCTCGGCCAGCTCGATCTCGCGCTCGGTCGGCGCGCCGTACGAGAAGCCCTCGAGCACGGCCTTCTGCACCGCCTCGACCACCGCCGGGTGGCCGTGGCCCAGGATCATCGGACCCCAGGAGCCGATGTAGTCGATGTAGCGCTTGTCGTTGGCGTCCCAGAAATAGGCGCCCTCGGCGCGCTGGATGAAGCGGGGCGTGCCGCCGACGGCCTTGAAGGCGCGCACGGGCGAGTTCACGCCGCCGGGAATCACGGCGCGGGCGCGCTCGAAGAGGATGTCGTTGCGATCGGAGTTGGGCATCTGGAACGGGGGAAGTGGAATCAGTGGCGGGTGTCGTGGGGCGGCAGGGCGAAGTCGGGCACGTCGTCGCCGGGCTCTCCGTCGTCCTCCTCGGGCTCGGGTTCGGCCCAGAACAGGCGGTCGGGCAGCACATGGCCCATGCCGGGGCGGAAGCCCGCGTCGAGGCAGCGGTCCATGTAGGCCAGCGCTTCGGTGGTGGCGGCCACCAGGTCGGTGCCGCTGGCCAGCAGCGCGGCCAGCGCGGCCGACAGGGTGTCGCCGGCGCCCGAGAAGACGGCCTCGAGGCGCTCGTACTTCTCGCTGGTCAGCACCGACTGCGGCGAGGCCAGCACGTTGTCGATGAACTGGTCGGGCAGCACCAGGCCGGTGACCAGGGTGTAGGGCACGCCGAACTCGCCGGCCGCCATCGCGATGTCGCGCGCGCCCGGCGGGCGCTCGCCGCTCCAGTCGGGCAGCAGCCAGCGCCACAGCGTGCTGTGGTTGCCCACCAGCACCGTGGTCTGGGGCAGCACCAGGTCGCGGAAGGCGTCGAGGTAGGCGTCGATCTCGTTCTCGTCCCACCACGAGAGGTTGGGCATGTACGCCACCACCGGCACCTCGGGGTAGTCGGCGGCGGTCTCGGCGATGGTGCTCAGCGCCTCGGGCGTGCCCGCGAAGCCGACCTTGATCAGCTGCACCTCGACGTCCTCGAGGATGGCGCGGGTCTGCTCGGCGATGGCCTCCTCGTCGAACGCGAAGTGGTCGAAGATCTCGGCCGTGTCGCGCGCGTAGGCGCCGGTCACCACCGGCAGCATGTGGGCGCCCACCGACCCCATGGCCAGCCCGTCGCCGGCCAGGCCGCCGGCACCGCTCGGGTCGCTGGCATTGAACACCAGGACGCAGGGGGGATTCAGGTCCTGATCCGCCAAGGCATCGCCGTCGGGCAGGGGATCGTTAAGATCGCCCGGTTTGTCAACGCTGTCTGCTGGATGTAAGTGGAAGGTCATACGCCGGGCGGAATCCGCTGGATGGTGGCATGGGCGCGACGTTTACAGGGCGCCAGTGAGATACGCATAGATACACTCGTTGCATTTAATGAACAAGGACTTTAAGCTCCGATGAATACGAAAACTTGGATGTGCCTGATTTGTGGGTGGATCTATGACGAAGCTGTAGGTGTACCGGAAGACGGGATTGCGGCAGGCACGGCCTGGGCCGACGTTCCGATGAACTGGACCTGCCCCGAGTGCGGTGCGCGCAAGGAAGACTTCGAAATGGTTGAAATCTGAAAAGCATGGCATAGAGCTACGCGATCTGCGCCGGTGTACGGCGCGGCGGGCATCCAAGTCTCATGAGCAGGAGCTTTTGCAATGGGCCCGAATGGATCAGGTTACAAGGTGCTCGTCATCGACGACAGCAACACCATCCGGCGCAGTGCCGAGATTTTTCTGAAGCAGGGTGGTCACGAGGTTCTCCTCGCCGAAGACGGCTTCGACGCGCTCTCTAAGGTTAACGACCACAAGCCGCACCTGATTTTCTGCGACATCCTGATGCCGCGGCTGGACGGCTACCAGACCTGCGCCATCATCAAGCGCAACGCCCATTTCTCCAAGGTCCCGGTCGTGATGCTGTCGTCCAAGGACGGCGTGTTCGACAAGGCGCGCGGCCGCATGGTCGGATCGCAAGACTACCTGACCAAGCCTTTCACCAAAGACCAACTGCTGCAGGCCGTGCAGCAGTTCGGCAACGTTTCACAGGAAGTGCAGTAAATGCCCATTCGAAAAATCCTCGTCGTCGACGACTCCAAGACTGAACTGGTGTTCCTGTCCGACCTGCTCCACAAGAACGGCTTCGCCGTGAAGACCGCCGAGAACGCCGAGGACGCCATGCGCCGCCTCGAGGAAGACCAGCCCGACCTGATCCTGATGGACGTGGTCATGCCCGGCCAGAACGGCTTCCAGCTCACGCGCGCGATCGCCCGCGACCCGCAGTACGCCGCGATCCCGATCATCCTGTGCACGAGCAAGAACCAGGAAACCGACCGCGTCTGGGGCATGCGCCAGGGCGCGCGCGACTACATCGTCAAGCCGGTGAACGCGCAGGAGCTGATGTCGAAGATCAGCGCGCTGAACTGAGCGCGGATCTGCCGAGTCCATGGCGAATCGCGACGCACTGAGAGCCTTCCAGTCCCGGCTGGCGAGCCGCCTGCAGGCCGCGCGCACCACCGGCGTGGCCGCAACCTGGCTCGCGGTCGAGGCCGGCGAGGGCAAGTACCTGTTCCCGCTCGGCCATGCCGGCGAAATCTTTCCCTGGACGCCGCCGCAGCCCGTGCCCTACACGGCGCCGTGGTTCCTCGGCGTGGCCAACCTGCGCGGCGGCCTCTACGGCGTGGTGCAGCTGTCGGCCTTCGCCGGCGGCGCGCCCAGCGGTCCGGCCGCCAGCGAAGCGGCCCGCATCCAGTCCCGGCTGGTCGCGCTCAACGAGCTGCTCGACGTCAACTGCGCCCTGCTGATCGATCGGCTCGCGGGGCTGCGCGGCGTCGAGGCCTTCGCGTCCTCCGAGCCCCCGGGCGCCGACGCGCCGCCCTGGGCCGGGCATCTCTACACCGACGCCGCCGGCGAACGCTGGCAGGAAGTCAATCTGCAGGCGCTGTCGCAGCAGCCCCAGTTTCTGAGTATCGGCGCCTAGCTGTCACAAGCGCCTGTGCACCCGACCACCACCTGAAGGACCGACCGTGAGCTCGATCGCCGACAAGTTCAAGAAATTACTGCCCGCCAGCGGCAACGACAAGGCCCGCGTCGATGGTTCGGGTTCGCTCGCGATCGACAACGTCGACACGGTGCAGGTCCCCGACGAGAAAACCGTGCGCATCGCGCGCGCGCCGGGCGACACCTCCTTCGGCGGCGCGCCGGCGGCCAGCTCCTTCAGCGAGGGCGGTGCCCTGGTCGATGGCGGCGAGGCCGCCAACGAGCCCGGCCGGCCCGATGCCTCCACCGACCTGCTCGCCGACGACGGCCGCGCCGGCCAGAGTCCCGCGCGCCAGCAGCGCGTGCTCGCGATCCTGCTGGCGGTGGTGGTGCTGGCGCTGCTGCTGGTCGCCGGCCTCGCCATCCTGCGCGCCGAACGGCTCGCGCAACAGGTGGCGGCCACCGGCCAGTCGCTGATGCAGTCGCAGCGCCTCGCCAAGTCGATCTCGCAGGCCCTGGTGGGCAGCGCGCCGGCCTTCACCGAGGTGAAGGACAGCGCCGACGACCTCACGCGCCGCGTCAACGGCCTGACCAACGGCGACGAGGCACTGCGCCTCGAGCCCGTGGGCGAGGCCTACGGCGAGGACATGGGCAAGATCGGCCCGCTGGTCGCGCGCGCCGATGCCAGCGCCAAGGCCGTGCTGGCCCAGCGCCAGATCCTGACCCAGGTGGGTGCCGCCTTGCGCGACATCAACCAGCAGTCGTCCACGCTGCTCGAGATGACCGAGACCGTCGCCTCGCTCAAGATGCAGCAGAACGCCACGCTGCCCGAGATCTCGGCCGCGGGCCAGCTCGTGATGCTGACGCAGCGCATCGGCAAGTCGACCAATGAGTTCTTCACGGTCGAGGGCGTGAACCCCGACGCCGTGTTCCTGCTCGGCAAGGACCTGAACACCTTCCAGGAAACCACGCGCGGCCTGCTCGACGGCAACGCGCAGCAGCGCTTCCCCGGTTCGAAGGACCCGCAGACGCGCCAGCAGCTCGAAGCCATCCTGAAGACCTACGAGCAGATGCGCACGCAGGCCTCGGCCATTCTGGGCAACCTGCAGGGCCTGGTGGCCGCGCGCGAAGCGCAGGCGTCGATCCTGACCGACAGCGAACCGCTGCGCAAATCGCTGGGCGAGCTGCAGGACAAGCTCTCGGCGCGCACCGGCCTGGGCGCCGGCACCATCGTGCTGCTGTTCGTGCTCTCGCTGGCCGCCCTGGCACTGGCCGGCGCCATCGGTTTCGTGCAGGTGCGCGAAGGCCGCGAACGCGCCGCCAACGCCGAGCGCGAACGTCTGTCGGCCGAGCAGGCTTCGGAGGAAGCCAGCCGCATCAACAACGCCAACCAGGCCGCCATTCTTCGGCTGATGAACGAACTGCAGACGGTGGCCGAAGGCGACCTGACGCAGGAAGCCACCGTGACCGAGGACATCACCGGCGCCATCGCCGACTCGGTGAACTACACGGTGGAAGAACTGCGGCTGCTGGTGGGCAACGTGCAGAACACGGCCACCCGCGTGGCGCTGACCACCTCGCAGGTGGAAAGCACCTCGACCGAACTGCTGGCGGCCTCGACCGAACAGCTGCGCGAGATCCGCGAAACCGGCCAGTCGGTGCTGACGATGGCGGAGCGAATCAACGGCGTGTCCTCGCAGGCGCAGGAGTCCGCCACGGTGGCGCGCCAGTCGCTGCAGGCCGCGTCCTCGGGCCTGCAGGCCGTGCAGAACGCCATCGGCGGCATGAACGCCATCCGCGACCAGATCCAGGAAACCTCCAAGCGGATCAAGCGGCTGGGCGAATCCTCGCAGGAGATCGGCGAAATCACCGAGCTGATCTCGGACATTACCGAACAGACCAACGTGCTGGCACTGAACGCCGCCATCCAGGCCGCGTCGGCCGGTGAAGCCGGTCGCGGCTTCTCGGTGGTGGCGGAAGAAGTGCAGCGGCTGGCCGAACGCTCCGCGGACGCCACGCGCCAGATCTCGGCGCTGGTGAAGGCGATTCAGACCGACACGCAGGATGCGGTGGGCGCCATGGAGCGTTCCACGCAGGGCGTGGTCGAGGGGGCCAAGCTGTCCGACAACGCGGGTACCGCGCTGTCCGAGATCGACCGCGTGTCGCGCCGCCTCGCCGAACTGATCGAGCAGATCTCGCAGTCCGCGTCCCGCGAGGCCGATTCGGCCAACGTGGTGGCGGCCAACATCCAGCACATCTTCGCCGTGACCGAGCAGACCGGCGAAGGCACGCGGACCACCGCGCAGCAGGTGCGCGAACTGTCGCAGATGGCCGAGGAACTGCGCCGTTCGGTGGCCCGTTTCAAGATTGCCTGACATAGAAGAACGGCGAGCATCCAAGGTGGCTATCCAATCCCCCGTCGCGGCCCCCCTCGCCGGCAATCCGCCGGCCACCGAAGACCTCGGGCCGCTGGCCTGGGTGCTCGGAGAAATCCAGAAGTCGCTCGAGAACGTCGGCAAGTCGCTGCGCCGCTTCGCGCGCGACGTCGGCAACGCGGCCGAGATCGAGAGCGGCCCGCTGCAGATGGCGCGCCAGCAACTGCACCAGGCCGTCGGCGCGCTGCAGATGGTGGGCCACAACGCGCCCGCGCTGGTGCTCGGCTCGATCGAGTTCGCGGTGCAGGGCTTCGTGGCCGAACCGCAGCGCTGCACCGACAGCGCCGCGCTCAAGATCGAGCGCGCGGGCTTCGCCGTCACCGATTTCCTGCAGGCCCTGCTGGCCGGCAAGAACGTGTCCTCGATCGCGCTGTTCCCGCAATACCGCGAGGTGCTCGAACTGGTCGGCAACGAGCGCGTGCATCCGGCCGATCTCTGGAGCGCCAGCTGGCGCTGGGTCGAGATCCGTCCCGCGCTCACGCAGGCCTCGCTGGCCTACGACCCCTCGGTGCGCTCGCGGCTCGACCGCGAGGTGCTGCAGCTGGTCAAGACCGGCGACCCGCAGGCCGCGCGCCGCCTGCAGGCGCTGTGCCTGGGGCTCGGCCGCGGCGCGCTGCTGCCGCGCGTGGCCAGCTTCTGGACCCTGGCGGCCGGCTTCTTCGAGGCGCTGGCGCTGGGCCTCGTGCCCGCCGACAGTTACGTCAAGCGCGCCGCCTCGCGCGTGCTGCTGCAGTACGCCACGCTCGCGCGCGGCGACAGCGTGGTGTCCGACCGGCTCGGCCAGGACCTGCTGTTCTTCTGCGCCCAGGCCGTGCCCACCGCGCGCGACGAAGCCGCCACCCTGCGCAGCGTGCGCACGGCCTGGGGCATCGCGCACGAACAACGCGTCGACTACACGGTCGAGCAGTTCGGCCGCTTCGATCCGCTGGTGCTGGCCCAGGCCCGCAAGCGCATCGAGACCGCCAAGGAGATGTGGTCGGGCCTCTCGGGCGGCGACATCACGCGCACCCGCCAGGTGGCCGACACCTTCGCCCAGCTCGGCGAATCGCTGCACCGGCTGCATCCGCCGAGCGAACCGATGGTGCAGGCGCTCGCGCATGCCGTCGACGCCTCGGTGCGCAGCGGCCAGCCGCCCGACACCGAGCTCGCGATGGAAGTCGCGACCTCCGTGCTCTACCTCGAGGCCGCGCTCGAAGACCTCGACCCCAGCGACCCGCAGCTCACCCAGCGCATGCTCAAGCTCGCCGGGCGCATCGAGCGCGTGCGCGCGGGCGGCCATTCCGAGCCGCTCGAGCCCTGGATGGAGGACCTGTACCGCCGCGTCAGCGACCGCCAGACCATGGGCACCGTGGTCGACGAGCTGCGCAGCCATCTGAGCGAGCTCGAGAAGTCGCTCGACCAGTATTTCCGCCGCCCCGGCGAGAAGGGCCTGCTGCGCACCGTGCCGAGCCAGCTGCAGCAGATGCGCGGCGTGTTCTCGGTGCTGGGCCTCGACCAGGCCGCGAACACCGTGCAGCGCATGCGCGACGACGTCGAGTCCATGGTGGGCAGTGCCTCGCCGGCCGACGAGATGGCCGGCTTCGACGCGCTGGGCAACAACCTCGGCGCGCTCGGCTTCCTGATCGACATGCTGGGTTACCAGCCGACGCTGGCCAAGCGCCTGTTCGTGTTCGACGCCGAGATCGGCGAGCTCAAGCCGCTGATGGGTCGCCAGGCCGTCGAGGCCGAGGCGGCCGAGAGCGCGGCCGCGCCGGCCGCCGAGCCGCTGCTCAGCATCGAGGAGGTCGATGCCCAGATCGCGTCGAAGCTGGCCGCGCTGGCCACGCCGACGCGCAAGGCCAAGCCTTCGCCGATCGAGGAATTCAGCAGCAAGGCTGACAGCTGGACCGCCAAGATCGTCGGCCCCGCCGGGCTGCCCGACACCGAGGTCACGGAGCTCGAGGAAGACGACCTGCAGAACATCTTCCTCGACGAGGCGCGCGAGGTGGTGCACAACGGCCAGAACGCGATCACCGCGCTCGGCAGCCGCCCCGACGACACCGACGCGCTGACGGTGCTGCGCCGCGCGTTCCACACGCTCAAGGGCAGCTCGCGCATGGTCGGCCTCACCGACTTCGGCGACGCCGCCTGGTCGCTCGAGCAGGTGCTCAACACCTGGCTCGCCGACCAGCGTCCCGCCACGCCCGAGCTGCTGGCCGGCACGCAGCAGGCGCTGCGCGACTTCGGCCTGTGGGTCGAGGACATCGCGGCCTCGGCGCCGCATGGCTGGCAGTCGGCGCCGTTCAGCCGCCTGGCCGAGGCCCTGCTGGCCGGCGAGCCGGTGCCCACCGCGCCGCCGCGCGTGGCCGACGCCGAAACGCTCGCGATCGCGGCGCGCCAGATCGCCGCCGATCCCCTGCCCACCTCGCCGGCGCCGCTCGAGGAACTGCCGCCGCAGCCCTCGCTGTCGACCGCCGCCGCGCTCGCGCTGCCCGAGTTGCCCGACCTGCCCGATCTGTCGCTCGAACCGGCCGACGCCTCGGACACCTCCGACGTGCCGCGGGCCGAGGCGCGCAACTCCGGTCCGGAGGACGACGATTTCGTCTCCACCGACTTCCTCGACTTCGAGACCCGCGAGCCCTCGTCCACCGCGCCGGCGCCGCTGCCGACCGCGCTGAGCGACGGCATCGACTTCGATTTCCTGGCACCGATCGGCGCTGCCGCCAAGGCGAGCGAGCCGGCCGAGGAGGCCGCGATCGAGGCCGCCGGCCTGTCCGCCGAGCTGCCGTCCTCCGCGCTGTCGATCGACGCAGCGCAAGCCTCGCCCGAGCGCGCCGAGGCCGAGGCGCCCGCGCTGCCCGACCTCGACTGGGCGCCCGAGCCGCTGCCGCTGCGCGAACCCAGCCAAGCCGGCGATGTCGGCGATGTCGGCGATGTCGGCAAGGCCGAGCCTATCGACTTCCCCGAGATCCAGCTCGAGCCCGTGGAGGCACCGGCCGAGTTCGCCCAGGCTGCCACGGTCGCGCCCGAACCGGCCGCGCCCGAGACCGCCGCGCTGGTCGATGTCGCGTCCGAGGCCCTGTCGCCGATGGCACCCGCCCAGCCCGAAGAGGCCGTGCAGGCCGAAGCGGAAACGGAAGCGGAACAAGCGGAGCCCGCGCCCGTCGCCGAGGCGCCGGCCGCCGCCGAACCCGACCCCGTGGCACCGGTGGTGCAACCGCTCGAAGTGGCCGTGGGCGGCAGCGCCGACGACCAGGTCAAGGTGATCGGCCCGCTGCGCATCGGCATCGCGCTCTACAACGTCTACCTCAACGAGGCCGACGAGTGGTCGCGCCAGCTCGCCACCGAGGTCGGCGAGTGGGCGCTGCAGCCCTACGAACGCGTGGCCGACTCGACCATCGCGCTGGCTCACTCGCTGGCCGGCAGCTCGGCCACGGTCGGCTTCCACAGCCTGTCGGGCATGGCGCGCTATTTCGAGGCCGCGCTGCAGCACCTGCAGATGCAGGGCAGCGGCACGCGCGAGCAGGGCATGGTGCTGGTCGCCGCGGCCGACGAGCTGCGCCGCCTGCTGCACCAGTTCGCGGTCGGTCTGCTGCGCGACCCCTCGCAGCAGACGCTGCAGGCGCTGCGCGACATCGCCGCGTCGCCGATGCCCTCGCCCTACGCCGAGGAACTCGCGCACGACGAGCCGCGCGCGCCGCTGCAGGTGGTGTCGCCGCAAGGCGGCGCCGACGTGGCGCTCGACGACTCCGAGGACGCCATCGACCTGGCCGACGCGGTCGACGTCGACCTGTTCCCGATCTTCGAGGAAGAGGCGGCCGAACTGCTGCCGCAGCTCGGCGAGGCGCTGCGCCAGTGGTCGCACCATCCCGACGACGGCGCGCCGCGCACCGCGGTGCTGCGCACGCTGCACACGCTCAAGGGCAGTGCCCGGCTGGCCGGCGCCATGCGCCTGGGCGAGCGCGCGCACCGCATGGAATCCGAGATCGAGCTGCTGGGCACGCAGGGCCACGTCGAGCGTTCCGACATCGAGAAGCTGCTGGCGCGCCTCGACACGCTGCAGGCCACCTTCGATGCGCTGCGCGAGGCCGACGATGCGACCCAGGTCGAGCTGGCGCAGCGCGTGGCCGAAGCCACCGCGACGCCCGTCGAGCATCCCGAGCTGCGCGCCGAGCCCGCCAACGACGCCAGCGCCGCGGTCGATGCCGACACCGAGGCCGAACCGGCGGCCGCCACGTCCGCGCCGGTGCGCCCGGCCCCCGCCACGCTCGCGCCGCTGCGCGCGCCGGTCGGCCAGGCCGTGCGCATCCGCACCCAGCTGCTCGACCGCCTGATGGCGCAGACCGGCGAGGTCATCATCACGCGCTCGCGGCTCGAGGCCGAACTCGGTTCGCTGCGCGGCTCGCTGGCCGACCTCACGGGCAACCTCGACCGCCTGCGCCAGCAGCTGCGCGACATCGAGGTGCAGGCCGAGAGCCAGATGCAGTCGCGGCTGGCGCAGGCCAAGGACTCGCAGCAGGGCTTCGACCCGCTGGAGTTCGACCGCTTCACCCGCGTGCAGGAACTCACGCGCATGATGGCCGAGTCGGTGAACGACGTGGCGACCGTGCAGCGCACCCTGCAGAAGACGGTGCAGGCGACGGAAGACGACCTCAGCGTGCAGGCACGCCAGACGCGCGAACTGCAGCGCGGCCTGCTGCGCACGCGCATGGTGGAGTTCGAAGGCATCTCCGACCGCCTCTACCGCGTGGTGCGCCAGGCCACCAAGGACACCGGCAAGCAGGTGCGGCTCGACATCACCGGCGGCTCGATCGAAATGGACCGCGGCGTGCTCGACCGCATGACGCCGGCCTTCGAGCACCTGCTGCGCAACTGCGTGGCCCACGGCATCGAGGACGCCGCGCGGCGCGAGGCCGCGGGCAAGGACGCCAGCGGCCTGATCGTGATCGACCTCGCGCACGAGGGCAACGACGTGTCGGTGAGCTTCCGCGACGACGGCGCCGGCCTCGACCACGAGCGCATCGCCGAGCGGGCCCGCTCGCTGGGCCTGCTCGCGGCCGACCAGGCGCTCACGCCCGAGGAGGCCACCGAGCTGATCTTCCGGCCCGGCTTCTCGACGGCCGGCCAGGTGTCGGAACTCGCGGGCCGCGGCATCGGCATGGACGTGGTGCGCGCGCAGGTCGCCGCGCTCGGCGGCCGCATCGAGACGCGCAGCCAGCCGGGCCAGGGCACCACCTTCAAGCTGGTGCTGCCGCTGACCACCGCGGTGACGCACGTGGTCATGCTGCGCTTCGGCGAGGTGTCGATCGGCGTGCCGTCGAACCTGGTCGAGCTGGTCCAGCGCGTGAACGCCACCGACCTCGAATCGGCCTACCTGCACGACACCCATCCGTTCGGCAGCGAACAGGTGCCGTTCTACTGGGGCGGCGCGCTGCTGCAGGCCTCGCCGCGCAGCGAGCACATCGCCGGCCGCACCAACACGCTGGTGATCGTGCGCAGCGCCGCGCAGCGCGTGGCGCTGCACGTCGACGAAGTGCTGGGCAACCAGGAAGTGGTGGTCAAGAACCTCGGGCCGCAACTGGCGCGGCTGCCGGGCCTGGCGGGCATCTCGGTGCTGGCTTCGGGCGCGGTGGCGCTGATCTACAACCCGGTGGCATTGGCCGCGGTGCATGGCGAACAGGCACGCGCACGCCAGGCTGCCGCGCTGGCGCAGCCGGTGGCGGCGGCCGACGAGGCGCGCGGCCCGCACGGGCAGGACCCGGCGGCGGCGCTGGCGCCCGTGGTGCCGCAGATTCCGCTGGTGCTGGTGGTCGACGACTCGATCACCGTGCGCCGCGTCACGCAGCGCCTGCTGCAGCGCGAAGGCTACCGGGTCTCGCTGGCGGCCGACGGCCTGCAGGCGCTCGAGCGGCTGCAGCAGGAACGCCCGGCGGTCGTGCTGTCCGACATCGAGATGCCGCGCATGGACGGCTTCGACCTCGCGCGCAACATCCGCGGCGACGCGGCGCTGGCCGAGCTGCCGATCATCATGATCACATCGCGCATCGCCGAGAAGCACCGCGACTACGCGCGCGACCTCGGCGTGAACCACTACCTCGGCAAGCCCTACTCCGAAGAGGAGCTGCTGCGGCTGGTGCGGGCCTACACCAGCGACACGGCGACGCTCGCGGCGGCCTGAGGCGCGCGCCCCACGAAAAAAGCCCGGACGGCGAGGAGCCTCCGGGCTTTTCCTTTGGGAGCGGCCGGCGCTACTTCTTCGCCAGCGCCTTGCTGCGCGCCACCGCGTAGCGCTGCAGCGTGCGCTCGCGCGCCTCGGCATGGTCGACCACCGGCACCGGGTAGTTCTCGCCGAGCTTCACGCCGGCCGCTTCGAGCTCCACCGGCGTCGCCGTCCACGGCGCATGGATCGCGCCGTTCGACAGCCCCGCGAGCTGCGGCAGGTAGCGCCGGATGAACTTGCCGTCGGGATCGAAGCGCTCGCTCTGGGTCACCGGGTTGAAGATGCGGAAGTAGGGCTGCGCGTCGCAGCCGCTCGAGCTCGCCCATTGCCAGCCGCCGTTGTTCGACGCCAGCTCGAAGTCGTTGAGGTGCAGCGCGAAGTAGGCCTCGCCGCGGCGCCAGTCGAGCCCCAGGTCCTTGCACAGGAAACTCGCCACCACCATGCGCAGCCGGTTGTGCATGTAGCCGCTCTGGTTGATCTGCAGCATGGCCGCGTCGACCAGCGGGTAGCCGGTGCGGCCCTGGCACCAGGCCTCGAACAGCTGGTCGGCATGCTTGCCGTGGTGCCACTGGATCTTGTCGTACTCGGGGCGGAAGCTCTTCGACTCGCCCTTTTCGTGCACGTGCGGGAAGTGGGCCAGGATCTGGAAGTAGAAGTCGCGCCAGATCAGCTCGCTGAGCCAGGTCGCGGCGCCCGCGTCGCCCTGCAGCGAGAGCTGGCGCGCCACGCCCGCCACCTGCCGGATCGACACCGTGCCGAAGCGCAGGTGCACGCCCAGGTAGCTGGGCCCGCGCACCGCCGGGTAGTTGCGCGCGGCCTCGTAGCGGTCGATGCGCTCGAAGAAGTCCTCGAACAGGATCGCCGCGCCGCGCGTGCCGGTGGGTATTTCGAGCGTGCCGAGGTTGCTCTTGCCGAAGCCCAGCGCCTCGAGCGAGGGCACCGGCGCGCGGTAGCCCTCGGGCGGCGGCACCAGGGCGTCGGCATGGCCGCGGCTCGGGTAGGACTTGAGGAAGAAGTCGTCGACCTTGGCCAGCCAGGCGCGCTTGTAGGGCGTGAACACCGTGTAGGGCTGGCCGGTCTTGGTCATCAGCTCGTCGCGCTCGAAGATCGTCGAGTCCTTGTGGGTGTGGAAGCTCACGCCCGCATTGGCCAGCGCGCCGAACACGCCGGCGTCGCGCGCCAGCGCCTCGGGCTCGTCGTCGCGGTTGGCGAACACCGCCTGCACCTCGAGCGCGCGGGCCAGCGCCGGGATCTCATCGGCGGCCGCCGCATGGCGCACGATCAGCCCGCCGCCGAGCGCGCGCAGCTCCTCGTCGAGCTCCAGCAGCGACTCGCGGATGAATTCCACCCGCCGGTCGACCCGCGGCAGGGGGTCGAGGATCGTGCTGTCGAACACGAAAACGCAGACCAGCTGGCGGCAGCTTCGCAGCGCGTGGTAGAGGGCGGCGTTGTCGTCCACGCGCAGGTCGCGGCGGAACCACATGAGCCCTTTGGGGTAGGTCTTGTCGACGGCCAGTAAAATCGGAGGCATATGGCTTCCGATTCTGCCCCGATGAACCTGACGCATCACTTTTTGATAGCGATGCCGGGCCTGGAAGACAAGACCTTCAACCGCAGCGTCGTCTATCTGTGCGAGCACAGCGAGCGCGGCGCCCTGGGCCTGGTCATCAACAAACCCAGCGACATCAACCTCAAGGTGCTGTTCGAGAAGATCGAGCTGCACCTCGCGCGCCCCGAGCTCGGCGAAGCCCCGGTCTTCCAGGGCGGCCCGATGCAGACCGAGCGCGGCTTCGTGCTGCACGAGCCGGTCTTCACCGAGTCCGAGAAACCCGAGGAATCGGTCTACGCCTCGACCATGACCATCCCCGGCGGCCTCGAGATGACCACCTCGAAGGACGTGCTCGAGGCCCTGGCCACGGGCGCCGGCCCGCGCAAGGTGCTGGTCTCGCTGGGCTACGCGGCCTGGGGCGAGGGCCAGCTCGAGTCCGAACTGGCCGAGAACAGCTGGCTCACGGTGGGCGCCGACCCGGCCGTGATCTTCGACACCCCCATCGACCAGCGCTACGACAAGGCGCTGCTGCTGCTGGGCCTGGAGGCCTGGAAGCTCTCGCCCGACGCGGGGCATGCGTGAACGCCACGGCCATGCCCGACGCGCCAGCTTCCAGCCCCGTTCCCCCTCCCGTTCCCGCCCATTTCCAGAGCTTCCTGGCCTTCGATTTCGGCCAGAAGCGCACCGGCGTGGCGAGCGGCAACCGGCTGCTGCGCGTCGCCACGCCGCAGGCCACCATCAAGGCCGAAGGCGCCGATGCCCGCTTCGCGCAGGTCGAGGCACGCATCCGCGAGTGGCAGCCCGATGCGCTGGTGGTGGGCGTGCCCTTCCATCCCGACGGTGCCGCGCACGAGAACACCCGGCGCGCGCAGAAGTTCGCGCGCCAGCTGCGCGGCCGTTTCAACCTGCAGGTGTTCGAGGTCGACGAGCGCTACAGCACCACCGAGGCGCTCTCCCAGGGCGCGCGCGATGCCGATGCCGCCTCGGCCTGCATCATCCTGGAGCAATTCTTGAGGAGTCTTCCGTGAGTTCCACCCCCGCCATTCCCGACGCCGAGGCGCTCTACACGCAACTGCTGGCCGGCGTCCGCGCGCTGCTGCGCCCCGACACCCGGCTGGTGGGAATCACCTCGGGCGGCGCCTGGCTGGTCGAGCGGCTGCAGAAGGACCTGGGCCTGGCCGGCGCGCCCGGCGTGATCTCCTCGGCCATGCACCGCGACGACTTCGCGCGCCGCGGCCTCTCGGCCAGCGCGCAGACCGCGCTGCCTTTCGACGTCAACGGCGCCGACGTGCTGCTGCTCGACGACGTGCTCTACACCGGCCGCACCATCCGCGCCGTGCTCAACGAGCTGTTCGACTTCGGCCGTCCGGGCTGCGTGCGGCTGGCGGTGCTGGTCGACCGCGGCGGGCGCGAACTGCCGGTGGCGGCCGACTTCGCCGCCACCACGCTCGCGCTGCCCCATTCGCAGTCGCTGGCGCTGGCGCGCGCGGACGACGGCGCCTTCAGCCTCCAGGTCGAGGAAAGCAAGTAAGCCATGCTCTACAAGCGCAATCCCCAGCTCAACAAGAACGGCGAGCTCATCCACCTGCTGTCGATCGAGGGCCTGCCCAAGGACATCCTCACCCACATCCTCGACACCGCCGCCAACTTCACGAGCGTGAGCGACCGCGAGGTGAAGAAGGTGCCGCTGTTGCGCGGCAAGAGCGTGTTCAACCTTTTCTTCGAGAACAGCACGCGCACCCGCACCACCTTCGAGATCGCCGCCAAGCGGCTGTCGGCCGACGTCATCAACCTCGACATCGCGCGTTCCTCGGCGAGCAAGGGCGAGTCGCTGCTCGACACCATTGCCAACCTGAGCGCGATGGCGGCCGACCTGTTCGTGGTGCGCCACAGCGAGTCGGGCGCGCCCTACCTGATCGCGCAGCACGTCGCGCCGCACGTGCACGTGGTGAATGCCGGCGACGGCCGCCACGCGCACCCGACGCAGGGGCTGCTCGACATGTACACCATCCGCCACTACAAGAAGGACTTCGCCAACCTCACGGTGGCGATCGTCGGCGACGTGCTGCATTCGCGCGTGGCGCGCTCCGACATCCATGCGCTCACCACGCTGGGCTGCGCCGAGGTGCGCGTGGTCGGCCCCAAGACCCTGGTGCCCGGCGACATGGCCGGCATGGGCGTGCGCGTGTGCCACACGCTCGAGGAAGGCATCAAGGACTGCGACGTGGTCATCATGCTGCGGCTGCAGAACGAGCGCATGAGCGGCGCGCTGCTGCCCTCGTCGCAGGAGTTCTTCAAGACCTACGGCCTCACGCCCGAGAAGCTGCAGCTCGCGAAGCCCGACGCCATCGTGATGCACCCGGGCCCGATCAACCGCGGCGTCGAGATCGACTCGGCCGTGGTCGACGGCCGGCAGAGCGTCATCCTCCCGCAGGTCACCTTCGGCATCGCCGTGCGGATGGCCGTGATGAGCATCGTGGCCGGTAACGAAGCATAGACATGTTGCTCGCCCCCAGTCTTCGCGCACTTCGTGTCGCTTCGCCAACCCCCTACCGGGGGCAACACCAGTGGCCCGGCGAAGCCGGTTCCACGGTGTTTCCCGACCAGGCCATGACCGTCACCGGACGTACAGACGCATGAACATCCACCTCATCAACGGCCGCGTGGTCGACCCCGCCTCGGGCACCGACAAACAAGCCGACATCGCCATCGCCGACGGCAAGATCGCCGGCATCGGCGCCATCCCCGCGGGCTTCACCGCCGAGCGCACCATCGACGCCACGGGCTGCATCGTCGCGCCCGGCCTGGTCGACCTCGCCGCGCGGCTGCGCGAGCCCGGCTACGAACACGAAGGCATGCTCGGCAGCGAGATGGCCGCGGCCGTGGCCGGCGGCGTCACCAGCCTGGTGTGCCCGCCCGACACCGACCCCGTGCTCGACGAGCCCGGCCTGGTCGAGATGCTGACCTTCCGCGCCGGCAAGCTGCCGGGCGCGCGCCTGTTCCCGCTCGGCGCGCTCACGCGCGGCCTGGCCGGCGGCGTGCTGACCGAGATGGCCGAGCTCACCGAGCGCGGCTGCGTCGGCTTCAGCCAGGCCGACGTGCCGCTGGCCGACACCCAGGTGCTGCAGCGCGCGATGCTCTATGCGAGCACCTTCGGCTACACCGTGTGGCTGCGCCCGCAGGACCGCGACCTCGGCAAGGGCGTGGCCGCCAGCGGCCCGCTCGCCACCCGGCTCGGCCTCGCCGGCGTGCCGGTGGCGGCCGAGACAATCGCCATCTTCACCATCGTCGAGCTGATGCGCAGCACCAAGGCGCGCGTGCACCTGTGCCGGCTCTCGAGCGCCGCCGGGCTCGCGCTCGTGCGCGCCGCCAAGGCCGAGGGCCTGCCGCTGAGCTGCGACGTCAGCATCAATTCGCTGCACCTGGCCGACACCGACATCGGCTACTTCGACAGCCGCGCGCGCCTGAGCCCGCCGCTGCGCCAGCAGGGCGACCGCGACGCGCTCTCGGCCGCGCTGGCCGACGGCACCATCGACGCGCTGGTGTCCGACCACACGCCGGTCGAGGCCGATGCCAAGAACCTGCCGTTCGCCGAGAGCGAGCCCGGCGCCACCGGCCTCGAGCTGCTGCTGCCGCTGGCGCTGCAATGGGGCGAGCGCAGCGGCGCGGGCCTCGCGCGCGCGCTCGAGACCATCACCAGCGCGCCCGCGCGGCTGCTGCCCGCGACCGAAGCCTGCGCCGGCATCGGCCGCCTCGCCGTCGGCGGTCCGGCCGACCTGTGCGTCTTCGATCCGGCGCTCGAATGGCAGGTCACGCCCGAGGCGCTGCGCAGCCAGGGCAAGTACACGCCCTTCGCGAGCTATCCGATGCAGGGCCGCGCGCGCCACACCCTCGTGGCCGGGCGCGTGGTGCACGGCTGACGCGTTCCGGCGCGCGACGACGACGACAACAACAGGAAGAAGGCGGTCGGGCCGATGCTGCATTCACTCAAGGCACTGCGCCGCCTGCTGCACGCGATCGCGCATGCGGTCGGCGGCTGGTGGACCATCCGCTTCACCTTCCCGGGCCTCGACCAGGCCGAGCGCAACGCGCGCGTGCAGGCCTGGGCCGCGCGCATGCTCGAGATCATGGGCATCACCCTGCGCGTGCAGGGCACGCCGCCCGCGCACGGGCCGGTGCTGCTGATCTGCAACCACCTCTCGTGGCTCGACATCACGGTGATCCACGCGGCGCGCCACGTGCGCTTCGTGTCGAAGTCCGACGTCAAGCACTGGCCGCTGATCGGCACGCTGTCGAGCGGCGCGGGCACGCTCTACATCGAGCGCGAACGCCGCCGCGACGCGCTGCGCGTGGTGCACCACATGACCGACGCACTGCGCAACGGCGACATGATCGCGGTGTTCCCCGAGGGCACCACCAGCGACGGCCGCGGCCTGCTGCCGTTCCACGCCAACCTGCTGCAGGCCGCGATCTCCTCGGGCGCGCCCGTGGTGCCGGCCGCGCTGCGCTTCGCCGATGCCGCCACCGGCGAGACCAGCCAGGCGCCGCGCTACATCGACGACGACAACCTCGCCACCTCGCTGTGGAACACGCTGCGCGCGCCGCCGCTCTTGGCCATCGTGCGCTTCGGCGAGCCGCAGTCCTCGTACAGCCGCGAGCGCCGCACCTGGGCGCAGACCTTGCACGAGGACGTGCAGCAACTGCGCCGCGACACGCACTGAGCGGGTCTTCAGCGAAGCGCCTGCAGCTTGCGCGGCATGGCGACCGCGGCAGCCTCGTCGCGCCGATCGGTCGGAACCACCAGCACGTCGCCCGTGGCCCAGCACAGCACGCGCTGCGCGACGCTGCCGACGAAGAAATCGGCGAGCGGATGGGCGCGCCGCTTGCCGACCACGAGCAGATCGGCGCGCGCATGCTGCTGCTGCACCGTGGCCTGCCGCGCCGGGTCGCCGCGACCGAGGGTCGACAGCACGCGGTTGCGCCGCGCGCTCGATGAATCGGTCAGCGAAAACAGCCGCTCGCGCGCCCGCCGCTGGCAGTCGTGGCGGTAGGTCCTGATGGCGTGGTCCGAGACATCGGCGTAGCGCAGCTTGCTTTCGTGCATCGCGTTGAGCGCGTGGAACAGCTCCAGCGACGCGTGGGCGTCGAGGCCATGGGCGATGCTCACGAGTTCGTGCGATGCGGGCGTGAAGTCCACGGCCACCAGGATGCGGCCGTAGCGCGGCCGCGCGGCCAGCCGCGTCACGAGCACCGGGCAGCGCACCCGCCGCAGCAGGCGCTCCACGGGCTGGCCCGTGAAGAAGGCGCCGGGCGACCGGTCGCGTTCGTGCCGCAGCACCACGAGGTCGGCGTGGCGCGCCTCGTCCACGACCTGCGCGAGGCCGCCGCTCGATACCGCCACCTGCTTGACCAGCACGCCGAAGCGCGCGCTCAGGGCGCGGGCCAGCCCCGCGAGTCCGGTGGCCGCCTCGGCATGCGCGAGCGGTTCGAAGTTCGCGGGCGCGTACATGAGCTTGAGCAGCGCGCCATGGTCCGCCGCGAGCCGCGCGGCGCGCTCGACCGCGTGCTGGCCGCGCGCCGACAGATCGGTGAGGGCGAGGATGGATTGAAGAAAAGGCGTGCCGGCTGCGGCGTTGCCGTCGGGACGCACGTGCTCCCGATGAGCCTGGGGGTGATGCATGACGCACTCCATTCGAACGCGCCCCTCGATGACAGGGGCGCAGTCACGCAGGGCAGGGGCCCGGCGGTCGATGGTTTGCGTTGAAGGTGAAGGGAAGGAGGCGGACCGCCGGGCTCAGGAATGTGCGAGCGTTGGCGGGGTCGCTGCCGTCATCCATGCGCACGCCGGCATGCAGGCGCCGAAGCGGTGCGGCGCGGCGTGGAGCGACGAGTGGGCATGCATGCGGCGCAGTCTAGGCCGGATGCGGCCCGAGCCTGCTCAGTAACCGCACGCGCCTTGCCGGATTGAAGAGACGCGGGGCGCGCCAAAAAAAAGCGCGCCCCGAGGGACGCGCATCGGTGCGCGAGGCACCGGAGGAGTAGAGGAAGAGCAAACGTAAAGAGGAGGGCGCGAGCCCGGCTCAAAGGATCCCGAAGATCTTGAGGCCGATGATCACGGTGATCGGCACGCCGCAGGCCCAGAGGATGAGGCTTTTCATGAAGGTTCTCCTGTGTAGTGAATGACTTGCAGATTCACACGCGGCGAGGGCCGCGCCTTGCAAGAGAACCGATGCACCGTGCGTGGGCAGGTGCCTACATCTTCAGCCGCGCGAGGCGGGCGCCTCGGGCGGCACATAGCCGAGCCGGCGCGATATCTCGAGCGCGCAGGCGCGCAGCGGCACCGCCACGCGGCCTTCCCAGTCGCTGTCGAAGGTGGCCTCGGGGCCCATCGCGGTGATGCCCAGCACGATGTTGTGGGTCGAGTCGAACACCGGCGCGCAGAAGGCGTCGATGCCAGGGATCGGCTGGCCCAGCGTGCGCGACATGCCGTGCATGCGCGTCTCCACCAAGAGCGCCTCGAGCTGCGACTGCGACAGCTCCTCGGTGCCGCGGCCGCCGGCCGGGCCGCGCAAGCGCGCGAGGTCGTCCACCATCATCTTCTCGACCACCTTGGGCGGCAGGTAGGCCGCGAACAGCCGGCCCGTGGCCGTGTAGGCCAGCGACATCACGGTGCCGGTGCGCAGGTTCACGTGCAGCGGATGGATCGGTTCCTCGAGCCGCACCACGGTCGGCCCGAAGTTGCCCCAGACGGCGACCGCGATGCTCTGCTCGGTTTCCGAGGCCAGCGCCTCGATCAGCGGCGAGGCCTCCTTGATCGGGTCGAGCCGCTGCAGCTTGGCCAGCCCGAGCTGCAGCGCCAGCGGGCCCAGCTCGTAGCGGCCCGCGCTGTCCTGCACCACGAAGCCGACCTTGAGAAAGCTCACCAGGTACGGATGGGCCTTGCCCACCGGCACGCCGGCGGACTTGCCAAGATCGCGCAAGGCCATGGGCGCGACATGCCGCCCGAGGGCGACGAGCAGCTGGGTTCCTATTTCGACGGATTGGATGCCACGTCTCGGCTTTTCCATGGGGCGCCCGGCGTGGGGGTTGAGAGTGGGGGCGAGTATAGCCATCAGGGTTTCTACTGATATTGTCGTGCTCAATCGACGATGACTGATCATCTGATAGTAACTAAACGACTTGACCATATCAATGTCGCTGCCTAAACTCCGCCGCAACTTAAGTCCTACAGAAACAAGGCAACAGGCAGAGATGGAACAGAACACGTTGGAATGCGATGTGCTCGTCGTCGGCAGCGGCGCCTCGGGCATGGCGACCGCGATCACCGCGGCGTCGCAGGGTTTGAAGGTGCTGGTGGTCGAGAAGGAGCCGCGCTTCGGCGGCACCACCGCGCGCTCGGGCGGCTGGCTGTGGATCCCGGGCACGCGCCTGGCCACGGAGCAGGGCATCCACGAGCCGGCCGGCGCCGCGCTCGAGTACATGAAGCACGAGACCACCACCCACTTCGACGCGGCGCGCGTGGGCGCCTTCCTCGAGATGGGCCCGAAGGCGATCGACTTCTTCACGCGCAACACCTGCGTGCAGTTCGACATGCCGCCGGTGTTCCCCGACTACCACGCCGAGGCGCCCGGCGGCCAGCCCGGCGGACGCTCGATGGTCACGCGCCCCTTCGACGGCCGCGAGCTCGGTCCGCGCATCAAGCAGCTCGCGCCGCCGCTGCCCGAGCTCACGGTGTTCGGGATGATGTTGGGCTCGGGCCCCGAGATCAAACACTTCATGCGGGCCTTCAAGTCGCCGACCTCGTTCTGGTACGTGACCAAGCGGCTGAGCCGGCACTTCCTCGACGTGCTGCGCCATGGCCGCGGCATGACGCTGACCAACGGCAACGCGCTCGCGGGCCGGCTCGCCAAGGCCGCGATGGACCAGAACATTCCCGTGTGGCTCTCCTCGCCCGTGAAGAAGCTCGTGGTCGAGTACGACGGCGTCTCGGGCGCGGTGGTGCAGCACGAAGGCCAATCGGTGCGCGTGGTCGCGAAGCGCGGCGTGGTGCTGGCCTGCGGCGGCTTCCCCTATGACGTGGAGCGCCGCAAGCAGCTGTTCCCGCATGCGCCCACCGGCAAGGAGCACTACTCGCCCTCGCCTTCGACCAATACCGGCGACGGCCTGCGGCTGGCCGAGGCGGTCGGCGGCCGCGTCGACGGCACCATCCCGCATGCCGCGGCCTGGGTGCCGGCCTCGGTCACCACCCGGCCCGACGGCACGAAGGGCGTGATGCCGCACTTCATCGACCGCGCCAAGCCCGGCGTGATCGCGGTCACGCCCAAGGGCAAGCGCTTCGCCAACGAGGGCAACTCGTACCACGACTTCGTGCAGGCGATGGTCAAGGCCTGCGCCGGCGAGCCCGAGGTCACGGCCTGGCTGCTGTGCGACCACAAGGCGCTGCGCGACTACGGCCTGGGCTGCGTGGCACCGGCGCCGCTGCCGATCGGCCGGCATCTGAAGAGCGGCTACCTCAAGCACGGCGCCAGCATCGGCGAGCTCGCGCAGCAGATCGGCATCGCGCCCGCGGTGCTCGAGGCCACGGTGAAGGAATTCAACGACGGCGCGCGCACCGGCGAGGACCCGCTGTTCGGCAAGGGCAGCAAGGCCTACAACCGCTACCAGGGCGACGCCAACGTCACGCCCAACCCCTGCGTCGCGCCGCTCGAGCACGGCCCCTACTACGCCATCAAGCTCGTGGTCGGCGACATCGGCACCTTCGCCGGCCTGGTGGTCGACGAGAAGACCCGCGTGCTCGACGCCAACCGCCAGCCGATCAAGGGCCTCTACGCGGTCGGCAACGACGCGGCCAGCGTGATGGGCGGCAACTACCCGGGCGCCGGCATCACGCTCGGCCCGGCACTGACCTTCGGCTACGTCGCGGGCCTGCAGGTGGCGCAGGGCGCCACCGTCGCCGCCACGCTGCAGGTCGAGCAGCGCGAGGCCGTGCCCGTGCGCCGCACCGCCTGAGTCCGCTTCCCTTCAACCACGTATTCACCACAGAAGGAACCTTCCCGATGGCCTTTCCTCCCCACGTCGCGCCGCGCCTGCTCGAAGGCCGCCTCGCGCTGATCACCGGCGCCGGCCAGGGCAATGGCCGCGCGCTCGCGCTGGGCCTGGCGCAGGCCGGCGCGCGCGTCGTCGTCACCGACATGAACGAGGCCACCGTGGGCGAGACCGCGCAGCTGGTGCGCGACGAAGGCGGCCAGGCCTGGTCCTTCGTGCTCGACGTGACCTCGCCCGAGGCCTGCCATGCGCTGGCCGTGCGCGTGGGCGACGAGATCGGCGCCATCGACCTGCTGGTGAACAACGCCGGCATCATCATCCGCGAGGGCACGGCCAGCCCCAACGCCGCGGCCAACTGGAAGAAGACGCTCGACGTCAACGTGCACGGCACCTTCAACGTCACCCACGCCTGGCTCGGCGCGATCAAGTCCACCAGGGGCGCGGTGATCAACATCGCCTCGATCGCCGCCTACGCGGGGCAGGGCGCGAGCCTCGGCTACTCGCCCTCGAAGGGCGCGATCAAGATGTTCACCCAGTCGCTCGCGCAGGAGCTCGCGCCCTTCGGCGTGCGCGTCAACGCGCTCGCGCCCGGCGTGATCGAGACGCCGATGACCGCCGCCACGCGCGAGAACCCGCAGCGCCTCGAATCCTTCATGACGCGCATCCCGATGGGCCGCGTCGGCCAGACCGAGGACCTCGTGGGCCCGGTGATCTTCCTCGCGAGCGACATGTCGCGCTACGTCACCGGCATCACCCTGCCGGTGGACGGCGGCTTCCTCGCGGTCTGAGCCTTCCTTCGCCTTTTCGCTTTCCCGACCGTCAACCTCCAGGAGACAAAATGAGAATCTTCCGTGTCTACAAGACGCTGCTCGCGACCGCCGCCCTCGCGGCATTCGCCGCCGGTGCCTCGGCGCAGGACATCAAGCTCGGCTACAACGGCGACCTCTCGGCCTCGCCCTCGGCGCAGAGCGGCCAGGCCGCGGTGCTCGGCATGGAAGCCGCGATCGCCGACCTCAATGCCGCCGGCGGCGTGCTCGGCCGCAAGTTCACGCTGGTCACGCGCGACGACGTGTCGGCGCCGCCCAAGTCGATCCAGAACATGAGCGACCTGATCGACAACGAGAAGGTGGTGGCGGTGTTCGGCCCCACCAACTCGGGCAACGCCATGGCCTGGAAGCACATCGCCAACCAGAAGAAGATCCCGGTGCTGGGCAACGTGGGCTCGGGCACCGACATCACCAAGCCGATGAGCGCGGGCGCCGACAACTACATGTTCCGCGTCTCGATGGTCGACCGCGAGCAGGTCGCGGCGCTGATGGCCTACGTGAAGAAGAACACCGCCGCCTCGAAGGTGGTGGGCCTGATGGCCGAGACCACCGGCTACGGCCAGGGCGGCCTCAAGGACATGGAGGAGATCGCCAAGCTGCAGGACATCAGGATCGCGGCCACCGAGCGCTTCGGCGTCGGCGACACCGACATGACCTCGCAGCTGTCGAAGATGAAGGCCGCCAACGTCGACACCGTGGTGGTGTGGGCGCAGGGCACGCCGATCGCGCAGCTGGTGCGCAGCATGGAGAAGATCAACTACTTCCCGCTGACGCTGACCTCCTGGGCCGCCGACAACATCACCTTCTACGACGCGGCCGGCAAGGCGCTGGCCGAGAAGCCGATCTTCATGCGCACCGTGAGCGAGACCCGCACGCCCGCGCAGCAGAAGCTCTTCGACCGCATCGGCAGCAAGCTCAAGGCGCCGGGTTCGTTCTCGTTCGCGCTGCATGGCTACGACTCGGTGCTGCTGCTGGCGCAGGCGATGAAGCAGGCCAACGGCACCGACGGCGCCGCCGTGCGCGCCGCGCTGGAAGACCTCAAGACCCCGGTGCAGGGCGTGCTCAAGACCTACGAGAAGCCCTTCAGCAAGACCAACCACGAGGCGCTGACCGCCAAGGACCTGGTCTGGATCCGCTGGAAGGACGGCAAGCTGCTGCCCTACAGCGACGCGCTGATCCAGGGCCTGAACCCGGCCGACTTCAAGCAGTAAGAGCAAAAAAATGGAAGCGAGGCCGGCGCGCCCGCGCGGTGCCCGGCCTCGCCTCGCAACGGAGATACACACATGGTTGAAGCGCTCCTGCAGGCGCTCATCAGCGGGCTCGCCGTCGGCGGTGCCTATGCGCTGGTGGCACTGGGATTCAGCATCACGTTCACGACCACCAAGACGCTGAACTTCTCGCACGGCGAGTTCGTCTCGGCCGGCGCCTTCATCGGCATGAGCGCCCTGTTCCTGGTCCTGGGCAAGCCGCTGGCCTCCACCACCTTCGGCGACGCCGTGCCCGGCGCGGGCGCGCAGCTGTTCGCGCTGCTGGCGGCGCTCGGCGTGATGGGCCTCTTGGGCTGGCTGCTCTACGTGCTCGGCGTGCGTCCGTTCGCGGGCCGCCCCGGCATGGCCTGGGTGATGAGCACGTTGGGCTTCGGCGTGATCCTGCAGAGCGTGGGGCTCGCGATCTGGGGCCCGAAGCCGGTGGTGGTGCCCGCGCCCGTGGGCGACACCGTGATCCGCATGTTCGGCGTCGGCGTGCGGCCGCAGGAGCTGCTGACCTTGGGCGTGGCCGTGGTCGTGATGTTCGGCTTCGACCGCGTGATGAACCGCACCATGGTCGGCAAGGCCATGCGCGCGGTGGCGCAGAACGGCAACGTGGCCAGCCTCATGGGCATCAACACCAACGCCATGATGATCGGCGCCTTCGTCGTCAGCTCGGCGCTCGCGGGGCTGTCCGGCTTCCTGCTCGCGCCGATCGCGCAGGCCTCGCTGTTCATGGGGCTCACCGTCGGCCTCAAGGGCTTCTCGGGCGCGATGATCGGCGGCCTCAGCAATCCGCGCGGCTGCGTCATCGGCGGCTTCCTGCTCGGCGTGCTCGAGTCGATGGTCAATCTCTGGCAGGCGCAGTGGCGCGAGGTGGCGGTGTTCGCGCTCGTGATCCTGGTGCTGGCCTTCCGGCCCACGGGCCTGTTCGGCAGCCGCGCGGTGGAGAAGGTATGAAGCGCCTGGTCCATCCCCTGGCCGTGGTCGCGGTCGCCGCGGCGCTGATCGGCATCGTCTCGCTGTTCGGCAACGACTACTACCTGCGCATCGCCTTCATGATGTGCGTCTACTACCTGTGCGCGGCCGGCATGAACGTGCTGGTGGGCTACGCGGGGCAGAAGTCGCTGGGCCAGGCCGGCCTGTTCGCGGCCGGCGCCTACGGCGTCGCGCTGCTGACCTCGCGCACCGACATGGACCCCTGGCTCGCGCTGCTGCTCGCGGCCGTGATCTCGGGCCTGTGCGGCGTGCTGATCGCGCTGCCCTCGCTGCGCGTGAAGGGCCCCTACCTCGCGATGGTCACGCTGGCCTTCGGCATCGTGGTCGAGAAGCTGGTGGGCGAATGGACCGAGGTGTTCGGCGGCGCGCAGGGCATCTACGGCATCCGCCCGCTGACCTGGAAGGGCGCGCCGCTCGACACCACGCAGTGGGTGGTGCTGGGCATCGTGCTGAGCGCCGCGCTGCACCTGCTGCTGCGCAACCTGCTGCAGGGCCGCTTCGGCCGCGCGCTGCTGTCGCTGCAGGCCGACGAGATCGCCTCCTCGTCGGTGGGCGTGCGCGTCTACCGCGCCAAGGTCATGGCCTTCGTGGTCGCGGCCGTCACCTGCGGCATCGCGGGCGCGCTGGTGGCGCAGCAGAACCAGTACATCAACTCCGACTTCATCACCTTCCACCTGTCGATCTTCATCCTGCTGCTGGTGCTGTTCGGCGGCGCGGGCTCGATGTACGGACCGATCGTGGGCGCGGTGCTGCTCACGCTGACCGACGCGCTGCTCGCGCGCTGGCCCTCGGCGCAGCATTTCCTCTACGGCTTCCTGCTGCTGTTCGCGCTCTACGTGATGCCCGGCGGCGTGGTGGGGCTGGTCGACAAGTGGGTCAGCCGCTCGCGCCACCGCGGCGAGGGCGCCGGCGGCCAGGGCGTGCCGGGGCAGATCGGCCCGGGCGGCGAGGGCGAGCTGCTGGTGGTGCAGGGCGTGACCAAGTCCTATGGCGGCGTGAAGCCCGCGCAGGACGTGTCGTTCAGCCTGCAGCGCGGCCACATCCATGCGCTGATCGGACCCAACGGCGCGGGCAAGAGCACCATGATCAACATGCTCACGGGCGTGATCCAGCCCGACGCCGGCGCGATCCGCTTCCTCGGCGAGAACATCGTGGGCCGGCCCGCGCACACCATCTGCTGCCTCGGCATGGGCCGCACCTTCCAGAACCTGCGGCTGTTCGCCGAGCTCTCGGTGCTCGACAACGTGATGCTGGGCCGGCACAGCCGCATGAGCAACGGCTTCCTGTCCTCGCTCGTGGCCTGGCCCACGGCCGGCAAGCAGGAACGCGAGACGCGCGAGCGCGCGCTGCAACTGCTCGACCTGGTCGGCCTCGGCCACCTCGCGCACTGGCCCGCGGGCAGCCTGCCCTACGGCCTGCAGCGGCGCGTGGAGCTGGCGCGCGCGCTGGCCACCGAGCCGCAGCTGCTGCTGCTCGACGAACCGGCCGCCGGCCTCAATCCGCAGGAGACCGCCGAGCTCGGCGAGCTGCTGCTGCGCATCGGCAAGTGCGGCGTCTCGATCCTGATGGTCGAGCACCACATGGACCTGGTGATGTCGATCTCGGACCACGTCATCGTGCTCGACTACGGCATCAAGATCGCCGAGGGCCGGCCGGCCGAGGTGCAGGCCAATCCGCGCGTGGTCGAGGCCTACCTGGGCGTCGACGACGACGCGGCCGATCACGCGCCGCACGGCCTGCAGCCGCAGCCCGCCTGAGCGAAAGGACCCCCACCATCATGTTGAAGATCGAATCGGTGAAGGTCTCGTACGGCGCCATCGAGGCCGTCAAGGGCGTGAGCCTCGAAGTGCGCGCGGGCGAGGTCGTCACCATCATCGGCGCCAACGGCGCCGGCAAGAGCACCCTGCTCAAGAGCATCGTCGGCCTCGAGCCCGTGGCCCAGGGCCGCGTGCTGATCGACGGCAAGGACTGCACGCAGGTGCCGCCACACCAGCGCGTGGGCCTGGGCGTGGCGCTGTCGCCCGAGGGCCGCGGCGTGTTCCCTGACCAGACCGTGCGCGAGAACCTGATGCTCGGCGCCTACTCGCGCCGCGCCGACAAGGCCTTCGTCGACAACGCCATCGAGCGCGAGTTCGCGCGCTTCCCGCGCCTGAAGGAGCGCCAGCACCAGCCCGCTGGCACCCTGTCGGGCGGCGAGCAGCAGATGCTGGCCATTGCACGCGCGCTCATGAGCGATCCGCGGCTGCTGCTGCTCGACGAGCCCTCGCTGGGCCTCGCGCCGCTGATCATCAAGGACATCTTCGATGCCATCCGCCAGCTGCGCAGCTCGGGCCTCACCATCCTGCTGGTGGAGCAGATGGCCAAGCAGGCGCTCGGCGTGGCCGACCGCGCCTACGTGCTCGAGACCGGCTGCATCACCCTCGAGGGCTCCGGCCGCGAGCTGCTCGACAACCCCAAGGTGAAGTCGGCCTACCTCGGCACGCACTGACCCCAACGTCCAACCCTTCGCAAGGAAAACCAATGACCGCACCCGCCACCAAGAAATTCGCCAGCCAGGCCGACCTCGAGGAGAAGAAGGTCTCGTTCACGCGCCTGTCGGAGAACGCCTATGCCTACACGGCCGAGGGCGACCCGAACACCGGCATCTTCATCGGCGACGAGGCCGTGATGGTGGTCGACACCCAGGCCACGCCCGCGATGGCGCAGGACGTGATCCGCCGCATCCGCGAGGTCACGCCGCTGCCGATCAAGTACGTGCTGCTGTCGCACTACCACGCGGTGCGCGTGCTCGGCGCCTCGGCCTATTTCAAGGAAGGCGCCGAGCAGATCATCGCCAGCCGCGACACCTACGACCTGATCGTCGAGCGCGGCGAGCAGGACAAGGCCAGCGAGATCGGCCGCTTCCCGCGCCTGTTCCGCAACGTCGAGTCGGTGCCGCCGGGCTTGACCTGGCCCACCATGACCTTCGACGGCACCATGAGCGTGTGGCTCGGCAAGAAGCTCGAGGTGAAGATCGCGCAGGTCGGCCGCGGCCACACCAAGGGCGACACCATCGCCTACCTCGAGGACCAGAAGATCTGCTTCGCGGGCGACCTGGTCGAATACCAAAGCACCGCCTACGCGGGCGACTGCTACTTCCGCGACTGGCCCACCACGCTCGATCGCCTGGCCGGCTTCGGCTTCGAGAAGCTGGTGCCGGGCCGCGGCGCCGCGCTCGAGAACGCCACCGACGTGCGCAAGGCCATCGCCTCCACGCGCGCCTTCATCTCCGACGTCTACACGCTGGTCAACAACGGCGTGGCGCAGGGCAAGACGCTCAACGTGATCTACAAGGAGACCGTGGCCGCGCTGCGCCCGACCTACGGCCACTGGGTGATCTTCGACCACTGCATGCCCTTCGACGTGACGCGCGCCTACGACGAGGCCACGGGCCACGTGCATCCGCGCATCTGGACCGCGGAGCGCGACATCGAGATGTGGAACGCGCTGGAAAGCTGAGGTGAACCGCAGCGCGGCCGCGCCGGTCGCCACGCCGGCCTCGGTGCAGGGCTGGATGCTGCTGGCCATGGTGCTGTGGGGCGTCAACGTCTCGGCCGTGAAGGCGCTCACCGCCTCCTTCGAGGCACTGCCGCTGGCGGCGCTGCGCATGGCGGTGGCCTGCGTCGCGCTCAGCGCCGTCGTGCTGTGGCGGCGCGGCGGGCTGCCGCTGCTCGGCGCGCGCCAGCTGGCCGCGATGGCCGGCTGCGCCTTCCTCATGGTGTACGCCAACCAGATCCTGTTCGCGCACGGGCTGCAGCGCTCCACCGCCACCAACGGCGCGCTGATCATGGCGCTGAGCCCGCTGGTGTCGGCGCTGATGGCCGCGCTGGTGTTCGGCGAGCCGCTCACGCCGCGCCGCCTGCTCGGCGTGGCGCTGGGCTTCGCGGGCGTGGTGGCCGTGGTGCTGAGCCATCCGGGCGCCACGCTCTCGCATGCCGGCCTCGGCGACCTGATGCTCGCGCTGTCGGTGATCAGCTTCGCGGTCGGCGGCGTCGGCGTGCAGCGGCTCGCGCGGCAGCTCGATCCGCTGTCGATGAGCTGGGTCATCTACCTGATCGGCACCGCGATGCTGATCGTGCATGCCGCGCTCGGGCCCTCGCCGCTGGGCGCGGCGCAGCTCTTTCCGGGCGCGTGGCCGTGGGTGCTGGTGCTGTTCTCGGGCGTGGCCGCGACCGCGGCCGGCAACCTGATCTGGAACCGGTCGATCTCCGTCATCGGCATCGCGCGCACCGCCGTGTTCCTCTACTGGGTGCCGGTGTTCGGCGTCGGCTTCGCGGCGCTGCTGCTGGGCGAGACGCTGACCGTCTGGCACCTGTTCGGCTTCGCCGCCGTGATGGGCGGCACCTGGCTCGGCACGCGGCCGGCCAACAAGCCTTCTTCCTGAGTCACCCATGTCCGATCCGCTTCCACTGCTGTTCCAGCCGCTGCGCCTGCGCGGGCTCGAGTTGTCCAACCGCGTCGTGATCTCGCCCATGTGCCAGCACGCGGCCGAGCGCGGCCATGCCACGCCCTGGCACCTGGTGCACCTGGGCAAGTTCGCGCTCGGCGGCGCCGCGCTGATCCTCACCGAGAGCACCGCGGTCGATCCGCGCGGGCGCATCGGCACCGCCGACCTCGGCCTGTGGAAGGACAGCCAGGTCGCGCCGCTGAAGGCCGTGGTCGATTTCGTGCATGCGCAGGGCGGCGCCATCGGCGTGCAGCTCGCGCACGCCGGCCGCAAGTCGGGCAGCGAGCCGCTGTGGGAAGGCGGCGCGGCGCTGAGCGCGCAGACCATGGCGGCCGACGAGGAGCCCTGGGAGCGCCTGGGCCCGAGCGCGCTCGCGGCCGGCCCGGGCTGGTCGGCGCCGCGCGCGCTCGGCCTCGACGAGATCGAGGCCGTGGTGCAGCGCTTCGTCGATGCCGCGCGGCGCGCCGACGAGGCGGGCTTCGACGTGGTCGAGCTGCACTTCGGCCACGGCTACCTGGTCGCGAGCTTCCTCTCGCCCAATGCCAACCGGCGCGACGATGCCTATGGCGGCAGCCGCGAGAAGCGCATGGCGCTCGCGCTCGAGATCGCGCGCCGCGTGCGCGCCGCCTGGCCCGAGCACAAGCCGCTGTTCTGCCGCCTCTCGGCGGTCGACGGCACGCTCGACGGCTGGAACCTCGACGACTCGGTGGCGCTGTCGCGCGCGCTCGGTGACTGCGGCGTCGACGTCATCGACTGCTCCTCGGGCGGCCTCACCGAGGAGACGCGCGCCTTGCCCGTGCCGCGCGGCCTGGGCTTCCAGGTGCCGTTCTCGGCGCGCATCCGGCGCGAGGCCGGCGTGATCACGCAGGCCGTCGGAATGATCGTCGACGCGCGCCAGGCCGAGGCCGTGCTCGCCGCCGGCGATGCCGATCTGGTCGCGCTGGGCCGCGAGGCGCTGTTCGATCCCTACTGGGCCCACCACGCCGCCGCCGAGCTCGGCGTCGATCCCGCCTACCGGCGCTGGCCCGTGCGCCACGGCGTGTGGCTCGCCAAGCGCGCGCCGGGCCTCGCACGCGCGCGGGCCGAGGCGGCCGCCGCATCCAACGACAAGGAAACACCCCCACCATGACCGACGCCACGATTCCTCTGCGCATGGGCCTGATCCGCAAGAAGCCCGACTGGACCGACGAGGCCTTCCGACACCACTGGCGCCACAGCCACGGCCCGCTGGTCGCGCAACTGCCCACCTTGCGCGGCTATCGCCAGAACCTCGTCACCGACCGGCTGCAGCGCGGCATCGACTTCGCGCGTGGTCCGTGGGATTTCGACGGCTTCTCGCAACTGGGTTTCGATGCCGCGGCGCAGGCGAATGCCGCCTTCACCGACGGCGATCTCGCCGCGCGCATCCGCGAGGACGAGCGGCATTTCCTCGGCGGCCTGCACATCGTGAGCGTCGCGCAGAGCACCGTCATCGCGCCGCCGGCCGAACCGCACCGCCTGCTCAAGCGCATCTCGACACTGCGCCGCCGCACCGACATCTCCGAGGACGACTTCCGCCGCGAGTGGAAGGTGCATGCCGACCACGTGCGCCGGATGCCCGGCGTGGGCGGCTACCGCCAGAACGTCGTGACCGCGCGCGAGTTCGACAAGGGCACGCCCTGCGGCTACGAGACGCTGCCGATCGACGGCATCGTCGAGCTGTGGTTCGAGAGCACCGACACGCTGGACGCCGCCTTCGGTTCGGCGCAGGGGCAGCGCACGATGGCGCATGCGAAGAGCTTCCTCGCGGAGATCACGGCGTTCGTGGTGGAGGAGTGGCGGGTGGTGTGAGGCCCGTGCGGCCGAGGGCCGACAGGCGCGGATCCCCGGGGTCGAAACCCCAGTCGCGCAAGGCCTCGTCGCCACCGCCGCGCGCGTCGGCCGGTGCGCGGCACGCGACGCTCACGGTGCGCGAGAAGCGCGGCGCCGGCGCGGGCTGGTCCACGCCGTCGACCGGCACGAAGCTCGCGCGCGCCACGTGGTGCGCATGGCCCGGCACTTCGCCGAGCGACAGCACGGGCGTCACGCAGGCCTCGGTGCCGTCGAAGACCGCGCACCACGCATCGCGCGTGCGCGTGGCGAAGAGGGCGGCGAACCGGCGCCGCGTTTCGGGCCAGGCCGCGCGGTCGTGCTGCGGCGGCAGCGCGTCGGGCGCCAGGCCCAGCCCCGCGAGCAGCGCGGCATAGAACGCGGGCTCGATGGCACCGACCGCCAGGTGCCGGCGGTCGCTCGTCTCGTATACGCCGTAGAACGGGGCGCCGCCGTCGAGCAGGTTGGCCTCGCGGCGGTCCAGCCATTCGCCCGTGGCCACGCGCCCCAGGATCGGCGCCATCAGCAGCAGCGAACCGTCGACCATCGCCGCGTCGACGACCTGTCCCTGGCCGCTGGTGCGCGCCTCCAGCACGCCGGCCATGACACCGAGCGCCAGCAGCATCGCGCCGCCGCCGAAGTCGCCGATGAGGTTGAGCGGCGGCACCGGCCTGTCGGCCGTGCCGGTGGCATGCAGCGCCCCCGTGAGGCCGATGTAGTTGATGTCGTGGCCCACGGCCCGCGCGAGCGGACCGTGCTGCCCCCAGCCCGTCATGCGCCCGTAGACCAGCGCGGGCGATACCGCCAGGCAGGCCTCGGGCCCGAGGCCCAGCCGCTCCATCACGCCGGGGCGGTGGCCTTCGAGCAGCACGTGCGCGTTGCGCGCCAGCGCGAGCACGGCGTCGCGCGCGGCCGGGTCCTTGAGGTCGGCCGTCACGCCGCGCCGGCCGCGCAGCACCGTCTCGTGCCGCGCATCGCGCGCGATGCCCATGCCGGCCGGCACGGGCCGCGCGATGCGCAGCACGTCGGCGCCCATGTCCGCGAGCATCATCGCGGCCCAGGGCACCGGGCCGATGGCGTCGAATTCCAGCACGCGAAGACCGTGCAGGGGTCCCATGGCCGGGCTCCCTCAGCGCTCGAAATCGACCAGCACACGGCCCGAGGTCGCGCCCTCGAGCTGCCGCGCGCTGTGTTCCATCAGCGCTCCGAGCGGTATGTGTTGCACGTGCGGCAGCACGGCCGCCATGTCGGGCTTCCATTCCGTCGCGAGCTTCGTCCACAGGCGCCGCCGCTGCGCGACCGGCGCATTCGCCACGATGCCGAACAGCTGCGCGCGCCGCATGATGAAAGGCAGCACGCTGCCCTCGTAGGTGTTGCCCGCCGCATTGCCCACCGACGCCACGGCGCCGCCGTCGGCCATCGAGCGCAGCAGCCACGACAGCATCGGCCCGCCGACGTTGTCGATGGCGGCGGCGAAGCGCGGCTTCTCCAGCGGGCGTTGCGGTGCGTCGAGCACGGCGGCATCGATCACCTCGTGCGCGCCGATGGCGCGCAGCCGCTCTTCCTGCGCCATGCGGCGCGTGATGGCCGCCACGCGATAGCCGGCGCGCGCGAGGATGGCCGTGCCCAGCAGGCCGACCGCGCCGCCCGCGCCGCTCATCGCCACGCTGCCCGCGTCGGGGGCGATGCCGAGCTCGATGAAGCGCTCGAGCGCCATCGCGGCCGTGAAACCGGGCACGCCGATAACGGCCGCCTCGTGCGGCGTGAGTCCCGGCGGCACGGCCTGCACATGCGCGGCGGGCACGCGCACGCAGGCGGAGAAGCCGCCGTCGAACGCGATGCCGGTCTGGAAGCCGTGCACGAGCACGTCCTGGCCGGGCTCGAAGGTCGGCACCGATGAGGCGAGCACCTCGCCGACCAGCTCGATGCCCGCCACGCGCGGATACGACGCGATGATCTTCGCGCGGCCGTGCAGCGAGAGGCAGTCCTTGTAGTTCACGCCCGCATAGCGGGTGCGCACCACGACCTCGCCGGCCGACAGGTCGTCGAGCCGCAGGGTCTCGAGCCGGCTCTGGACCTGGCCTTCGGCGCTCTGGTGCGTGCGAAGGGCTTCGAATGTCTGGGGAATGGGCATGGGGCCATCTGACCAGCCGCGGACCGCATCGGCAAGCGGGTGTTTCGCCTGTCGAAACACGGCTCGACCGCGCGCGCCGCGCGGCGCCACCATGCAGGCCCCCCGACTGGAGACCCCTCGATGACCACAGGCACCCGCGCCCCCCGACTGTTCGGCGATCACTTTCTCGAACGCCTGCGGCCCGACGAGCAGGCCACCGTTCAACGCGTGCGCGACCTGTGCCGCGACACGCTCGGGCCGCAGGCCGACGCCGTCTCGCGCGAGGACCTGTTCGCCTGGGACACCTTCCGCACGCTCGCGCGCGAAGGCGTGATCGCCACGGCGTTCCCGCGCGAGTACGGCGGCACCGATGCGCGCCAGGCCCTGCGCATCCGCCTCATCGAGGAACTGGGCCGCGTGTGCAGCACGTCGGCGTCGATGATCACGGGCACCGACCTGTCGAGCCGCGCCATCGTCGCGGGCGCGAGCGAGGCACTGCGCCGCGAGATCGTGCCGCGGCTGTGCACCGGCGAGCTGCAGGCGGCCTTCGCGCTGACCGAGCCCGGCGCGGGCTCCGACGTGCGCGGCCTCTCGACCACGATCCGACGCGACGGCGAGCGCTACCTCGTCACGGGCCGCAAGAAGTTCATCACGCGCGCGAGCACGGCCGACTGGTTCGCGGTGGTGGGCCGCGCCGAGGACGATCCCTCGGTGTTCATCGCGGTGCTGATGCCGCGCGAGGCCCGGGGCTTTCGCATCGGCGCGGAGGTCGACAAGCTCGGCTGGTTCGGCGTGCCGATCTCCTCGCTCGAGTTCGACGCGGTCGAGGTGCCCGCCTCGCACCGCCTCGGCGCGGAGGGCGATGGCTTCTCGCTCGCGCAGGACGCGCTGCTGCGCGCGCGCATCGGGCATGCCGCGATGGCGCTGGGCCGTGCCATCGGCGCGGTCGAGATCGCGAGCCGCTATGCGAGCGACCGCACCGTGTTCGGCAAGCGCGAAGGCGAGCACCAGGGCGTGCAGTGGATGCTGGCCGACATGGTCACGCAGATCGAGGCCAGCCGCGCCCTGCTCGCGCTCACGGCCGACAAGTACGACGCGGGCGCGAGCGACGTGTCGATCTTCGCGTCCATGGCCAAGCTGCAGGCCACCGACCTGTGCATGAAGGTCGTGACCGATGCGCTGCAGCTCACGGGCGGGCGCGGCTACCTGCGCGACTTCCCGCTCGAGCGCTTCTTCCGGGATGCCAAGCTCAACCAGATCGGGGAGGGCGCGAGCGAGGTGCACAAGACCGTCATCGGCCGCGATGTGATGCGCCGCGCGCCGCTGGCCGAGCGCAACCCGTGCCTGCGCGACGGGCCGCTCACCGACTACTGAAGGCTCAGATCACCTTCTCCGCGCGCAGCGCATCGAGCGTTGCGGCGTCGAGGCCGAACTCGCCATAGACCTCGGCGTTGTGCTCGCCGGTGTCGGGCCCCGTGCGCGGGATCGGCAACTCGCGGCCCGGCACGCGCGGCACCACGCACGGCGCGGGCAAGCTGCCGTAGTCGGGGTCGGGCAGCCGGATGATCGCCTCGCGCGCGCGGTAGTGCGGGTCCTGTTCGATGTCGGCGATGGTGAAGATCTTGCTGAAGGGAATGCCGGCCTCCTCGAGCCGGCGCTCGATGGTGTCGTAGTCGTGCGCGGCGAACCACGCGCCAAGCCCTTCGTCGAGCGCCACGAGGTTCACCACGCGCGCGGGGTTGCTGGCGAAGCGCGGGTCGCCCGCCCACTCGGGCCTGTCGACGGCCGCGCACAGCCGCTGGAAGATCGGGTCCGACGACGCGACCACCGAGAAGTAGAGGCCGTCGCGGCTGCGGTACATGTTCGAGGGCGCGGTGTAGCTCGCGCAGTTGCCCGCGGGCATGCGCACCGTGCCGAGCTGTTCGTGCTCCACGGGCAGCGGGTCGAGCAGGCGGAACAGCGCCTCGGTGGCGGCCAGGTCCACTTCGCAGCCCAGCGCCTGCGGGTCGCCGCGCAGCCGCGCCATTTCCGAGGCGATGGAGAAGGCGCAGAACAGCCCCGCCACCGCATCGCCGACCGGGAAGTTGCTGTGCAGCGGCGAGCCGCCCGCTTCGCCCGTGAGGTTGGTGAAGCCGCTCATGGCCTCGAAGATGCGCGCGAAGCCCGGCCGCGACTTGTAGGGCCCGGTCTGGCCGAAGCCCGTGAGCCGCACCACCACGAGCCGCGGATTGGCGCGATGCAGCGTGGCCAGGTCCAGGCCCCAGCGGTCGAGCGTGCCGGTGCGGAAGTTCTCCACCAGCACGTCGAAGCGCGTCACCAGCTTGAGCAGCAGCGCGCGGCCGGCGCTCTGGCGCACATCGAGCGTGATGCCGCGCTTGCCGCGGTTGGCGATCTTCCACCACAGCGCCTTGCCGTCCTTCACGGGCTGCAGGCCGCGCAGTGCATCGCCGCCGCCGGGCAGCTCGAGCTTCACCACCTCGGCACCCTGGTCGGCGCACAGCGTGGCGCCCAGCGGCGCGGCCAGCACGGTGGCCATGTCGAGGATGCGCACGCCCGAAAGGGCGCCGCGCGCGGGTCGTCGTGGGGTGTCGTCGGGGGAATGCAAGCGTGGCTCCAAGCCGGGGCGAAGGGCTCCGGGTACGAGCCGGTTTTGCCAGACGCCGCGCGGGCCAACAATCGCTGTTTCGCACAGCGAAACACCCTCCGCGTTTCATTGACGCCCCATTTCGAACGGCCAATCATGCCCACACCACCGCGCTCCTCCTCCCGAATGACAAGCATCGCGCTCCCGGGTCTCGTCGATCCGCACGACCTCACCGCCGACCGCCAGTTCTCGATGAACCTGGCGCGCGGCATGGAAGTGCTGCGCGTGTTCACCAGCGCCGACCCGGTGCTCGGCAACCGAGAGATCTCGGACCGCAGCGGCCTGCCCAAGCCCACGGTCTCGCGCATCACCTACACGCTCACCTTGCTCGGCTACCTGAGCCGCGACGGCGCCACGCAGAAGTACAGGCTCGGGCCCGGCGTGCTGTCGCTGGGCTACCCCTTGCTGGCCAGCATGCAGGTACGCCAGATCGCGCGGCCCATCATGGAAAGGCTGGCGCGCGAGACGGGCTGCTCGGTGAACCTGGGCATGCGCGACCGCTCCGACGTGGTCTACGTCGACACCATACGCACCGACAACACCAACACCCACATGCCCGACATCGGCAGCACGCGCCCGCTGCTGGCCGCGGCGATCGGCCGCGCGCTGATGCTGGCCTGCACCGCGCCGGAACGCTCGGCCATCCTCAACCGGCTGCGACTGCAGGACGCGGCGCTGTTCCAGCAATTGCGCCCCGCCTGGGAAGCCGACCAGAAGCTCTTCGCCGCGCGCGGCTTCTGCCACTCGCGCGGCGACTGGAAGAAGGACATCCATGCCGTCGCCGTGCCCGTGCGCGTGCCGCCGCGCGAAACGCCGCTGGCGATGAACTGCACGCTCGCCACCTACCGCTCGCCCGGCGAGCGCATGGAGCGCAAGGTCGCGCCGCTGCTGCTCGATGCCGTGCGCCAGCTCGAAACCGCGCAGGGCCTGCGCTGAACCGGAAAACCAGAAGCCCGAACCCATGATCCGCAGCCCCGAAAAATTCAATGCCCTGCTCGCCGAAGTCCGCGACTTCATCCGCAACGAATGCATGCCCATCGAGGCCGAGGTCGACCGCGACGACCTGATCCCCGAGCCCGTGGTCGAGCGCATGCGCGCGTTGGGCCTGTTCGGCCACAGCATTCCCGAGCAGTACGGCGGCGCAGGCCTCACGAGCGAAGAGCTGTCGCTGGTGAACATGGAGGTCTCGCAGGCCGCCACCACCTTCCGCGCGCGCTTCGGCGGAAACACAGGCATCGCGTCCGAGTCGCTGGTGGTCGACGGCACGCCCGAGCAGAAGCAGCGCTGGCTGCCCGAGCTGGCCAGCGGCCGCCTCACGGGCTGCTTCGCGCTCACCGAGCCCGAGGCCGGTTCGGACGCCACCGCGCAGCGGACCGTGGCCGTGCGTGACGGCGACCACTACCGCATCACGGGCCGCAAGTGCTTCATCACCAACGCGCCCATCGCCGGCCTGTTCACCGTGTTTGCGCGCACCGATCCGCAGGCCAGGGGCGCGGCCGGCATCACGGCCTTCCTGGTCGAGCGCGACACGCCCGGCCTCTCGACGCCCGCGGGCTATCGCAAGATGGGCCAGCATGGCTCGCCGGTCGGCGAGGTGATCCTCGAGGGCTGCCGCGTGCACGCATCGGCCATCGTCGGCGGCGTGCCGGGCCTGGGCTTCAAGACCGCGATGAAGGCGCTGAACAAGCAGCGCATCAACCTCGCGGGGCTGTGCATCGGGCCGGCCATCCGGCTGGTCGACGAGATGGTGGCGCGCGCCGCGTCGCGCCGGCAGTTCGGCCAGGCCATCGGCGAGTTCCAGCTGGTGCAGCAGATGATCGCCGAGAGCAACACCGAAGTGCATGCCGCGCGCGCGCTGCTGCTGGAGACGGCGCGCAAGCGCGACGACGGCGCCGACGTGACCATGGAGGCCTCGATGTGCAAGCTGTTCGCCTCCGAGATGTGCGGCCGCGTGGCCGACCGCGCGGTGCAGGTCTTCGGCGGCGGCGGCTACATCAACGACAACGTGGCCGAGCGCTTCTACCGCGACGTGCGGCTGTTCCGCCTCTACGAAGGCACGAGCCAGATCCACCTCACCAATATCGCGCGCCGCACCATGGCACGAGCCGGGCACCAGACCTGAACCGGCGGCGCGCGCCAGCCATCATCAACGGAGACAACCCATGACCCTCAAAGGCACCCTGCTGGCCGCGCTCTTCGCCGTCCAGTCCCTGGCAATGACCGCGCCCGCGTTCGCGCAGGGCGACTACCCGAGCAAGCCGATCCGCATCATCGTGCCGTTCACCGCTGGGGGCGTGGTCGACTCGATCGCGCGGCTGGTGGGCGAGCGGCTGTCGGCCAAGTACGGCCAGCCCGTCATCGTCGAGAACCGGACCGGTGCCGGCGGCTCGATCGGAACCGACTACGTGGCCAAGGCCGCGCCCGACGGCTACACGCTGCTGTGCGTGAGCCCCGGCCACGCGGTGACGCCGAGCCTCATCAAGGGCGTGGCGTGGAATCCCGTGCGCGACTTCCGCGCCATCGAGGGCTTCGGCGTGATCCCCAACGTGTTCGTGGTGCCGACCGAGGTGCCCGCCAAGACCATGGCGGAGCTGGTCGCGATGGCGAAGAAGGCCAATCCGCCGCTGACCTACGCGACGGCCGGCGTGGGCACCTCCAACCACCTGTCGGGCGAACTGCTGGCGCAGAGCGCGGAGATCAAGCTCACGCACGTGCCCTATCGCGGCCAGCCCGATGCGCTCGGCGACCTGCTCGCGGGCCGCGTGACGATGATGCCGCTGACCGTGGCGCTGGCCGTGCCGCACATCAAGACCGGCAAGCTGCGGCCGCTGGCCGTCACCACGAGCAAGCGCTCCGCCGCCTTGCCCGACACGCCCACGGTGGCGGAGGCCACGGGCCTGAAGGGCTACGACGTGGGCACGTGGTTCGGCTTCGTCGCGCCGGTGAAGACGCCCGACGCCATCGTCGCCAGGCTGTCGGCCGACGTGGCCGAGATCCTGGCCGATCCCGCGATGAAGCCCAAGCTCGACGTGCTCGGCCTCGAGGTGGCGCCGCAGGGCCCGAAGCAGTTCGACGCCTTCATCGCGAGCGAATACGACAAGTGGAGCAAGGTCATCAAGACCGCGGGCATCGAAGCGCAATGAGCGCCGCGCGCCCATCGCCCGTGCGGCCGCCGCTGTGCGAGCGGCTGGGCATCCGCCATCCGATCTTCGGCTTCTCGCACTCGGTGGACGTCTGCGCCGCCATCGCGCGGGCGGGCGGCTTCCCGGTGCTGGGACTCGCGCGCGAGCTGCCGCACGAGATCCCGCACATCCTGGCCGAGGCCAGCGAACGCATGGCGGGCCTGCCCTGGGGCATCGACCTGATGCTGCCCTCGCAGGTGCCCGACGAGGCCGCGAGCATCGAGAGCGTGCGCGCGCAACTTCCCGCGCCGCACGTGGCCTTCGTCGATGGCCTGCGCGACCGCTTCCAGGTGAAGCCGCCGCAGCGGCCCAGCTTCTTCACGAGCCAGGTGCGCACCCGGGCGCTGTTCGATGCGCAGATCGAGGCCGTGCTCGATTCCGACGCGCGCGGCGTGGCCACGGCCATCGGCCTGCGCGCCGACCTCATCGAGCGCGCGAAGGCGCGCGGCAAGCTCACCTTCTCGCTGGTCGGCTCGGTGCGGCATGCGCGCAAGGCGCTCGACATGGGCGTGGAGGTGCTGGTGGCGCAGGGCTACGACGCGGGCGGCCACACCGGCACGGTCGGCACGCTGTCGCTGCTGCCGCAGGTCATCGCCGAAGCCGGCGAGGTGCCGGTGCTGGCGGCCGGCGGCATCGCCACCGGCGCGCAGGTGCTGGGCGTGCTGGGCATGGGCGCGCAGGGCGCGTGGCTCGGCACCTTGTGGATGGGCGCGAAGGAGAACCACACGCCGCCCGCGCTGCTGCAACGGCTCATCGCCAGCGGCAGCGAGGACACCCTGATCACGCGCGCCCACAGCGGCAAGCCCTGCCGCGTGGTGCGCAGCGACTGGATCGACGCCTGGAACGAGCCCGGCGCGCCGGTGCCGCTGGGCATGCCGCTGCAGCAGGCGCTCACGGGCGACGTGTTCGCCTCGATGCACGAGTTCGACGACGCGCGCCTGATCTACGAGGCGGCCGGCCAGAGCGTGTTCGGCATCGAGCGGGAGACCACGGTGGGCGAGCAGATGGATGCGCTGGTCGAGGGCATGCGCAGGGCGTGGGAGCGCATGCGGGGTTGGGACGCGCGCTAGCGGCGAAGACCCCGATACAGCCACCCGACATCGCGTGGCTGCGCGAAGACAAGCTATTGACTGAACATGTAGCTGAACATGTCGCCGAAGTCCCCATAGACCGGATTGTTGCCCGTCCCCGATTCGTGGATCACGATCATGTTGTTCGCCTTCAGCATGAAGTCGTTGTACTTCGCATTGGTCGATCCGGTGAGCGAGTAGTAGTGCGGCGTTCCACCCTGCGTGTACGCGAATTGCGAAGTCTTGCCGTGCGTCTTCTTGTTGCGGTGGACTTTTGCACCAGGCAGCGGGCTGTAGTCATCGCCGTCATCGTCGTCGTCCATGACGACAAACTTGACGTTCGATGTGGATGAACTCGACAGATCGAGGCCATGCTGCAGCGCCATCTCATGGATGTCGGTCATGAGCGCGGCACCCAGCTCCGACCACGCGTTGTTGTGGAAGCGGAGATAGGCCTGATCCATCTTGACGTACGGGGCCGTGACATTGGCGCCCGTATTGATGGTCTGCATGATCTTGGCCATGGGATTGGCGGTGGTCGACCAGACGTTGGTCCCGTAGTACGGATAAAAATAGGCAGAGATTCCGCTCGAGTCCTCGGCATGGTTCAAGCCGCCCGAGGCGGTGTGCAGGCTCTGCATGGTCGCCCGGAATGCGGTCGGGCTCGTGTCCTGCGCATGGGGCCACAGCGCGCTGTCGAAGTATTTCTTGTAAGCCCCATAGAGACCGTCGTTCTGGCTGACGATCACGCCCGCCTGGTGCCAGTTGTTGCCGCTGACCGGGCCATAGGCGCGCCATTCGTCGAAGTTTGCCATGGCGGTGTAGACGACGCTGCTTTGATCGCTCGTTCCGCTGCGAATCTTGTTGATCAGCATGAACTTGTTGTGCATCTGTTCGTCGGACCCGGTGCCCCAGCCCACGAAGCGATAGGAGAGGTTGGGGCCACCGTTGGCGTCGAGATAGGCCTTGACCTGCGCGATGGAGGCGTCGCTCGCCAGGTGAATGATCATTTGCACCTTCACCCCGGCCTGTGCCGCCTTGCAGTACGAATAGATCAGTTTCTCGGAATCGCTTCCCGCGAAGTCCGAATCGGAAACGTTGAGGTAGGTCGATGCATTGCCCGGGTTGAATCCGACATAGGCATCGAGCGCCATCTTGTAGGTGGCGGAGCGGATTTCCACCGTTTCCGTGGGATGGGCGGTCTTGTAGGCAATGGCGTTCTGGATCAGGTCGGAAAATTTCGCGACCACATGGCCGGGGCCGCCCACCGTGCTCCCGCTTTCGGTCATGTGGCGTTGCTCGATGACCTGGACCTTGGCGGTCCCCTTGGTGCGGACCGGGTAGATCACTGCATGCGCGGCATTGGAAAGAAGGATCGTCGCCAGGCCGATCCATATGCTCCTGCAAAGGAGGGAGGTCTTTTTTTTCATCGGTAGAAGCTCGTTGGAATGGGTGAGGAAAACCTCGCCGCTCGATCCCTTCGATCCGTTCGGCGAGCGGGCTGCTTGTCTCCGGGTACTGCAGCGTCATGAAATGCCTGGCGCATCGAAGCGATGTTTTTCTCCCTTCGCTGCTTTCCTCGGTGCGCCGCAAGGTGCATCCCCCGACCGGCGCAGTGTCGAGCTGGCATCGGGTGCCGTCCAATCGCATTTCCGAGGTCGAGGTGGTCGAAAACCGATGGGTCGGCGGTGCGGCAATCCGCGTCTTCCTCGGGTTCCATTCGAGGCATCGATCCGTCATGCGCACGGCGAACCCGTTCATCGTCCCGCAGCGGGCAGTCTGGCTGGGAACCAGTGAATGCAGGTCCATCGGCCAGCCACGGGGGAAAGCGCGCATGCGCGCCCCAGGCCGATGTGAGAGCCTTCGCGGCTCGCTGTCATCGAGCCTTGATGCCTCGTCCCATGTTTCACCAGTGCTACAAGTGGATCCGATGCTTTCATGCTGTCGCCAGGACGGGCGGCTTCACCGCGGCGGCGCATTACCTGCGCATCGGCCAGCCCACGGTGACCGATCAGGTCAAGGCACTGGAGATTCGCTTCAATGTCGAACTCTTCCTGCGCGGAAGTCGTACCGTGAGGTTGACCCCGACGGGCGAGCGGCTCTATGGCATCACCCAGGGCCTGTTCGGCCAGGAAGAAGAAGCGATCACCTTTTTGCAGAATGCACAGAAGCTCGGAGCCGGATCGATCCGCATCGGAACGGTCTCTCCTCCCATCGCGCTGGAACTGGTCCGACGGTTCAAGAGCGCCCATCCGTCGCTCGAGGTGACGGTCTCCATCGGATCGGAAGAATCGACCTTGCGGGGTTTGCACGATTTCGACATCGACGTCGGCCTGCTGGTGGAGCCGCCGCCCACCGAGGGCTTGCACAGCGCAGCATTTCGTAGCGAGCGAATCGTCGCGGTGGTTCCCGTCGACCACCCCTGGACGCATCGCACGTCGATCGTCACGCGGGATATCGAAGGCGAAGCGGTCATCCTTCGGGAGGCCGGGTCGAAGACGCGACAGCGTGTCGAGCGCGCGTGCCGGCAAAGGAACGTGCGCCTGAACTGCGTCATGGAGATCAACAGCCGTGAAGCCATCCTGCACGCCGTTGCCTGCGGCATGGGAATCGGTTTCGTCGCGCAGGTGGAGTTCATCCCCTTGCAGGGACTGTGCGCCATCGCGATCGAGGACGAAGAGCTGTCGATCAGCTATTCGCTGTGCTGCCTGTCGGTGCGCCGGGATCGCGCGCTCATTGGCGCGTTGTTCGAAGCGACCACACCCTGAGCAGGGGCCGAAGCGCCGACCTGCCCAGTCCCGGCGGAACGGCTTGTTCCGCGATGCGGCTTGGGGCGCTGGAGACACGGAACCGTGTCATTGGTGCCTTCGACAGGAATCGAACCTGTATCTGAGTCTTAGGAGGACCCCGTTCTATCCATTGAACTACGAAGACGCTGGGCGGCTGGACTTTACCAGTTCGGCCGCTCCTTCCCGTGACGACGGGGCCTGGCTCACCGCAGGCCCACGCGCGAGGCGTGCCAGCGCAGGGCGGCGGCGCGGGCCGGGTCGGTGGCTTCGATGCGGTCGGCGCGGCGCTGCAGGGCGCGCATCTGCTCGACCTCGGCGATGACCTTGTTGGGGCTCAGCAGGGTGCCCAGCAGCATGTCGGCCTCGAAGGCCAGCCTCTTGAGGACGACCGTGGCGCGACGCAGCAGCTTCGCGGGGGCGGACGATCGGTCGAGGCTGGGCATGGCGGGAAGCTCCTGGGCATGAAACAGTGGACGGGGGTGGCGATTTTATAGGGTTAACCCGAATCGCCTGCGGCGCGGGGTCGGGCCCTCCGGAGCGCCTCCCGCGATCGCGCCGAACGCATCGCGCGCGCATCGCCGCGACCGATCGCGGGGTGGGCTTACCCCGATACGGAATCTTCAAAAAATTGACCGCGATCAAGCCGGCGCGTTTCGCGCACGCGCACCATCTGCGCTGTTCGGATCCGGCTCAGACTCACGACAAAAAAGAGCGCACCCTCTACAGCAGGAGACAACAGATGAAGCATTTCATTGCGCGCCTCGGCGCGTGTCGCGCACGAGTCCTGGTCGCCACCGCCGCCGCCGCGGTCATGGCAGCCGCCACCCCCGCATGGGCCTGGGAACCCGCCAAGCCCGTCGAGTTCGTGATCCCCGCCGGCACCGGCGGCGGCGCCGACCAGATGGGCCGGCTGCTGCAAGGCATCGTCATCAAGTACAAGCTGATGAAGGAGCCGCTGATCGTCGTCAACAAGTCGGGCGGCGCGGGTGCCGAAGGCTTTCTCTCGGTGAAGGAAGCCAAGGGCGATCCGCACAAGATCATCATCTCGCTGTCGAACCTCTTCACCACGCCGATGGCCACGGGCGTGCCCTTCAACTGGAAGGACATGACGCCGGTGGCGATGCTGGCGCTCGACCAGTTCGTGCTGTGGACCAACGCCGAGCAGCCCTACAAGACGGCGGGCGAGTACATCGCCGCGGTGAAGGCGGCGGGCCCGAACAAGTTCAAGATGGCCGGCACCGGCTCGAAGCAGGAAGACCAGATCATCACGGTCGCGCTCGAGAAGGCCACGGGCACCAAGTTCATCTACGTGCCGTTCAAGGGCGGCGGCGAGGTCGCGGTGCAGCTGGTGGGCGGCCACGTGAACTCCACCGTGAACAACCCGATCGAGGCGGTGGCGCAATGGCGCGCGGGCAAGCTGCGCCCGCTGTGCGTGTTCGACGACGAGCGCATGCCCTTCAAGGCCAAGGTCACCGACACGCAGTCGTGGAACGACGTGCCCACCTGCAAGGAAGCGGGCGTGCCGGCCAAGTACACGATGCTGCGCGGCATCTTCATGGCACCGGGCGTCAAGCCCGAGCAGCTGGCTTTCTACAAGGACCTGCTGACCAAGGTGGCCGCCACGCCCGAGTGGAAGGAATACATGGAGAAGGGTGCCTTCAACCCGACCTTCATGACCGGTGCCGATTTCGAGAAGTGGCTCGCCAGCGCGGAAATCACGCACAAGACGCTGATGACCGAGGCCGGCTTCCTGGCCGCGAGCAAGTAACAAGCAAGAAGGCACCGGCGGCCGGGCGCGCCGCCGCGATGCATCGGACGACGTGAGCATGCGCCCGCGCGGGCGCGTGGCGTCGCGCCCGGTTTTCTCTCTCTCTCTCGACAACAACACGATGGGGGCTCCATGGAGCACGACGACAACGTATCCGACACGGCCGCGCGCACGGGCGTGGCCACGAACAAGGTCGAGGCGGTGGTGGCATTGCTGCTGCTGGTGGCCGGCCTGGTGGTGGTCTTCGAAAGCCGCCGGCTCGGCGCGGGCTGGACCAGCGACGGTCCGGGCGCCGGCTATTTCCCGTTCTTCATCGGCCTGATCATCACGATCTCGGGCATCGGCATCCTCTACCAGTCGCTGCTGGGCAAGAACCGCAACACCGAGGTCTTCGTCGACCGCGAGCAGCTCAAGCGCGTGCTCTCGGTGCTGCTGCCGGCGCTGGTCTACGTGCTGGGCATCGCGCTGCTGGGCCTGTACGTGGCCTCGGCGGTCTACATCGCGCTGTTCATGGTGATCCTGGGCAAGTACTCCTGGGTCAAGGCGGCGCTTGCGGCGCTGGCCGTGAACACGCTGTTCTTCTTCATGTTCGAGGTCTGGTTCAAGGTGCCGCTGTTCAAGGGCGCGCTGGACCCGCTCTCGTTCCTCGGCTACTGACACCTCACGGAGCACAAGCGAAATGGAAGAAATCGGTGCCCTGATGCAGGGCTTCTCGGTGATCCTGACACCGACCAACATCGGCCTGATGTTCGTCGGGATCATCCTGGGCGTGCTGATCGGCGTGCTGCCCGGACTGGGCGGCGCCAACGGCGTCGCGATCCTGCTGCCGCTCACGTTCACGATGTCGCCGACCTCGGCGATCATCATGCTGTCGTGCATCTACTGGGGGGCGCTGTTCGGCGGCGCCATCACCTCGGTGCTGTTCAACATCCCGGGCGAGCCGTGGTCGGTGGCCACCACCTTCGACGGCTATCCGATGGCGCAGCAGGGCCGCGCGGGCGCGGCGCTCACCACGGCCTTCACCTCGTCGTTCGTGGGCGCCTTCCTCGCGGTGGTGATGATCACCTTCCTCGCGCCGCTGGTCGCGAAGTTCGCGCTGAAGTTCGGCTCGCCCGAATTCTTCGCGGTCTACCTGCTGACCTTCTGCAGCTTCGTGGGCATGGGCAAGGGCTCGCCGTTCAAGATCCTGGCCTCGATGGCGCTGGGCTTCGCGCTCGCCAGCGTGGGCATGGACACGGTCACGGGCCAGCTGCGCCTGACCTTCGGCCAGCCCGAGCTGATGCGCGGCTTCGACTTCCTGATCGCGGTGATCGGCCTGTTCGGCATCGGCGAGATCCTGCTGTCGATGGAAGAGGGCCTGAAGTTCTCGGGCAAGAGCGCGAAGATCGATCCGAAGGTGGTGCTGCAGACCTGGAAGCAGCTGCCGCAGTACTGGATGACCTCGCTGCGCAGCTCGCTGATCGGCATCTGGATGGGCATCACCCCGGGCGGCGCCACGCCGGCCTCGTTCATGGCCTACGGCCTGGCCAAGAAGATGTCCAAGCGCGGCTCGAAGTTCGGCACCGGCGAGGCCGAGGGCGTGGTCGCGCCCGAGACCGCGGCGCACGCGGCCGGCACCAGCGCGCTGCTGCCGATGCTGGCGCTCGGCATCCCGGGCTCGCCGACCGCGGCGGTGCTGCTGGGCGGCCTGCTGATCTGGGGCCTGCAGCCCGGGCCGCTGCTGTTCGTCGAGCAGAAGGACTTCGTCTGGGGCCTGATCGCCAGCATGTACCTGGGCAACATCGTCGGCCTGATCGTGGTGCTGAGCACGGTGCCGCTGTTCGCCTCGATCCTGCGCATCCCGTTCTCGATCATCGCGCCGGTGATCATCGTGATCTGCGCGATCGGTGCCTACACGGTGCACAACGCGATGCTCGACATCTGGTTCATGCTGGGCTTCGGCGTCATCGGCTACCTGTTCAAGAAGCTCGACTTCCCGCTCGCGCCGCTGGTGCTGGCGCTGGTGCTCGGCGACAAGGCCGAGGACTCGTTCCGCCAGGCCATGCTGGTGTCGCAGGGCGACGTGATGATCATGTTCTCCAACCCGCTGGTCGGCGGCATCACCACGCTGGCGCTCACCTTGCTGTTCTGGCCGCTGATCGCCAGGCTGCTGGCGCTCTTCAAGCCGAAGAAGCCCGACGAGTTCGCCGTCGAGCGGCCGGTCGATTGAGCACGGAGGCCACGCCATGCCCGTCATCGCACTGACCCAGGAAATGGGCTCGCTCGCCAAGGACGTGTCGGTTCAGCTCGCCGAGGAGTTGGGGCTGGAGCTGATGCGCCACGAGGTCATCGAGCGCGTCGCCGACCGCATGCAGGTCTCGACCAGCCTGATCGGCCGCCTGCGCGGCGGCAAGGCCGGTTTCGTCGAGCGGCTCACCGCCGACCGGCGCAGCCTCGCGCTCTACACGGCCGAGGAACTGTTCGCGCTGGCCGACCGCGGCAACGTGGTGCTGCGCGGCTGGGGCGCCACCTGCCTGCTGCGGCCGGTGCCGCACGTGGTGTGCGTGCGCATCACGCGCTCGCTCAAGAAGCGCATCGACTGGCTGATGACGCACCTGGAAACCGACGACGCCGAGTTCGCCGAGGCCGAGATCCGGCGCAGCGACGAGGCGCATGCGGCGCGCATGCATGCGCAGTTCGGCGTGACCTGGGGCGACCCGGTGCTCTACGACCTGGTGCTCAACACCGACCGGCTCACGGTCGACAGCTGCGTGGCGCAGATCCGCGCGCTGGCGGCGCGGCCCGAGTTCGCCGAGACCGCGCGTTCGCGCGCGCTGCTGGCCAACATGGCGCTGGCGGCACGCGTGAAGGCGGCGCTCAAGGACGGCGCGGCCACGGCCGACATCCGCGTCACGGTGGAGGCCGACCACGGCCGCGTGAGCTTGCGCGGCATCGTGCTCGACGCGGACGAGCGCGCGCAGACCGAGGCCGTGACGGCTGCGGTGGAAGGCGTGGGCGCGGTGGACAACCAGCTGCGGCTGATGGCGACGACCCGGCGTTTCGCGTCGGCGAAGCAGACCTGAATCGAGCCCTCGACCATTCGGGCTGAGCCTGTCGAAGCCGTGCGCGAGGCTTCCACAAGCTCAGCCCGAGCGGTTCGTGAAGCTCTCAGATCTTCCCGCGCTTGCGCAACCGACTCAGGGTTTCCGCGGAGAGATTGAGGTAGGACGCGAGCTCCTTGCTCGGGATGCGGTCCACGAGCTCGGGGTGCTTGCGCAGGAAACGGTGCACCCGGCCCGGCGCGTCCAGCAGGTGCAGCGTGATGGTGTGCGCCATGATCTCGCTCATGCCGCGCATCACGAGGAACTCGAACAGTTCCTTGGTCTGGGGATGGCCCGCCAGGAAGGCGGTCCATTCCTTCAGCGGCAGGCTCGCCACGCGGGCCTTGGTGACGCAGACGATGCCGTAGGGCGTGGGCGTGCCCAGGCGCATGGCCGCGTAGCTGGTCTCCATGTCGTTCTCGTCGGCGAAGCGCAGGATCATCTCCTTGCCCTCCGGGTTGCTCACCACCCGCTTGAGGATGCCGTCGAGGATGAAGTACTGCTCCATCTCCCGCACCCCCTGGTGCAGCAGGAAATCGCCCTTGTTGCCGTCGACGATCACCAGGTGCGCCTCGAGCTCGGCGCGCTCGCCCTCGTTCAGGTCCTTGAGCAGGATGTTCTGCCGGAGCTGGGCACGAATGATGTTCTTCTCCGGGTGGTTTTCCAACAACGTCATGGTCACCGTCTTGCTCGATTTCGTCGCCTGCGGCGCCGCTTCATCGGGGGTCGGCGCCGTTTTCGGGAAAGTTGACCGAGGTCAACGGCCGAAAGGATGGCCCGAATCATAGTCGCGGCTCGGGCCTCGGCCATTCACCCCAGCAGAAGGAGAGACATGTCTTCAGTTAGCACAGCCAAAGAGGCGGCCACGACGCTCGATGAGGCGATCAAGCCCAAGAGTCGGCCAGCCAACGGCGCCGCCGACGATCAGCAACTCGTCGCGCGCGCCCTCCAGCAGATGACGCAGGAAGCGCCGGAAGCGGAAACCACCGATGGTTTCCACCTGGTGATCGATGCGCTGAAGCTGAACGACATCGACACCATCTTCGCGCTGCCGGGCATCCCGATCACCGACCTGACCCGCATGGCGCAGGCCGAGGGCATGCGCGTGATCTCGTTCCGCCACGAGCAGCACGCCGGCAATGCCGCCGCTGCCGCCGGCTTCCTCACGCAGAAGCCCGGCATCTGCCTCACGGTGTCGGCGCCCGGCTTCCTCAACGGCCTGACCGCGCTGGCCAACGCCACCACCAACTGCTTCCCGATGATCCTGATCAGCGGCTCCAGCGAGCGCGAGATCGTCGACCTGCAGCAGGGCGACTACGAGGAGATGGACCAGCTGGCGATCGCCAAGCCGCTGTGCAAGGCCGCGTTCCGCGTGCTGCACGCCGAGGACATCGGCGTGGGCATCGCGCGCGCCATCCGCTCGGCCGTCTCGGGCCGCCCCGGCGGCGTGTACCTCGACCTGCCGGCCAAGCTGTTCGCGCAGACGATGGACGCCATCAAGGGCAAGAACTCGCTGATCAAGGTCATCGATCCCGCGCCGCGCCAGATCCCGGCCGCCGATGCCGTGCAGCGCGCGCTCGATCTGCTCAAGGGCGCGAAGCGCCCGCTGATCCTGCTGGGCAAGGGTGCCGCCTACGCCCAGGCCGATGCCGACATCCGCGCGCTGGTCGAGAAGACCGGCATTCCCTACCTGCCGATGTCGATGGCCAAGGGCCTGTTGCCCGACACGCATGCGCAATCGGCGGCCGCCGCACGCTCCTACGTGCTGCAGGAAGCCGACGTGGTGCTGCTGGTGGGCGCGCGCCTGAACTGGCTGCTCTCGCACGGCAAGGGCAAGACCTGGGGCCAGGACAAGGGTGCCAAGCAGTTCATCCAGATCGACATCGCGCCGACCGAGATCGACAGCAACGTGGCGATCGCCGCGCCGGTGATCGGCGACATCGGCTCCTGCGTGGCCGCGCTGCTCGCGGGCATCGACGCCAAGTGGGCCAAGCCGCCGACTGAATGGACCGGCGCCATCGCCGAGCGCAAGGACAAGAACCTGTCGAAGATGGCCGCCACGCTCGCCGCGCGTCCCTCGCCGATGAACTTCCAGAGCGCGCTCGGCGTGATCCGCGACCAGGTCAAGGCCCGGCCCGATGCGATCGTCGTCAACGAAGGCGCCAACACGCTGGACTTCGCGCGCAGCATCGTCGACATGTACGAGCCGCGCAAGCGCCTCGACGTCGGCACCTGGGGGATCATGGGCATCGGCATGGGCTTCGCGGTGGCCGCGGCCGTGGTCACGGGCAAGCCGGTGATCGCGATCGAGGGCGACAGCGCCTTCGGCTTCAGCGGCATGGAGGTCGAGACCATCTGCCGCTACAACCTGCCGATCTGCGTGATCGTGTTCAACAACAACGGCGTCTACCGCGGCACCGACGTGAACCCGAGCGGCACGCCCGACGTGGCGCCCACCGTGTTCGTGAAGAACGCGCGCTACGACAAGCTGATGGAAGCCTTCGGCGGCGTGGGCGTGCATGCGACCACCGCCGACGAGCTGCAGGCGGCCCTGACCGAGGCCGTCGCCACGGGCCGCCCGACCCTGATCAATGCCGTCATCGACGAGACCGCGGGCACCGAGAGCGGCCGCATCACCAGTCTCAATCCGGCCACGGCCAAGAAGAAGTGATTTCTTTCATTCCAGGAGATTCGACATGAGCAACAAACCTCTCAACGGCATCAAGATCATCGACTTCACGCACGTGCAAGCCGGTCCGGCCTGCACCCAGCTGCTGGCCTGGTTCGGCGCCGACGTGATCAAGGTCGAGCGCCCCGGCGCCGGCGACGTCACGCGCTCGCAGCTGCGCGACATCCCCGACGTGGACGCGCTGTACTTCACCATGCTCAACAGCAACAAGCGCTCGCTGACGCTGGACACCAAGCAGCCCGAGGGCAAGGTGGTGCTCGAGAAGCTGATCAAGGAATCGGACGTGCTGGTCGAGAACTTCGGCCCCGGTGCGCTCGACCGCATGGGCTTCAGCTGGGAACGCATCCAGGAACTGAACCCGAAGATGATCGTCGCCTCGGTCAAGGGCTTCAGCGACGGCCACCACTACGACGACCTGAAGGTCTACGAGAACGTCGCGCAGTGCGCGGGCGGCGCCGCCTCCACCACCGGCTTCTGGGACGGCCCGCCGACCGTGAGCGCCGCGGCGCTGGGCGACAGCAACACCGGCATGCACCTGGCGATCGGCATCCTCACGGCCATCATCGGCCGCGAGCAGACCGGCAAGGGCCAGCGCGTGGCCTGCTCGATGCAGGACGCCGTGCTCAACCTGTGCCGCGTGAAGATGCGCGACCAGCAGCGCCTGGACCGCCTGGGCTACCTCGAGGAATACCCGCAGTACCCGCACGGCACCTTCAGCGACGTGGTGCCGCGCGGCGGCAATGCCGGCGGCGGCGGCCAGCCGGGCTGGGTGCTCAAGTGCAAGGGCTGGGAGACCGACCCGAACGCCTACATCTACTTCACCGTGCAGGGCCATGCGTGGGCCCCGATCTGCGACGCCATCGGCAAGCCCGAGTGGAAGACCGACCCCGACTACATGACCGCCAAGGCGCGCCAGCCGCACATCACCGACATCTTCGCGACCATCGAGGGCTGGCTGGCCGACAAGACCAAGTTCGAGGCGGTCGACATCCTGCGCAAGTTCGACATCCCCTGCGCGCCGGTGCTGACGATGAAGGAACTGCTCAACGACGAATCGCTGCGCAAGAGCGGCTCGATCGTGGAAGTGCCGCACAAGGAACGCGGCACCTACTTCACCGTGGGCAGCCCGATTAAGTTCTCGGACCTCAAGCCCGAGATCACCGGTTCGCCGCTCCTGGGCGAACACACCGACGACGTGCTGGCCGAGCTCGGCTACAGCCAACAGCAGATCGCCGCGCTGCACGAAGCGAAGGCAGTCTGACCCAGGCGTTCCCCCGGGGCTTTTCCAGTCCACGAAGCGCCGGGGGGGCGCGGTATTTCGGATGCGTCGAGGCGGGAGGCCAGCATGCAAGCTTCAGTGGATTTCAGGCAGCTCGTCGAAGGGGCGGGCGATGCCATCATGGTGTGCGATGCGGCCGGGGCCATCGTTCTGTGGAACCCCGCGGCCGAACGCATCTTCGGCTTCACCGAAGCCGAGGCGCTGGGTCGCTCGCTCGACCTCATCATTCCCGAGCGCCAGCGGCAGCGCCACTGGGACGGCTACCACAAGACCATGGACACCGGCATCACCAAGTACGGTGCCGATCTGCTGCGCGTGCCGGCCCTGCACAAGGACGGCCGCACCTTGTCGATCGCCTTCACGGTGTCGATGCTGTTTTCGCCACAACGCGAGGTCTCGGGCATCGTCGCCATCGTCCGCGACGAGACAGCCCGATTCGCGGAAGAGCGCAAACTGCGCGCTCGTCTGCTAGAAGCGGAAACCACGATCAAAGAAGGAGACAGTCGATGAGTCAAGCGCTGGAGGGTGTCCGCATCCTCGATTTCACCCACGTGCAATCCGGCCCCACCTGCACGCAGCTGCTGGCCTGGTTCGGCGCCGACGTCATCAAGGTCGAGCGCGCCGGCGAAGGCGATGCCACGCGTGGCCAGCTGCGCGACATCCCCGGTGTGGACAGCCTCTACTTCACGATGCTGAACCACAACAAGCGCTCGATCACGCTCGACACCAAGAACCCCAAGGGGCGCCAGGTGCTCGACGAGCTGATCAAGACCTGCGACGTGCTGGTCGAGAACTTCGCGCCCGGCGCACTCGACCGCATGGGCATCACCTGGGAACACATCCAGAAGCTCAACCCGCGCATGATCGTGGCCTCGGTCAAGGGCTTCGGCCCGGGCAAGTACGCCGACTGCAAGGTCTACGAGAACGTGGCGCAATGCGCCGGCGGCGCGGCGTCGACCACCGGCTTCGAGGATGGTCCGCCGATGGTGACGGGCGCCCAGATCGGCGACAGCGGCACCGGCCTGCACCTCGCGCTCGGCATCCTGGCGGCGCTGTTCCAGCGCAACAGCACCGGCCGCGGCCAGAAGGTGCTGGCGCCGATGCAGGACGCGGTGCTCAACCTGTGCCGCGTGAAGATGCGCGACCAGCAGCGGCTGGAACGCACGGGCACCATGCACGAATACCCGCAGTACCCCGACGGCAAGTTCGGCGACGCGGTGCCGCGCGCGGGCAATGCCTCGGGCGGCGGCCAGCCCGGCTCGATCCTCAAGTGCAAGGGCTGGGAGACCGACCCCAACGCCTACATCTACTTCATCACGCAGGCGGCGGTGTGGCCGGCGGTGTGCAAGGTGATCGGCGAGGAAGGCTGGATCACCGACGAGGCCTATGCCACGCCGGCCGCGCGCCTGCTGCACCTGAAGCCGATCTTCGCGCGCATCGAGCAATGGACCATGACCAAGGACAAGTTCGAGGCCATGGACATCCTGAACCAGTACGACATTCCGTGCGGGCCGATCCTCTCGATGAAGGAGATCGCCGCCGACGAATCGCTGCGCGAGACCGGGACCATCGTCGAGGTCGACCATCCCACGCGCGGCAAGTACCTGACGGTGGGCAATCCGATCAAGCTGTCGGACAGCCCGACCGAGGTGAAGCGCTCGCCGCTCCTGGGCGAGCACACCGAGGAAGTGCTGATGCAGCTGGGCTACGGCCTGGAAGACGTGGCGGCGTTGCGCGCCGAACGCGTGATCTGACGACGAAGAACGCGGCGCGGTAATTCCGCGCCAATTCGAACGAATCCGCAATCGATTCGCCAATGGCATGGCCGGCGGCGAAGGGATTCGTTCGTCTTATTTTCTTGAATTGAATTGGAGTCATGCATAACTCCAAATGAATGCTCTCAATAAAATAGTTTGACTGTTATTTATCGTTCTGCACTTCTACAGTTTGAACATGCCGGCAAGTCATTCAATTCACCGCACGGCAGTCATTCGAAAGGAGCAGACCATGCAGAACCTCACGCCCGTTCAATACTGGCTCGATGAAACCGAACGCAATGCCTACAACGCCGCCTTCTACGAATTGGGCTTGCGCTGGCACTGGGACCGCCAGACCTATTGCGACCTGATGGGCACGGCGCAGGAACCCGAGAAGCGCATCGGCCATTATCTCGAGGCGAATCATCCGCATCTGCTGCGCGCCTACGACGCGGCATTCCTGGCCGATGCGATCGAACAGAAGAAGGAAGCCTACAAGCGCCGCGAAGGCGAAGGTTCCGCGCCGCTGTCGAAGCGCCATTTCAATTGGGCCGAATGCCGCGGTGCCGAACTCGGCGCCTGAATTGCAATTGAACAATTAAACCGACGGCTGATTCGATGAACATCCACGAATACCAGGGCAAGGAAGTGCTGCGCCGCCATGGCGTGGCGACGCCGCGCGGTTTCGTCTGCCGCACGAGCGACGAGGCGGCCGACGCCGCGGCCCGGCTCGGCGGGCGTTCGTGGGTGGTGAAGGCGCAGATCCATGCGGGCGGACGCGGCAAGGGCGGCGGTGTGAAGCTGGCCTGGTCGGGTGCGGAAGTGCGTCGCCATGCGGAAGCGCTGCTCGGCATGACGCTGCGCACGCACCAGACGGGACCCGAGGGCCGGGTGGTGAGACAGTTGCTGGTCGAGGAGGGGGTGGAGATCGACCGGGAGTTCTACCTGGGCATGGTGGTCGACCGCGGTGCGCGGCGCGTGGCGCTGATGGCATCGAGCGAGGGCGGGATGGACATCGAGGAGGTGGCCGCGCGTTCGCCCGAGAAGATCCACACGCTGTTCATCGACCCCGAGACGGGGATCAAGGCAACCGAGGCCGATGCGCTCGCACGCTCGATCGGACTCGCGGGCCGCGACGTGGTGCAGGCGCGCGAGTTCATGCAGAAGCTCTACCAGGCCTTCGACGCGAGCGACGCCTCGCTGGCCGAGATCAACCCGCTGGTGCGCACGCGCGACGGCCGGTTGATGGCGCTCGATGCCAAGCTCGGCTTCGATCCGAATGCGCTGTTCCGCCAGCCCGAGATCGCCGCGATGCGCGACCTCGACGAGGAGGATCCGACGGAGATCGAAGCCTCGAAGTTCGACCTGTCGTACATCTCGCTCGACGGCGACATCGGCTGCCTGGTCAATGGCGCGGGCCTCGCGATGGCGACGATGGACGCGATCAAGCTCTATGGTGGATCGCCGGCCAACTTCCTCGACGTGGGCGGCGGCGCGAGCGTGGAGAAGGTCACCGCGGCCTTCCAGCTGATGCTGCGCAACCCGCGCCTGAAGGCGGTGCTGGTCAACATCTTCGGCGGCATCATGCGCTGCGACGTGATCGCCCACGGCATCGTCGCCGCGGCACGCGAGACGGCCCTGTCGGTGCCGCTGGTGGTGCGCATGAAGGGCACGAACGAGGACCTGGGGCGGACCATCCTCGCGCAGTCGGAACTTCAGATCATCGGGGCCGAGGACATCGGCGAGGCTGCGCGGCAGGCGGTTGTCGTGGCTCGGGTTCCCAAGGGGCAGCGATGAACGTTGGACGAGCTTTTTGCCGTTCGTTGCGGGCACGCGCCGACGGGGTACTCCCCTCCGCGAATGTCCCCCGGCCTTCGGCCTCCTCCTTGATTTCGCTGCGGGGAGTACCCCATCGACGCGCGCCTGGGCACGGCCGTAGAACCGGCCGCGCCACCGCTGCGCTCCTCGTGCACAGGGCAGTGGGTGCTTCCCGCAGCGAAATAAAGGAGGAGCCGAAGGCGGGGGACATTCGCGGAGGGAAGTACCCGCTGTCCTGTGCACGCGCCCCGAACCGCAGCTCCAGCAAAACAAGAGCGGACCTCACAGCGCGGTAAAGGAAAAAGATGTCGATCCTCATCAACCGCCACACCCGCGTCATCACGCAGGGCATCACCGGCAAGACCGCCCAGTTCCACACCCAGGCCTGCCTCGAGTACGGCCACGGGCGCCACTGCTTCGTCGCCGGCGTCCATCCGACCAAGGCCGGGCAGGCCATGGCCGGCATTCCCATCTACGGCACCGTCAAGGAAGCCAAGGCCCGCACCGGCGCCACCGTCTCGGTCATCTATGTGCCGCCGGCCTTCGCCGCCGCCGCCATCGATGAAGCCGTGGATGCCGAGCTCGACCTCGTGATCTGCATCACCGAGGGCATCCCGGTGCGCGACATGATCCGCACCCGCCGCCGCATGGAAGGGCGCAAGACCCTGCTGCTCGGGCCCAACTGCCCCGGCCTCATCGTGCCCGACGAGATCAAGATCGGCATCATGCCGGGCCACATCCACCAGCGCGGCCGCATCGGCGTGGTCTCGCGCTCGGGCACCTTGACCTACGAGGCCGCGAGCCAGCTCGGGCGCTTCGGCATCGGCCAGTCGACGGTGGTCGGCATCGGCGGCGATCCGGTCGGCGGGCTGCGGCACATCGACGTGCTGAAGATGTTCAACGACGACCCGCGCACCGACGCCGTCATCATGGTCGGCGAGATCGGCGGCGATGCCGAGGAAGAGTGCGCGCGCTGGATCCATGCCCACATGCGCAAGCCCGTGGTCGGCTTCATCGCCGGCGCCAGCGCGCCGCCCGGCAAGCGCATGGGCCATGCGGGCGCCATCATTTCCGGCGGCAAGGGCACGGCGCAGGAGAAGCTCGCCGTCATGAAGGCCTGCGGCATTCACGTCACCGACAACCCGGCCGAGATGGGGAAGCTGCTGGCCTCGCTGGTCGTCCCCGATTACCTGCCGTTCGACTAGGCCCCGCACTCGCGCAGCGCCTGTCGGCCCACCCGCATTCACAGCATCAAAAGAAAGCACAACATGCCACAACGTTGGGTCCGTTTCGAACACGCCGGAGAAGCCGCCTTCGGCACCCTGGAGGACGACGCCGTGCGCGAGTATCGCGGCGACATGTACGGCACGCCCGAGCCCACCGGCCGCGTGTTCGCGCTGGCCGGCCTGCGCCTCTTGTCGCCGAGCGAGCCGACCAAGGTCATCGCGCTGTGGAACAACTTCCACGCGCTCGGCGAGAAGCTCAAGCTCGCCGTGCCCGAGGAGCCGCTCTACCTGTTGAAGGCACCGAACTCCTTCTCGGCGCACGAGGCGCCGATCCGCAAGCCGCTGTGCGACGGCAAGGTCGTGTTCGAGGGCGAGCTCGGCATCGTCATCGGCAAGACCGCCACCGCCGTCTCCGAGGAGCGCGCGCTCGAGCACGTGTTCGGCTACACCTGCGCCAACGACGTCACCGTGGCCGACATCCTCAACCGCGATGCCTCGTTCGCGCAGTGGGTGCGCGCCAAGGGCTTCGACACCTTCTGCCCCATGGGCCCGGCCATCGCCACCGGCCTCGATCCCGCCACGCTGGTGGTGCGCACCGTGCTCAATGGCGAGGAGCGGCAGAACTATTCCGTAAGCGACATGCGCTTCTCAGTGCAGCGGCTGGTCAGCCTCATCTCGCAGGACATGAGCCTGCATCCCGGCGACGTGATCCTGTGCGGCACGTCCGTGGGCGTGGGCTCGATGAAGCCCGGCAGCCTGGTCGAGGTGGAGATCGACGGCATCGGCCGCTTGTCCAACCGCTTCGGCTGACGCGAAGAATTTCAACTCTTGGGGATCGACATGAAGATAGCAATCATCGGCGCGGGGGCCATCGGCGGCCTGGTGGGCGCCAAACTCGCGCTGGCCGGGGAGGACGTGACCTTCATCGTGCGCGGCGCCAACCTCCAGGCCATCGGCGCCAACGGCATCAAGCTGGTGTCGGCCGAGGGCGAGGAGCAGGTGGCGCGCAACGTACGGGCTACCGACCGCTACGACGAGGCCGGACCGCAGGACCTCGTGATCCTCGCGATGAAGGCGCACCAGGTCGAGGCCGTGGCCGACGACGTGGCCAAGCTCTTCGGGCCCGAGACCGCGGTCGTGACCATGCAGAACGGCATTCCCTACTGGTACTTCCAGAAGCACGGCGGCGTGCTCGAGGGCACCACCGTGCGCAGCGTCGACCCGCAGGGCGTGCTCAACACCAAGATCTCGGCGCGGCGCGTGATCGGCTGCGTGGTGTATCCGGCCTCCGAGCTGATCGCGCCTGGCGTCATCAAGCACATCGAGGGCGACCGCTTCCCGGTCGGCGAACTCGACGGCACGACCACCGAGCGCGTCGAGCGCATCGCGGCCTGCTTCGCCAACGCGGGCTTCAAGGCGCCGGTGCTCGACAACATCCGCGCCGAGATCTGGCTCAAGCTCTGGGGCAACCTGACCTTCAACCCGATCAGCAGCCTCTCGCACTCGACCCTGGTCGACATCTGCCAGTACCCGCCCTCGCGCGAACTCGCGGCCGCGATGATGCGCGAGGCCCAGGCCGTGGCGCACAAGCTCGGCATCGAGTTCCGCGTCACGCTCGAGAAGCGCATCGCGGGCGCCGAGAAGGTCGGCAAGCACAAGACCTCGATGCTGCAGGACGTCGAAGCCGGCCGCGCGCCCGAGATCGACGCGCTGGTCGGCGCGGTGGTCGAGCTCGCGCGGCTCACCGAGACCTCGACCCCGCACATCGACACCGTGTATTCGCTCGTGAAGCTGCTCGCGCGGACGATGGAAGAACAGCGCGGCCAGGTCCGGCTGCGCGAACTCGCCTGAGGACACCGACACCATGCGACGTCTTCGCAGCGCCAAGATCGTGGCCACGCTCGGTCCCGCCACTTCCGACGAGCCCGCGATCCGCGCGCTGTTCGAGCGTGGCGTGGACGTGTTCCGCCTCAACTTCAGCCACGGCACGCAGCAGGACCATGCGCGCCGCCTCGAGACCATCCGCCGGCTCGAGAAGGAGTTCGGCCGGCCCATCGGCGTGCTGCTCGACCTGCAGGGGCCGAAGCTGCGCCTGGGCACCTTCGAGGGCGGCCGCGCGCAGCTCGAGGCGGGCGCGCGCTTCCGGCTCGACATGGACCGCGCGAGCGGCAACGGCCGCCGCGCGCCGCTGCCGCATCCCGAGATCTTCGCCGCGCTGCGGGAAGGCACCGAGCTGCTGCTCGACGACGGCAAGCTGCGGCTGCGCGTCGACCGCCACGGCGCCGACTTCGCCGAGACCACCGTGCTGGTGGGGGGCCCGATCTCCGACCGCAAGGGCGTCAACGTGCCCAGCGTGCTGCTGCCGATCTCGCCGCTGACGCCGAAGGACCGCGACGACCTCGACGTCGGCCTCGCGATGGGCGTGGACTGGGTGGCGCTCTCGTTCGTGCAGCGGCCCGAGGACATCGACGAGGCGCGCGAGATCATCGGCACGCGCGCGGCCATCATGGCCAAGCTCGAGAAGCCCGCGGCCATCGAGCACCTCGACGCCATCGTCGAGCGCTGCGACGGCATCATGGTCGCGCGCGGCGACCTCGGCGTCGAGCTGCCGCCCGAGCGCGTGCCCGAGCTGCAGCGCCAGATCGTGCGCGCCTGCCGGCTGCGCGGCAAGCCGGTGGTGGTGGCCACGCAGATGCTCGAGTCGATGATCGCCGCGCCGGTGCCCACGCGCGCCGAGGTGTCGGACGTGGCGACAGCGGTCTACGACGGCGTCGACGCGGTGATGCTCTCGGCCGAGTCGGCCTCGGGCAAGTACCCGCTCGAGGCGGTGGCGATGATGGACCGCATCGTCGCGCGCGTGGAGGCCGATCCTTCGTACCGCACCGGCATCGACGCCACGCACGAGAGCGCGCAGTCGACCACGGCCGACGCGGTCTGCACCTCGATGCGCCAGGTGGCCGCGCTGCTCGCGCCGGCCGCCACCGTGACCTACACCTCCTCGGGCTTCACCAGCCTGCGCGCGGCGCGCGAGCGGCCCGCGGTGCCGATCCTGAGCCTCACGCCCGACATGGCGACCGCGCGCCGCATGGCGATGGTGTGGGGCGTGCACGCGGTGCTGGTGGACGACGTGCACGACGTGGGCGAGATGATCGAGTGCGCCTGCCGCACCGCGCATGCCGAGGGCTTCGCGCAGCCCGGCCAGAAGGTGGTGGTGGTGGCGGGCCTGCCCTTCGGCAAGTCGGGCACCACCAACCTGCTGCACGTCGCGCGTATTCCAAACCATTCCTGATCGCGAATACTTGACCGCGGTCATGCGGCGCGCGCGCCGCCGGCCATAGCATGGGACTTCCGAACGAAGCAGTTCTCCAGGAATCCCCATGAAGCACGCGACCCTGCGCCAGTTGAAGGTTTTCGAGGCGGTGGCGCGGCTCCTGAGTTTCTCGCGCGCGGCCGAGGAGCTGCACCTCACGCAGCCCGCGGTGTCGACCCAGGTGCGCAAGCTCGAGGACCACGCCGGCAACACGCTGTTCGAGCAGTTCGGCAAGAAGGTCTACCTCACGGCCGCGGGCACCGAGCTGCTGCAGCTCAGCCGCGCGATCATCCAGCAGTTCGAGGCGGCCGAGAACGCGATGCTGCAGTTCAAGGGCATCTCGGGCGGCAAGCTCAACGTGGGCGTGATCAGCGCGGGCGACTACTTCTTTCCGCGCCTCTTGGTGGAGTTCGCGGGCCGGCACCGCGGCGTGACCCTGAACTTCACCGTGCACAACCGCGAGGGCCTGCTCACGCACATCGCCGAGAACCTCACGGACCTCGCGATCATGGTGCGGCCACCCACCGACCTCGACACGCTGAACCAGCCCTTCGCGCCGCACCCCTACGTGATCATCGCGGCGCCCACGCATCCGCTGGTGGGCGTGAAGGGCGTGCCGCTCAAGCGGCTGATCCGCGAGCCCTTCGTGGTGCGCGAGCGCGCGTCCGACACCTGGCATTCGATGGAGGAGGGCTTCGGCGCCGCGCTGTCCGAGATCAACATCGCGATGGAGATCCGCAGCACCGAGACCATCAAGCAGGCGGTGATCGCGGGCATGGGCGTGAGCTTCGTGTCGGCCCACACCATCAGCCAGGAGCTGCGCGCGGGCAGCGTGCGGGTGCTCGACGTGCAGGGCTTCCCGCTGATGCTCAACTGGTACGTGGTGCACCGCCGCGGCAAGCGGCTGCCGCCGGTGGCGCAGGCCTTCAAGGACTTCCTGCTGAACGACGGCACCGCGCTGATCTCGCAGATCGTGCCCTTCGATCCGGCGATCTGAAGGCGAAAAAAAAGAGCGCTCGCGGCGCTCTCTCTTTGGGGTGGAGCCTCGAGGGCTCCGGCTCTCAACGCTGTTGCAGAGCGGCGCGCACGGCCTTGGCGAAGATCACGATCGGCAGCGCGGCGATCAGGTCGCGCAGCACGCCGTTCGAGGCGAAGGAGGGGGCCTTGAGGGCGGCGGAATTCAGTGCGGTGTTGTTCATGGATGTGCTCCGAATGCGGGTGGGTGGGAATGCGAACCTCCGAATTATAGGGTTTACCCTGGATTAGGGCAAACCACGAGTGACATGCCCATTTCGCGAGCAGGGCACGCGAAGGCACTCCAGAGTGGGCCGAGATGCGATCGAGGGGGGTCAGCGAGGTCCACCGAAGACGCCACCGACTTGCATCAAGCGACGCGTTCTCATCGCGCGCCAAGACGACCATGCTAGGGAATCCACGGGGGTCCGCGGCCGGGTCCCTTCGAGGGAACTTGACGAGGGTCAAGAGTTTTTGGATCGCTCCATCCGACAGTCATCCGCACGCAGGAGGCTGCGGGTCGACGGTGTCGCGAAGCGGGGCCGACGGGACCGGAGGATCAGCCGAAGCGTGTCGATTGCGTGATGCGACGCCGTACTTGTTCGCATCTCTGCTTCGGGGACCGGTGACTCGGAACGAAACCGGCGGCGCCTCGACGCGATCCGCCGGACTTCAACTACTCAAACACAAAGATGAAGGACATTCAATGACTCGGCAAACGACCACGATCGCGGGTGCGAACCCCGCGATCTACTCCCCCTCGGGACACTCCGGCGCCGCGGCGGCGCAGCGCTCGCACAGCTACCGATGGGGACAGCTCCTGATCGGCATCGTGTGCATGGCGATGATCGCCAACCTCCAGTACGGCTGGACCCTGTTCGTCAACCCGATCGCGGAGAAGCACGGCTGGAGCCGCGCCGCGATCCAGGTGGCCTTCACCATCTTCGTGCTCACCGAGACCTGGCTGGTGCCGATCGAGGGCTATCTCGTCGACCGCTTCGGCCCGCGTCCCGTGGTGCTGGTGGGCGGCGTGCTCTGCGGCATCGGCTGGGTGATCAACTCCTTCGCCGCCTCGCTGCCGGTGCTCTACATCGCGGCGGCCATCGGCGGCATCGGCGCGGGCGCGGTCTATGGCACCTGCGTGGGCAATGCGCTCAAGTGGTTCCCCGACCGGCGCGGCCTCGCGGCGGGCCTGACCGCGGCCGGCTTCGGCGCGGGCTCCGCGCTCACCATCATCCCGATCTCGGCCATGATCAAGAACAGCGGCTACGAGGCCGCCTTCCTGTATTTTGGGATCGGGCAGGGACTGATCGTGTTCCTGCTCGCATGGATGCTGACGCGCGCGCCCGAGCATGCCAAGGCCGTGAACACGCGCAACGTGCAGCAGTCGCGGCGCGACTACGCGCCCTCCGAGGTGCTGCGCTCGCCCGTGTTCTGGGTGATGTACGCGATGTTCGTGATGGTGGCCGCCGGCGGCCTGATGGCGACCGCGCAACTCGCGCCGATCGCCAAGGACTTCAAGATCATCGACGTGCCGGTGAACATCATGGGCCTGGTGCTGCCCGCGCTGACCTTCGCGCTGGCGATCGACCGCGTGCTCAACGGCCTGACGCGCCCGTTCTTCGGCTGGGTGTCGGACAAGATCGGCCGCGAGCAGACCATGTTCATCGCCTTCGCGATCGAGGCGGTCGGCATCCTGATGCTCTACAAGTACGGCCACAACCCGCTGCTGTTCGTGGTGCTGACCGGCATGGTGTTCTTCGCCTGGGGCGAGATCTACAGCCTCTTCCCCTCGACCTGCGCCGACACCTTCGGCGGCAAGTACGCGGCCTCGAACGCGGGCATGCTCTACACCGCCAAGGGCACGGCCTCGCTGCTGGTGCCGCTGTCGAGCGTGCTGGCCGCGAGCACCGGCAGCTGGGAGGCGGTGTTCTTCGTCGCGAGCGGCGTGAACGCGGTCGCCGCCTTGATGGCCTGGTTCGTCTTGCGGCCCATGCGCCGCAAGCACATCGAACGCAGCGAACTCCCTCATTAGGACCACCCCCGAATCTCCGCGCACTTCGTGTCGCTTCGGATCCCCCCTCAAGGGGGCGCACCCAGCGGCCCGGCAAAGCCGGTTCCGCGGGTGCCCGCGAATGCATATCCGAGCCCGGTGGGTCGCGAGCCGCTACCATCGACGCCTTTGTCCAGGAGAACGGCGTGACCCTCTACAGACTCGACGAACATGAACCGTCCATCGACGCCAGCGCGCGCGTGGCGGACACGGCGAGCGTGATCGGTCAGGTCGTGCTCGGCGCGCGCAGCAGCATCGGGCCGCGCTGCGTGCTGCGCGGCGACAACGAGCCCATCACGGTGGGCGCGGGCAGCCACCTCGAGGACGGCGTGATGCTGCATGCCGACCCGGGCTTCCCGATGACCATCGGCGCCGACGTGACGGTCGAGCGGCACGTGATGCTGCATGGCTGCACCATCGGCGACGGTTCGGTGGTCGGCGAGGACACGGTGGCGCTCAACGGCGCGGTGGTGGGGCGCGAATGCATCGTCGCCACCGGCGCGCTGCTGACCGAGGGCAAGGTCTTTCCCGACCGCTCGCTGATCTCGGGCCGCCCGGCCAAGGTCACGGGCCAGGTCGACGATGCCGAGGCCGCGCGCCTCGTGCAGCGCGCGCGCGAACTGGCCGCGCGCTGATCCGCGCGGGGCCGCCGGCGCGAACGGCCCCGCGTTCCTCTCCCTGCGTTCCCGCGCACCGCGACGGATTCGCGCGCGGAATACCTCGGTGCTGCGAACGGTTCGCACGCGTCCCCACGAGGCCTCCGGATATTCAGGCCGCGGCCCAGCGACAGGGTCCTTTTCACAGGGCTCGCTCGCATTCGCATCCCCCCTGTTTCGATGGAAATTGACCTGCGTCAAGGTCATCCGCGCGCGATTCCTCGACAGTGAATCCCGAGGCAGATGACCGCGCGCGGCTCCCGGTCCCCGCACAGGGAGGCGAGCGCGAATCGACGCCACGATGACAACGGATCCGCCGGCAGGCAGACAGCGGCGGACCGGCAACGGCACCAGATCGGACGGGACCATGACAACAGAAGCGCTGAACGCGTACGCAGCACCGCACCTGGCCGCACCCGCGGCATGCGTGGAGGCCGGCCAATGAGCGAGGCCCCGCGACTTTCCGCGGCCGACGAACTGGCCGAGGTGCGCCGCGTGCTTGGCGCGCATGCGGACGAACAGGGTGCGCTGCTGCCGATCCTGCACGAGGTGCAGGACACGCTGGGCTACGTGCCCTCGCATGCGGTGCAGACCATCGCCGACGCGCAGAACCTCTCGCGCGCCGAGGTGCATGGCGTGATCACCTACTACCACCACTTCCGCGCCGAGCCGCCGGGACGGCACGTGATCCAGATCTGCCGCGCCGAGGCCTGCCAGGCGATGGGCGCCGATGCGCTGCTCGCGCATGCCGAGAAGCACCTGGGCTGCGCGCTGCACGGCACCACGAAGGACGGCGCCTTCACGCTCGAGCCGGCGTTCTGCCTCGGCCTGTGCGCCTCCTCGCCCGCGATGACGCTCGACGACGAGCCGCATGCGCGCGTCACGCCGATTCGTTTCGAGACCCTGGTCGCACAGGCGGGAGATTGCGCATGAACGCCGCCGTGAAGATCTACGTGCCGCGCGACTCCGCGGCGCTCGCGGTCGGCGCCAACGCCGTGGCCCAGCGCATCGCGCAGGAAGCCGCCGCTCGCGGCCTCGCGATCGATCTGGTGCGCAACGGCTCGCGCGGCATGCTGTGGCTCGAGCCGCTGGTCGAGGTCGAAACGCCCGCGGGCCGCATGGCCTACGGCCCGGTCACGGTCGACGACGTGCCGGCACTGTTCGATGCCGGGCTGGCCACGGGCGCGCGTTCGCATCCGCTGTCGCTCGGTCCCACCGACGAGATTCCCTACCTCAAGAAGCAGGAGCGCCTGACCTTCGCGCGCGTCGGCATCACCGACCCCGTGTCGCTGACCGACTACCAGGCGCACGAGGGCTACGCGGGCCTGCGCGCCGCGCTCGCGATGGCGCCGGCCGACATCGTGCAACAGGTGCTCGACTCGGGCCTGCGCGGCCGCGGCGGCGCGGCGTTCCCGGCCGGCATCAAGTGGAAGACGGTGCTCAACACGCCGTCGGAGCAGAAGTACATCGTCTGCAATGCCGACGAGGGCGACTCGGGCACCTTCTCCGACCGCATGACGATGGAGGGCGACCCCTTCGTGCTGATCGAGGGCATGACCATCGCGGGCATCGCAACCGGCGCGACGCAGGGCTACATCTACGTGCGCTCCGAGTACCCGCACGCGATCGCCGCGCTCAACGAGGCGATCCGCCATGCGGAGGCCGCGGGCTTCCTCGGCGACAACGTGCTGCGCTCGGGCAAGCGCTTCCGGCTGGCGGTGCGCAAGGGCGCCGGCTCCTACGTCTGCGGCGAGGAAACGGCATTGCTCGAGAGCCTCGAGGGCAAGCGCGGCATCGTGCGCGCCAAGCCGCCGCTGCCGGCCATCGAGGGCCTGTTCGGCCAGCCCACGCTGATCAACAACGTGATCACGCTGGCCAGCGTGCCGATCATCCTGGCGCGCGGCGCCACCTTCTACCGCGACTACGGCGTGGGCCGCTCGCGCGGCACCCTGCCGATGCAGCTGGCCGGCAACATCAAGCACGGCGGGCTGGTCGAGAAGGCCTTCGGCGTGACCTTGCGCGAACTGCTCTACGACTACGGCGGCGGCTCGGCCTCGGGCCGGCCGATCAAGGCGGTGCAGGTCGGCGGCCCGCTGGGCGCCTACCTGCCCGAGTCGCAGTGGGACCTGCCGCTGGACTACGAGGCCTACGCGGCCGTCGGCGGCACCGTGGGCCACGGCGGCATCGTGGTGCACGACGACACGGCCGACCTGTCGAAACTGGCGCGCTACGCGATGGAGTTCTGCGCGCTCGAGTCGTGCGGCAAGTGCACGCCCTGCCGCATCGGCTCGACGCGCGGCGTCGAGGTCATCGACAAGATCCGCGGCAACCAGAACCGGCCGCAGCAGGTGATCCTGCTGCGCGACCTGTGCAACACCATGGTCCATGGCTCGCTGTGCGCGATGGGCGGCATGACGCCGTTCCCGGTCCTCTCCGCGCTCGACCACTTCCCGCAGGACTTCGGCATCGAGGCACCCGACCGCAAGGCCGCCTGAGCCCCCAGAGAAAGCAAAGACATGTTGAACCATCTCAAGGAAACCGACTACGGCACGCCCAAGCGCGAATCCGAGCGCGAGGTCACGCTGGAGATCGACGGCACCGAGGTCACCGTGCCGGCCGGCACCTCGCTGATGCGCGCGGCCGTCGACGCCGGCATCCAGGTGCCCAAGCTGTGCGCCACCGACAGCCTCGAGCCTTTCGGCTCGTGCCGGCTGTGCCTGGTCGAGATCGAGGGCCGCCGCGGCTTCCCGGCCTCGTGCACCACGCCGGCCGAGGCCGGCATGAAGGTGCGCACCCAGACGCCGAAGCTGCAGGACCTGCGCAAGGGCGTGATGGAGCTCTACATCTCCGACCATCCGCTCGACTGCCTGACCTGCTCGGCCAACGGCAACTGCGAGCTGCAGGACATGGCGGGCGTGACCGGCCTGCGCAACGTGCGCTACGGCTTCGACGGCGCCAACCACATCAAGAGCGAGAAGGACGAGTCGAACCCGTACTTCACCTACGACCCCTCCAAGTGCATCGTGTGCAACCGCTGCGTGCGCGCCTGCGAGGAAACCCAGGGCACCTTCGCGCTGACCATCAGCGGCCGCGGCTTCGAGTCGCGCGTGTCGCCGGGCCAGGACCAGCCCTTCATGGAGTCGGAGTGCGTGAGCTGCGGCGCCTGCGTCGAGGCCTGCCCCACCGCCACCTTGCAGGAGAAGTCGGTGATCTGGCTCGGCCAGCCCGAGCACAGCGTGATCACCACCTGCGCCTACTGCGGCGTGGGCTGCGCCTTCAAGGCCGAGATGAAGGGCAACGAGGTGGTGCGCATGGTGCCGTGGAAGGACGGCAAGGCCAACGACGGCCACTCCTGCGTGAAGGGCCGCTTCGCCTGGGGCTATGCCTCGCACCAGGACCGCATGCTCAAGCCCATGATCCGCCAGAAGATCACCGATCCGTGGCAGGAAGTGAGCTGGGACGAGGCCATCGACTACGCGGCCGGCGAGTTCAAGCGCCTGCAGGAGAAGTACGGCCGCAACGCCATCGGCGGCATCACCTCCTCGCGCTGCACCAACGAGGAAACCTACCTGGTGCAGAAGCTGGTGCGCGCGGGCTTCGGCAACAACAACGTCGACACCTGCGCCCGCGTGTGCCATTCGCCCACGGGCTACGGCCTGAAGCAGACGCTGGGCGAATCGGCCGGCACGCAGACCTTCCAGTCGGTCGAGAAGTCCGACGTGATCATGGTCATCGGCGCCAACCCGACCGACGGCCATCCGGTGTTCGCCTCGCGCATGAAGAAGCGGCTGCGCCAGGGCGCGAAGCTGATCGTGGTCGACCCGCGCCGCATCGACATCGTGAAGTCGCCGCACATCCGCGCCGCGCATCACCTGCAGCTGCGTCCCGGCACCAATGTGGCGGTGGTCACGGCACTGGCGCACGTGATCGTCACCGAGGGCCTGATGGCCGACACGTTCGTGGCCGAGCGCTGCGACCCGGCCTCGTTCGCCGAATGGAAGGCCTACGTCGAGCGCCCCGAGCAGTCGCCCGAGGCCACGGAAGCCTTCACCGGCGTGCCGGCCGCCGAGATGCGCGCGGCAGCGCGGCTGTTCGCCACCGCCGGCAACGGCGCCATCTACTACGGCCTGGGCGTGACCGAGCACAGCCAGGGCTCGACCACCGTGATGGGCATCGCCAACCTCGCGATGGTCACCGGCAACGTGGGCCGCGAGGGCGTGGGCGTGAACCCGCTGCGCGGCCAGAACAACGTGCAGGGTTCGTGCGACATGGGCTCGTTCCCGCACGAGCTGCCGGGCTACCGCCACGTGTCGGACAGCACCACGCGCGGTTCCTTCGAGGCCGCCTGGGGCGTGCAGCTCGATCCCGAGCCGGGCCTGCGCATTCCCAACATGTTCGACGCCGCGATCGGCGGCAGCTTCAAGGGCCTGTACTGCGAGGGCGAGGACATCGTGCAGTCCGACCCCAACACCCAGCACGTGGCCGCCGCCATGATGGCGATGGAATGCGTGGTGGTGCAGGACCTCTTCCTCAACGAGACCGCCAAGTACGCGCACGTGTTCCTGCCGGGCTCCTCCTTCCTCGAGAAGGACGGCACCTTCACCAACGCCGAGCGCCGCATCTCGCGCGTGCGCAAGGTGATGCCGCCGAAGGCCGGCCTGGCCGACTGGGAAGTCACGGTGAAGCTGGCGAACGCGCTCGGCTACCCGATGAACTACAAGAACCCCGAGGCGATCATGGACGAGATCGCCGCGCTGACGCCGAGCTTCCACGGCGTGAGCTACAAGCGCATCGACGAGCTCGGCAGCATCCAGTGGCCCTGCAACGACGCGGCGCCCGAGGGCACGCCGACCATGCACATCGACACGTTCGTGCGCGGCAAGGGACGCTTCATCGTCACGCAGTACGTGCCGACCGACGAGAAGGTCACGCGCCGCTTCCCGCTGCTGCTGACCACCGGGCGCATCCTGTCGCAGTACAACGTGGGTGCGCAGACGCGGCGCACCGACAACAACCTGTGGCACGGCGAGGACCGGCTCGAGCTGCATCCGCACGACGCCGAGGAGCGCGGCGTGAAGGACGGCGACTGGGTCGGCATCCAGAGCCGCGCGGGCGAGACGGTGCTGCGCGCGACGGTGTCCGAGCGCATGCAGCCGGGCGTGGTCTACACCACCTTCCACTTCCCCGAGTCGGGCGCCAACGTGATCACCACCGACAACTCCGACTGGGCCACCAACTGCCCCGAGTACAAGGTGACGGCGGTGCAGGTGATGCCGGTGATGCAGCCCTCGGCCTGGCAGCAGGAGTACAGCCGCTTCAACCGGGTGCAGAACGAGCTGCTCAATGCGGCCTCGGCGCCCTCGCCGTCGAACGAGACGGTGCCGGCCAAGTAGGGCCCGCGAGCGCAGCGCCATGAACATCGCCACCCTGCCGCTCGCGAGCGCCGACACCGCCGCCTTCTGCGAAGGCGCGCGGCTGTTGCCGGTGCGCGGCGTGCGCGGCGGCCAGCCGTTCGCGGTGCAGGACTGGGTGGCCGAGGAAGTGCCGGTGGCGCTCGAATACAACGGCATCTCGCATGCGGTGATGCTGGCGACGCCGCTCGACCTGGAAGACTTCGCGCTCGGCTTCTCGCTGAGCGAGGGCATCCTCGAGGCGGCGCACGAGCTCTACGCCAGCGAGGTCGAGAGCGCCGAGCGCGGCATCACGGTGCGGCTCGAGGTCTCGGCGGCCGCGTTCGCGCGGCTCAAGCAGCGGCGCCGTTCGCTGGCCGGACGCACCGGCTGCGGCCTGTGCGGCACCGAGAGCCTGGCGCAGGTGGCGCGCGAGCTGCCCGTGCTGGGCGCGGGGCCGTCGTTCGAGCGCGCCGCGATCGGCCGCGCGATGGCGCAGTTCCCGTCGCTGCAGACCCTGCAGGAAGCCACGGGCGCGGTGCATGCCGCGGCCTGGTGCTCGGCCGACGGCGAGGTGGTGTGGCTGCGCGAGGACGTGGGCCGCCACAACGCGCTCGACAAGCTGGTGGGCGCGCTCGCGGCCAACGAGGTCGACGCCGCGGCGGGCTTCATCGCCGTGACCAGCCGCGCGAGTTTCGAGATGGTGCAGAAGGCCGCGATGGCCGGCGTCTCGCTGCTGGCGGCGGTGTCGGCGCCGACCTCGTTCGCGGTCGAGACCGCGCAGCGCGCCGGGCTCACGCTGGTGGGCTTCGCGCGGCGCGAGGACCTGGCGGTCTACAGCCACCCGCAGCGGCTGCCGGCCGACACGGTGGCGGCCAACGGGCAGCGCCCGCATTGATGACGAACAACCTCACGACGACAACGAGCGGAGACACAGCGCATGCATGACCAGTCGGTGCAATTGATCAAGATGGCCAACCAGATCGGCACCTTCTTCGAGGCCCAGACCCCGTCGGATGCCGGGGCGGCCACGCAGGCCATCGCGGCGCACCTCAAGTCCTTCTGGGCGCCGAGCATGCGGCTGGCGCTGGTGGAGACCTTCGACCAGGGCAAGGCGCAGGCGATGCTGCCGATCGTGGCCACGGCCGTGCGCGACCACCGCGCCAGGCTCCTGCCCGACGGCGGGCACATGGTGGCCGAGGCGAAGCTGCTCTATCCGCAGGGCGGCGGCGACGCGGGCTGAGGCCTGCGTTCGATCGTTCATCACCGTTCGGACTCTGCCCGAACGGTTGAGCGGTGAGGATCAGCCGTGGCCTGCTACCGCGGCATGCGACAGCGCCTTGGCCTCGCGCCGCTCGGCATTGCGCGCGCGGCGCCGCTCGTGCGCCTGCAGCAGCGCTTCGTAGTAGAGGCCCAGCGGCATCGCCACGAACACCATGCCCGCGACGTAGATCACGAGGCTGGCGATGGGGAAGCTGTCGCCGCCCCAATGGGGAACGGAAGCCGCCGCCGCGATGGCGGCGACGATCGCGATCGTGGCGCGGAAAGCGCCGCGCAACCAGGCGATGCGGGTCTCGTCGCCCTGCGGTGCATCGTCTGCCGGACGGTCTGATGCCGTGTTCCTCCCGCCTTTGTCTCCGTGCTCGTTCATCGTCGGCTCCTTGGAAGGCGTCTCCGATGATTCTTATCACGCGCCATCGCGGGGTCAAGATCGAAGTCCCGTACGAAACGCGGCTTCGCGCATGCCGCGCGCGCCGCATGCGTACCTCAGTCGTACTTCACGGTGTAGATCAGGTCGAGGCCGCTGGTCTGCCCGGCCTGGCCGCGCAGGGTGAGGCGCTGCGTGAGGTCGTAGAAGATGAACAGCGTGCCGAAGGTGCCGCCGATGCTGCGCTCGTAGGTGACGTAGAAGTCCTTCGACAAGCGCTTGCCGAAGGTGACGGCCGAATCGCGCACGTCGCCGCCGCTGCCCGGGCCCTTGAAGCCGAGTTCGTCGAGGCCGAAGCGGCTCGCCAGGCTGCCGCCGCTGGCGCCCTTGCTGATGCGCCCGAGCAGCGAGAGCGCGGCCTGCTGCAGCAGCGCCGATTCGCCGCCGCTGGTGGCCGAGGCGCGGCCCAGCACCACCCACGACAGCGTCTCGGCGTCGGACAGCGCGGGCTCCGAATAGAGCTTCACGCGCGGCGACTGCGCGCTGCCGCTGATCTGCACGCCGGCGCGCTGCGTGATGTTGGGCCGGATCGCGAGGATGTCGAGCTGCGGGTTGTCGTAGGGGCCGTTGAAGCGCGCGATGCCGGTCTCCACGTCGAGCTGCTGGCCGTAGGCGCGGTACTGGCCCTTCACGGTCTTCACCTCGCCGGTGATGCGCGGCGGCGCATCGAGCCGCGTGCTGCGGATGTCGAGCTGGCCCTCGAGCCGGGTCGTGATGCCGCGGCCCTGCACCGCGAAGTCGTCGCCGAGGTCGAACTCGACCGCGATGTCGGGCGGCTTCGCGGTCTGCGGCTTCGCGGCCTGGGCCGCCTGCGCGTCGCTGCGCGCTGCCTCGCGCTGCCGCGCCTCGGCCTCCTCGCGGTCCTTGGCGGCCGAGCGCACGATCACGTCGCTGCCGAGGCTGGGCGCGGTCTCGTCGGGCAGGATAATCACGGCGCGGTTGGTCTTGAGCTTGCCGCGCACGATGAACTGCCGGTTCTCGAGCCGCGCCTGCAGGTCGCCCGACAAGGTGACCTGGCGGTCGGTGCGCACCAGCACGCGCAGCGCGCGCAGCTCGGCCTGCAGCGCCATGCGGATGCCGGGCGCGCCCGCGGCCGTGCCCGCGCCCGACCAGTTGAGTTCGCCGCGCGCGCTCAGCGTGCCGCCATCGGTGCCGGCCTCGCTGGCCGCGGTGCTGCGGTTGCCGCTCTGGCCCGCGATGCGCGCCGTGCTGCCGGCGCCACCCTTGAGCGTGAACTCGGCGATCTCGACGCGGTCGCCCGACAGGTTGGCGCGCAGCCGGCCGTCGCGCAGGTCCAGGCCCTCGACCGGCGCGCGCAGCGCCAGCTTGTCGGCGCCCAGCGTGCCGTTCCAGCGCGGCGCCGCGCGGCTGCCCGAGAGCGTGGCATTGGCGTCGAGCGTGCCCGCGACGCGCCAGCCCGGCGGCGCGAGCATCGACCACACGCCGAGGTTCGGCAGCTTGGCGGCGACGCGGCCCGTGAGCGGCGCGTCGGGCGCCCACTGCCAGCCGCCGGCGCGCTGCTGGAAGCGCGTGCCGGCCTCGGCGTCGATCTGGCCCGCGCGTTCGCTGTCCCAGGCCAGCGTGGCGCGCACCGCCTCGCCCTGGGCATCGAGCCGCAGCTCGGCGCGGCGCAGCCCGGCCGGCGTGCTCGGGCTCAGGCCGGCCTCGCTGGAATTCATCTTGCGTTCGCTCGCGGTGCCGGTGCCGCGGCTCTCGATGCGCGTGATCAGCGCGGCCTCGCCGGCCTGCACGCGGATGTCGCCGCTCTGGCGCGCGAGCCGGGCCTGGGCGCGCAGCGTGTCGCCGGCATCGATGTCCCAGTCGCCGTCGAAGACCAGGTCGCCGGTGATGCCGAGTTCGCCGAAGGTGGTGCTGGCACCAAAAGCCTCGGCCCAGGACATCGGCAGGCCCTTGAGCTCGCCCTTCGACTGCACGCGGAACACGCGGTTGGCGGCGGCGCCGCTCTGGCTGAAGCGCAGCGGCTGCCAGTCGATGCGCACCGTGCCGGGCACGGGTCCGCGCAGGGTGGCGCCGGCGGCCGAGGCCTCGACCTCGAGGCGGTCGGTGCCGGTGCGCACCGTGGCCGTGACCTCGCGGCCGAGCTCGAGCACCCAGGGCGATTTCTGCGTGGCGGGCTGGGCGCTGTCCTGCGCCTGCAGCCGCAGGCTGGCGAGCGCGGCGCGCCATTGGCCGGCGCCCGCGAGGCCGCCGCTGGCGCGGGTGTCGAGCACCAGCTTCTGCGTGCCCGTGGCGGCCTCGCCCTGCAGCGACAGCGTGGCCTGCGCGATGCTGCCCGCGAGCTCGGCGCGCAGCGCGCCCAATTGCACCTGGGTTGCGGCAGCGCCGGCCTGGGCCGCGGGCAGCTGCAGGTCGAGCTTGGGCACCGTAAGGCTGGCCTTGAGGCTCGGTTCGGCGTTGCCGCGCGCGAGCGGCGCCGCAGGGTTTTGCAGCCGGCGCTGGAAGTTCTGCCAGCCGCCCTGCCAGCTCGCGTCGAGCCGGGCCGAGCCCTTCGCGCTGCGGCCCGCGAACAGGCCCGCCATCTCGGGCAGGCTCTCGATCCAGCGCTGCACGGCTTCGGTGTCGTCGATGCGTGCCTTGAGTTCGCCGCTGCCCTGCGCGGGCGCCATGCGGGCGTCGACCTGCGCCTCGGCACCGGGCAACGCGAGCTTCAGGTTGCCGCTGCCGGCCTGCTCGGCCACGCGCACCTGCAGCTTGCCTTCGACGCTGGCGCGCTGCGCATCGATGCGCAGCGTGCGCAGGTCCAGCACCTGGTCCTTCCACTGGCCCTGGGCCAGCACGCGGTCGAGCCCGAAGCCCGGCAGCGCCTTGCTGCCGGCGCCGCCCTCGGCGCGCAGCGCGAGGTCGAAGCCGATGCCGTCGTCGCGTTGCTGCGCGGTGACGCGGCCGCTGATCGGGGCGCCCGAGAGTTCGCTGTACAGCGCGCCCAGCCGCACGCCCTGCACGTCGGCGCGCGCCTGCCAGGGCGCGGGCGCGGGGCTCCAGCGGCCCGCGGCCTCGACGCGGCCGCCGCCCGCGCGCAGCGTGGCCTGCGGGATGTCCCAGTGGGTGCCGTCGTAGCCGACCTGGGCCTGCAGCTGCTCCAGCGGCAGCTTGCCCTGGTCCCACGGTCCGGGCCGCGCGTTGCGCAGGTCGGCCTGGGCCTTCCAGGCAGCGGGGCCGGTGGCGGCATCGGGCTCGAGCGCGACGCTGCCCGTGAGCAGCGTCTGCGGCGCGCCGGGCCACAGGCTCGACGCGTCGACGTTGCGCAGGTCGGCCTTGGCCGCGATCACGGGCTGCGGCTGCCAGGGCGCGAGGGTGGCCGCGAGCTTGGCCTCCATCGGCGCCTCGGCATCGGGCTCGGCCGGCGCGAGTTCGGCCTGGACGTTCAGGCGCGCGTCGGCGCCCGCGAGCGTGCCCTGGATGCCGGCCTTGGCCAGCACCTCGAGGCTGCGTTCCTCGGGCAGTGGCGCCTTCACGCGGCCGTCGAGCGTCGCCTCGATCGCCATCGGCGCCGCGCCCTGCAGCTTCACGCGCGCGCTGTAGTGGCCCTCGGCGATGTCGACGCCGTCGACGTCGAGCTTGTGTTCGCCGCCGGTGTAGCGGTAGTGGCCCGCGAGCCGTTGCGCCTGCAGCGCGGGCGGGCCGGCCCAGCGCAGGTCGTCGATGCGGAACGGCAGGTCGACCTCGACCGGCAGCACGATCTTCTCGAGCGGCTCGGCGGGCTTGTCGCTGGGCGCACCGCGCCGCTCGATCAAAAGCTGCGCCGCATGCACCTCGCCGAGCTGCACCTTGCGCTCGAACAGCGGCGCGAGCTGCCAGCCGATCTTGGCCTCGTGCACCTCGACCGCGAGGCTCTCGCTCTGCCAGCGCAGCCAGCCGATGCGCCCGCCGGTGCGCAGCGAGCCCGTGACCTCGCGGCTCTCGAGCGTCTGGCCGGCCGGCAGGTAGGCCGCGGCCTTGGCGAGCGCGAAGGCCAGCGACTGGTTCGAGCCCAGCCACCACCAGGCGGCGCCCAGCACCAGCAGCAGCGCGACGAACAAGCCGGCGACGGTCCAGGCCAGCGCGCGCAGGGCGCGGCGCGTGCGCGAGCGCCGGGCCGGCGGCGTCGGCGGCGTTGGGGTTTCGGTCGCTGCGTTCGCCATCGTGCTCAGAAGGTGAAGCCCAGCCGCACGTGCAGCCGGAACTTGCGCGTGTCCACGCCATAGGCCAGGTCGGCCTGCACCGGCCCGACCGGGCTGCGCCAGCGCGTGCCCACGCCCACGCCGACCTTGGGCTTGAGCTCGCTGGGCTTGTCGGCCACCGCGCCGGCGTCGACGAACACCACGCTCTCGAAGTCGGTGAGCTTGTCCTTGTAGACGAAGGGGCGCTGCCACTCGAGGCTCAGCACGCCGAGGTAGCGGCCCGCCACGGTCTGGCCGTCGGCGCGCACGGTGCCGATGTCGCGGTAGCCGTAGCCGCGCACGGTGGTGTCGCCGCCGGTCAGGAACATCAGGGTGGAGGGGATCTGCGCCGACTCCTTGCCGACCACCGCGCCGGCCTCGGCGCGCAGCTGCAGGCGGCTGCGGCGCGCCAGCGTGGCGGCGTCCTTGCCGTCGGCCCAGCCGACCGGCACGATGCCGAGCCAGCGCGCGTAGGTGCGCGTGAACGGCGACTGCTGGCCGGTCAGCGTGTAGCCCGCGGCCAGCTCGAGCGCGAGGCCCCAGCCGCGTCGCGGCGAGCCGTTGTCATCGAAGTAGCGCCCGGTCCAGCCCCAGTTGGCGGTGACGGCCGAGGCCGAGGGCGGGGCGTCGGTGCCGCGGTTGGTTGCGTAGTCGTACTGCAGGAAGTAGCTGCGGTCGATGTGGTCGCTGGTCTTGTTGCGCCCGCCGCGCAGGCGGCCGCTGTCGACCACGTAGCTGCCCGACTGCTCGCTCTTGAGCTCGGCGCCCGAGAACCAGCGCCAGCCGTCGTCGCCGGGGATCGCCTTCCACTCGGTGCCCAGCGACTGGATGTCGCGGTCCACCGACAGCCGCGACACCGCGCGCCAGCCCAGCAGCGGCAGCTGGTTGTGGATGTGGTCGATCGACAGCCGCGGCCCGTTGTCGGTGGTGAAGCCCACGCCCAGCACCACCTTCTGCAGCGGCGCCTCGCGCAGCTGCGCGATCACGGGCGCGGCCAGCGGCGTGCCGCTCTCGGTGTCGAGCGTGAGGAACACCGAATCGAAGTAGCCGCTGCTGGCCAGGCGCTGCTGGGCGTCGAGCAGCTTCTGCTGGTCGTAGTCGGCACCGCTGGGCAGTTGCGCGATGCGGCGGATGCCGTCGGCGCTGTAGCGCTGGTTGCCGCGCAGCAGCAGCGGGCCGAACTTGTAGGCCGGCCCCGACTGGTAGGTGGCGCTCAGGCGGGCCTCGTGGCGGTCGGCGTCGACCTCGGCGCGGCTGATCTCGATGTTGCCGGTGGGGAAGCGTTTGGCCGTGAGGCTGCGCAGCGCGACCGCCTTGGCATCGTCCCAGGCCTGCTGGGTGAAGGGCTGGCCCGCGCGCAGCGCCCAGGCGGTGCGGATGGTGTCGCGCTGCGACTCGGCGCTCGGGTCGTCGGCGATCGGGCCGGCATAACTGAGCTGCACGTTGCTCACGGTCGTGATCTCGCCGGGCTCGACGGTGACCACGATCTCGCGTGGCGCCTTGTCGCTCGCGGGCGTCTCGTGCAGCTCGAGCGTCAGCGCGGGCGTGAAGTAGCCGAGCGTGGCGAGCAGCTCGCGCGCATTGGCCTCGGCCGCGACCATCAGGCGCGAGATCTCGGTCGCGCCGAGGTCGTCGAGCGTCTTGTAGCGCTGGATCTCGAGGTGCAGCGAGAGGTACTCGCGCACGTTGTCGGGGCCGCGCACGTCGACCGAGAAGGCATCGCGGCGCTTGCCGTCCTTGCCCTCCCTTTCGCCGTCCGTGGACGCGCTGGCCGCGCGGTCGCCGCCGTCGCTCACCAGCGCGGGGGTGGACGCGGCCGAGTCGCCCGCGTCCTTTTTCGGCAGCAGGCTGCAGCCTTGCAAAAGCAGGACGCCGGAAAAAAGCAATGCCGGCCAACACGCCGGCAAGACGACACGAACCACCCTGAACATGGGCGACGATTCTGACAGCATGATCCGACGCGTCCGTGTCGGACGCGTTCGGATACATGGATGTGCGGGCCGCGAGGCCCGCGTGGCCGGGGTCGGCGGCCCTCAAGGCCCGGTATGCCGGGAGGTCTTTTCGGCTACTTGGAGAGCAGCCGCATCGCCTCTTCGAGGCCGCGCAGGGTCAGCGGGTACATGCGGTTGGACATCAGCTGCTGCATCACCGAGATGCTCTGGCGGTACTGCCACACGCCCTGGGGCTCGGGGTTGATCCAGGCGAACTTGGGGAAGGCGTGCGTGAGGCGCTGGATCCACTCGGCGCCCGCTTCCTCGTTGTTGTATTCGACGCTGCCGCCGGGCTGCAGGATCTCGTAGGGGCTCATGGTCGCGTCGCCCACGAAGATCAGCTTGTAGTCCTTGTTGTACTTGCGCAGGATGTCCCAGGTCGCGAACTTCTCCGAGAAGCGGCGCCGGTTGTTCTTCCACATGAAGTCGTAGACGCAGTTGTGGAAGTAGTAGAACTCCAGGTGCTTGAACTCGGTCTTCACGGCCGAGAACAACTCCTCCACGCGCTGGATGTGCTCGTCCATCGTGCCGCCCACGTCCATCAGCAGCAGCACCTTGACGTTGTTGTGGCGCTCGGGCCGCATCTTGATGTCGAGGAAGCCGGCGTTGGCCGCGGTCGAGTGGATGGTGTCGTCGAGGTCCAGCTCTTCCTCGTGGCCTTCGCGCGCGAACTTGCGCAGCCGGCGCAGCGCGACCTTGATGTTGCGCGTGCCGAGCTCCTGCGTGTCGTCGTAGTCCTTGTAGGCGCGCTGGTCCCAGACCTTGACCGCGCTCTTGTTCTTGCCGGCGCCGCCGATGCGGATGCCCTGCGGGTTGTAGCCGCCGTGGCCGAAGGGCGAGGTGCCGCCCGTGCCGATCCATTTGTTGCCGCCCTCGTGGCGCTCCTTCTGCTCCTCGAAGCGCTTCTTGAGCGTCTCCATGAGCTCGTCCCAGCCCATCTTCTCGATCTTGGCCTTTTCCTCGGCCGAGAACTCGCGCTCCAGCGTCTTGCGCAGCCAGTCGAGCGGCACTTCCTTGGTGAAGTCGGTCAGCATCTCCACGCCCTTGAAGTAGGCGGCGAAGGCACGGTCGAACTTGTCGTAGTGCTTCTCGTCCTTCACGAGCGCGGTGCGCGAGAGGTAGTAGAAGTCGTCGAGGCCATAGGCATCGTCGGAATTCGGGCCCACCACGTCGGCCTGCAGCGCCTCGAGCAGGGTCAGGTATTCCTTGACGGAGACCGGCAGCTTGGCCGAGCGCAGGGTGTAGAAGAAATCGATGAGCATGGGACGCTCCTTGGGAGTTTCAGTCGCGCGGCTTGTCGAGCAGGTAGAGCAGCTGCGCCCTGACCTCGGGCCACTCGCCCGCGCGCAGGCTGTACATCACGGTGTCGCGGATGGTGCCGTCGCGGCGCATCGCGTGGCCGCGGATCACGCCGTCCTTCTTCGCGCCCAGGCGCTCGATCGCGCGCTGCGAGGCGTGGTTGAAGTTGTCGGTGCGCCAGCCCACCACGTTGCAGCCCAGCGTGTCGAAGGCATGCGTGAGCATCAGCAGCTTGCAGGTGGTGTTGACGTGGGTGCGCTGGCAGCGCTTGGCGTACCAGGTGTAGCCGATCTCCACGCGCTTCACGGCCGGCAGGATGTCGTGGAAGCTGGTGCTGCCGAGCACGGTGCCGGTGGCTTCCTCGGTCACGGCGAAGGCGAAGCGGTCGGCGGTCTTGAGCGCGGTCTCGATGTAGGCGCGCGTGTCCTGCGGCTCGGGCACCGAGGTCACGCGCAGCTTCCAGAGCTCGCCGTCGGCGGCCGCGGCGCGCAGGCCGTCTTCGTGCGCGAGCGCGAGCGGTACCAGCGCGAGGCCGCGCGACTTCAGGGTGACGGGTTCGACGAAAGCCATGGTGCGCCGTGTCTCGTGTCGTTCAGGGGGCCGGCTTGCCGTAGCGCCGGTCGTACCAGGCGCGCGCGAGCTGCACGCCCGCGCCGCCGCCGAGTCCGATCAGCAGGATGCCGAAGATCTCGCGGTTGCCGTAGCCGTTGGGGCCGAAGGCATTGAGGCCGAAGTACAGGCCGATCCAGCGGCCGAGCAGTGCGCCGACGACGAACAGCACGGCCTGGGCCACGCCCAGCACCAGCAGCTGGCCGACGGGAGGCGATGGCCGCACAGGCATGACCGGCGCCGCCTCAGCGGTTGTTGCGCTGCATGAAGACCAGCTTCTCGAACAGGGTCACGTCCTGCTCGTTCTTGAGCAGCGCGCCCACCAGCGGCGGCACGTCGACCTTGTCTTCCTTGCTCTGCAGCGCCTCGAGCGGGATGTCCTCGGCCACCAGCAGCTTGAGCCAGTCGAGCAGTTCGGAGGTCGAGGGCTTCTTCTTCAGGCCGGGCAGGTTGCGCACGTCGTAGAAGGTCTTCATGGCCGCGGCCAGCAGTTCCTGCTTGAGGCCGGGGAAGTGCACGTCGACGATGCTGCGCATGGTCTCGGCGTCGGGGAACTTGATGTAGTGGAAGAAGCAGCGGCGCAGGAAGGCGTCGGGCAGTTCCTTCTCGTTGTTCGAGGTGATGAAGACCAGCGGGCGGTGCTTCGCCCGGATCAGCTCGCGCGTCTCGTAGCAGTAGAACTCCATGCGGTCGAGTTCGCGCAGCAGGTCGTTCGGGAATTCGATGTCGGCCTTGTCGATCTCGTCGATCAGGAGCGCCACCGGCTGCTCGGCCGTGAAGGCCTGCCACAGCACGCCCTTGACGATGTAGTTGTGGATGTCGCGCACCCGCTCGCCGCCATCCAGGTCCTTGAGCTGCGAGTCGCGCAGGCGGCTCACCGCGTCATACTCGTAGAGGCCCTGCTGCGCCTTGGTGGTCGACTTGATGTGCCACTGCAGCAGCGGCAGGTTCAGCGCCTGCGCCACTTCCTCGGCCAGCATGGTCTTGCCGGTGCCGGGTTCGCCCTTGACGAGCAGCGGGCGCTTGAGGGTGATGGCGGCGTTGACCGCGAGCATCAGGTCCTGTGTCGCGACGTAGTTGTCTGAGCCCTTGAATTTCATGCGTGAACGGGAGGCTGTGGTGGAGAAAAGAACACACTCGATCGGCAACGTGCGTCCTTCGGGTCGGCCCGCACAGGCACCCGCGGGAGCCTTGCATATAATCGAAAGTTGGTTCGAAAAACGGTATCTCCACGAGATTGTGCGCGCAAAATGAACAAGTTGTTGACCACGATGTTTGCCCTTGCTGTCGCTTGCGGGACGGTGTCGGTACAAGCCCAGCAAGTCACGGGCAAACCCCAGGATGGCGCCAAGAAGGTCCAGATGTGCGTGGGTTGCCACGGCATCATCGGCTACCAGGCCAGCTTCCCTGAAATCCACAAGGTGCCGATGATCGCGGGCCAGAGCGCCACGTACATCACGGCGGCGCTCACCGCGTACAAGGGTGGCGACCGCAAGCACCCGACGATGCGCGCGATCGCCGACACGCTCACCGAGCAGGACATCGCCGACCTCGCGGCCTACTACAGCCAGCTCGGCGTGAAGGAAGGCGACGCGCCCCCGGCCGCGCTGGCCAAGCCGATGCCCGAGAACATCCAGGCGCTGATCAAGAAGAACGGCGAGGACAACAGCTGCACCAAGTGCCACGGCGCCAACTTCAACACCCCGAACGACGGCACCGTGCCCAAGCTGGCCGGCCAGCATGCCGACTACCTGTTCGTGGCGCTGAAGTCCTACCGCGTGAAGAACAACGTCCACCTCGGCCGCTCGAATGCCGTGATGGCCGGCCAGGTCGAGCCGAAGAAGTTCAGCAACGCCGAACTCAAGACCCTCGCGAGCTACATCGCTTCGGTGCCGGGCGAACTCAAGACGGTGCCCGAGTCGCGCATCCACCACGCCGAGAAGTAACAGCCAGCGAGCCGGTCCGCCGGCCCCGCGCAAGAAGCAAAAGCCCGCGGACGCGGGCTTTTTGCTTTCCGGGAGGCGGGCGTGTTCAGTGCCCGGCCACCGCCCCGGCGCCCCGGCCGGCATCGGCCGCATGCGGGTGCACCACCTGCTTGACCAGCAGCGCCACGGCCGCGATCAGCGCCGGCACCGCCAGCACCGCGAAGATCTGGGCGAAGCCCAGCTGCCGGCTGGCCAGCTCGGCCACCAGGAACGAGCCCGCGATGCCGCCGAAGCGGCCCAGGCCCAGCATCCAGGCGATGCCGGTGGCGCGGCCCTGCGTCGGATAGAAGGCCGCGGCCAGCGCCGGCATCGAGGACTGCGCGGTGTTCATCAGCGTGCCGCCCAGCAGCACCGTCAGCACCAGCGCCGCGAGGCTGCCGAGCGACTGGCCGATCAGGTAGACGCTGACGGCGGTCAGCGCATAGCCGGCGGCGATCACGAGGTTGGCGTTGAAGCGGTCCATCAGCCAGCCGAAGAAGATGGCGCCCACGCCGCCGAGCGCGAACAGCGCCGAGATCACGGTCGCGGTCTGCGGCGGCACGTTGGCCTCGCGGAACAGGATCGGCATCCAGTTGATCATGGCGTAGAAGATCACCAGCCCCATGAAGTAGGCGATCCACAGCATGGCCGAGCCCACGAGGTAGCGCGGCGAGAGCACCAGCGCGAGGCCGCCGCCGCTGCCGTCCGCGGGCGCCGGGCCGGTCTCGGTGAGGGTGAAGGCGCGCGCCTGCGCGGCGCTCTCCGAGATGCGGCGCAGCACGGCGCGGATGCGCTCGGTGGCGTACTGCTTCGCGACCATGTAGCGCGCCGACTCGGGCAGCAGCACCGCCATCAGCAGCACCAGCGCCAGCGGCGCGATGCCGCCGAGCACCAGCACGCTGCGCCAGCCCAGGTGCGGAATCATCCAGGCCGCGAGGAAGCCGCCGAGCGCCGCGCCCAGCGGGAAGCCGCAGAACATGGTGTTGGTGATGGTGGCGCGCCGGTGGCTCGGGCAGTACTCGCTCATCAGCGTCACCGCGTTGGGCATGGCCGCGCCCAGGCCGAGCCCGGTGACGAAGCGCAGCCCCACGAGCTGCGGCATGTTCTGCGAGAAAGCCGAGGCCAGGCAACCGAGGCCGAACACCAGCACGGCACCCACCAGCACGCGCTTGCGGCCCAGCCGGTCGGCCAGTGGGCCGGCCAGCAGCGCACCGGCCGCGAGCCCGAACAGCGCCGCGCTGAGCACCGGCGCGAGCGCCATCTTGCTGGCGCCCCATTCGCTCGCGAGCGAGGGCGCGATGTAGCCGATGGCCGAGGTGTCGAAGCCGTCGAGCAGCACCACGAGGAAGCTCAGCGCGAAGATGCGCCACTGGAAGGCCGAGAAGGGATGCCGGTCGAGGAAGGACTGGACGTCCAGGGAAGCCGAGGGGGATGACATGCGTTGCTCCGTGTTGGAATGGTTTTGCGTTGCGCAGCGGCGAGCGCGCGGCGGCCTTGCGGCTGCCGCGCTGGGAAGAGGAAGTCCGGGTACGAAAAAGCCGGCGCGGTGGCCGGCTTCGGTTTCAGGTGGTCAGACGTCGAAGAAGGCGGTTTCCTCCGCCCCCTGCATGCGGATGTCGAAGCGGTAGCTGACCGCGCCGCCGCGCTCCACGCGCTGCGCGACCAGCGTGTGGCGGCGCTCGGCCGGCACGCTCTGCAGCACCGCGTCGCTGGCGTTGGCCTCGGCCTCGTCGCTGAAGTACACGCGCGTGAACGCATGCAGCAGCAGGCCGCGCATCAGCACGATCACGTTGATGTGCGGTGCCTCGCCGGGCGACTCGGCGCCGGGCTTCACGGTGTGGAACACGAAGCGGTTCTGCGCGTCGGTGCCGGTGCCCACGCGGCCGAAGGCGCGGAAGCCCAGTTCGCGCGCCTGCGCCGGCGTCTGCGGATAGCGGCCCTCGCCGTCGGGCTGGCTGATCTCGACCAGCGCGTCGTTGATGGCATTGCCGTCGCCGTCGATCACCCGGCCCTCGAGGCGGATGCGTTCGCCGGCGGCGTCGTCCAGCGCCAGCACCGCGTCGAAGGGCTGGTCGAAGTCGTAGCCGTACTGCGTGGCGGTGAGGCCGTAGGCGAAGTAGGGGCCCACGGTCTGGGAGGGCGTCTGGCCGAAGTCGGCTTCCTGGGCGCTCATCAGTTTGCTCATGGCGTGTCTCTTTCCTTCTGCGCTCAGCGGTTCTCGAACGGCGTTTCGTCGGCGCCGCGCAGCACCATGTCGAACTGGTAGCCGAGCGCATAGCCTTCCTCGGTGATGTCGAGGCTGAAGTCGGCGATCAGCCGGTTGCGGTAGCGCTCGGGCGTGCCGGTGACCATCGGGTCGTACTGCAGCAGCGGGTCGCCCGGGAAGTACATCTGCGTGACCAGGCGGCTCGCGAAGCTCTGGCCGAACAGCGACAGGTGGATGTGCTGCGGACGCCAGGCGTTGGGATGGTTGCCCCAGGGATAGGCGCCGGGCTTGATCGTGAGGAAGCGGTAGCGGCCCTCGCTGTCGGTCAGGCAGCGGCCCGCGCCGAGGAAGTTGGGGTCGAGCGGCGCATCGTGCTGGTCGACCTTGTGCACGTAGCGGCCCGAGGCGTTGGCCTGCCAGAGCTCGACCAGCGTGTTGGCCACCGGGCGGCGGCGCTCGTCGAGCACCTGGCCCGTGAGGATCATGCGTTCGCCCAGCGGCTCGCCGTTGCGGCGCGCGTTGCGCGTGAGGTCGTGGTCGAACTCGCCGATGCTCTCGTGGCCGTAGACCGGCTGCTGCAGCTCGCCGAGCGAGGCCTTGAGCGGGATCAGCGGCTTCTGCGGACCGCGCTTCACGGTCGACTTGTAGCCGGGGTAGACGTAGCTGGGGTGGGCGTCCCAGTCACGCGGGGTGAGCTGGGGCTGGGTCTTGGTCAACATGCCTGTTGTCTCCTGTCGTGGGACGGACCGGGTCCGCATGGGCGCATTCTGGAATCCTGCTTCGATGATGTAAATTGAAGATTGATTCCGTTTCAATAACCATTGGTAATCCAGAAGACGAGGGCAAGAGGCCGATGACGAGCGACCTGCGGCTGGACTTCGTGCGCAACGTGCAGCTGCGCCACCTGCGCTGCCTGGTGGCGGTGGCGCAGGAGCGCCACCTGGCGCGCGCGGCCGAGCGGCTGGCGCTGAGCCAGCCCGCGGTGTCGAAGACGCTGTCGGAGCTCGAGGGCATCGCCGGCACGCGGCTGGTCGAGCGCAGCAGCGCCGGGCGGCGCGGCGTGCAGGGGCTCACGCCGGCCGGCGAGCAGCTGCTCGCGCATGCACTCAAGGTGCTCGAGGCGCTCGACGCCAGCGCCGAGGCCATCGCGCCCACGGCCGCGGGGCGCGTCGAGCGGCTGCGCATCGGCGCGCTGCCCAGCGTCGCGCCCGCGCTGCTGCCGGCCGCGCTGGCGCGGCTGCGCGGCCTATGGCCCGCGGTGCAGGTGGTGGTGAAGAGCGCGGCCAACCCGGTGCTGCTCGACGAGCTGCGCGCCGGCGAGCTCGACCTGGTGGTCGGCCGCATGAGTGATCCGCGGCTGATGGGCGGCCTGAGCTTCGAGCTGCTGCACACGGAGCCGCTGGTGTTCGCGGTGCGCACCGGCCATGCGCTCGCGCACCGGCCGGTGTCGGTGCAGGCGGTGCTCGACTATCCGCTGATGGTCTACGGCGAGGGCACGATCCCGCGCCACAACACCGAGAGCTTCCTGTCGGCGCGCGGCCTCGCGCTGCCGGCCAACACGCTGCAGACGCTCGACGTCGCGCTGGCGCGCGCGCTGGTCGCGCTGTCGGATGCCGTGTGGATCACGCCGCTGGGCGCGGCGCGCGGCGAGCTGGCCGACGGCCGCATGGTGCGGCTGCGCATCGACACCGCCGGCACCGAGGAGCCCGTGGGCCTGCTGCAGCGCAGCGATGCCGAGCCCTCGGCGCTGCGTACCGCGATGGCGGGGCTGCTGCGCGAGGCCGCGAAGCCGCAGGGCTCGCTGCCGGCGCGGCGGCGCGGGGCGTCGGCGGGATAGCCGGGCTTCAGTCCTTCGTTGCGCGGCGTTGGACGCAGGCGACGTAGCCGTCGCCATCGGGCGGGCGCCCCGCGCGCTGGCTCTCCCACATCATCTGCCCCAGGCATTCCATCGCCTCGTGATGCGCATCGAGCAGCGAACCGCGGCGCGCGGCCAGCAGCTCGACCGCCTGGCGGATGCCGCGCGGCTGGTCGATCGAGCACTGCTCGCTGATCGACAGGTGCATCGACAGATGCAGGAACGGGTTCTCGCGGCCGTTCGCGCCGTCGTAGACCCGCGCCACGGCCGCGTCGGCGTCGAGCAGGTCCTCGTGGTATTCGGGATGGGCCTCGATCCAGCCGGCGGCGATGGTTTCGAGCGCTTCCATCGGCAGGCCCTGGCGGTGCTTGGCGTACACGTCGCAGAAGAAGCGGCGCACCTCTTCCTGGGTGGGGTTGAACATATATAGATAGGCAGAGAGAAAAGCGGAGGGGACGCAGGCCGCGAGGCCGTGGGCACGTGCGCGGCGGCGACGCTTAACGCAGGTCCGTGGCGCTTGCGCGTGTCGGCCGAAGACCCCTGGGGTCAGGCCGGCGTTCCGGGACGCACACGTTACATCGTTACGTAACGAATCGAGAAAAGACCTCGGTGAAAGCCCTCGCGAGCCGTCTCGCGAAGGACTGATTTGAAAGAAAAACCCAAGCAGATCAACGAGTTAGCTCGGTCGATGAGCGGTGGGTGCAAGGCCTGGAAAAAGCGGCACGCAAGTTGCCCCTGTAGTTCCATCTTTTGTCACAGAGGCCGCCATGACTGCACCACAAGCATCGTCCCCCTCGACCGCAGGAACTGCCGATAACGGCGTTGCTCCAGTGGTCATCGCCCAGGCCACCGCAACGCCGATCGCCCCCATGGGCTCGGCACCGGTGGTCGCACCCGCAGCGCCCGCCGCGACTGCTCCCGGCAGCATTGGATCGCTATCCAATGCTACGCCGGGCACGGTCGTCATGCGCGACGGCGTGTCGATTCCCGTCGACGGCGGCCATTCGCTGATGGCCGGCGATCGCGTGATCGTTCCCGACGGTGGCCAGGCCAACGTCCTGTTCCCCGGCTCGGCCGGCAACAAGGCACCGCTGGCCGGCGTCTTCACCGGCGGCACCGATGCCACGGTGGGCTCCACCAAGCTGCCCGGCGGCCTCGAGCAGGTCAACGTCGACGTGGCCTCGGGCGACCTGCAGGTCACCCCGCCCGACAGCGATGCGGATGCCGCCGCGCTGGCCGTGACCAAGAAGCTCGCTGCCGGCAGCGGCATCGGCCTGGGCGAGTTCGCCCTCGGCGCGCTGGGCGCGGCCGCACTGGGTGCCGCGCTGAGCGGCGGCGGTGGCGGCGATGGTGCCTTCCTTCCTTTCCAGGTCCCTGGCGGCGTGGGTGAGTCCGACGCCGATGCGGACTCCGACGCCGATGCGGACGCGGATGCCGATGGTGATGCGGACGCCGATGCGGATGCGGACGCTGACGCCGATGCAGACGCTGATGCCGATGCCGATGCCGATGCCGATGCCGATGCCGACGCCGATGCCGATGCAGACGCCGATGCGGACGCTGACGCCGATGCCGATGCGGACGCTGACGCCGATGCCGATGCCGACGCTGACGCTGACGCTGACGCCGATGCCGATGCCGATGCCGATGCCGATGCCGATGCCGATGCCGACGCTGACGCTGACGCTGACGCTGATGCCGATGCCGATGCCGACGCGGACGCTGATGCCGATGCGGACGCTGATGCCGACGCGGACGCCGATGCCGATGCCGATGCCGATGCCGATGCCGATGCCGACGCTGACGCTGACGCCGATGCGGACGCTGACGCCGATGCGGACGCTGACGCCGATGCGGACGCTGACGCCGACGCTGACGCTGACGCCGATGCGGACGCTGATGCCGATGCGGACGCTGATGCCGACGCCGACGCCGACGCCGATGCCGATGCAGACGCAGACGCAGACGCAGACGCCGATGCAGACGCAGACGCCGACCACCTCCTCGACCCGGGCAACAGCCTCGTCGACCACGCGATCGACGCCGTGGACGACACCCTCGGCCTGGGCGGCGTGCTCGACCCGGTGAAGCCGGTGGTCGATGGCGTGACCGACCTGGTCGACGACGTGCTCGCGCCGATCGTCGGCGAAGAGTTCACGCCCGACGATCCGAACGAATTCGACCCGGTCGACACGGCCGTGGACAACGTGACCAACGGCGTGGGCGGCGCGGTCGCCCCGGTCGTCGATGCCCTGCTGGGCAACGGCGTGACCGACGCGCTGATCGGCTCGCTCAACGGGCAGGTCGACTACGTCACCGACGCCCTGGCCAATGGCCTCGAGAACGTGCTGGGCAGCGATGGCCTGCTCGGTGGCGTGACCACCGGCCTGGGCATCGACGGCGTCGTCGACGGCCTGCTGGGCACCGACGGCACCATCGGCCAGGTGGTCGATGGCCTGCTCGGCGAAGGCAGCCTGCTGGGCAGCGCGCTCGGCGAAGACGGCCTCGTGGGCCAGCTGCTCGGCGACGACGGCCTGGTCGGCGGCCTGATCGGCGAAGGCACCGCGGTCGGCGGCCTGCTCGACACCCTGCTGGGTGACGACGGCCTGCTCGGCGGCGTGGGCGGCGAAGGCGGCCTGCTGGGCGGCCTGCTCGGCCCGGCCCTCGGTTCCGACGGCCTGCTGGGCAGCCTGATCGGCGACGACAGCGCGCTCGGCGGCCTGCTGGGCGACGAAGGCCTGGTCGGTGGCCTGCTCGGCGACGACGGCGTGCTCGGCGGCCTGCTGGGCAGCGAAGGCCTGGTCGGCGGCCTGCTCGGCGGTGGCGGCATCGTGGACAGCCTGCTGGGCCCCGATGGCGTGGTCGGTGGCCTGCTGGCCGACGGCCCGCTGGGCGGCCTGCTCGGCGGTGACGACGGCCTGCTCGGCGGTCTGCTGGGCGACGATGGCCTGCTGGGTGGCCTGCTCGGCGACGACGGTCTGCTCGGTGGCGTGCTCGGCGACGACGGCATCCTCGGTGCCGGCGGTCCCCTGGGCGGCCTGCTGAGCGACGATGGCCTGCTCGGCGGCCTGCTGGGCGATGACGGTCTGGTCGGCGGCCTGCTCGGCGACGACGGCCTGCTGGGTGGCGTGCTGGCCGACGACGGCCTGCTCGGTGGCCTGGTCGGCGAAGACGGCCTCGTGGGCGGTCTGCTCGGCGACGACGGCCTGGTCGGTGGCCTGCTGGGTGACGACGGCCTGGTCGGCGGTCTGCTCGGCGATGACGGCATCGTCGGCGGCCTGCTCGGCGAAGACGGCCTGGTGCCGGGCCTGCTGGGTCCGGACGGCCTGGTCGGCGGCCTGCTGGCGGACGACGGCGTGGTCGGTGGCCTGCTCGGCGAGGACGGCCTCGTGGGCGGTCTGCTCGGTGGCCTGCTCGACGGCGTCGGCGGTGGCGGCGGCACGGGCACCCAACTGCTCGACCCCGTGGACAGCGTCGTCGGCGGCCTGGTCGACGGTCTCAACGACGGCCTGCTCGGCGAGCTCGGCCTGGGCGACGTGCTCGCTCCGGTGGTCGGCCTGACCGACAGCCTGACCGACACCGTGAGCGGCCTGCTGGGCCCGGTGCTCGGCGACAGCTTCACGCCGAACGACCCGAACGTGCTGGATCCGGTGGACGACCTCGTGGGTCAGGTCACCGACGGCGTGGGCGGCCTGCTGAGCCCGCTGACCGACCAGCTGCTGGGGGCGGGAACCACCGACGCGCTGCTGGGCGCGGTGGGCACGCAGGTCGACTTCCTGACCGATGGCGTGGCGAATCTGATCGGCGGCGATGGCCTGCTGGGTGGCGTGCTGGGTGACGACGGCCTGCTGGGCGGCGTGCTCGGCGGCGACGGTGGTCTGCTCGGCGGCGTGCTGGGTGACGACGGTCTGCTGGGCGGTGTCGTCGGCGGCGACGGCGGTCTGCTGGGCGGCGTGCTGGG
>Ga0102589_1000294_pt1 | contig 120476 bp, 117 predicted proteins | sample AraplaMF_Col_mLB_FD_76858 | JGI IMG/M metagenome (GOLD analysis project Ga0102589, IMG submission 76858) | Arabidopsis root microbial communities from the University of North Carolina, USA - plate scrape MF_Col_mLB | ecosystem: Host-associated > Plants > Roots > Endosphere | place: USA...
CCTGATGGTGCCGCCCGAGGCACCTATAATTAACGATCAAAGCTCCGGAAACGAGGCAATCAGGCAGGACTTTCATCACTAGCGCCGTTCAACGCTTCATATGTCCGACTAAATCAACAATATCGGCGCAAAGCAGTCATTGCGACCGAGGAAGCTAAAGCCGAAGGGGTGTTCCATCACCCGCCCCCGCCCTTCCCTTGCAACCCGGCCCAGCCGGTCCGGTCGGGGGCTGACCGTCAGAGCAAGGAGGCGGCCAGTGTCGCATTTCTAAAGGGCTGCGAGAGCGGCAGACGACATTTTAACTTTGCACAATGCCCGACATTTCAACCTTGCCGCCACATCGTTTGTGGTGCCGATTTAGTAATGCGACGGTTAGGCTGGATGGAAATGCGACACTCTCCTCGCATGACGAAGCTGGTCAATATCAACGTCTGGAGCAAGGATGGGACGATGTTCAGCCTGAGTGCGGTCAGGAGCGTTCGGAGTTGCTATGTCCTTTTTGATCACCATGTTGCAGAAAGAATTGCATCGCCACGAAGTCATCCAAAAGATTCACGAGTGATGCCTGAGTGTCGTCAAGGCCGCCGGCGTCCTGGGCATCAGCCGGAGCCAATGCATGAGCTTTTAAATGCATATGAGATCGACGGCATGCCCGGTCTCGTCTTGAAGAAACGCCAGCAACCAGCAACCGGCGTCACAGCCGCCTGGAAATCATGCACGAGAGTTTTACGCTGCCCTATCGGACGGTCGATACGCTTCGCTCCGTTCACCGGTCGCCTGTCGTGGACCGTTAAATAGCTGCGATGATTCTCGGATAGAAAAGCACGGTGTGCAAAAAATCGCGCAGGTCTTGGCCTCATGCGACCGCCTGGTTACTTCCTCGATTGTCTCTCTTTGCGTGACGACCGAGGAAGCTAAAGCCAGGTGAGCTTATCACCCGCCCCTCCCCGCCCTTGCAACCCGGCACAGCCGCTCCGGTCGGGGCTGGTCGTCGGCGGAAGTATCGCATCTCAAACCCGTTGACTTGACAATAGACGACATTTTATCGTTGCGCGATCCCCGACATTTCAACCTTGTCGCCACATTTTCGGTGAGATGGCGCGATGGAATGCGGTTCCGGCGCTCGACTTTCCTGGTGAACATGATCCTATCCCGGCCTTACCAAAATGGCGATTTCCTCTCCTGCTTGTCGATCTTCGATAGCAACATGCCCCTTTTTTTTCACTTCAGAGGAACGCGACGACTTCGCCGCCTTTCTGGCGAACCTTAGCGGAATGGATGACCACTATCTGGTAGTCACGCTGAACGAAGCCGTTGTCGCGTGTGGTGGGCTGAGTCTTGAGGTGGGATCGACAAGCGCTTCTTTGACCTGGGGCATGGTGCACAGCGGGTACCACCGGCAAGGTCTAGGCAAACGGCTGACGGAGAAAAGATTGAACCTTGCCCGGACATTGGTCGGCGTCTCGGACGTGCTGCTGTCCACGAGCCAGCACACCTACTGCTTCTATGGGCGCTTCGGTTTCGAAATTTTGAAGATCACGCCTGACGGTTTCGGCAAAGGATTGGACCGCTACGATATGGCGTTGGCTCTCGGCGAGACGTAGCCACCGCGAGGACGTTGATCGGTGGTGTAAATTCGCGCGATGCGCCACCGCCCTCGCCTCGCTGGCGCCTTCGCGTTGCAAGCGACGTGGCGAACGTACTCTTGCCACTTAGCGTCACAATGAGCGTGGGCATGAGCCGAGACAAGCTTGATCTATCCGGTAGCCGGGTTGGCCAGCCCGGCTGTTTCACAGCGGAGGCTTAAGCAGACGTTACCGGGTGACCAACGAAAAGGCTGGCCATTTGACGCAAAAACTCTAAGCTCCTGCGCCAGACATGGATTTCGAAAACCACCGTTTTTTTTCGGAACAAGCATCAGGGAGAAAGCATCAGATGAGCTTGCGTATCAACGATATAGCACCCGACTTCACGGCCGAGACCACACATGGTCCGGTGAGCTTTCACGACTGGATCGGTGACGGCTGGGCGGTGTTGTTTTCGCATCCGAAGAATTTCACGCCTGTTTGCACGACGGAACTTGGCGCGATGGGCGGACTGCAGCCGGAATTTGAGAAGCGTGGCGTCAAGATCATTGGCATCTCGGTTGATCCGGTCGAGAGCCATGAGAAATGGAAAAACGATATTCGCACGGCAACAGGCTTCAATGTCGACTATCCGCTGATCGGCGACAAGGATCTGAAGGTCGCAAAGCTCTATGACATGTTGCCGGCGGGCGCTGGCGACAGTTCCGAAGGCCGAACGCCGGCGGATAACGCCACCGTGCGCTCCGTCTTCGTCGTGGGTCCCGACAAGAAGATCAAGCTGATCCTCACCTACCCAATGACCACAGGGCGCAACTTCGAGGAAATTCTTCGCGCGATCGATTCCATCCAGCTGACGTCCAAACACCAGGTGGCGACGCCAGCGAACTGGAAACAAGGTGAGGATGTCATCATCACCGCCGCTGTTTCCAACGAGGATGCAATTGCCCGGTTCGGGTCCTACGACACCGTTCTTCCCTATCTGCGCAAGACGAAGCAGCCGGGGTGATCTCATAAATCGGATGGGACAATGGCAGTACCATCGCTCCATCCGCTTTTCTCTCATGGCTTTATGATCCCGCCGTGATAGTCAAGGCGGTATGTCTCGACATGTCCGCGGTAAATCCGTTCGAGACCGGTAAAGGAGTTAAAGTCTCCAGCATTGGTGTCGACATAGGTCAGGTCGTCGACCGGATGGGTGAAGCCACCGAGAAACCGGCCTTCCTGATAGAGCGTGGAAAGCGAGCGCTGTATGACCTCGCCGGCCGTGGTTCCGTCGATCATGTCGGGCCGGAGAATTCGACCATAATAACTCATCGCCCACACCGGCACGCTCCGATGCCAGACGACCTCCTGGCCGATGAAGTCGGTTCCTCCGAAATAACTGTCGATATAGTGCCAGTCGCCTTCGCGGTAGCCGAGATCGTGCGACCCCGGACGCGTTGGCGCTGCGGATTGATCGCCGCCACCGACATAGGTATTGGACTTGGCCTGCACGATGAACTCTTCCAGCATTTGATCAACCTGCCCGAATGGAACATAACGCGAACATAGCCACCTTTAGCTCTCGTGACAAGGATTTTTCACGAGACGCCTCATCGCTATTTCGGCTTTGATGGGCTTGGTAATCGCGGCGTTTAGCCTTAGAAGCGTGGCGGGAAATATCTATCAAGAGTGTCCATGTCACAAAAGCCGCAAATCTATGTCGATGCCGATGCCTGCCCCGTGAAGCCGGAAGTTCTCAAGGTGGCGGAGCGGCACGGCCTGGAGGTGACTTTCGTTGCCAATTCCGGTCTGCGCCCATCGCGCGACCCGATGGTGAAAAATGTGATCGTGTCGGCTGGTTTCGACGCCGCGGATAATTGGATCGCCGACCATGCTGGTGAGAACGATATTGTCATAACCGCCGATGTGCCGCTCGCAGGCCGCTGTGTTGCCAAGGGGGCGTTGGTAACCGGGCCAACGGGGCGCGTGTTCGATCCATCGAATATTGGCATGGCGACGGCGATGCGTGACCTCGGTGCGCATTTGCGCGAAACCGGCGAAAGCAAAGGCTATAACGCCGCTTTTTCGCCGCGCGACCGTTCGGCTTTTCTGGAGACGCTTGACCGTTTCTGCCGCCGTGTCAAAAAGTGAGGGTGCCAACAGAAAGGTGCCGCCCATGACCTCGGCCAGTCCGAAAAGCAACAGCTATCGTCGCCATCAACCCTTCGTCATCGCTTTCCTTGCTGGCGCCATTGGCCTCGGCGGCGCGCTGGCTTTCGCTCCGTCCGAGGCAATCGAGTTTGCGGCGGTGCTGTTTTTTCTGACCTATCTCACCTTGATTGCCTTTCGGCTGTCGAGCCTGACGGCGCAGCATTTGAAGGCCCACGCCGATAGCGACGATCTGCCAGCGGTTGCCATCATCGCCGTCACGCTGCTGGCCGTTGCTGTTGCGGTTGTCTCGCTGTTCCAGGCGCTGAATCACAAGGGCGAAACCGTCTGGACGCTGCTCATCGCTTTCGCTTCGGTGATCTTTGGGTGGATGACGATCCATACCATGACCGCCCTGCACTACGCCCATCTCTACTGGCGGCCAGCTACGGTGGATGGGAAAAAGCAGCCTCGCGGCGGCATGGATTTTCCGGCGACGAAGGAGCCGTGCGGATATGATTTTCTTTATTTCGCCGTCGTGATCGGCATGACGGCGCAGACGTCGGATGTGGGCGTGACGACGACCGCCATGCGCAAGGTCACGTTACTCCACTCGGTCGTTTCTTTCTTTTTCAATACGGTTCTGGTAGCGGCGGCTGTGAATGCCGCCGTCTCGCTTGCGGGCTGAACCAATTTTCTTTTCAAGAGGACTGTCTTCATGAACATTATCTCGCAAAATACGGCCTTTGGCGGCATGCAGGGCGTATTTTCCCACCAGTCGGAGACCCTGAAATGTGAGATGACCTTTGCGGTTTATGTGCCGCCGAAGGCGATCCATGAGCCCTGCCCCGTTGTCTGGTATCTCTCAGGCCTTACCTGCACCCACGCCAACGTCATGGAAAAAGGTGAATATCGCCGCATGGCGTCGGAACTCGGACTGATCATCGTCTGCCCGGATACAAGCCCGCGTGGCAATGACGTGCCGGACGAACTGACCAACTGGCAAATGGGCAAGGGCGCTGGTTTTTATCTCGACGCCACGCAGGAGCCGTGGTCCGAGCATTACCAGATGTACAGCTATGTTACGGAAGAACTGCCGGCTTTGATCGGCCAGCATTTCCGGGCCGACATGAGCCGGCAGAGCATTTTCGGCCATTCGATGGGTGGCCATGGCGCGATGACCATCGCACTGAAGAACCCGGAGCGCTTCAGGAGTTGCTCCGCTTTTGCGCCGATCGTGGCACCCTCCTCCGCTGACTGGTCTGAGCCGGCGCTGGAAAAATATCTTGGCGCCGACAGGGCCGCCTGGCGGCAGTATGATGCCTGCGCGTTGGTCGAAGATGGCGCGCGCTTCCCCGCGTTTTTGATCGATCAGGGAAAGGCCGATAGTTTCCTTGAAAATGGCTTGCGGCCCTGGTTGTTTGAAGAGGCAATCAAGGGCACGGATATTGGCCTGACCCTGCGCATGCACGAGCGTTACGACCATTCCTATTATTTTATCTCCACCTTCATGGATGATCATCTGAAGTGGCACGCGGAGCGGCTTGGCTAGACATATGGATCGTAACGGCGGTACTGCGCATGAGCCGCCGTTACAGCCCTGCCCGCATCACGGTATGCGGGCAATAACCTTGATCTCAAAGTCAAAGCCTGCGAGCCAGTTGACGCCGATTGCGGTCCAGTTCGGGTAAGGTTTCTGGCTGAAGATTTCGTTCTTCACGGTCATGATCGTTCCGAACTGGTTTTCGGGATCGGTGTGAAACGTCGTCACATCCACGATGTCGTCAAAATCGCAACCGCCGGCATTGAGCGTGGCCTTCAGGTTCTCGAAAGCCAGGCGAACCTGCTGTTCGAAATCAGGCTCAGCCGTTCCATCAGCGCGGCTGCCGACCTGGCCCGAAACGAATAAAAGGTCGCCCGAGCGGATGGCTGCCGAATAGCCATGCTCCTCATATAGCGCGTGTCTGCTTGCCGGAAAAACTGCGTCGCGTTTACCCATTTCCATCTCACTTTCCGCTTCGTGACGTCTCGATGTTTGAAACCATCAAGGTCAAATTTCCATACGTTACGTATGTGAGATAGGAACATACATGGCGTATGTCAAATTATAGACAGAAGGTATTTAAGCGTGCACCTGAGATTGACTGGTGTCAGGGGAAGAGCGCTGTTGCAAGCGTCGTCGGTCCCGGCCGATTTAGCCGGAATTCGCGGATCACGCGCTCGGCTACGCCGTAAGCGAGCTCCTGCTCTATAGCGCTGTCATCGAGACTGACGACGGTCGCCGTGAACCGCGCTTCCGCGATCACCTCCCCTGTCGCAACCGCAGCGGCGCGAACGATGACCTTGGCTGACGCCCTTTCGCCGAAGAGGAAAGGAGCGCGCGTTACAGACGCCAGGCGGATGGTTAGAACGACGCGCGGGCGAATTTCTCCCCGTGCCGTGGTCTTGATCGCATTTTGCACCTGTGCATGGATGGATTGCATCAGCGCCGGCGCGACATCTGGTCGTGCGGCGACAAAGGCGCCCCGCACATCGTAAAGGAGCCGGTCGCCATTGGTTGCTTCCGGTTCCAGCCTGAAAGACATGAGCGTGAAACACGCCAGCAAAACTATGCCAAAGCGCTTCAGCGTGGTGATCATCTTCAGCGGCTCCCCTCGTACACCGGCTCGAAAATCAGAACGAATTTCGACGGAAACGATGCACAAACTCACGCGTCCAGAGTGCCCTTTCGGCCCCTTCGTCGGGTGAGCGGGACTTTGGTGTGAGATAACCGCATGATCGTTGATCAGGGTTAGAAAAGCGTTAAGCGGCGCCCTTCAGGGACTCCAGGACGTTGAATGCCGCGCGCATGTCAACGAGCCTGACAGCGCGGCGCTCCAGTGCTTCCTCGTCCTCGCCCCATTGTTCTGCGGTCCAGTCTTCATCGAGATGGGCGAGCGCCCACGCCTCTTCCAGCGAGACTTGGCCCTCGGCCACAGCCAGCGCCAGAATGGCGGAGCCGGTCAGAGACGTCATGGTGTGAAGAGCCGCGAGCGCAATCGGTGTGTCGTATTTCTTCAGCGTCACGGCAAAAGCTGAAATAGCCTCGCGCGGCTGGTCCTGATGCATGACGCCTTCGACGAGAATGAACCGCGCACCGAGCGCATTGGCGGCCCAGTCTAGCACCGGATCCCAATGATCCGTCTGCCGCTGGACAAGCGCTTCCGGATCGGCGGCGCGGTAGCAGAGGAGATCGGAGGAGGAGAACCTGAGAATATCTTCAAAAACCGCCTGCGTGTCATTGGCGACACCGTCGATGGCCGTGTTGACATGTCGTGAGACGGGCATGACCACAGGATTGACGACGTCTTTCTGAGCGTCCCACTCGTCGCGCAGCAGTTGCGCAAGCGCGCGCGTCGGCACGGTGAGGGCTTTTTTGGCAGGGGTGCGCAGCGGCTTTCCATCGAGGAGAATGGTGAAGCCGCCCTCCTCTACCTCTCCAACGGTCACGTCCTTGTAGAACCGTTTCGGCAGGGGCTTCTGCATCTGAATTTGCGCACGCAGGATCGGGTCGGGATGGCTCAAGCCCTCCGTAAGGTCGTTCAGGAGATCACGCATGGCACGTCCTCATCAGTCGGATAGAGAAAATCATTCTAAAGTATCGGCCGGAACAAAGGCCGGAATTTCACGCGGGTGGCTGACAACCGCATCGGCGCCCGCTTTCCAGAGATCGTCGACGGAGGCATACCCCCAGGAGACACCGATCGCCTTTGCGCCCGCGGCTTTCGCCATCTGCATATCGTAGATTGCATCGCCGATCACGACAGTATCGGCCGGAACCATGCCGGTTTCATGGCAGCATTCCATAACCATGGCCGGGTGCGGCTTGGACGGACAGTCATCCGCCGTGCGCGAAACGATGAAGTGTTCGGTAAAGCCGTGGCTTTCAAGAACCTGGAGAAGGCCGCGCCGGCCCTTGCCGGTGACTGCGCCGATCAGCACGTCGTCCCGTTTCGCCAGCATTTCTATCAAAGGTGCAATGCCCTCAAAAAGCGGCGTTGGATTTTCGGCCCGTTCCTTCAGTGGAAGGTAGTTCTCTTTGTACCGCAGCGCCATGGCCGACGCTTCGTCATCGACGTGGGCCCTGCCCAGCATGCGCGCGATCGCGATATCCAGCGTCAGGCCGATGATAGCCTTCGTCTGCGACATATCAGGCCGCGGCTTGCCGAAGTCGGCGAAGGTTTGAGCCATGACCGCATGGATGAGACCGGCGCTGTCCACGAGCGTACCGTCGCAATCGAAGAGAACCAGTTTCATCTGATATCAGTCTTCCCTGTCGCCGTCGGCCACATCGAGACCGAGCAGGTTCCACGTTTGCACCATATGCGGCGGCAAAGGCGCACTGACCCGAAGCCGGCCGCCATTCGGATGGGGAATATCGATATGACGCGCATGGAGATGCAGGCGCTTCTGGATGCCACCCGGAAAATCCCAGTTCGGATCGTCGATATAATATTTGGGATCGCCGATGATGGGATGGCCCATATGGAGCGCGTGAACGCGCAGCTGATGGGTGCGGCCGGTATAGGGCTCCATCTCCAGCCAGGCGAGGTTCTGGGCAGCCGTATCGATGACGCGGTAATAGGAAACGGCGTGATCGGCGCCATCCTCACCATGTTTGGCGATGCGCATACGGTCGCCATCCATCGTCTGTTCCTTGACGAGCCAGGTGGAGATCTTGTCCTGATGCTTGCGAGGCACGCCCTTGACCAGCGCCCAGTAGGTCTTTTTGGTGTCGCGCTCTCGGAAGGCGGCGGTCAGTTTCTGTGCTGCGCCGCGTGTTCGGGCAACAACCAGCACGCCTGACGTGTCACGGTCGAGGCGATGCACCAGACGCGGCTTCTCGCCTTTCTGGCTTGTCCAGGCTTCCAAGAGCCCATCGATATGGCGATTGACGCCGGAGCCTCCCTGCACGGCAATGCCGGCCGGCTTGTTGAAGACGAAGACCTTGTCATCTTCGTGCAGCAGCATGCGCGCCAGAAGTTCGGAATCTTCTGAATGTTTGAGATCTCGCGAGCCGATCGGCCCGCTTTTTACCTTCAGATCGGAATCAACCGGCGGCACACGCACCATCTGACCCGGCTGCACGCGTGCATCCGTTTTCACCCGGCCGCCATCCACACGTACCTGACCGGAGCGCAGCAGCTTCTGCAACTGCCCGAACCCAAGTCCCGGATAATGAATCTTGAACCAGCGATCGAGGCGCATACCGGCCTCGTCGGCCCCGACCTTGATATGCTCGATACCTGCCATGAAAATTCCAGTCTCTCTGTCTTGATCGCCCGCCCGCTGTTCGGCGCGCTGTTTGGATCAAGCCTTTAGAACAAGTTGCGGCCCAAGGCCAGCCCGGCAAAAACCGCGGCGATGGAAACGATGAGGCTCGCCAGCACGTAAACGATCGAAAGGCCAGTCGCACCACGCTCGAGGAGCGAGGCAGCGTCAAACGCAAAGGACGAAAATGTCGTGAACCCGCCAAGGACACCGGTCACGAGAAACAGCCGCATCTCCATTGAGGCGTTCAGTCGTCGTGCCACGAGCTCGACCAACAGGCCGATCATGAACGAACCCACCACGTTGACCGCGAGCGTGCCCCAGGGAAAATTCGGCCCGGCCAGTCGCACGCTCCAGACGCCGACGAGATAACGGAAGACGGAACCGATTGCGCCGCCTGTCGCGACGAGGGCGATGTTGAGCATTGGTGTCGTGTCTCCGGATTTGCGGACCGTTTCGTCCGGCGCAATTTCTAGATCATGGGGAAAGAATGCGAAACCCCTCGATGCCCGGCCCTTCCGTTAAAATACGATTAAATTCTCCGCCTCCGGTTTAGTCTTCCAACAAGAAGCAGATGCTAATGTTTGGTTTTTTAAGGGTCGGCCGCGATTGCCGGGGGTTGCATGACACAGGTCTTTTCCGTTTCTGCCAATACGGCCGCCTATGCACTGGAGGCCGTAAAACCGTCTCAGCGCGCCCCGCGCAAAAGTGAAGTGGAAGAAGCCATTCACGACTTGGCGCGCAAGGCGGAGAGTGGAGACGATTTTCAACTGCGCGGTCTGATGACGGTGATCAAACCGCCGGCCCTGACGCTCTATTTTCTGACGGTTGCCAGCCAGCGCCAGGAACGGCAGGCGACGCTGGAACAGGCCCAGCAGGCATATGACGATAATAATGGAAATAAATCAATTTAAATTCAATACCTTACCTTAATGACTGCATGTTTTTCCTGATATATGTCATTTCGATTTCACGCGTTCAGGTTGCTGTCAGTTGGAAATCCTAGTTCTCCAGCGTCAATTGGAGGACCGTCATGACATCAATGATCCGCTATGCAACTGCCCTCGCAGCAGTTCTGACAATGTCAGTACCCGCTTTCGCAGCCACGACAATCAAGGTGACAGAGGGTGGTGAAGGCGGCGGGCCGATGACGCTCGTGCTTGACCAGACCACCGTCAAGGCCGGCGATGCGGTTTTCCATGTGCACAACGATGCGATGAGCGAAGAGCACGAAATGATCCTCGTGAAGCTCAAGTCGGCCGACCAGAAAATTCCGCTCAACACCGCCAAACATCGCGTTGATGAAAAACAGTTGAAGAGCCTCGGAGAGGTTGCCGACCTCAAGCCGGGTGGTGATGGGCAGTTGAAAGCAAAGCTGACGCCTGGCAGTTACCTTCTCTTCTGCAATATCAAGGGTCACTACGAAGCAGGCATGCAGGCCAGGCTGACCGTTACAAAATAAGAATGGCCAAACAAACTTGGGCTGCCGGATGGTTACAGCGTTCCGGCAGCCCTTTTTATTGTCAGTTGTGCTGGTGCCCGCCCTTGTCGTCGCCCCCCTTTGCGGAGCCGGTCGCCAACACCACGTCAACCTTTCCGGCCTTTTCAAAGACAAAGGTCACAGGCACCTTGTCACCTTCCGCGAACGGCTTTTTGACGTTGAAAAACATCATATGCAGGCCGCCGGGCGTCAGTTCGACGGTTTTTCCTGCGGGAATGACGATACCCTCTTCCAGCTTGCGCATTTTCATGACGTCGTTGACCATGGCCATCTCATGGATTTCCGCGCGGCCCGCCGCGGACGATTCGATGCCGATCAGCCTGTCGTCGGCATCGCCGGTGTTCTTGATCGTCACGTAACCGCCACCCACCGGCTGTCCCGGCAGCATGGCTTTTGTCGCACCCCGAGACACTTCGAGGCCACCCGCCTTCACGACATCCGTGTCCATCGCCATGGCGGCGTGGTCGTGGCCGCCTTCATGATCAGACTTTGCGGTGACCTTGATGGTCGGCGCCGGGCTTTTCAGGGAATGCGGATCAACGCCAGCGGCTGCGACCTCATCCCACGAGACCTTGCCCTTGTCGCCGCAAAGCTGGGTCACTTTGAACGCCAGGTCCTGCCCTGCTTCGATGCCGGAAATCTTACCCTGCACGGCGAAGGTGTCGTAAAACTCATCCGGCAGATCGCCACCCTTCCAGCGGATTTCAATGGGGCCGCTTTTGATCTCCTTGCCGTGGTTCGCATAGGTCTTCTGATAGTCGCCCTTGATGACCTCCAGCTTCCAGCCGGCCTTGGGCTGCGGCTTGGCGGAAATAAAGCCCTCAGGCAGCTTGATCTGAACCTCGGTCGTGGCGAGGCCGCCATCGCATCCATGCGGCACCTGAAGGGCGGCTACGATGGTGCTATCCTGCTCAGCCGAGCCGTCGACGAAGGTGGCGTGCGCAAAAGCCTGCGACGCCGAAATTGATGCGACGACGACGCCGCAGGCGATAATTTTGGTGCTGTTCATTTGCTTGTCCCTGCGACTGCGACCCCTCCGGGTCCACGCAGCCGCGTGTTTGCCGCAGAAGCGGCGATGATCCGAAAACGAAAATCAGGCAGACAGGGCTGGTGGGCCGCGCGCAGACTGTCTCTGGACCGTCAGGACAGGATGGAAATGCCACTCCGCCGACAGGCGATTGTCGAGCCAGGCGAATTCGGTCTTCAGCCAGCCATCCGTCTGCGGCACAGGCAGAAGAATTGATGATGCAAGCAGGCAGGCTTCGCAGAAGAGGATGGCATCCCCCGAATGTGGGCCATCATTTTTGTGGGAACTGTTCAAACCATCGGCGTGGCCGAGGCAAATTTCCGCAAACATACCATCCGGCAGTCTGTAGCTCTCATCGAGAACGACCGCGGGCGTCCCGGCGAGCGCCGGTTTATGGGCAAAACCGAGCGACAGCATCAGCATCGCGCAGAAAATGCGAAGCATCTTCCCTTGTCCCCTCAGCTGTCCTGTTCGATCTGCACCCATGCTCAATGCGATAGCTCGCTTTGCCGACGATATCAAAGGGGAATTTTGACGCAGGGACAGAAGCAGATTGGGAACAATCAACTCGAGGCGACATTTTCTTTACTTAACCACTGCTCAAGGGAGATCCGCCATGCCAGCTAAATCGAAAGCCCAGCAGAAAGCCGCCGGTGCGGCTCTTTCTGCCAAGCGGGGTGAAACAAAGAAATCCAGTTTAAAAGGTGCTTCAAAAAGCATGGAGAAGTCTATGACGGAAAAGGAACTTGAGGATTTCGCCTCGACGAAACGCAAGGGGTTACCGTCGAAGAAATCCGACTAGCGAGCCATCTCCACATCGGGCTTGTAAGGTGAGTTCAGAGACCGCCATAAGCAGAGCCAGTCGCAGCGCGGCCGATGGTGATGGCGCAGATGGAGCAAAAATCTGTTCAGATGCGTCATTTGGTCCTTGCCAATAGGCGGGCTTCGAAGATAATGAGCGTCGCATCACCGTTGGGAGAAACCGCTTTAATGCGGTGCCGAAGGAGCAACCGCCCCGGAAACTCTCAGGCAAAAGGACCAACGTTGACGACGGAACTCTGGAGAGAAGCCACCTTGATCTAAGGACGGCTCGCCGAAGGGATAACAATCTCAGGCGACAAGGACAGAGGGGGCTCTTGAACCGGCGCATCGCGCCATGACCTGAGCCCGCGCGTTAAGCCGCGCTACCCCTGGAGGCGTCCTTGGACGATACCGCCGCGCTGAAAACCACGCCGCTCCACTCGCTTCACATTTCGCTGGGCGCCCGCATGGTGCCGTTCGCCGGTTACGACATGCCCGTCCAATATCCTGCAGGCGTGATGAAGGAGCATCTTCAGACACGCACTTCGGCCGGTCTCTTTGATGTGTCTCACATGGGACAGGTCATTGTGAAGGCGAAGTCCGGCAACAATTCGGATGCTGCCCTCGCGCTGGAAAAGCTGGTGCCGGTCGATATCCTCGGCCTCAAGGAAGGGCGCCAGCGCTATGGCTTCTTCACAGACGACAACGGCTGCATTCTGGACGATCTGATGATCACCAATCGCGGCGATCATCTTTTCGTCGTCGTCAACGCCGCCTGCAAGGATGCCGATCTCGCCCATATGAAGGCGCATCTTTCCGATGCGTGCGAGATCACGCTGCTGGAAGACCGCGCCCTGATCGCGCTGCAAGGCCCGCGAGCCGAGGCCGTGCTGGCCGAATTGTGGGCTGGCGTTTCCGCCATGAAGTTCATGGATGTGCAGGAAGTGCCGCTGCACGATATTCCCTGCATCGTCTCGCGCTCGGGTTATTCCGGTGAGGATGGCTTTGAAATCTCCGTACCATCAGATAAGGCCGAGGAGATTGCCAAGGCCTTGCTTGAACACCCCGATTGCGAATCTATCGGCCTTGGCGCGCGCGACAGCCTGCGGCTGGAGGCCGGTCTTTGTCTCTACGGCAACGATATCGACACGACCACCTCTCCCATCGAGGCCTCGCTGGAGTGGGCGATCCAGAAGGCGCGCCGCACCGGCGGCGAGCGTGAAGGCGGTTTCCCGGGCGCGGAACGCATTCTCGGCGAGCTCAAAGACGGCACATCGCGGCGCCGCGTCGGTCTGAAGCCCGAAGGCAAGGCGCCGGTTCGCGGCCATTCGAAGCTTTTTGCGAATGCAGACGGCAAGACTGAAATCGGTGAAGTAACGTCGGGCGGCTTCGGTCCTTCGGTCGAAGGTCCCGTGGCCATGGGCTATGTGCCCGTTTCCCACGCTGCTGCCGGAACGGTGATCTTCGCGGAAGTGCGCGGCAAGTATCTGCCCGTCACCGTCGCTGCCCTGCCCTTCATCACGCCCACCTATAAACGCTAATTTCATCCCATTTCCGGAGAGAACACGATGCTGAAATTTACCGCAGAACACGAATGGCTGAAGTTTGAAGGCGATGTCGCCACCGTTGGCATTACCAGCCACGCCGCTGAACAGCTCGGCGATCTCGTTTTTGTCGAATTGCCGGAAGTGGGTGCAACCTTTGCCAAGGATGGCGACGCCGCGACGGTCGAATCCGTCAAGGCAGCGTCGGACGTTTATTGTCCGCTGGATGGAGAAGTGGTCGAAATCAACCAGGCGATCGTTGATGATCCGTCATTGGTAAATTCCGACCCGCAGGGCGCTGGCTGGTTCTTCAAGCTGAAGCTCTCCAATCCGGCCGACGCCGAGACGCTGCTCGATGAAGCAGCCTACAAGGAGCTGATCGCGTAATGACGACGCCCACCGAGTTTCATTTTACCGATTATCAGCCCTATGACTTCGCCAACCGGCGGCACATCGGCCCGTCGCCCTCGGAAATGGCCGAGATGCTGAAGGTCGTTGGCTATAAGAGCCTTGATGCCCTGATCGACGCCACCGTTCCCTCCTCCATCCGCCAGAAGGTGCCGCTCACCTGGGGTGCTGCGCTGACCGAACGCGAGGCGCTGGACCGTCTTCGCGAAACGGCCAACAAGAACCAGGTCCTGACCTCGCTGATCGGCCAAGGCTATTACGGCACCATCACGCCGCCGGTCATCCAGCGCAACATTTTGGAAAACCCGGCTTGGTACACGGCTTATACGCCCTACCAGCCGGAAATCAGCCAGGGCCGGCTTGAGGCGCTGCTGAACTACCAGACCATGGTTTGCGATCTGACCGGCCTCGATGTCGCCAACGCATCGCTTCTGGATGAAGCCACTGCTGCCGCCGAGGCCATGGCCATGTGCCAGCGCGTCGCGAAATCCAAGGCGACCGCCTTTTTCGTTGATGCCAATTGCCACCCGCAGACCGTCGCGCTGATCGAGACCCGTGCGGCTCCGCTCGGATGGAAGGTGATCGTCGGCAACCCCTTCACCGATCTCGATCCGGTCGACGTCTTTGGCGCGATCTTCCAGTACCCGGGCACCCACGGCCATGTCAGCGATTTCTCCGGCCTGATTTCCCGCCTGCACCAGACGGGCGCGATTGCGGCCGTCGCCGCCGATCTCCTGGCGCTGACGCTGCTGAAATCTCCTGGCGAAATGGGCGCTGACATCGCCATCGGCACCTCGCAACGTTTTGGCGTTCCGGTCGGCTACGGTGGACCGCACGCGGCTTACATGGCCGTCAAGGATGCGCATAAGCGCTCCATGCCCGGCCGCCTGGTCGGCGTGTCCGTCGATGCGCGCGGCAACCGCGCCTATCGCCTGTCGCTACAGACCCGCGAGCAGCATATCCGCCGCGAAAAGGCGACGTCGAACATCTGCACGGCGCAGGTGCTTCTGGCCGTCATGGCCTCGATGTACGGCGTCTTCCACGGCCCGCAGGGCATCAAGGCGATTGCCCAGCAGACCCACCAGAAGGCCGTTCTGATGGCCAAGGGCCTGGAAAAGCTCGGCTATACCATTGAGCCGGAGACTTTCTTCGACACGATCACCGTCGAAGTCGGCCATATGCAGGGCGTCATCCTGCGTTCTGCCGTTGCGGAAGGCGTGAACCTGCGCAAGGTCGGCGCGACCAAGATCGGCATGAGCCTTGACGAGCGCACGCGCCCGGCAACGCTGGAAGCCGTGTGGCGCGCTTTCGGCGGTAATTTCTCGATCTCGGACTTCACGCCGGACTATCGGTTGCCGAAGGACCTGCTGCGCACCAGCGAGTACATGACGCATCCGATCTTCCATATGAACCGTGCCGAAAGCGAGATGACCCGTTACATCCGCCGTCTTTCGGACCGTGATCTGGCGCTCGACCGCTCGATGATCCCGCTCGGTTCCTGCACCATGAAACTGAACGCCACGGCTGAAATGCTGCCGATCACCTGGCCGGAATTTTCCGACATCCATCCCTTCGCGCCCGCCAATCAGGCGCTCGGTTACAAGGAGATGATCGATGATCTCTCGGAAAAACTGTGCTCGGTCACGGGTTACGACGCCTTCTCCATGCAGCCGAATTCCGGCGCGCAGGGCGAATATGCGGGTCTTCTGACGATCCGGAACTATCACCTCGCCAATGGCGATACTCATCGTGATGTCTGCCTCATCCCGACGTCCGCGCATGGCACCAACCCTGCCTCGGCGCAGATGGTCGGCATGAAAGTGGTGCCAGTGAAGGTGCGAGACAACGGCGATATCGACATCGATGATTTCCGTGCAAAAGCAAAGCAGTACGCCGAAAACCTCGCGTGCTGCATGATCACCTATCCGTCCACCCACGGCGTGTTCGAGGAAACGGTTCGCGAGATCTGCGAGATCACCCATGAGCACGGCGGTCAGGTCTATCTCGATGGCGCCAACATGAACGCCATGGTCGGTCTCGCCCGCCCTGGCGATATCGGCTCCGACGTTTCCCACCTTAACCTGCACAAGACCTTCTGCATTCCGCATGGCGGCGGTGGTCCTGGCATGGGGCCGATCGGCGTCAAGGCTCATCTTGCTCCTTACCTGCCCGGCCATCCAGCGACGGATGGTCGCGAGGGTGCGGTGTCTGCCGCCCCGTTCGGTTCGCCCTCCATTCTGCCGATCTCATGGAGCTACTGCCTGATGATGGGCGGCGAAGGGCTGACGCAGGCAACCAAAGTTGCGATCCTCAACGCCAATTACATCGCCGCGAGGCTGAAGGGCGCTTACGACGTACTCTACAAGTCCGAAACGGGACGTGTGGCGCATGAGTGCATCATCGACACCCGACCGCTCGCAGACAGCTGCGGCGTGACCGTCGATGATGTTGCCAAGCGCCTGATCGACTGCGGTTTCCATGCACCGACCATGAGCTGGCCGGTTGCCGGCACGCTGATGATCGAGCCGACGGAATCTGAAACCAAGGCGGAAATCGACCGTTTCTGCGATGCGATGCTGGCGATCCGTGAGGAAGCCCGCGACATCGAGGAAGGTCGCGCGGACAAGACCAACAATCCGCTGAAGAATGCACCGCACACCGTGGAAGACCTCGTTGGCGAGTGGGATCGTCCCTACAGCCGTGAGAAAGGCTGCTTCCCGCCCGGCGCATTCCGCATCGACAAGTACTGGTCGCCGGTCAACCGCATCGACAATGTCTATGGTGACCGAAACCTCATCTGCACCTGCCCGCCGATGGAGGCATATGCTGAAGCGGCCGAATAGGATTTAGGTGCAAACAACATGCGGCGGCCCGGAGCGATCCGGGCCTCTTTTTTGCCCTCAGGATTCGCATGGGTGTTCCAGCTTTCTCGCGGTTGATCATGGCTCGGCCCGTGCTAAACAGAACGGGTATTCGAGCCGGGACGGAGGAGGAATGCGTCTGATTTGCCTGAATGGTTGGGGCGGCAAGCTTCACGATGAGCTCATTCCCTACATCACGTCATCCGACCCTGATATCCTTTGCCTGCAAGAGGTTGTGCACACGCCGGAAGCCAAGCGCGAATGGTTGAATTACCGCGACCATGGCACCGAGCTGCCGCAAAGGGCAAATTTCTTCCGGGACGTCATGGACGCCCTGCCCGACCATGTGGCGATATTCTGCCCGGCCGCGCGGGGAGACCTCTGGGATGGCGATACGCGATATGATTCCCAATGGGGGCTGGCGACTTTCGTGCGCAGATCCTTCGCGGTCGTCGCACAGTCACAGGGTTTCGTTCACGGAGCCTTTTCGGCGAACGGATATGGTGAGCACCCACGCTCGCGAACAGCGCACGCCGTCAGGATTTTCGATTTTGCGACGGGTCAGCCTGCCGTCATCGCCCACATGCATGGGCTGCGTGATCTTGCCGGAAAACATGACACTCCCGCTCGGCTGGAGCAGGCTAAAAATCTCGTAAAGCTGGTCAGAAATGTTGCGGAAGAAGGCGATCGGATAATCGTTTGCGGCGACTTCAATGTGCATCCCGACAGCGACACTTTCGCAGTGCTGAGCGACCTTGATCTGGTTGAGCTCGTGACCGGTAGAGGGTTCACCGATACGAGAACGTCGCTATATACCAAGCCGAACAGATATGCGGACTATCTTCTGGTCAATCCGGCTGTGACAGTCGATCGTTTCGACGTGGTGAGAGAGCCGGAGGTCTCCGACCACTGCCCCTTACTGCTCGAGTTCAGCTAAGCGCGGTTGCTGGGGTAGATCCAATCACCGAACCAGTCTGATGTCACTCGTCACCACCGTTTTCCCGGTCCTGCCGTCCTTGTCGGTCGTGCGCAGCCTCAACCCGTTCGCGCCGACCTTTTCTATTGTCATGGCGGCAACGCGGTCGCCGTTGATGTCGCGGTTCCAGCGTACGGTGAGATTGATGGCATTGCCACGCCGGTTTCCAGAGAGGGCGGAGGGACGACCGGAGGGGCCTGTGTAGCTCCCGCTATAGCTCGCGCCACTGGCGGTGAGGTTGGCGGCGATTGCACGTTTCACAACCAGAAGACCGCGACACGTTCCGGCCATCTGCAACGCAGAACGTTGGGCGTTGGAGTTCAAAGTGCAGTCGACGTTAATGGCGGGCGCACCGATCCGAGTAATAACCGTCCCTTTCCCCTTCCAGGTGCCTTTGAGGGAGGAAAGGAATGCGCTTTCGTCAGCGTAAGCCGGTTGTACTGCAAGCATGCCGGTCAGCGACAATAGAAATGCAAGCGAAGCTTTCATGGCAACCATCCATATTGTTGACGAATGCCAACTCGCAGAGCAACGGAAATGTTCCTGACGACATGCTTGTTTTAAAAAAGAAGTGGACGGACATTTTTTTGTTTGCAAGCGCAACTATTTCCGCAGAGAGATGTTTCACGCGAACCTTACCAAACACGCTTTCAACACATCATACCTTCGGAGCGATTATCATGACGGCCATCGGTGTTACCGCTCCGCAGACTTCGTCGGGCCTGCCTTCGGGTGATAGGCCAAGGAGCGGCGGAATATCAGACAAGACGCTGTTTGCGCTGGCCGCGCTCAATTTCTTTCTTGCCGACGCCCGGGATGGTCTTGGACCGTTTCTGGACGCGTTCCTGGCAACCAAAGGCTGGTCTTCCCTGTCGCTCGGATTAATCGCCACCGTGGGCGGCCTGGTTGGCCTGCTCGCCACGCCGCTCTGCGGCGCATTGGTGGACGGCACGACATGGAAACGCACGCTGATCGCAATCCCTGTCGTTCTGGTGACCATCGGCGCGCTGATTACGCTGATCTTTCCGGATGTGTGGATTGTCTGGACGGGGCAGATCATGACTGCCGTCGTCGGAGCGGTTGTCGGTCCGGCGCTCGCCGGCCTCACCCTGGGGCTCGTCGGCGAACGGCTTTTCTCTCACCAGATTTCAAGAAATGAGTTCTGGAACCATGGCGGCAATTTCGCTTCGCTTTTCGCGACCTATGTCGTCGTCACCTTTTTCGGTTTGAACGGCATCATCGGACTGATGCTGTTGACCGCAGCCGGTGCGCTGGTCGCAACGGCCGCGATCGACCCCGCCCGGATAGACCACAAGGTGGCGCGCGGCCTTGGCGAGGACAAGGGCGAACCCGGGCCTTCCGGTATCAACGTGTTGTTGCACGAACGCGGGCTGATCTTCCTTGCCATCATCCTCCTCGTCTTCCACTTCGGCAACGCACCGATGGGCCGGTTGATTGCGCAGGATTTCGCCATCGAGCTGCAGACGCCCTTCCGCACCACCGCCATCATTACGGGTGTCGCGCAGTTCGCGATGATCTTCGTCGCCGCCATGGCGCCATGGCTGATCCGGCGCTTCGGCCTTTCGACCGTCTTCCTCATTGCGCTTGCCGCCCTGCCCGTGCGCGGCGTCCTTGCCGCTGCCTTTACGGATTTCTGGGTCATCTTTCCGGTGCAGTTTCTTGATGGTGTGGGCGCCGGGCTTCTCGGTATCGTCACGCCCGTTGCGGTGGAAAGGATCCTTAAGGGGACCGGCCGCTTCAACGTTGGTCTCGCCAGCGTCATGATGGTTCAGGGCGTCGGCGCATCATTCAGCAATGTCGTTGCGGGATGGTTGGTCACGAAGGGCGGCTATTCGTTATCTCACTTGGTCGGTGGCGGCATTGCCGCGATCGCCATCGGACTTTTCCTGGTCTATCGCCACGACATCGCGCCAAAACAAAATGATGATGCCCCGTCCCATGAGCCGGACGAGGCTTAAGAAACAAAAAGGAGGCCAGACGGCCTCCTGAAATTTTCGATGTGCCTGCGATCAGCCGACAAACGCACGTTCGATGACGAATTCGGCAGGCTTGTTATTGGCGCCTTCAGTCAGGCCGGCTTTTTCAAGCAGTTCCTTGGTGTCCTTCAGCATGGCGGACGACCCGCAGATCATGCCACGGTCAATCGCGGGGTCGAGGGCGGGTACGCCGAGATCGGCAAACAGCTTGCCATTCTCGATCAGCGTCGTGATGCGGCCCTTGAACGGGTAATCTTCGCGGGTAACGGTCGCATAGTGCTTCAGCTTGTCGCCAACGATGTCGTTAAGGAATTCGTGGTTGCGGATTTCCTCAATGAGATCGAAGCCGTATTTAAGTTCAGCAACATCGCGGCAGGTGTGTGTGAGAATGACTTCTTCGAACTTCTCGTAGGTTTCCGGATCACGGATCAGGCTCGCAAAAGGCGCGATGCCCGTACCGGTCGAGAACATGTAAAGCCGTCTGCCTGGTGTCAGCGCATCCAGAACCAGCGTGCCTGTGGGCTTCTTGCGCATCAAGACCGTGTCACCCGGCTTGATCGCCTGCAGATGCGACGTCAGCGGACCATCGGGAACCTTGATCGAGAAAAACTCGAGTTCCTCATCCCAGGCCGGGCTTGCAATCGAATAGGCGCGATAAATCGGCTTGTCGCCAACCATCAGGCCGATCATCGCAAACTCACCGGAACGGAAACGAAAACCGGCAGGGCGCGTCATGCGGAAGCGGAACAGGTGGTCGGTATAGTGCTCAACCGACAAAACCGTCTCGGCGTAAACACCGTCAGGTATCTTGATCGCGAAATCTTCCGTCTTGGCTGGCGCGTTCATTTCAGGTTCCGTCCGTTCCTATTCGATGCGACATTCTCCGACCGGGCAATTATACCATTTTCGCCTCGGTTTGAAGGTATGAGAATATCAATACTGCCATGTCTGTAGGAAATATGTATCACACACTCATATTTCCAGGAGCCGTGTCATGAAGACGCACGGCGTCTCCAGCTATAGGTCTCACCACCGGCAGCAGGCTTGGCCGTCGGCTGGTAATAGACCGGTATTTCCGGCAGGCGGTTTTCGGACAGACGGCGAAGCGCCGTGCCGTTCGTGACTGCAAAGCTGGTAAAGCCGGTGCGCAGCATCAACGGCACCTGATCGATCAGCACGTCGCCAACCGCCCTCACCTCGCCTGCAAAACCGAGGCGACTGCGCAGCAGCGAAGCGTGGCTGAAACCGCGGCCGTCATTGAAGGCGGGAAAGCTGATGGCAACCAGGTCGAGACGGTCGAGATATGGCGCTAGCTTGAGAACATCGTCGGCGGGCGTGATGAGCACGCCGAGGCCAATGTCATTGCTTTCAGCCGCCCGAACCAGAAAATCGGCAAGCGGCAGAACGGGCTTCTGCTCCGCCGTCGCTTTCACTTCTTCCGTTTCGATCGCCCAGGGATCATTTTCCACGAAGCCGTCGCGGTTCCAGATTTTCGTCATAAAGTTCTCCTCAGGCGGCTTCGGCAGCGGAACCGTAGAGCGCGTCCTTGAACGGCTGGGGTCCGACACGGCGATAGGCTTCGAGGAAGCTCTCTTCCCTCGAAAGGCGCAGGCCCAGATAGGTATCGACGATTGTTTCCACCGCGTCTGTCACCTTTTCCGGTTCGAAACCACGGCCGATGATCTCACCGATCGAGGTGTTTTCGTCGCCCGATCCTCCAAGCGTGATCTGGTATAGCTCCGCACCCTTTTTCTCCACACCCAGGAGGCCGATATGACCGACGTGGTGGTGGCCACAGGCATTGATGCAGCCGGAAATCTTGATCTTCAGCTCGCCGATTTCCGCCTGACGCTCGGGTGCACCAAAGCGGGTGGAAATTTCCTGCGCCACCGGAATGGAGCGCGCATTGGCAAGTGCGCAATAGTCCAGCCCGGGACAGGCAATGATATCGGTGATGAGCCCGGCATTGGCTGTTGCAAGCCCTGCACCCACAAGCGCGCGATAGACCGGCTCAAGATCGGCCAGCGCAACATGCGGCAGGATGATATTCTGCTCATGGCTGATGCGGATTTCATCAAAGGCATATTCGGCAGCAATATCGGCGACCAATTCCATCTGCTCGTCCGTTGCATCGCCCGGAATGCCGCCGATCGGCTTCAGCGAAATCGTCACCATGCCGTAGTCGGGATGCTTGTGCGGCGCGACGTTCTGCTCGACGAACCGGGCGAACCCCTCATCAGCACGCTTCCAGCGCGCCAGGCTTTCCCAACCCTCCGGCCGGTCCTTGAGCGCCGGCGGCGCAAAATAGGCGGTGATCGCCGCGATATCGGCATCAGGCAGCTTCAGTTCCGTGTTTTTCAGCTCAGCAAATTCGACTTCGACCTGCCGCGAAAGTTCCTCTACGCCTGTCTCATGCACGAGAATCTTGATGCGCGCCTTATACTTATTGTCGCGGCGGCCGTGGAGGTTGTAAACGCGCATGATCGCCGTGGTGTAGGACAGGAGGTCCTCTTCCGGCAGGAAATCACGAATTTTCTTGGCGATCATCGGCGTGCGGCCCTGCCCGCCGCCGACATAAACGGCAAAACCGATCTCGCCCTTGTCATTCTTTTTCAGGTGAAGGCCGATATCGTGAACCTGAATGGCGGCACGGTCGCGCTCAGCGCCCGTGACAGCGATCTTGAACTTGCGCGGCAGGAATGAGAACTCCGGGTGTACGGAGGACCATTGCCTGAGAATTTCGGCATAGGGCCGCGGGTCAGCCACCTCATCTGCCGCAGCACCGGCGAAATGATCGGCAGTCACGTTGCGAATGCAGTTGCCTGATGTCTGGAGCGCGTGCATTTCGACGCTTGCGAGCTCGGACAGAATGTCGGGCGTGTCCGAAAGGCGGGGCCAGTTATACTGGATGTTCTGACGCGTGGTGAAATGGCCGTATCCCCGGTCGTATTTGCGGGCGATATGGGCCAGCATCCGCATCTGCTTCGAATTCAGCGTTCCGTATGGGATGGCGACGCGCAGCATATAAGCATGCAACTGAAGATAGACACCGTTCATCAGGCGCAGCGGCTTGAATGCGTCCTCGGCCAGCTCGCCGGAAAGGCGGCGCTCGACCTGATCGCGAAACTGTGCCACGCGGCCTTCAACAAATGCGTGATCGAACTCGTCGTAACGGTACATATTCTTCCTCAGACTGCGATAAAGGCTGCATCGGCCGGCTTGTAACCGGCAGCATAGTGCATGGTCGGGCCAGCGGCGCGAATACGCTCACGAAGACGCGTCGGCCACAGCTGTCCCTTCTCCTCGACAACATCGATGATATTCACGTCAACGACCTTGTTGGCAGAAAAGTCGCGTTTGCCGATCTCCTCGAGCGAAGCAACGGCTTCGGCATGGCGCGCAACCAGCGCGTCCTGCAGCTTCTCGGTCCATTCGCCATTGGCATCCAGCCAGACAGCGATGCCATCGCTCAGGCGGTTGGCGGTCAAAACCTTGTCAGCCATTCACATACTCCCGTTTCAAGTCCCCCGGCGCTCCTGAAAGAGCAAGCGATTCGGACTTCTCAAAATTTGCGCCAGCAACCGCATCGCCAATAATGACCATGACGGGGCCGGTCATTTCATCGCGATGTTCAAGGTCGGGCAGATCGTTCAACGTGCCGTGCAGCAGGCGGCGGTCCGCGCGGCTGGCATTTTCGATGACGGCAACAGTCGTTTCAACGGCGAGACCTGCGTCCATCAACCGCTTGGCCACCGAGGCGGCGACGCTGCGGCCCATGTAGACGGCGACCGTCGCGCCGGAGACCGCAAGACGCGCCCAATCCGGCAGAACGTCGCCCGCCAGGTCATGGCCTGTGGTAAAGATGAGTGACGATGCAACGCCGCGCAAGGTCAGCGGCAATTCGAAGTCCGCAGCCGCGGCAAATGCCGATGTGATGCCGGGGACGATCTCATAAGCGATGCCCGCGTCACGAAGCGCCGCCATTTCCTCACCCGCCCTGCCATAGACCAGCGGATCGCCGGATTTCAGACGCACAACGCGCATGCCTTGCCCGCCGAGACGGACCAGCAGGCGGTTGATGTCGTCCTGCGACTTGCTGTGACAGCCTTTTCGCTTGCCGACGGAAAGCCGCTCGGCATCGCGGCGGCCCATATCGACAATCGCCTGCGGGACCAGGGCATCATAAACGATCACATCGGCTTCCATCAGAACGCGCTGCGCTCGCAATGTCAGCAAATCTTCCGCGCCCGGTCCAGCACCGACAAGCCAGACACGTCCCTCTGCCCTTTCCGGTGCATCGAGAAGTCGCTCGACCGCTTGATGCGCGGTAAGCGTGTCACCATTCGCGACCGCATCTGCGACAGCGCCCGAGAAAAACCGCCGCCAGAAATTACGGCGCAACGCGCCCTTCGGCACATTGTTTTCCGCGGCATCACGGTAATGCACCGCAAGTCGAGCGAGTTTGCCGAGCGACGGAGACAACATCTGGTCGACACGGGCGCGGATCATCTGAGCGAGAACAGGTCCGGCGCCTTCCGTCCCGATGGCGACAGCGACCGGTGCGCGCGTCACGAGGGCCGGCGTGAAGAAATCGCAGAACTCAGGCTGGTCCACGGCATTGGCGGGTATTTTGCGCGCGCGCGCCGCCACAACGATGTCGCGATCCAGGCGCTCGTCACCGGTTGCAGCAAAAACGAGCGTTGCGCCGTCGAGGAGCTTTTCGGCAAATGCGAGGGCCCGATGGTCGATACTGTTGTCAGCGAGATATCGGGCGAAATTGTCATCCGGTTCGTCGGCGTAGGCAATGATATGGGCATTGGTGTTCGAAAGAAGTCTGACCTTCGCGAAAGCCTCGTCACCATTGCCGAAAACGGCGACCTGCCGTCCCTCAACCCGGAAAAATGCGGGGAAGGTCGAAAGGCGGTCGCCAGCAGCGGAGAAATCATGTTCTGTATGCATTGGACATATATCCCGCATCGGCGCGCATTGGTGAAGAAACAGAAATTCAAGCCCTTCCGGTGGCTGGATTTTTATTTCTCGAACACCCCAGTTTTGGAGGAAAACCAACCGGCGTTGCGTTTTCGCCCTATTGGCTCGTGCCACGGAAGTCGGGAATCCCTTGACAAAAACGCGTATGCGCCGAACAAGGGGCAGCAGCAAGCAGCAGACGTCTCCCAAGCAGACACCGCCTTTTCATGAAGGCGGAACGAAGGATCAGACCCTTGACCAACCAGCCACTCGCCGCCCGCCTTCTCGATGTCATCGAACACGATATTCTGCCCTTGACGGCACGCGGCGTCAGCCTTGGAAACAAGGTCTTCGGTGCGGCGATCCTGCGCAAATCGGACCTTTCACTGGTGGTCGCCGAGACCAATAACGAGCTTGAAAACCCGCTTTGGCACGGCGAGGTCCACACGCTGAAACGGTTCTACGAGTTGGGCGAAAAGATCAACACCAGGGACCTGATCTTTCTGTCGACGCATGAACCCTGCACCATGTGCATGTCCGCCATCACCTGGGCCGGATTCGACAACTTTTATTCTTTCTTCAGCCATGAGGATTCCCGCGACGCCTTCGCGATTCCGCATGATCTTAAAATCCTGAAGGAGGTCTTCGGGCTGGAGCCGGGTGGATATCGCCGAAACAATGCTTTCTGGAATTCGTTTTTCATTGCCGATCTGGTGGAGGGGGAGGAAGACCCGCTGCGCACGACGCTGAAGGCGCAGACTGCCCGCATCAAGGCTGCTTACGACGACCTGTCGAACAGCTACCAGTCCTCAAAAAGCGGCAATGATATTCCGCTGAACTGATAAGCATGAAGGTGTGAGACACATGGAAGCCTCGAAGGATATTTCCCGCCTGATCGAGATCATGGAGGCGCTTCGCCAGCCGGAAACCGGTTGCCCCTGGGACATCGTCCAGACCTTCGAGACGATCAAGCCCTATACGATCGAGGAGGCCTATGAAGTGGCCGACGCAATCGAGCGCAATGATATGGACGACCTCTGCGAAGAGCTGGGCGACCTTCTGCTTCAGGTGGTGTTCCATGCGCGCATCGCCGAGGAACGGGGCGAGTTTGCTTTCGGGGACGTGGTGCATGCGGTGACCTCAAAGATGATCCGCCGCCACCCGCATGTTTTTGCTGTATCCGATGCGGACACCGCCGACCGCGTGAAGCTGCAATGGGATGTGATAAAGGCCGAAGAAAAGCGCGAACGTGCGGAGCGACGCGCGCGCCGTGGCATCACCGAAGATTTCAAGGCCGGATTTCTCGGCGGCGTCCAGCGCAGCCAGCCGGCGCTGACGGAAGCCTTGAAGTTACAGGAGCAGGCCGCGCGTGTCGGCTTTGACTGGTCTGACCCTGCTCCCATCCTTGACAAGATCGAGGAAGAAATCGCCGAGTTGCGCGAGGCGCTGGCGCAGGGACGGCCGGAACAGGTCTCCGACGAATTGGGCGACCTGATCTTTGCCCTCGTCAATATCGGCCGACATGTCAAAGCCGATCCGGAAGATGCGCTGCGCGGCACGAATACAAAATTCCGCAGGCGTTTCAATCACATAGAGACATCGCTCAGCGACAATGGCGAGACGCTGCAAGGCGCGAGCCTCGAGAGAATGGAAGAGCTGTGGCAGGCAGCGAAACGGATCGAGCGTTCGCTTGATTCGGTTTCACTCTGATCGTGCAGGTGCGGCGGGTGCTCCGGCTGGCGCCGCCAGAGGAACTGTGCGTCCCGCCAATCGCACCGACGTCATCCTTGCATCCTTTTCGAAGCGCTCAGCGCTCCCAGTCTTCCCGCTCGCTGATGGTCGTCTTGCCGAGCTTGCGCTCCAGCTCCGCAGCCTGCGCTTCCGATAGGCGCACATCGAGAGAAACCGATCCGTCCTCATGGTCTTCACGGCTATCGACGATGGAATTGCTGTAGACCCAGGAAATCAGCGGCAGCTGCTCCACCGAAAGCAGAACGGTCGTCTCCGTCAGCACACCGGACAGGCGCTTGGAAATCTCGTCCATAAGGGCATCGACGCCCTCGCCCGTTATCGCCGACACCGCACGGATATCCGACCGCCCCTCGGCACGGTGCATGATGGCGTCATGCGCTTCCGGATCAAGACGGTCGACCTTGTTCCAGACTTCGATGATGCGCTGCTCGGCTTCCTTCTCATCGATGCCGAGATCGCTGAGGATACGCAGCACGTCTGCCGATTGCGCCGCATTGTCAGGGTCGGACATGTCGCGGACATGCAGGATCAGATCGGCTTCGAGTACCTCTTCCAGCGTGGCACGGAAGGCCGCAACGAGGTGGGTCGGCAGATCAGAGATAAAGCCGACCGTGTCCGACAGGATAACTGTGCGGCCGTGCGGCAGCTTCATGCGTCGCAGGGTCGGGTCGAGCGTCGCGAACAGCATGTCTTCGGCCAGAACGCCAGCACCGGTGATGCGATTGAAAAGCGTCGACTTGCCAGCATTGGTGTAACCAACAAGAGCCACGATCGGGTGCGGCACCTTGCGGCGCTTGGCGCGGTGCAGCTGGCGCGTGCGAACCACCTGCTCGAGCTCTTTTTCGAGCTTGACGATACGATCCTGCAGCAGCCGGCGGTCGGCTTCGATCTGTGTTTCACCCGGACCACCCATGAAGCCTGCGCCGCCGCGCTGGCGCTCAAGGTGGGTCCAGCTTCTGACAAGGCGACCCTTCTGGTAGTTCAGATGCGCGAGATCGACCTGCAGCGTGCCTTCCTTGGTGGAGGCCCGGCGGCCAAAGATTTCAAGGATGAGACCCGTGCGGTCGATGACCTTGGCGTTCCACTGTTTTTCGAGGTTGCGCTGCTGGACCGGCGTCAGCGGATGATCGACGATGACGAGGCCGGAATCGGTTTCATCAAGCAGATGACCGATTTCCTCGATTTTCCCGGTTCCGAACAATGTCGCCGGGCGTGGCTGGTTGACCGGAACGATAAGGCCTTGTGTCACTTCGAGATCGATGGCAAGCGCAAGCCCCTTCGCCTCCTCAAGCTTGGCTTCAACCGAGCGACCGGGTGCCACAGGTGCGGCCGGATCGCGATTGTCACGCTGCTGTTTGAGGACCGGAACGAGAACGACGGCGCGCATGTCGTCGCGGCGTTTTTCCTGCTCCGGGATGATCGATTCGTTCGAGGTGTCGCGTGTGGAAATGGGCTCGGCCTTATTTAATGGGTTCATGGCCGACCGCATCCGCGGGAACGGCCATTGGAAAGAACCTCGCGAAACGGGAAATGTTCCCGCTTCGGGTCAATCTAAAGCGAATAGGCGTGGAAGGAGGCTTCAGGCCGCGCCTTCTTCGCTTTCGAACATCTGCATCGGCTGGCCGGGCATGATGGTCGAGATCGCATGCTTGTAAACCAGCTGCGAATGACCGTCACGGCGCAAAAGCACGCAGAAATTGTCGAAGGAGGTCACAACGCCCGTCAGCTTGACGCCGTTGATGAGGAAAATCGTGAGCGAGATCTTCTGCTTACGAACGGTGTTGAGGAAGAGATCCTGAAGGTTTTGAGAACGTTCCGCCATGGCGCCGCTTCTTTCTTTTTTGCCGGCAGGGATACCGGAAAATAATCAATCAATAATAAGCCGGCCGAGTCATGTCCCCCGCTTGGCCGACCTCAAACTCTGGTATCAAATCATGTTCCGTTCCGCAACGGTCAAAACAGTGTGACGGCTACGAGTATTGACCCGCATTTTCAATTCGGAACAGTCAAAAATATTGTATCGAAACCCGGAAAAGTTGTTCCACGTCCCGCACCGCATCGGCGGATGCAAAAAGCACGACGCGATCCTTCGCCTTGATCTTGGTGCTGCCGTCGGGACGTATGACGATACCGTCGCGATAGATCGCGCCGATGCGTACCCCCTCGGGCATATCGATGTCGCGGAACGCCTGTCCCACAAGCGGCGAGGTTTCCAGCGCCTCCGCCTCGATGACCTCGGCAGAGCCGCGCTGGACCGCATAGACCGAACGGATACGACCCTTTCGAACGTGCTGGAGTACGCGCGAGATCGTCACGGCCCGCGGGTTGATGTAGGCATCGAGACCAAGCGAATCTGCGACATCGTGGAACGACGTACTGTTCAGGAGCGCAAGGTTCGACTTGCAGCCAAGCTGCTTTGCCATGACAGCGGCCAGAATATTGGTCTGGTCATTGTTGGTGAGCGTGACTATCAGGTCCGCGTCCTGGATGTCTGCCTGCAGGAGGATTTTCTGGTCGAGCGCCGAGCCATGCATGACAATCGTCTGGCTGAGGTGTTCGGACGCTGCCACGGCCTTGTCACGGTCTGCCTCAATGATTTTCACCCGCGTTTTCGGCTGCATCTCCTCGATCTTGCTGGCGACGAAATGGCCGATATTGCCGGCACCCGCAATCACGATGCGTTGCGCTTCCTGCTCGTCATGGCCGAAGAGGCTCAAGGTGCGACGGGCGTGCTGGCGCTGGCATATCACATAGGCGAGGTCACCTACCCGCAACTGTTCCGCCGAATTGGCGACCTTAAGGATGCCATCGCGGTAGATGCCGACGACCGTAGCGACGAGGTCGGGAAAGAGGCTGGAAAGCTGCTGCAGCGGCGTGTTGATGACAGGGCAGTCTTCCATGCACTCGATGGCGAGCATGTAAACGGTGTCATCCGCAAAGCGCACGACGTCGGTTGCGCCGGGGAACGCGATGCGCCGCAGCACCATCTTGCCAACCTCAACCTCCGGGGAAATCGTCACGTCGATGGACATGTTCTCACGGCTGAAGAGATCGGCATATTCCGGCTTCAGATAACTCTGGTCGCGGATGCGGGCGATCTTGGTCGGCACGCTGAAGAGCGCGTGCGCCACTTCGCAGGCGACGATGTTGATCTCATCATGCAGCGTCACCGCGATGATCATGTCGGCCTGATCGGCGCCCGCCTTGGCCAGCATGTCCGGATGCGCGCCGTGGCCGACATAGCCGCGCACATCAAGCGTTTCGGTGATCGCAGTGATGAGCGATGCTGCCGTGTCGATAACGGAAACGTCGTTATCTTCACGCGACAACTGTTCGGCGATGCCGTAACCCACCTGCCCTGCACCGCAAATGATGACTTTCATGCTGTCTCTCTGCCAGAATAATCCGATGCGGCGAAGCGCTCGACTTTCTTATACGCCGAGAGATTTCAGTTTGCGATGCAGTGCTGAGCGTTCCATGCCGACAAATTCCGCCGTGCGGGAAATATTGCCGCCGAACCGGTTGATCTGGGCCACGAGATAGTCCCGCTCGAACATCTCGCGGGCTTCGCGCAGCGGCAGGGTCATGATGTGCTGATCGCCCTGCGCCGCGATCTTGGGCAGCATGTCGCCAATGTCAGATGGCAGCATGTCGGCCGAGATCGGCGCGTCACCGCCTTCAGGGCGGGCGAGTATCATCAGGCGCTCGATATTGTTACGCAGCTGACGTATGTTACCCGGCCAGTCATGCGTCTGGAGAACAGCCATGGCGTCGTCGCCGATCTTGCGGGGACGAATGCCCGCCTGTTCGGAAATCTGCCGCATGAACATATCGACGAGGAAAGGAATATCCTCGCGCCTTTCGGAAAGCGCCGGCACCTTCACCGGCACGACGGCAAGGCGATGATAGAGGTCTTCACGGAACGCCCCTTCCGCGATCAGGCTTTCAAGATGGTGTGCGGTCGAGGAAATGATGCGCACATCCACCTTCACCCGCTTGCCGCCGCCGACACGTTCGAACTGCTGATCGACAAGAACGCGCAGGATCTTGTTCTGCGTCTCGCGCGGCATTTCACCGACTTCATCGAGATAAAGAACGCCCCGATGGGCTTCTTCCAGAGCGCCCACCTTGCGCGGCTGGCCCGGCAACCCCTCCGTGCCGAAGAGTGCGATCTCCATGCGATCGGGCGTGATCGTCGCCGCGTTCAGCGCCACGAAAGGACCGGTTGCCCGGGACGATTTCTTGTGAATCATGCGCGCCACGAGTTCCTTGCCGGAACCGGACGGACCCAGAATCATGATGCGGCTGTTGGTTGGCGCCACACGGTCGATGGTTTGACGTAGCTGCGACACTGCAAGCGACGCGCCGACGAGTTCAACTGCGTCGCCGGTGCGCTTCTTCAGCTCCTGAACCTCACGCTTCAGCTTGGAATTCTCAAGCGCCCGCTCGGCGATCAGAATCAGGCGATCGGCCTTGAACGGCTTCTCGATGAAGTCGAAGGCTCCCCGCTTGATGGCGTTAACGGCTGTCTCGATGTTGCCGTGGCCGGAAATCATCACGACCGGGATTTCAGGGTGGCGGCTCTTGATTTCGTCAAGCAGCGCCAGACCATCGAGCTTCGAACCCTGCATCCAGATGTCGAGAAAGATCAGGCGTGGTACCCGCTCTGAAATGGCGGCGAGCGCGCTGTCACTGTCAAAGGCCATTCGTGTCTCGTGGCCCTCATCGGAAAGAATGCCTGCTACGATTTCGCGAATGTCCGCCTCGTCATCCACGACCAGAATATCAGACGCCATATGCTGCTTCCTTGTTATTTTCGCTGCCGACCGCCTCGATATAGGGCAGCAGCACTCGGATCATGGCACCATGGCCATGGTCGAATTCGGCTGGGGCATCATGGAGTTCCAGATACCCGCCATGCTCTTCGATGATTTTCTTGACGATCGCGAGACCAAGGCCGGTGCCCTTGTCGCGCATGGTCATATAGGGTTCGAGAATGCGATGCCGGTTCTCGACGGGAAGGCCGCGGCCATTGTCGATGATATCAGCCACAAAACGGGAGTTGGCCTCGTCGAACGACGCGCGCACCAGGATTTTTCCCGGCCGCTTTTCGCCTTCCACCGCTTCGATGGCTTCCGTCGCATTCTTGATGAGATTGCCGAAGGCCTGACCCAACATGCGGGCATCGAACATGCCCTCCAGCGGGACATCGCCGAGCTCGGTGGAAAACTTTGTGTCGGCGGCGCTGATTTCGCGCAGGAAAGCCGCATCCTTCAAAATCGCCCGCAGGTCCGATTTTTCCTTCGTCGGCTTTGGCATGCGCGCGAAGGCGGAGAATTCATCGACCATGCGCCCAATGTCACCCACCTGCCGGACGATCGTATCGGTACACTGATCGAAGATGGCGCGGTCGTTTTCATCGATCTGCTTGCCGAAGCGGCGCTTGATGCGCTCGGCAGACAGCTGGATCGGCGTCAGCGGATTTTTGATTTCATGCGCGATGCGCCGCGCCACATCCGACCATGCGGTGGAGCGCTGCGCGATCACGAGATCGGTGATGTCGTCAAGGGTAATTACGTAGCTATCGCGGCTGTCGCGGGCATCCTCGCGCGTCACCTGCACATTCAGGGTACGCTCCTTGCCGCGTCGCATGATGTTGATCTGCTTTCGGAAGTTCCCGCGCGCCCAGGTATTGGCCTCGGTGACCACCTGCTCGATCTCGGGCGCGATATCAGACAGTTGTGCGCCGATGAGCTGATCCGATGTCTGCGCCAGAAACTCCTCACCTGATGGATTGACGATGGTGATCCTGCGGTTCTCGTCAACACCGATGACGGCGGCGGTAACGCCTGATAGCACGGCTTCGATGAAGCGGCGGCGATCGTCAATATCGTCCTTGGCCTCGATGATCTGCTCCTGCTGGCTGCGCAGTTCCGACACCATTTTATTAAAGGTGCGCGACAGACGCCCAACGTCGCCATCGACGGCGCGCACCGGCACCAGCACATGCATGTTGCCGGTTGCCACGCTGTCCGCGGCGCCGATGAGAAGGCGGATCGGCCGCACAATCCGGTCCGCGACCGCAATCGCCGTCCAGATAGCGGCGAGCAACACAATCAGCGCAAAACCGAGATAGAGAATGGCAAAGGCGATCTGCAGCGGCGCGCGACCTGCTTCCATGGCCTTATATTCGGCGCGGTTCTCCTCCATCAGCCGCATCGCGCCCATGACCTTGGGGTCGACGGCCCGGACCGTGTATAGGAAGGTGCCGCTGATGCCTTCGAGTTTGATGATGGCGCCAACTAGGTTGGTGATACCGGGCGGTATCAGCGTTGGCTGACCCGCGGCCGCCTTTTCGAGCGCGTCATGCGGAATGGCGGGAAGCGGCTTCTCGGTCTTGATATCGGCCTGCGCAACCGCATCGCCGTCTTCCTGCACCAGAAACGCGCCGAGCAGGCCGCGTCCCTTGGCCTGGCGGGTCATCAGATCGATAAAGCCGGTACGGTCGAGGTAAAACAGCGCACGATTGCGATCGAGATCGGTCGCCATCGACAGGGTCTGGCCCTGAAGATAGCCGGCATTCTCCATCATATAGGCCTGGGCGATGTTGCTGGATGAATCGACGATCGACTGCGTGCGCAGCGAAAACCAGCGGTCGAGACCGACATTCAGCGTCAGGCTGGCGAAGATGGCGACGAGGACGGCGGGCGTGATCGCCACGATGGAGAAAAGGACGACAATGCGCACGTGAAGCCGTGCGGCCGCCCTTCCCTTTTTCCGGGCCTTGAGCAGCCGATTGATTTCGCGGCCGATCAGGAAGATCAGACCAATGACGAAGATCGAATTGATGATGACCGATGCGATGACGACGTTCGAGGTCGGGGCGATCGGTGTGACGCCAAGGAGGACGAAAAGGGTGATGATGGCGCAGACGAGCGCGACCCCCGCGAGCACAAGCCCCGGCAAAGCGAAAGACATCCGGCGATCGGCAACCACCATGCCCGCTGCTTCATCGGCAACGGCGTTTTCGGCGGCGGGTTTCCGCATGTACTACTCCCAATCGCTGGCCTACCAGCGTCACATTCACGAAAATCGGACCGAATCCGCTACTTAGCGAATCTTGAGCGTCCTAGTGTTGTCCAAGCAACACAATGTGGCGAAAATGCAACGACAACGACGGACTTGTCAACATCGTCAGGTTGGGCGGGAACTGCGATAGACGGAAACGCCGAGCTCGCGGATTTTTTTGCGCAGCGTATTGCGGTTGAGGCCGAGAAGATCGGCGGCCTTGATCTGGTTGCCGCGTGTCGCCGTCAATGCTGCGAGGATCAGTGGATATTCGAGCTCGCGCAGCACCCGGTCATAGAGGCCGGGCGGCGGCAGGCCATCGCCGAAGCTCGCGAAATAGTCGCGCATGTTTTCTTCTACCGCCTGCGAGATCGTCAGCGAGCCCGTGCGGACAGCCATCTTGTCGAGCGGGCTGTCCGGCACATCCGACTGCAATTCCTGCTCTATGATCTCGCGGGTGATGACTTCCTGCGGATAAAGCGCCATCAGGCGGCGGATCAGGTTTTCGAGTTCACGCACGTTTCCGGGCCAGGCATAGGCCTTCATGACTTCCAGCGCCTCATTCTCGAAACGCTTGCCCTCCAGCCCTTCCTTCTCGCCTGTCTGGATGAAATGGCGCACCAGATCAGGAATATCTTCGGCGCGGTCACGCAGCGGCGGAAGGCGTAGCGGGACGACGTTCAGGCGATAATAGAGGTCTTCGCGGAAAAGGCCCTGATTGATCGACTGCTTCAGATCCTTGTTGGTAGCGGCGACGATGCGGACGTCGGTGCGGATCGGTGTACGGCCGCCAACTGTCGTATATTCGCCCTGCTGCAGAACACGGAGCAGACGTGTCTGGGCATCCATCGGCATATCGCCGATTTCATCGAGGAACAGCGTGCCGCCCTCGGCCTGTTCGAAACGACCGGTGGAGCGGTTTTGAGCGCCGGTGAATGCACCCTTTTCGTGACCGAACAGTTCCGATTCGATGAGGTCCCGCGGGATTGCCGCCATGTTGATGGCGACGAAGGGGCCGTTGCGGCGCTTGCCGTAGTCATGCAGCGCGCGCGCTACCAGTTCCTTGCCCGTACCGGATTCGCCCGTGATCATCAGCGTCAGATCGGTCTGCATCAGACGGGCAAGAACGCGGTAGATTTCCTGCATCGCGGCGGAGCGGCCCACGAGCGGCATCCCGTCCTGCATGTCGTCATCGAGTTTTGCCGGCTTGCGCTTCGGCTCAGACAAGGCACGGCCGATGATGGCGATCAGCTCTGTCAGATCAAAGGGCTTTGGCAGGTAGTCGTAAGCGCCCTTTTCCGAGGCCTTGATCGCCGTCATGAAGGTGTTTTGCGCGCTCATGACCAGAACCGGTAAGTCCGGGCGCGCCTTCTTGATGCGCGGCAAAAGGTCGAAGGCGTTTTCATCCGGCATCACGACATCGGTCACGACGAGATCGCCCTCGCCTGCCGACACCCAGCGCCAGAGCGTCGCGGCATTGGAGGTGATTCGCACATCATAACCGGCGCGGCTCAGCGCCTGGTTCAGAACGGTGCGGATCGCGGCATCATCATCGGCGACGAGGATCGTAGCTGTCATCTGTCATTTCCTGTCGGGTTCGGCAAGCTGTCGTCAAGCGCCACTTCCGGCGAGACGGGCATCAATACGCGGAATGTCGTGCGGTGGTTCTGGCTGTCGCATTCGACGATGCCGCCATGGGCGCCGATGAGCTTGGCGACCAGCGCGAGACCCAGGCCCGAACCATTGGTCTTGGTGGTGATGAACGGATCGAAAAGATGCGGCAGCAGATCGGCCGGGACGCCCGGGCCGTTGTCATGCACGCAGAATTCCAGCGGCAGCGAGATGCGTTCGCGGCTGCCGGCAACCGAGAGACGGATGCCTGGCCGGTAGGCGGTCGTCAGCACGATCTCGCCATCCGGCTGGTTGGCTACGGCTTCGGCGGCGTTCTTCACCAAATTAAGAAACACCTGCACAAGCTGGTCACGATTGGCATAAACCGGCGGCAGCGAGGGGTCGTAGTTCTCCGAAATCTTGATGTTTCGGGCAAAACCGGCCTTGGCAATCGCCTTCACGTGGTCGAGCACGGAGTGGATGTTGACCGGCATCCGGTCCACCGGCCGCTCGTCGGAAAAGACTTCCATGCGGTCGACCAGAGAGACGATACGGTCCGTCTCATCGCAGATCAGCCGCGTCAGCGCCCGATCCTCATCGGCAACCGATGTCTCCAGCAGCTGTGCCGCGCCGCGAATGCCGGACAGGGGGTTCTTGATCTCATGCGCAAGCATGGAGGCAAGGCCGGTGACCGAACGGGCGGCGGCGCGGTGCGTCAATTGCCGGTCGATCTTGTCGGCCATCGACCGTTCCTGAAAGACGACCACGACGGAGCCGGGCTCGCTCACGACAGGCGCGACATAAAGATCCACCAGCTTGTCCTGACCAAGGCGCGGCGAACTCAGGTCAACGCGGTACTCGTTCACCGGCGCGCGGCGCTCCCGCACCTGATCGATGAGCGCCAGGAGCGGGCTGCCGAAGGGAATAAAGGTGGAGACGCGGTAGCGCGCAAGGTGCGAAGCGCTGGCGCCGAAAAACGCTTCTGCCTCCCAATTGGCGAAGGCAATGAAACCTTCGGCATCGACCAGAATGACCGGGTTCTGAACCGCGTTCAGCACCGCCATGGCGAGTGGGTTCGTATCTGCCGGGCTGTGTTTGTCAGCGCTCATGCGGCCTTCCTTGGGGCGTCTTCGCCCGTAGTTGCGGAAAGGGCGCGGCGTAACCGGTCCGCCACCTCGCCCGTGTCACGCGATGTCATGATTTCGGCCTTCTCAGGCGTGGCGAGGTCAGGTGCAAATCGCTCGAGATACCAGCCCAGATGTTTGCGCGCATGCCGCAGGCCCGCTTCCCGTCCGTAAAAGTCCAGCATCATCTCGTAATGTTCGACGGCGATTGCAGGGATATCGGCGCGATCCGGCGGCGCATGGCCTGCAAGGACCGCCGGCAGCCACGGCTGGCCCTGCGCACCGCGGCCGACCATGACCGCATCCGCGCCGGAACGACGCAGGATTTCGCGCGCATCTTCAGGCGTTTCAACATCGCCATTGGCTACCAGCGGTACGGCAACGACCTCGCGAACGGCGCGAATGGCATCCCAGTCCGCACGCCCTTCGTAAAACTGCATGCGAGTGCGCCCGTGAATGGTAATGAGCTGAACACCAGCCGCTTCGGCGCGGCGGGCAATCTCGGGCGCATTGATTGAATTTTCGTCCCAGCCGAGACGCATTTTCAGCGTCACGGGGACGTCGACGGCATTGACTGTTGCCTCGATGAGCGTAAGGGCATGATCGGGGTCCCGCATCAGCGCCGAGCCGGAATAACCGCCCGTCACCTTTTTGGCCGGACAGCCCATGTTGATATCGATGATGCCGGCGCCGTTGTCCGCGGAAATTTTTGCCGCCTCGGCCATGTAGTGCGCCTCGCGCCCGGCAAGCTGAACCATGTGCGGAACCATGCCGGCATTTTTCAGACGCGCCCAGGATTCGCCCCGGTTGGCGACGAGCTCGCGGCTGGCAACCATTTCGGTTACGACGAGACCCGCGCCATAACGCCAGGCAAGCTGCCGGAACGGTAGATCCGTCACGCCCGACATGGGCGCCAGCACGGCACGATTACGTATCGTGACTGAGCCGATGCTGAACGGTTCTGACAACTCCGGAAGATGCAATTGATGATCTTTCATGCAGAAGGTTTATTTGCATTATTTTTAGACAGTGTTTGTGCGGTTGCCAAGCACTTTTAGGTGCTTGCCCCTTTTATTTGCGGGGCAGCTGCCTGCCTGTTTTGCTGTCGGCAGCAATTTGTGCAGGTTTAACGCACGATCGCAGTCTATCCCGCGACATCGAGGCGCGACTGTGCGTCTTATCGGGCTGGCCATTCGGGTTTTGAAACGCTAGAGCAGGACTGTCAACCGCTAAGGGTTGCGCACAAAGCATATGACCAATGCAGGAACGCACTATGAAACTCGGCATCGTCATCGTCGCCGCCGGACGCGGTGAAAGGGCAGGCTCTCCCGAGGAAGGTCCCAAGCAATATCGCTCGATCGGCGGTCGGGCCGTGATCGAGCACACGTTGGCGAGATTTCTCAGCTGGAACGACACCTCCCCTATCGTTGTCGTCAGCCATGCCGACGACGCAGCACTTCTTTCGCCGATCCTTCAACGACTAAGCGCGGGTAAGCGTATCCTCACGGTCACGGGCGGCGCGTCGCGCCAGCAATCGGTGTTGGCCGGCCTGGAAGCGCTTGCGCCGGAAGAACCAACCCATGTGATGATCCACGACGGCGTGCGGCCCTTCGTTGACACCGACATGCTGGACCGCATCGTTGCGTTGCACGCGACCGGAGCGGACGCTGTGCTGCCGGCCCTCGCCGTTACGGACACGCTAAAACGGGGCGATGACGGACACGCCGTGGAGACGGTGTCCCGGCAGGGGCTTTATGCGGCGCAGACACCGCAGAGTTTCGCTTATCGCGACATCCTGGCCGCCCATCGCGCCGCTGCTGCTTCCTGCAAAACGGACTTCACCGACGATGCGTCGATTGCCGAGTGGGCTGGCATCCCTGTGGTGTTGACCGAGGGGTCGGTCGACAATGTCAAACTTACACTCAAGCGGGATATCACCATGGCCGATGAAAAGCTTTCTCTCGGATTGCCGGACGTTCGCACCGGCAATGGCTACGACGTGCACCAGCTGGAGGCCGGAGATGGCGTGACCCTATGCGGCATCTTCATCGAACATAATCAGAGACTGAAAGGCCATTCCGATGCCGACGTGGCGCTGCATGCGTTGACGGATGCACTGCTTGCCACCTGCGGCGCCGGCGACATTGGCGATCACTTCCCGCCCTCCGATCCGCAATGGAAGGGGGCCGCCTCGCGCATTTTCCTCGAACATGCGGCCAAGGTGGTGCGGGACAATGGTGGCACGATCATGAATGCCGATGTCTCACTGATCGCTGAAGCACCGCGGATCGGGCCGCATCGGCAGGCCATGCGGGAAGCGCTTTCCGACATGCTCGGCATCGCGCTGGAGCGCTGCTCGGTAAAAGCGACAACCAATGAGACGATCGGCTTCGTTGGCCGCCGCGAGGGCATCGCAGCGATCGCCACGGCCACGGTCGTGTACAAAGGCAGACCGTTATGAGCCTCTTTCCGGCAGAGATTGAGGACATCGCGCAGCGGATCATCGCGGACTTCAGTGCCAGCGGCTTCATGGTAGCGACGGCGGAAAGCTGCACGGGCGGCTTAATCGCCGGTGCTCTGACGGACATTGCCGGTTCTTCCGCCGTCGTTGACCGTGGGTTCGTCACCTATACCAACGAGGCAAAGATGGACTTGCTCGGTGTGCTTCCCGAAACACTGAGGGTTTTCGGTGCGGTGTCGCGAGAGACCGCGCTGCAGATGGTCCACGGCGCACTGTTTCGGTCGCGGGCCGATTTTGCGGTGGCTGTCACTGGTATCGCCGGTCCAGGCGGCGGATCCGTCGATAAGCCCGTTGGTCTGGTCCACCTTGCCGCCCAGTCCCGCCGCGGGACGATCCTGCACCGTGAGATGCGGTACGGCGACATCGGCCGCACGGCTGTCAGGCTTGCAACGGTCAGAACCGCGCTTGAAATGCTGACCGAGATCAATCAGGCCGGGTCAGCATAAATCTTATCGGCACGTGCTTCGAAGGCTTCGGCAAACATACGAAAGGCGCGGTCGAACATGGAGCCCATAACTGCGCCGAGCAGCCGGTTCTTGAATTCGTAATCGATGAAGAAATGCACCGTCGAGCCGTTTTCCGTCGCCTCGAATCGCCAGCGATTGTCGAGGTACCGGAACGGGCCGTCGATATATTTCACGTCGATCGCGCGTTCTGCGGGGTTCAGCAGAACCTGTGTGGTAAAGGTCTCGCGAAACGCCTTGTACCCGACCGTCATATCGGCCACCAGTAGCTCCTTGCCATCCCTCTCCTTGCGGGAGCGGACGGTGAGAGCCTCGCATAGGGGCAGGAATTGCGGGTATTTCTCCACATCCGCCACGAGGTCGTACATGCGGTCTGGAGAATGTTTGACAAAACGATGCGTTTCAAACTTGGGCATGAGCGGCAGTTAATCCTCGATATGCAGAAGATCAAGGAGGCGACGCGTCTGTTTTCTGCTTTTCACCTGCCAGATTGGCACATCAGGCCCATAGAGATCGAAGTTTCTCTCGAAGATCGGCGTGTGACGCCTCTCGAAATTCCAGATGTAGCGGAGAAATGCGCCGTCGAGCCTTTCCGGGCAACCGTCGGCCATCTCGGGTCTGGCTTTGCCAAATCCCTTGATGATTCGACTGATTGCGCCCCAGAGGCAAAGCCAGCGCGGCATACGGACCCAGATGACGATATCAGTTCGGGGCAAACGCAGATCAAATGACGACGGATTGCTTCCGTCCATCAGCCACCGTTCGCGGGAAACGATGCGGGCTATGATCTGACGCTGTTCGGGCCGAAGGCGGGCTTGCCAACCGGGAAGCCAGAAAATCTCCCGGTCCATCGAGATGTATTCAGAGCCGAAACGCTGTACAAGCTTGCGCGAAAGCGTTGATTTGCCGCCGCCAGAACAGCCGACGACCATGATGCGCTGCGCCTTGGCGATGATTCCGGCGGCTTCTTCTACAGCATGAAGGTAGTTCGGCATTGTCCGTGACCTCATCCGCGTGTTCAACAGTTACCGCCGCGCAATCCGGTACCATGACGGCGGCGCATGGCGGTTACGGAAAATTGACTATTGCAACCCCTCGCCTGGGATTGCTATTTAATTGCGACTAATATTACACCCATTGGATGCAAACGCGCCGGGCCCTCCCAATTTCCCCGCGCCTCTTCATCTCTGGGTACAGACCCACAAACAACGCTTTGAGCCACTGAGTGAGCCGATGGACGATTTTTCCAGTATCATCAACCTTCTCGAATCCGCCAAACAACTGGCATCGATGAACGAAATGCCCATGCTTGCCTATCTGATCGACGTCGCAAAATGCGAGGCGAGAGAAAACAAGCCGGTTCTGCGCAAGCGCAAGCGTGGCGAGTCGACCGCCAAGGAAGATGTTTGATCGTTAGGGCCGTTATGGCCGACTGACAAAGGCGGCTGGCACTAACTTCAAGGCGATGTCATAATCAGATGCTGAAGGGCCGCTTTCCGAGGCGGCCATTTCTTTGCACCATGGAATATCGTGTGATGACAGGCGCATCGGCCCACATCAGAAGTTACCGGCAGGAAAGGCCCGACGAGCGACACGGCTTCGTGCAGATCGTTCTTCCGGTTCGCGGTCGTCTGTGGATCAATGTCGCTGGCCGGCAGGAGGAACTGTCTTGCGCACGCGGGGTCTTCATTCACTCCGGAACGTCCCATGCGCAACGTGAAACGGCGGGCAACCATTCGCTGGTGGTCGAGCTCGATGAACATAGGGTTTCCGAACGGGCCCTCGAAAGGCTCTCGCACAGTCCATTCCTCGATGTTGCCTCGGATACACGGCACTTGATCGACTTTATGCGCGGGGTCATCGGTTTAGACGGATGTCGCGACGATATCGTCGGGCTTTGGGCACCCCTGCTCATCGACAGTCTTGCCGGAGAAAAAACCGGGATACGCGCGCGCCTGCGCAGCCTGGCTGCGCTGGTGGAGGCAGAACCTTTCTCTGCATGGACGATCGATCGATTGGCGACCTGCGTGTCGATCAGCGAAAGTCGCCTCCATGCCTTGTTTATCGAGGAGTTTGGGCTTTCGCCTCACCGCTGGCTGGCCGGGCTTCGCATGCGCAAAGTTTGCGCCCTGTTGGAAAACCCGAGCCTTCCAATCGCTGAAATTGCGCTCCGCGCCGGGTTTTCAGACCAGACGGCTTTAACCCGCGCGATGCGCCATATCGTTGGCGAGACACCGGCTGCCTATCGTCGCAGCCGTGGTATCCATTGAAACGGCGGCCGTAGGCATCAGGAGTTTTTGTCAAGACAGCCTGTGACGGCTGTGGCACACCGCAGGCTGATGGCAATGCGGATGTGGCAGGACATGAACAGGACAGGTCTCGGTGTTTTTTACGGCATGCTGGCAGGGGCTATGTGGGGCGGCATCTTTCTCGCCCCCAAACTCGTGCCCGATTTTTCAGCCCTGCAACTGTCAACGGCGCGATACCTGACCTACGGGCTGATTTCGCTTGCCATTATCGGGCCGCGCATGAAGCAGGTTTCAGCCCGCTTCGGCAAACAGGAGTGGATAGCGCTCGCCTGGCTGAGCATGATCGGCAATATCGCCTACTACGTCTTCATCTCAACTGCCGTTAAACTGAGCGGCGTTGCCTTTACCTCCATCATCATCGGCTTCCTGCCTGTTGCCGTGACCATCATCGGCAGTCGCGACCATGGCGCCGTTTCGCTACGCCGGCTCTGGCCGTCGCTTCTATTTGGCGCGATCGGCATTGTCGGCATTTCCTGGCAATCGCTCACGCAGAGCGACGGTGGTTTGGACGTCTCCCGTGTCGTCGGCCTCATCTGCGCGCTCGGCGCGCTGGCCTCCTGGACAGCCTTTGCCGTCGGGAACGCGCGTTGGCTTTCGAGACTGAAGGACGTCAGCGCCGACGACTGGAACATGATGACCGGTGTTGTGACTGGCGCACTGGCGCTGGCCCTTGCCATTCCTGCCTTCGCATTCGGGTCAGCAACCCACGACGCAGCAGACTGGCTTCATTTCGCAGCCATCGCCGCCGGGCTGGGTTTCACGGCGTCCATCCTCGGTAACGCCTTTTGGAACCGCATGAGCCGCATGCTCCCGCTGACCATGGTCGGGCAGATGATCCTGTTCGAAACCCTGTTTGCGCTGCTCTATGGGTTTCTGTGGGAAGGGCGCGGGCCGACATCGATCGAAGCCATCGCAATCTGCGCCGTCGTACTGAGCGTTGCCCTGTGCATGCGCGCGCATCGGCCGGAAAAGCTCATGGCGTGAGCGATCAGGATAGCTTGAGTTTCCGCCTTAACGGCCTTCAGCCATTATCCAGCGAGCCCAAGTCTATGGGCTCAAAAAGCCTTCCCCCGCTCCTACGCGCGTCGGCGATATTCCGCCTTCAGGCCGGAATGATAGAGTGATAGACGCACCATGGGCGCGAAACTGCCCTGTCTGAGCTTGCTTACTCCGCAGCCACCAGCAGCTTCTTTTCGCGGGCCGCGCGCAGGCGCTCGAAATCGTCACCGGCATGGTGGGAAGAACGGGTCAGCGGGCTGGAAGAGACCATCAGGAAGCCCTTGGTATAGGCCACCGTCTCATAAGACTTGAATTCCTCGGGCGTGACGTAAGCCTCGACCTTGTGGTGCTTGCGGGTCGGCTGCAGATATTGGCCGATGGTCAGGAAGTCCACGTCGGCGCTGCGCAGATCATCCATCAGCTGCAGCACTTCATTGCGCTCTTCACCGAGGCCAACCATGATACCAGACTTGGTGAACATGGTGGGGTCGAGTTCCTTTACCCGTTGCAACAGGCGCACGGAGTGGAAGTACCGCGCACCCGGACGAACCGTGAGGTAATTGCCCGGAACGGTTTCCATGTTGTGGTTGAAGACATCAGGCTTGGCGGCGACGACACGCTCCAGAGCGCCGGGCTTCTTCAGGAAGTCTGGCGTGAGGATTTCGATTGTCGTCGTCGGAGACGCGGCGCGGATCGCCCAGATGACCTTTTCGAAATGTTCAGCGCCGCCATCCGCAAGATCATCACGGTCGACAGAGGTGATGACGACGTGGGAAAGGCCCATCTGCTTGACGGCCTTGGCGACGTTCTCAGGCTCGTTCATATCAAGCGGATTGGGCTTGCCGGTCGCGACATTGCAGAAGGCGCAGGCACGGGTGCAGATTTCACCCATGATCATGAAGGTCGCGTGTTTCTTGTCCCAGCATTCGCCGATATTTGGACAGCCGGCTTCCTCGCACACGGTCACCAGCTTGTGGCTGCGCACCAGCTCGCGTGTCTCGTGGTAACCCTTCGAGGTCGGCGCCTTGACGCGGATCCATTCGGGCTTGCGCATCACCTCGGTATCGGGCTTGTGCGCCTTTTCCGGGTGGCGGATACGCTTTTCGTCGGATGACGTCCTGTCGAGAATAGTGACCATAAAAACCTGCTTCCACCGCCCTTGGCGATCCAGACATCTTTGGTGCGATGCTTTAGAACAATTCCAGAAAAAGCGTAAGCCCCTTCCGGTCACGAAGCCTTGTCAGCGCCGCACGAGCTTTGCCATGAACAGCAACAGGCTTGCGCCGAGAAACGAGGTGACGAAATAACCGAGCCTGCTATCCTGTACGAAGACATCGAAGGTTCGCAGCACCGCAACGGCCACCACCGAACCGACAATGCCAAGCACGATGTTCATGAAAATACCGAAGCGCATATCCATGAGCTTGCCCGCAAGCCAGCCGGCGAGACCGCCGATGATGATTGCTGCAATCCAGCCTACACTTTCCATTCCCACGCTCCCTGAAACAACAGCCTCGCCTTAAGGCTTCATCGAGACATATGGGACACCCGGCATGGTTAGACAATGCCGGGCATCACGCGGCACTTATGCGTTCAGCACACGGCCATAGGCGTCGAGCACGCTTTCCTTCATCGACTCGGAAATGGTCGGATGCGGGAAGATCGTGTGCATCAGGTCTTCTTCGGTCGTCTCCAGATTCATGGCGACCACGAAGCCCTGGATGAGTTCGGTGACTTCCGCGCCCACCATATGTGCGCCGAGTAGCTCGCCGGTCTTCTTGTCGAAGATGGTCTTGACCATGCCTTGGTCTTCGCCGAGCGCGACAGCCTTGCCGTTCGCCGCAAAGGAGAACCGGCCAACGCGGATGTCGCGGCCCTGTTCCTTGGCCTTGGCTTCAGTGAGACCGACAGAAGCGACCTGAGGATTGCAATAGGTGCAGCCTGGAATCTTCAGCTTGTCCATCGGGTGAACATTCGGCAGACCGGCGATCTTTTCGACGCAGATGACAGCCTCGTGCTCAGCCTTGTGGGCGAGCAGCGGTGGACCCGCGACATCGCCGATGGCGTAGATGCCGGGCACGTTGGTCTTGCCGTAACCGTCGATGACGATGAAGCCGCGATCGGTCTTCACGCCGGCAGCCTCAAGGCCAATGCCCTCGATGTTGGCAACGACGCCAACGGCGGAGATCATCCGATCGGCCGTAATCTTTTCAGAAGAACCGTCCTTCTTCTCCAGCGTCGCGGTGATGGAGTTCGCGCCCTTCTCCACCTTGGAAACCTTGGTTTCCAGATGGATCTTCATGCCCTGCTTTTCGAGCTGCTTCTTGGCGAAGGCGGAGATTTCGGCATCTTCGACCGGCATGACCTGGCTCATGATTTCAACCACGGTCACGTCGACGCCCATGGTGCGGTAAAAGCTGGCGAATTCGATGCCGATGGCGCCAGAGCCCATGACGAGCAGCGACTTCGGCAGCTCTTCCGGCTTCATCGCCTCGAAATAGGTCCAGATCAGCTTGCCATCCGGCTCGATGCCGGGCAGCGCGCGCGGGCGGGCGCCCGTTGCGACGATGATGTGCTTGGCAGTGTAAGTGCCGTCGCCCAGCGTGTTTTTCGGCACGGGCCCCTGCGGCTGAACCACCGGCTTGGTGGATTTGCCGACGACGATCTCGCCCGGCTTGGTGATCTTGGCTTCACCCCAGATGATATCGACCTTGTTCTTCTTGAACAGGAAACCGACGCCATTGTTCATGCGCGCGGCAATGCCGCGCGAGCGCGCCACGATTGCCTTGACATCCGGCTTGATCGACCCTTCCAGCGTCAGGCCGTAATCCTTGGCGTGGGTGGCGGTGTGCATCACATCGGCGGTGCGCAGCAAGGCCTTGGTGGGAATGCAGCCCCAGTTGGAGCAGATGCCGGCCAGATGCTCACGCTCCACGACGGCAACCTTCATGCCGAGCTGGGCTGCGCGGATCGCGGCAATGTAGCCGCCCGGTCCCGAACCGATGATGATGACGTCATATGATTGAGCCATTGGAAATCCTGCCTTGTCCTATCGGGTCGCGAGCAGCGCCACGACCGGGAATTGTTCTTAAAGTCCGAGCATCATGCGGACGACGGGCTCCAGCCCTCGTCCAATGGCCCGCGTATTTTCAGCATCGAGATGAACGCCATCCACCGGCGTCGTGCGCGCCACGGAACCCGCATCGAAAAAGCCGCAATCGAGCTCGTCGGCCAGATCCCGGTAAACGGAGGCCAGCATCGCCGATTCATCGATCGCATCGCGAAAGATCGCGCCCATAAACGGATTGGCCGTCTCGCACAGTGGCGGCGGGGCGACGATCAGCACGTCGGGCGCCTCCCAGTCCGGGACCTGCCAGATGTGGTTGCGCGTGAGTTTCACCAGCCGTTCGACACCCTTCATGGCGACAATTGCCGATCCATGGATCGATGGTTTCAGATCGTTGGTGCCGAGCATGATAATCACCAGATCAAGCGGCGCATGGCTGTGCAGCAACGTCGGAAGAATCCGCGCGCCGTTGCGGTCGCAATCGGCGGTGTTATCGTCATAAGCGGTAGTGCGACCGCCCAGCCCTTCGTGGATCACATGCACATCAGGACCGAGCGCCTTCTGCAAGACGCTCGGCCAAAGATCGTCATGGCTGTGCCGGCCACCCGTTTCCGCATTTGATCCCCAGGTAAGAGAATCGCCAAAGCAGAGGACCGACTTCACCATCTCACTCTCCGATCAAACCAGCATGCCCATCGGGTTTTCGATGTAGCGCTTGAAAGCGCCGATCAGTTCGGCTCCGAGCGCGCCATCGACACAGCGGTGGTCGGTGGAGAGCGTGACCGTCATGACATTGGCGATCTTGATCTCGCCATTCTTGACGACAGCGCGTTCTTCACCCGCGCCGACGGCCAGGATGGTGGCATGTGGCGGGTTGATGACAGCCGAGAAGCTTTTTACGCCCATCATGCCCATGTTGGACACGGCGGTCGTGCCGCCCTGATATTCCTCAGGCTTCAGCTTGCGTTCTTTCGCGCGCTTGCCGTAGTCCTTCATCTCGTTGGAGATGGTGGAGAGCGACTTCTGCTCAGCCTTGCGGATGATCGGCGTGATCAGGCCACCGGGAATGGACACGGCAACGCCGACATCCGAATGCTTGTGCTTGACCATGGCGCTTTCCGTCCAGGAGACGTTGGCGTCAGGCACGTCACGAAGCGCCAGCGCCAGCGCCTTGATGACCATGTCGTTAACCGACAGCTTGTAGGCCGGCTTGCCGTCCTTTTCGGGGGCAGCGGCGTTGAGCTGGGCCCGCAGTGCCAGAAGCGTGTCGAGTTCGCAATCCACGGAAACGTAGAAATGCGGAACCGTCTGCTTGGATTCGACCAGACGCTTGGCGATGACCTTGCGCATGCCGTCATGCGGCACCAGCTCGTAGGAGCCTTCTTCGAACAGCTTGAGAACGGCTTCGTCCGACTGGCCCTTGGCAAGCACCGGAGCCGGTGTGCCTGCGGATGCAGCAGCGGCGCTTGGCGCAGCCTTCGCACCACCGGAGGCGGCAGCCTTTTCGACGTCGGTCTTGACGATACGGCCATGCGGGCCGGAACCGGAAACGCCCGACAGGTCGAGACCGGCTTCCTTGGCAAGACGGCGCGCAAGCGGCGACGCGAAGATGCGCTCGCCAGACTTGGAAACCGGCGCTGGCGTAGACGAAGCAGCAGGCTGGTCGGCAACCGGCTTTTCCGCCTTTGCCGGGGCAGCCTCTTCCTTCGGCGCTTCCGCCTTGACGGCGTCCTGCTTGGGCGTTTCCGCCTTTGCCTCAGCCTTGGCGGGAGCCGCATCGCCGCCCTTTGCCGCCTCCGCCACATCCTCGCCATCGGCGGCGAGGATTGCGATGAGGGCGTTGACCTTCACGGCCTCCGTTCCAGCCGGCACGACCAGCTTGGCAACGGTGCCTTCGTCCACGGCTTCCACTTCCATGGTCGCCTTGTCGGTCTCGATCTCGGCGATCACGTCACCGGGAGCGACCTTGTCGCCTTCCTTGACCAGCCACTTGGCCAGATTGCCCTCTTCCATCGTCGGAGAAAGGGCAGGCATGGTGATGTTAATTGGCATATGATTTCTCCCCGAAAGCGGCGGAATCTACAAGCTGAAGTTGCTTGTTGCCGATCCGCTTTCCAATTGTCCGCGCCAGGAAAAAATTGAACGTCAAGAAATACAGCACCAGGCCGATCACCGCCCCACCGACACTCGACACACTGACGATAAGATCTTTTGTCCCGCCCAGGATTCCAATTACGAAACCTGCGATGCCGCCAAAAACCGCACCACCTACAAAACCGAGCAGCAGGCTTGCTAAAAAGGTCTTCCAGAATATTGACCAAGCTATGCGCCTGATTTCCCTCATCGTTACCATCACCATCTCCTCACTTGTAGCAGACGGTTTTGACGGCCTGGACGACTTCATCGACATTCGGAAGCGCCAGCTTCTCCAGATTGGCCGCGTAAGGCATCGGAACGTCCTTGCCGGCAATCGTCAGGATCGGCGCGTCGAGATAATCGAAAGCAGCGCGCTGGACCTGGTTGGAGATGAAGTCACCGACCGATGACTGCGGGAAACCTTCTTCGACAGTAACGAGACGGCCGGTCTTCTTCACCGATTCGATAACGGTCGGCAGGTCCATCGGACGGATGGTGCGCAGGTCGATCAATTCGACGTCGATGCCGAGTTTTTCGAGTTCTGCAACAGCCTTGACCGCATAGGTCATGCCGATACCGAAGGAAACGATGGTTGCATCCTTGCCCTTGCGATGAATGCGCGCCTTGCCGATCGGCAGCACGAAATCATCCAGCTTCGGCACTTCGAAGCTCTGGCCGTAGAGAATTTCGTTCTCGAGGAAGATGACCGGGTTCGGATCGCGGATGGCGGCCTTCAAAAGACCCTTCGCATCGGCAGCCGTATAGGGCATGACGACCTTGAGGCCCGGAATATGGCTGTACCATGCGGCGTAACATTGGGAGTGCTGGGCCGCAACGCGGGCAGCAGCACCCGAAGGACCACGGAACACCATCGGCGCGCCCATCTGGCCGCCGGACATGTAAAGGGTCTTGGCCGCCGAGTTGACGATCTGGTCGATCGCCTGCATGGCGAAGTTGAAGGTCATGAATTCGACGATCGGCTTCAGGCCCGTCATCGCTGCGCCGACGCCGATGCCGGCAAAGCCGTGTTCGGTAATCGGGGTGTCGATGACGCGGCGCTCGCCGAATTCCTGGAGCAGGCCCTGGGTAATCTTGTAGGCGCCCTGATATTCGGCGACCTCTTCACCCATGATGAAGACTTTTTCATCGGCGCGCATTTCTTCAGCCATGGCGTCACGCAGCGCTTCACGCACCGTCGTCATAACCATTTCGGTGCCCTCCGGAATGTCCGGGTCGGCGGCAACGTCGATCTTGGGTGCTGCCGGAACCTTCGCGGCTTCCTTGGAAGCGCTCGGCTCTTCGGTCGCTTCGCGGGTTTTGCCGCCGGCCGCATCAGAACCCGAGTTGGCTGCTTCGGCCTTCGGCTCTTCCTTTTTGGCAGCGGAAGAGATGTCGTCGGCGCTTTCGCCTTCCTGGATGAGCACGGCGATCGGGGTGTTGACCTTGACGCCTTCGGTGCCGGCATCGATCAGCAGTTTGCCGATGACGCCTTCATCCACGGCTTCCACTTCCATGGTCGCCTTGTCGGTTTCGATCTCCGCGATCACGTCGCCGGAGGTGACCTTGTCGCCTTCCTTTTTAAGCCATTTGGAAAGCGTACCTTCCTCCATGGTCGGGGAAAGGGCGGGCATAAGAATTTCTACAGGCATGGGTTTCCCTTTCCCGATCAGAGCAGAATGTCGGTGTAGAGCTCGGATGCATCCGGCTCGGGGTCGTTCTGGGCGAAGTCGGCGCTGTCGGCAACGATATCACGGACATCCTTGTCGATGGCCTTCAATTCGTCTTCGCTGGCCCAGCCCTGCTCCAGAAGGCGTGCCTTCACCTGCTCGATCGGATCATGTTCCGAACGCATCTTCTGCACTTCATCCTTGGAACGGTACTTCGCCGGGTCGGACATGGAGTGACCGCGGTAACGGTAGGTCAGCATTTCAAGAATGATCGGGCCCTTGCCGGAACGGCAATGTTCCAGCGCCTGATCGGCTGCGGCCTTGACGGCGCGGACATCCATGCCATCCACCTGGATACCGGGAATGCCGAAGGACTGGCCGCGCAGCGAATAGTTCGACTGTGCGGTTGCGCGGGCGGTCGAGGTGCCCATGGCGTAACGGTTGTTTTCGACGATATAGATGATCGGCAACTTCCAGAGAGCGGCCATGTTGAAGCTCTCGTAGACCTGGCCCTGGTTCGCCGCGCCGTCACCGAAGTAGGTTACGGAGACGTTGTCGTTACCGCGATAGCGGTTGGCGAATGCGAGGCCGGTCCCGAGCGAGACCTGTGCGCCGACGATGCCGTGACCGCCATAAAAATGCTTCTCTTTCGAGAACATGTGCATGGAGCCGCCCTTGCCTTTCGACAGGCCGCCCTTGCGGCCGGTCAGTTCGGCCATGACGCCACGGGCGCTCATGCCGCAGGCGAGCATGTGACCGTGGTCGCGATAGGCGGTGATGACCTGATCACCTTCCTTCTGCGCCATCTGCATGCCGACGACGACAGCTTCCTGACCGATGTAGAGGTGACAGAAACCACCGATGAAGCCCATGCCATAGAGCTGGCCGGCCTTTTCTTCGAAACGGCGGATCAGCAGCATTTCACGATAGGCGTGAAGCTCTTCTTCCTTCGAGAAGTCCGGGCTGTTCTTGCCGGTGAATTCGGTTGCGGACTTTGCCGTTGTCTTCCGGCCGGATACGGTCGCTGATTTTCGCGGCGCCATTCATCCCTCCCTGAGTTGCCGTTTGAATGGATAGAGTGGCGCGTACCATATGCAAGAAAGCGCCATGCAGCAATGCTATAAACGCATGGCACATATTCACGCTAAGATGCTGTGAATAAATCAAAAATGTTGAATTAACCGAATTTCGGTTAATCAGAAATATGTGTTCATGATGACGATTTCGTCCGTTCGGGACATGTTCAGCTGGTACCGGGAAATCTCGTCGATCATGTCCCGTTCGAGCGAACCGTCACTCAACAACTCCACCTGACGCTCCAGCGCCACGCGCGCCTGGGTCAGCTTTGCAAGCTCCGCCGTCCGGGTGATACGCTGCCGCTCCAGCCGCTCGGTTGCCTGAAGCCCGAAATCGCCATGGATCGAATGATAGCCGAAATAGGAAAGAAAAGCGATGGTAATGGCTGGAACGATCAGCCGACCGAATCGTCTCTTTTTATGATGCCTGGTCCACATGCCGGAGAGATGCCTCAAAACGCGTAACGTGAGTCTGAGACTAGAGCGGATTGTTTAACTATCCGTTGACCTTAAATTATGAGCGGCAATTGGACATGAAAAAAGCCCGCCGGAAGGCGGGCTGGAATGGCAACGACGTTAAGAGAACGCTCGTCATGCCGGACTTGATCCGGCATCCAGCCCCAGCGCGTCTGCGCTGTGAGAAGAGTCTTTCGCGATCAAAGACTTGATCGCGCTGGACCCCGCATCAAGTCCGTGCGGACTATACCGCTCGCCCCTGAAACGAGCCCGCCAGGCAGCGGGCCATATCATGAAATCCGAACGCGAATTAACCGCGAAGGATCGAACGGCCGGCGTAAGCAGCCTGGGGACCGAGCATTTCTTCAATGCGGATCAGCTGGTTGTACTTTGCGAGCCGGTCGGAACGGGCGAGCGAGCCGGTCTTGATCTGACCGCAGTTCGTAGCGACTGCGAGATCGGCGATGGTGGAATCTTCCGTCTCGCCCGAGCGATGCGACATGACGGCGGTGTAGCCGGCCTTGTGGGCGGTTTCGACCGCGTCCAGCGTCTCGGAAAGCGAGCCGATCTGGTTGACCTTGACGAGGATGGAGTTGGCGACACCCATCTTGATACCGTCGCGCAGACGAGCGGAGTTGGTGACGAAGAGATCGTCGCCGACCAGCTGGCACTTGTTGCCGATGAGATCGGTCAGCGCCTTCCAGCCATCCCAATCGTCTTCAGCCATGCCGTCTTCGATGGAGATGATCGGGTACTTGGCAACCAGATCTGCGAGATATTCAGCCATCGCGCCCGATTCCAGTGTGCGGCCTTCGCCCTCGAGAACGTATTTACCGTTCTTGAAGAACTCGGTCGATGCACAGTCGAGGCCGACATACATGTCTTCGCCCGGACGGTAACCGGCTTTCTCGATCGACTTCATGATGAAATCTAGCGCTGCGGGTGCGCTTTCGAGGCCGGGGGCGAAACCGCCTTCATCACCGACATTGGTGTTGTGGCCCTGCGCAGACAGTTCTTTCTTCAGCGTGTGGAACACTTCCGAACCCATGCGAACGGCTTCGCGAATGTTTTCCGCGCCAACCGGCAGGATCATGAATTCCTGGAAGTCGATCGGGTTGTCGGCATGCGCGCCGCCGTTGATGATGTTCATCATCGGAACCGGCAGCAGATGCGCGTTCGGGCCCCCGACATAACGGTAGAGCGGCAGACCCGAGGCTTCGGCTGCAGCCTTGGCGATGGCGAGCGAAACGCCGAGGATGGCGTTGGCGCCAATGCGCGACTTGTTCGGCGTACCGTCCAGCGCGATCATCATCTGGTCGATCTGGATCTGGTTTTCAGCGTCGAAGCCGCCGATAGCGTCGAAGATTTCCGTGTTGACGGCTTCGACTGCCTTTTCCACGCCCTTGCCGAGATAACGCTTGCCGCCATCGCGCAGCTCAACCGCTTCATGCGCGCCGGTGGAAGCGCCCGACGGAACGGCGGCACGGCCCATGGAGCCGTCTTCGAGGTACACATCGACTTCAACGGTCGGGTTGCCGCGGCTGTCGAGGATTTCGCGCGCGATGATATCGGTAATGGCAGTCATGGTCTCTCCCTTGGGAATGGAACAGATATTTTCCGTCGCCTGTCTTAGACGATGGCGAAGAAATTACAATGACGGCGGGCGGCAGAAACGGGACGCCCGCCATTAAAATCGATTGGCACGAGCCGCGTCGTACACTCAGCCTTTAGCCACCGCGTCAAAAGCAAGCAGCTTTTCAAGCAGTTTCGGCATGTCCTTCAGATGCACCATGTTCGGGCCATCGGAAGGCGCATTGTCCGGGTCCTCGTGGGTCTCGATGAAGAGACCTGCAACGCCAACGGCGACTGCTGCGCGAGACAGCGTCTCGACAAATTCGCGCTGACCGCCGGTGGAACCGCCCTGCCCACCAGGCTGCTGCACGGAATGGGTGGCGTCAAACACGACCGGCGCGCCGAGCGCCGCCATGATCGGCAGCGAGCGCATATCGGACACCAGCGTGTTGTAGCCGAAGGATGCGCCACGCTCGCATAGAAGCACGTTCGGATTGCCGCTTTCATTCAGCTTGGCCAGAACGTTCTTCATGTCCCAGGGCGCCAGGAACTGGCCCTTTTTGACGTTGATGACGCGGCCGGTCTTCGCGGCGGCGACGAGAAGATCGGTCTGACGGCTGAGGAAAGCCGGAATCTGCAGCACATCCACCACGTCGGAGACGACGGCGCATTGTTCCTCGGTGTGGATATCAGTCAGAACAGGAAAGCCGAATTCCTTCTTGAGATCGGCGAAAATCTCCATAGCGCTATCAAGACCGATGCCGCGCTTGCCCGAGAGCGAGGTGCGGTTGGCCTTATCGAAGGACGACTTGTAAACAAGGCCGATGCCGAGCTTGTCGCAGAGTTCTTTCAAAACCCCGGCGATCATGAAGGCATGCTCGCGGCTCTCCATCTGGCAGGGGCCGGCGATCAGCGAGATGCGCTCGCGATTGGAAAAGGAAACCTTGCTGGCGCCATCGCCGGCGGTGACTTTGAGATTGTTCGTAACGCTCATCATTTTTCCTCGAAGGCGAAGGCAACACCTTGACCGGGTGCGGCGGGGACCACCAGACGGCCACCCACTTCTGCTGAGGACACGCCATTAGCAGCAAGCACCGCCGCTGTCACGGCAAGATCGCGAACGGAAAAGACGATACCCGTTCCGCGCAAACCGCCCGCGGTTTCGCTGGATGCATCTATCGCCGCGTCGCCGAAGGCAGGCTTTTCCGTCACTCTGATCGCCGCATTTGCCGCCGCAAACATGGTGTCACCATCGGGAGACAGAGTGGAGGAAACGCCGAACACCGCCTCGACCAACTCCCCTGCCCTCTGATCCGCGCCCGGGCTCAGGACGATTTCAGCGAGCCCGGTGACGCCGTTCGCATGGCGCTCCAGCGCGGACCGGTCACCCGGCAAGGCTTTGACACGCTGGCAGCTGAACAGGAAAAAATCTGCAGCCGATCCGCTTGCGGCAAACGCCAATCGAAATGACGCTTCGCTTCTCGATCCATCTGGCATCTGCACCGGTCGCGAAAATTCGAAAATATCGCCGGCGGATAAGTCCGATGAGATAAACCGCTGATGATCGGCAAGGGCGTCTTTCGTTGCTGCGACAAGGGCGGAGAAACCTTCTCCGTGCCGCGCCCGGAAGTCGGAATCCCTGCCGGTGAATACATCGGACTTCGCAACAGACTGACGGTATTTAGTCGGATCATGAACTGCAAGCGGCTCCAGATAGGTGCCGTCTGCGATGAAGACACAAGCGTTCATCGTGCCGAAGGGATGGATCGCCTCAGGCGCCACCGTGAAACCGAGGTTAGACAGTCGCGCCCTGGCGACATCGATATGCGCAACGGGCAGGACGAGATGATCGACAGGATAAGGTTTCAACTGAACGGCCTCCGCGGACGCAAAATCGGTCCGACCAGAAAAGCACGCCGATGATCAAGAGGCAAACGGTCAGAGTTTCTAAACGCAGGCTCGTGTCCGCGGTGTTTCAATTCTGAAACGCCCATAATTGTTGACTTGTAAACAATCCATTCGTAGAGTTATAGAGGATTGGCCGGGTTTGATGTGGCTTCCTGTGAAGGGTATGATGACGCTGGCCGCGCTCCGTTCGAGAGACGCGGTTCGCGCCTCGCAAAGCATGAAACGGAAATAGCATGGACCAACTCCCTCGCAGGATGACCGACGTCAATCTCGACCGGCTGGAGACAGCGCTCGGTTTCCTCATCCGCCTCGCCCAGCTCAAGACCTATGACGATTTTTTCACGGCACTCGGAGATTCGGGCATGCGGCCGGGGGAGTTCTCCGTGCTTTTCGTCATCATGCACAATCCCGGCATTCGTCAGACAGCGCTCGGCCAGCGGCTGATGATCAAGCGCGCGCATATGACGAAACTGATCCGTGCTTTCGAAGACAGGGGCCTGGTGACCCGCCGTGTTCCCGATGACGATCGCCGCGCCATCGAACTGACGCTTTCCGCGGAAGGCGTCGCGCATGTGCGCAAGGAAAGCGAGTGGTTCTTTTCGCACGAGGCAACGCTCGGCGCGGGCCTGACCACGGTCGAGCGCGATCAGTTCATCGCCCTGCTGCATAAATTTCTAGGCATGAATTTGGGAGAAACAGGCCGTGAATATTGATGAACTCGTCGCCATAGATGTGCATACCCATGCCGAGGAGCCGTGCTGCGGCCCGCGCGATGATGGTTATGATGAATTTCAGGCCGGCATGGCGAAATATTTCAAGAACCCCGCCGGTCACAAGGGCATGTTGCCCACGGTGCAGGAAACCGCCGCCTATTATCGCGAGCGTAAAATCGGCTGCGTGATTTTTCCGGTCGATGCGGAACGGGAAACCGGTTTTCGCCGCTATGAAAATGAAGAGGTGGCGAAGATCGCTGCCGAGAACAGCGACATCATGATCCCTTTTGCGTCGATTGACCCCGCCAAGGGCAAGGCCGGCGCTCGCGAAGCGAGGCGTCTGGTGCGTGAGTTCGGGGTGAAAGGTTTCAAGTTTCACCCGACGATGCAAGGCTTTTACCCCAACGACCGCATGGCGTACCCGCTTTACGAAGCGATCGCCGAGGAAGGTGCAATCACACTTTTCCACACTGGTCAGACCGGGGTTGGCGCTGGCCTGCGCGGCGGCATGGCAATGCGGCTGAAGTTCTCAAATCCCATCCACCTCGATGACGTCGCGGTTGATTTCCCCGACATGCCGATCATTCTCGCGCACCCCTCTTTCCCATGGCAGGAAGAGGCGCTCTCCGTCGCCACCCACAAGCCGAATGTGTACATCGACATGTCGGGGTGGTCGCCAAAGTATTTTCCGCCGATCCTCGTGCAATATGCCAATTCGCTGCTGAAACATAAGATGCTGTTCGGATCTGACTGGCCGGCGATGACACCGGAGCGCTGGCTCAACGATTTCGCCAATATTCCGATCAAGGACGAGGTTCGTTCGCTGATCCTCAAGGAAAACGCAAAAAGGCTGCTGAATCTCTGAGAACAGAGGCACCTGTCATTCCATGGGCCCCGGCATGGAACCGGGACCTTTTGTTTGCACGAATGAGCGCCTGAAGGGTCGGCAATCGTCGCAAAAAGGCAAAGGCCCACCGTTGACGGCAGGCCTCTTTATTCGTTCACGCGGTTCCAGTGAAATCTGGACGCCACTCAGTTCATTGCATTGTTCAGGTCTTCAGGGCCGCAAAACTCACTGACGCGCCTTTGCCGGGCCTGCGCGGGGTCGCGCCGTGTCATCTGCACGGCGCAACCTCAACCCTGTCAGAAGGCTTTTTTGGTGCGCCAGCTGTCTGCGTAATTGTCACGGGCTTCGGCTGCATAGGGCGTCGGCGAGACGCGGACACGGATTTCTTTCTGCTTGTGGCGCTCCGTAGAGGTCTTGCCAGAACCGCCATTCGGCTCTCCCCAGACGAGGGTGAGAACGTCGCCGACGTTGATATCGTTTTCAACGATGCCAAGCGAAAGCATGCAGCGTTCATTGTAGGAATAACCGGTGAACATTGACATGCCGACCTGCTTGCCACCCTTCAAGATAAGATCCGCGCCGGTGGAAGCGTAGTTGGCCTGCGGGAAGTCGATCCATTTGTAATGGTCTTCGCCCGGACGGAACGCGGATGCGATGACATCCACCACATCATCGGCATTCCACTCGAAGGTGACCTTCTTGCGCTGCGTCTTGCCTTTCATGGCCTCCAGAGCCGACTTGCCGATGAAGTCATCCTTTTTCCAGCCGATATAGAAGTCGTAGCCCAGCTCGAACGGGTTGACGTAATAGTCCTCGATATTATCGGAAACGAAGCTGCCACCGATCGCACCCGTCGCCTCATAGCTGTCGGCGCCCAGCCAGTCGCGATAGTCCTTCAACATGCCGTCGCCGGTGTAGATGCCCGGCAGTGGTGACGGGATCCAGCCCGATTCAAGCGTGTTGGTGGAATAGGCGCGGCTGCCGCAACGCACGAGATTGACGCCGGCCTCCTTGGCTGCTTCCAGAATGCAGGAGAGGATGTAGCTCTTGTCTTCGTAGGGCCCCCAGACCTCGAGGCCCGGCGCGCCAGACATGCCGTGGCGGAGCGCCTGGACCTTCTTCGAGCCGATATTGATCCAGTCGACATGGAAGAACTTGATGTCAGGTATTGGACCGCGGTTCAATTTCTCGAAGATCTTCGGCGCATCGGGGCCTTGGATCTGATAGCGGTAATGGGTGCGCAGCACGCGCTCGCCTTCCGGCCGCGACGGGGACCGCGGATCGTGCTTGATGCGGACGTTCCACTTCCCATAGGCCGCGCAGAACATCAGCCAGCTGGAGGTCGGTGCACGGCCGACGAGGATGAACTTGTCCTGCCGTTCACGGAAAATGATGTGGTCCCCGATGACGTGCCCGTTCGGCGTGACCGGCACAAAGTGCTTCGCGCGATTGAGGTCGAAACTCGAGAAAGAGTTGATGCCGTGATGGGCAAGAAATTTTTCGGCGTCGGGGCCTTCGACGATCAGCTCATCCATATGATGGGACTGGTCAAACAGGACCGCGCCATCGCGCCAGGCAGCCTGCTCGGAGCGCCAATTGCTAAACTCCCCGGCGACAACCGGGTATACATACATACCGATTTTCGAGCTGCGAAGCATTTCAACCGGGTTCGGATATTGCTTCAAAACCTCGGTCAGACTGGAATTCGCCATCATTATCTCCTCCCTGGCAATCGCGTCTATGTATACATGAAACGCCGGACATCGATAAATTGCAAGCGGAAAATTTGGTGTTTTACGAGCGCATCGGCAAAAACAAAGGCGGCTCCTAACGGGGCCGCCAGTATATTTCCTGAGGTTTCCGGGACTTAGTCGCTGATCAGCGCCAGACCCGGCATCTGCGCGATCAATTCCGGCGCTTCGCGGATCATGTATTCAAGATTGGTGCGCGCCGTGCGCGAATGCTCCCGCGCGATTGCCTCCGCACGTGCGCCCTCCCGCGCAGCAATGGCTGCCACGATTGCCTTGTGCTGCTCCTGCGCACCCCTTAGCGACCGGCGAAACGCGCCGATATTTGCCTTGTCGGGAAGGAAGGCGGAAGGTGACGCGAACGGCAGTGAACTTGCGCGCTCCACCTCACGGCGAATCATCTCGCTGCCGCAGAGCGCCGCAAGCTGATGGTGAAACACCTGATTGAGCGCGGAGTAACGATCAAAATCGACGTCATCGACACGGTCGCCAAAGCACAGATCCAGCTCGTGTATCGTGCGCCCAATCTCCTCGAGCGCACTCCTTGAAGCGCCGCGTTCCGCCGCAAGCCTGGCTGCCGTTCCCTCCATGACGCCGCGAATTTCAATGGCATCCACGACATCGGCATAACCGAACCGACGCACGACAAACCCGCCGCCAGGCAGGCGGTTGAGCAACCCCTCCTCCGTCAGGCGGGAGAGCGCCTCGCGCACGGGGGTTCGGGAGATATCCAGAAGTTCCGCTGTCGGCACTTCAAAGAGCCGCATACCGCCGGGGAGCTCGCCACTCAGGATTTTTTCCCTGAGTTCGATCACCGCCCGGCCGCCATGTGTTGCCGCATCGCCCTTCATACCACCCTCCGACCTACCGCCATTACGTCGCGGCACCTGTTCCACAGTGTATACACCGCCACTCGCCCGTTACGAGATATAATCCTCGCCGTGGTTTGTGACCAGCCAAGGATAGCGTGAGCTCGACGTAAGGGATTGGAATACCCCAAAAAATTCGAACGATGTATTCACCGAAACTAAATAAGCCAAGCAAAAATGTCAATATTTCAGATTTTTTGCGACTTTTCGATTGAAATGCCGAGCAGTATGTATACATAATCGAGCCTCGCTAAGGGAGAAAGCGATGGGATGGTCAAGTTTCTGGGAGAATTCGGCTCCGGTGGAACCCGCGGTTGCGGCCGGCGACATCGTTCGTGGATGGTCAATCGAGGTCATGCCGCGCACGGCGGCGAAGATCGCCAAATTCAAGGATATCCTGCCTGAGGGCACGCGGGTCTATATCGCCCACATAGAGGGCACGCCGATTGCCGACATGGTATCGACCGCAAAACGCCTGAACGATGAAGGCTTTCCAGTGATGCCACACATTCCGGCCCGGGGCATCGGAGGTAAAAGCGAGCTTGAGGACTGGCTGAAGCGCTATAGGGGAGAGGCTGGCGTGACGCAGGCGCTCTTGCTCGGCGGCGGCCAGAAAGAAGCGGTCGGTGCCTTCTCGAGCTCGATCGACATGATCGAGACCGGTCTTTTTGACCAGATGGGCTTCACGCATCTTCATCTGGCCGGTCATCCCGAGGGCAATCGCGACATTGATCGCGACGGCTCATGGCGCGGGGTCGATCAAGCCCTGTTGTGGAAGCAGAATTTTGCTGACCGGACAGACGCCCGGCTCGCTTTGACCACGCAGTTCGCCTTCGATGCTGATGTCGTCACGGAATGGGCGACGCGGATCCGCGCGATGGGCGTCACGATCCCGATCCACGTCGGCGTTGCCGGACCGACAAAGCTGCAGACGCTGATAAAATTTGCCATTGCCTGCGGTGTCGGGCCGTCCCTGAAGGTGCTGCAGAAGCGCGCGCTCGATCTTTCGAGGCTTTTCGTTCCCTATGAGCCGACCGATGTCATCGCGGGGCTCGTTGCCCATAAGGCGGCTCATCCCGATAGCCTGATCGAGCAGGTTCATATCTTTCCGCTGGGCGGCATTACGCCAGCCGCTGAATGGATGAAAAAACATGCATCATCAGCGGCTTTCGCCAATGTCGCCTGAGAAAACCTTTTCCCAGGCGGCATCGCCCTATTGCGAGGTGACCGCATTTATCGACGGATCAGGCCGTCGCATCCGGCGCTTTCAGCCTCGCGGCACGCTTTTCAAGGAAGGCTCGCAGACGCTCCTCGGCTTCGGGGCTGGCTGCAGTGAAAGAGGAAATGAAGGACTCGACGAACAAGCCGTCGTCCTTGGCCATGTCCTGAATGCGGGGAAGCGCGTTGATGACCGCGTAGTTCGACAGCGGCGCATTGGACGCGGCCGCGGTGGCGAGCTGATGCGCCTTGGCGAGCGCCTCACCGCGCGGCACCACATATTGTACGAGGTTCCATCGCTCGGCTTCGTCCGGCGAGGCAACACGGCCGGTCAGCATCATGTCGCTCATGCGGGCAACGCCCATCAGCCGGGCGATGCGTACAGACCCGCCGCCTCCGACGAAGATGCCGCGCTGGCCCTCTGGGAGCGCAAAAAAGGCGCTCTCATCGGCAACGCGCAGATGGGTGGAGGCGGCAAGCTCCAGTCCGCCGCCGACCACGGCGCCGTGCAGCGCCGACACCCAGGGAATGGTGCCGTGTTCGATCTGCGAGAAGACGGCATGCCAGCGGCGGGAGCCGCGTACGCCTTCGATCGGGGTCTTGGAAATATGCTCGCCAAGATCGAGACCGGCGCAGAAATGATCGCCATGCCCGAAGATGACGGCAGCGCGCGCTTCGCTTTCCGCCCTCGCCGCGGCACCGGCAATGGCTTCCACGAAACGGTCGCTAATGGCGTTGCGTTTTTGCGGCCGGTTCAGCCCCACAAGGGCGACGTCGCCGTGCAGTTCATAGGTGACGAATTCGTCTGTCGTTTTTTCGTTCATGCCGACGTCTCCAATAGTCCAAGGCAAATACACAATTAGCTTTCCGCATTTTGTTTACAAGGATATTATTTTCTTGTAATCATTTTTTTGACAAAAGATTATTTGCACGGTCACGTGAATGACGTCTGGGAGGAGGTCGTGACGATGAAGGTGAAGCTTTGGTCGCCCGATGTCGCATGGGAGAAGCGTCCGAACGGCGAGATCATGGTCTGGCGGAACGATCCGCTTGGCCCCTACCCGCACAAACTCAATGAACGCCTCGTTCACTGGGCGGTGACAACGCCCGATCGCACCTGGATGGCGGATCGACAGGGGCGTGAACCGTGGCGTGAAGTCAGCTATGGGCAGGCCCTCAATAAGGTCCGCCGTATCGCCCAGTTCCTGCTTGACAAGGATCTCTCGGTCGAAAGGCCGCTTCTGGTCCTTTCGGAAAACTCCATCGAACATGCGCTGATGGTGCTTGCGGCCCAGCATGTCGGTATTGCCTCGGCAGCGATCACCCCGGCCTATGCAACCGCGTCCGATCTTGGCAAGCTTCACGATATCCGCAGGCAGATTACACCCGGCATGGTATTTGCCGAGGACGCGGCACCGTTCCGGCGGGCCCTGGAAGAAGTGTTTGGTGACGGCACGCCGCTCGTCGGCCTCAGCAATCTGCCGGAGGATCGTCCCAACACATTCCGGTTCGACACGTTGCTCGAGACCGTGCCTACGCAAGCGGTGGATCGCGCCTTCGATTCGGTTGGCGCTGATACCGTTGCCAAATTCCTTTTCACGTCAGGCACGACCGGCTCGCCCAAGGCCGTCATTCAGACACAGCGGATGCTGTGCTCCAATCAAGAGATGATTGCCGACTGTTATGCCTATTTTCGCGATGAACCGCCCGTGGTCGTTGACTGGGCGCCGTGGAACCATACGGCAGCCGGCAACAAGGTTTTCAACCTCGTCATCTATAATGGCGGCACCTATTATATCGATCGAGGCAAGCCGAGCCCGGCGCTGATCGGCCAGACCATCGATAATCTGCGTGACGTTTCTCCTACCTGGTATTTTAACGTTCCCGCTGGCCACGAGATGCTGGTTCAGGCGATGCGCGAGGACGAGGCGCTGTGCCGCACCTTCTTTCGTGACCTGAAATTGCTGATGTATGCCGGCGCGGGGATGGCCCAGCACACCTGGGATGCGCTGATCGAGCTTTCGGTTGCGACGGTCGGCCATGCGGTCCCGATGGGCGCCGGCCTCGGCTCGACGGAGACCGCCCCCTTCTCGCTGTTCTGCACCGAACCGCAGGAGAAGCCAGGCAATATCGGCATCCCCGCGCAGGGCGTAACGATGAAGCTCGTGCCGGTCGATGATCGATTTGAGCTGAGGCTGAAAGGCCCGAACATCACGCCGGGTTACTGGCGTAACGCAGAGCTGACCGCGGCCGCTTTTGATGAGGAAGGCTTCTATCGCATCGGCGATACGGTGAAGTTCGCAGTTCCTGAGGATCCTCGCCAGGGCTTTTATTTCGATGGCCGCATTGCCGAGAATTTCAAGCTACAGACAGGCACCTGGGTTGCTGTCGGGCCGCTGCGCGCTCAATTCGTCAACATGTTCTCGGGCCTCATCCGCGATGCTGTCATCACCGGCGAGAACCGCGCCGAACTCGGAGCGCTAGTGGTTCCCTTCATGCCGGCCCTGCGCGAGCTTGTTCCGGGCTCACACCAGTTGTCCGATGCAGAGATCATCCGGCATCCCATTGTGAGGGCGCAAATTGCTGCAAAGCTTTCCGCGCATCAGAAACAGGCAAGCGGTTCTGCAAGCCGCGTCATGCGCCTTCTGGTCATCGAAGACCCCCTTCGCTTCGAAAAGGGTGAGGTCACCGACAAGGGATCGATCAATCAGCGTGCAGTCCTTCTGCATCGCAAGGAACTGGTCGACACACTCTACGGCGATGCGCCCCAGGTCATCACGGTCAACAAGGAGGTGGCAGCATGAAAATCGAAGGCGCAGGCGCTCTTGTCACAGGTGCGGCATCCGGCCTCGGCGCGGCAGTGGCCCGCATGCTCGCGGCCCGCGGGGCTGCGGTCACGATTTTTGACCGGAATGGTGAAGCCGGCCAGAAACTGGCGACGGAAATCGGCGCTACAGCCGTTCAGGGTGACGTGGCAAGCGATGCCGATGCGCAACTCGCGGTCAACGCGGCAGCCTCCGCCAGGGGCGGGCTTCGCATTCTCGTCAATTGCGCCGGGGTCGGCACGGCCGGCCGCATTCTCGGGCGCGAAGGCCCTCAGCCGCTTGGTGATTTCGAAAAGGTTATCCGCGTCAACCTGCTCGGTACCTTCAACATGATGCGCCTTGCAGCCGCCCGTATGGCTGAGGCGGAGCCGATCGACGACGCAGACAACGGCGTGATCGTCAATACGGCCTCGGTTGCCGCCTTTGAAGGTCAGGTGGGACAGGCAGCCTATGCCGCGTCAAAAGGCGGTATCGTTTCGCTGGCCCTGCCCGCGGCGCGTGAGCTTGCCCGCTTCCGCATTCGGGTCAATACCGTCGCGCCGGGCATCTTTATGACGCCCTTGCTCCAGGGTTTGCCACAGGATGTTCAGGAAAGCCTTGCGAGCCAGATACCCCATCCGTCCCGGCTGGGCGATCCCGCCGAATTCGCCGATGCGGTCCGGTTTCTCATCGAAAACGATTACATGAACGGCGAAGTCATCCGGCTGGATGGCGCGATCCGCATGCAGCCGCGGTGATACGATGAGTTTTTCAACGCAGGCCACAAGCACATTAGAGCTTCTGAAAGCAACGCCGGGCTGGCGTCGTATCCAGTCGCTTCGCGGCGATTGTGACGATGCTCTCGCCGAGGCCGTTCTCCACGAAGCGGCACGTTTTGCTGAAACCGTTCTTGCGCCGCTGAACACAGCGGCCGATCGTCAGGGCTGCACCGTCGTCGATGGCCGCGTACTTGTTCCAGACGGTTTCGGTGATGCTTTCAGCCAGCATGGGGGCGATGGCTGGCTCGCCATGGACGTGCCGGAACGCTTCGGTGGCCAGGGCCTGCCGCTATCGATCCAGACCGCTTGCGCACCGCTTTTCGAACGCGGCTGTGTCGCGTTGATGATGGCCTCCGGGTCTACCCGAGCGGCCTGCCATCTGATCGCCGAGGTGGCGGACGATGCCGTTGCGAAGGAATGGGTTCTGCGTCTTGCCCGCGGAGAATGGGCGGCGACCATCTGCATCTCGGAGCCGGATGCCGGTTCTGATCTCGCGCGGCTGCGCAGCCGCGCTGTCTTGAGAGACGGTGCGTGGCGCATCACCGGCTCGAAAATCTGGATATCTTTCGGCGATCACGACATGGCGGCCCGCATCGGCCACTGTCTGCTTGCCCGTACCGGTGAGGAGATCGGGACACGCGGCCTCAGCCTGTTTCTTGTGCCGGATGAAATCGACGGCCACCGCAATGGCGTCAGCTTGGACCGTATCGAGGAAAAGATGGGCCTGCACGGCTCGCCCACCTGCGCCCTGCGTTTTGAAGCTGCACGCGGCATCTTGCTCGGCGAAGAAGGGCGCGGTCTTGCCCAGTTGTTTGCCATGATCGAGTTGATGCGCCTGCAAACGGGCTGTCAGGGACTGGGGCTCGCCTCGGCCGCCATCGACATTGCGGAGAGCTATGCGCAGGAGCGTCTTCAGGGTGGCGATCCGGCAAAACCCGCCATCCCGATCGCGCGCCACCCTGATATACGCCGCCAGCTCGAAGAGGCGCGGCTGCGCACGGAAACGCTGCGGGCCGCAACACTCGAACTTGCCACCGTCATGGACCTTGCCCGGCTCGAGCCGAATGAGAATTTGCGGGCCGATTTGCGGGCGCTGTCGGGCTGGCTGTTGCCGCTCGTCAAGAATTTTGGTGCGGATGCCGGATTTACCGTCGCCAATCAGGCCATACAGATCCTGGGCGGGGCGGGTTACACGCGGGAATGGCCGCTGGAGCAATATCTGCGCGATGCGCGCGTGATGACCATTTACGAAGGCACCACTGGCATGCAGGCAATCGACCTTCTGACCCGCCGGCTTTGGCGCGATGGCGGAAGGGGTCTCGAGGTTTTTCTGGAACGCGCCCGCGGGGACCTTGCCGATTGTCCGACGGCAAAAGCAGGAGCGGCGAAGGCTACGCTTGAAGCTTTCGAGGCCGAGAGCCGGCGCATGGCCGCACTCGTAGATCAGCCTGAGGCGGGCCTCTGGCAGGCCAACGCCTATCTGAACGCCGCCTGGGATGCTTTCGCCGCCTGGATGGCTGTTCGGGTCGAAGCGCTTTCAGCACTGCAACAATCGACGGCGGGGGAAGCTGCCTGATCTCGACGAGAGACTGAAATGCATTTCCGGACGCTCGTGACCGTCCGATCATTGGGAGGAGAGACAATGAAAAAGCGTATGATGACATGGATGGCAACGGCTGTTGCCCTGACGATGACGGCCGGCTCGGCTTTCGCCGATATCAACATTGGCGTGACCATTCCGACGACCGGCCCGGGCGCTGCACTCGGCATACCGCTCAAGCAATCGATCGAATTATGGCCGTCCGAGATCGACGGTGAAAAGCTGAAGGTCATCCTGCTTGACGATGCCGGTGACCCCTCGGTTGCCACCACCAACGCGCGCCGCTTCGCCAATGACGATAAGGTGGATGTGATCGTCGGTTCTGCCCTCACGCCGGCCGCGATTGCTGTCGCAGGTGTGGCGAACGAGACGGAAGTGCCGCATTTCGCGCTCTCGCCAATTCCGCCGACGGCCGCGAAGAAATGGAACTTCGTCATGCCGCAGTTCTCCACCGTCCTGGTGAAGAGCATGTTCGCCCGCATGCAGAAGGACGGTATCAAACGCGTCGCCTTTATCGGTTTTGCCGATTCCTACGGCCAGCAGTGGGTCGATGCGCTGAAGACCACGGGCAAGGATTATGGTCTCGAACTGGTTGCGGAGGAGCGTTATGCCCGCGCCGACACCCCTGTTTCCGGCCAGGTACTGAAGTCGCTTGCCGCGCGTCCGGATGCCGTGTTCATCGGCGCATCCGGCACGGGTGCCGCCCTGCCCCAGATCGGCGTGCGCGAGCGCGGCTTCAAGGGCAAGATCTATGTCGTCTCGGGTGCGGTCACCTTCGATTTCCTGCGGATTGCCGGCAAGGCCGTTGAGAACACCGTGTTTTCCTCCGGCCCGGTCATGGTCGCAGAAGATCAACCGGACAGCTCTCCGACCAAGGAACAGGGCCTTGCCTATCTCAAGGCTCTCGAAGCCAAGTTCGGCGCGAACGCCCGCACCCAGTTCGGCTCGCATGTCTGGGATGTGATGGTGATCCTGAAGAAAGCCGTTCCGGTTGCGCTCAAAAAGGCAAAGCCCGGCACGCCCGAGTTCCGTGTCGCACTGCGCGATGCCATCGAGACAAGCGGGCCCTATAACGCCACGCACGGTGTCTATGAATTCAAGGCAGACGATCATTATGGCCTCGACCAGCGCGGCGTCGTGCTTCTGACGGCGAAAGACGGAAAGTTCGTACTACTGCCCGACGATAAATAATCGCCGGCACTTAAGATCGACCGGGGAGCCTGTCTCCCCGGCCCTGCCGCAAGCCCTTGGCGTCGGCGATACCCGCCCCGGATCGCCTGCCATTCAAAATATCCGTCACGCCTTACCGAGAGCCAAACCAAAGGGTGCATTTTGGACGCGACAATTGCCACATTCCTGATCCAGGACGGCGTCACCAATGGTGCGATCTACGCGCTGCTGGGGCTTGCCCTTGTTCTGGTCTTCGCCGTCACCCGGGTGATCTTCATTCCGCAGGGTGAGTTTGTCGCCCATGGTGCGCTGACGCTCGCGCTACTCGATGCCGGGCGCGTCCCTGGCACGCTGAAGCTGCTGTTATGCATGGGCGCCGTGGCCCTACTGCTCGACCTCTGGGGAATGCGTCGGGGCCTGCGCCTCTCGGCGCTGCTGCGCGCGATGGCCATCAACCTTGCGCTGCCGGGCCTCATCTACGGGCTGGTCGCCATTCTGGCGCCAATGCAACTGCCATCGTTCCTGCGCGCGCTCATTACGATCGCGATCATCGCGCCGATGGGATATTACGTCTATCGTATCGCCTACCGTCCGCTTGCCGACGCCTCCGTGCTCGTGCTTCTCATTGCTTCCGTTGGCGTGCATCTGGCATTGATGGGGCTCGGGCTTGCCTTTTTCGGCCCGGAGGGCCTGCGTGCAGCGCCGTTGAGCGACGCCGGCTTCACGCTTGGGCCGATGCTCGTCAGCGCGCAAAGCATCTTCATCTATCTCGCGACAATTCTGGTGATGGTCGGCCTTTACTTCTTCTTCGAAAAAACGCTGCTCGGCAAAGCCCTGAAGGCAACGGCCATCAACCGGCTCGGCGCACGCCTCGTCGGCGTTCGGACGGAACTGACCGGTGTCACCGCCTTTGTGCTTGCTGCTGCAATCGCGGCGGTATCGGGCGTACTGATTGGTCCAATCACCACCATCTTCTACGATACGGGCTTCCTGATCGGCCTCAAGGGCTTCGTTGCTGCCATTCTCGGCGGCATGGCAAGCTTCCCCGTCACGGCTATTGCCGCGATCGGCGTCGGGCTGATTGAGGCTTTCGCCTCCTTCTTCGCCAGCGATTTCAAGGAGATCATCGTGTTCGGCCTGATCGTGCCGGTGCTGATCTGGCTTTCCTTCGGTGCCAGCCATCATGAGGAAGAGTGATATGACCCTCGGCAGACATCTTTATCCCGCGATTGCCGCGCTACTTGTCGTCGCTCTCTTCCCGCTCATGCCGATCCCGCCATTCTGGGTGACGCTCGCGAACAATATCGGGCTTGCGTCTCTGGTTGCCATCGGGCTCGTGCTGTTGACCGGCGTTGGTGGCATGACTTCTTTCGGCCAGGCCGCCTTCTGCGGTTTCGGTGCCTATACGACAGCGGTCCTCACCACGGCCTATGGCTTTTCACCCTGGCTCACATTGCCACTGGCGCTCCTCGTCGGCGTCATCGTCGCGCTGCCGCTGGGGTTGATGACGGTCAGGCTTTCCGGCCACTACCTGCCGCTCGGCACCATCGCCTGGGGGCTGGCGATCTATTACCTTTTCGGTCGCGTCGAGCTCCTCGGCCGGTACGACGGAATCTCGGGCATTCCACCGCTGTCCATCGGCAACGAACCGCTGATGAGCAGCAGCTCGGTCTATTACGTGATCTGGATATTCGTCATTGCCGTGGCGATCGGCGCGCAGAACCTGCTCGACAGCCGTGTCGGGCGCGGCATTCGCGCCCTGCGTGGCGGCTCGCAGGCGGCGGAGGCCTTCGGCGTGAATATCGAGCGGGCCAAACTGACCGTTTTCGTCTTCGCAGCCGTTGTAGCAGCGCTGTCAGGCTGGCTTTACGCCCATATGCAGCGCTCGATCAACCCGACGCCTTTCGGGCTCGACATGGGCATCACCTATATGCTGATGGCCGTCGTCGGCGGTTCGGGCCGGGTCGTGGGCGCCATCTTCGGCGCAGCCGTGGTGCTGGTGCTGAAAGAGGTGCTTCAACGGGTCCTGCCCGGCCTTGTCGGCACCTCGGTAAATGTAGAAATGATCGTGTTTGGCGTGCTGCTCGTGCTGATCCTGCAGCTCTCGCGCGACGGTCTCTGGCCGCTTCTGGAAAAATACCTGCCGGCCCGGCCGCCGCGCGCCCTCCGCCGGGCAGGCGCCGGTCTCGAAACGCGGGACATGCCTGCAGCCGGCAGTCCGCTGGTCCGGGTCGATCGGGTGCACAAGACATTCGGCGGGCTGACGGCGGTCAACGATGTCAGCTTTGACATCAAGGCCGGGCAGATCGTCGGCCTGATCGGTCCGAACGGCGCCGGCAAGAGCACGACTTTCAATCTCATCACCGGAATCCTCGACCTTTCGGGCGGTGACGTCACCTATCAGGGACAGACGCTTTCGGGCCTCAATCCGCGGCTCATCGCCAAACGCGGCATCGCAAGAACCTTTCAGCACGCCAAGGTCCTTCCGACCATGTCGGTCCTCGAAAACGTCGCTCTCGGTGCGCATCTGCGCGGCAATGCCGGCGTTTTCCGAAGCTTCTTGCGATTGGAGCGACAACAGGAGCAGGCTCTGCTTGCGGAAGCCGCGCATCAGCTCGATCGCGTCGGTCTCGGTGCCCATCGCGACCGCCCCGCCGGCGACCTCGCTCTCGGACAGATCCGAATTCTGGAAATCGCCCGCGCGCTTTGCCTCAACCCAACCCTGCTGCTGCTCGACGAACCGGCGGCCGGTCTGCGCCACGGGGAAAAGCAGGAGCTCGCGACGCTGCTGAAAAAACTGCGGACCGAGGGCGTCAGCGTCCTGCTTGTCGAACATGACATGGGTTTTGTCATGGGGCTGGTCGACCACATCGTCGTGCTCGATTTCGGTACCCTGATCGCCGAAGGCAAGCCGGCTGAAATCCGGCAACATCCGGCCGTGATCGCGGCTTATCTTGGGGGGGCAGCGTGAGCGGACATCTACTCGACATCAAAGACATTCACGTTGCCTATGGCCGGGCGGAAGTGGTGCACGGCATCTCGCTATCCATGACATCGGGCAGCATCGTCACGGTCATCGGGGCGAACGGAGCGGGGAAAACCACGCTGCTCAACGCCATCATGGGTGTCGTGCCTTCGCGCGGGACCATTCTTTACGACGGCGCGCCGGTGCCCGAGACAATCGAGGGCCGCGTTGCCGCCGGCCTCTGCCTGGTGCCGGAAAGGCGAGAATTATTCGGCTCGATGACGGTTGAGGATAATATCGAACTTGGCGGCTTCCTGCGTTCCCGTCAGGAGCGCGACGAGACACGCGATGCTGTTTACACACTCTTCCCGCGCCTTCACGAACGCCGCAAGCAGCTCGCCGGAACACTGTCCGGCGGCGAAAGGCAGATGCTGGCGCTCGCGCGCGCGTTGATGAGCCGGCCGAGACTGCTGCTTCTCGATGAGCCGAGCCTTGGACTTGCACCGCTGATCGTCGCCGAAATCCTGCGTATCGTCGCCGACCTGCGTCAAACCGGTGTCTCCATCCTGCTGGTCGAGCAGAATGCCCGCGCCGCGCTCGAAATTGCCGACGAAGCTTATCTCGTCGAACTCGGTGAAGTGCGCCGCTCAGGCCCAGCCTCCGAACTCGCCGTCGATCCCGCTCTGATGGCGAGTTATCTTGGGCCGGGCGAACACACCATCCAGTGACATCCGCGACCGCTTCGTGCTGACGCTCGGCCCCGTGGAAACGGGGCGTGGCTCCGCGTGGGCGCCGCTATGACCGCAGTCCAACCGCAACTCCATCCTCCAGGAGGCTTTAGATGAATTACGTCCTGACGCTGCGCTGCCCCAACAGAAACGGAATCGTCGCTGCGGTCTCGGGCCGCATCGCACAGCATGGCGGCGATATTTATGAAGCTCAACAATTCGACGACCATGAAACGGGCATGTTTTTCATGCGGGTCGCCTTCTCCATGGCCGGCGACGAGGCAGGCTTTCGCAATGGACTTGCCGAGGAGATCGATCGCTTCGCTCTCGACGTCACGCTGCGTCCAGCAGGTGCGCCGCGCAAGCTGCTGCTGCTCGTTTCCCGCTTCGACCACTGCCTCGGCGATCTTCTCTATCGCCACCGCATCGGCGAATTGAATGCCGAGATCGTCGGCATCGTCGGCAACCACCCCCGCGAGGCCCTGAACCTCACGCTGATGGGCGGTATAATGTACCATCACCTGCCGGTGACAAAAGACAACAAGGCCGAACAGGAAAGACGCATCAAGGACATCATCGAAGAAACGGGCACCGAACTCGTCGTTCTTGCCCGCTACATGCAGATCCTGTCGGACAACTTCTCCGAATACTTATCCGGGCGCTGCATCAACATTCACCACTCCTTCCTGCCGGGTTTCAAGGGCGCAAAGCCCTATCACCAAGCCCATGAGAGGGGCGTCAAAATGATCGGTGCAACGGCCCATTACGTCACCCGCGATCTCGATGAAGGGCCGATCATCTGCCAAGACGTCGAGCCGGTCAGCCATGCCGACACGCCGGATGAGCTGGTCCGCAAGGGACGCGACATCGAGCGACGCGTGCTGGCCCGGGCGGTCTCATGGCACCTTGAGGACCGGGTGCTTCTCAACAAGAACAAGACGGTCGTTTTCGCGCGATAGCACAGCCCGATCTACACCATGACCTGAAACGCGGAACAAATGGGACGCGTCGGGGCCCCGCCTGGGAACGATTTCTGGAGCTTTGGTTACCTCCAATTTGCAAAATGTAAATCCGAGTGAAGCTTAACCAGATTTTAGGGGATTGCGGAACACATATGGAACATATAGTGTTCGTTCTGTATTTGTTTCGCGACTCCAACGACGATTCTCAAGGGTGTTTTCCTCATGCTCACGCGCAAACAGCAGGAATTGCTTCTCTTCATTCATGAGCGAATGAAAGAGTCCGGCGTGCCGCCCTCCTTCGATGAAATGAAGGATGCACTCGATCTTGCTTCCAAATCCGGCATCCACCGGCTGATCACGGCGCTCGAAGAGCGCGGGTTTATTCGCCGCCTACCCAACAGGGCCCGAGCGCTCGAGGTCATCAAGCTTCCGGAGGCCTATACGCCGGGCGCAAGGCCGCAGCGCGGCTTCTCACCGAGCGTTATCGAAGGCAGTCTCGGCAAACCGAAAACGCCGGAGCCGCCCCCTGCTCCCAAGGCACCCGCGAACGACATTGCAGGTGCGGCGACTGTACCTGTCATGGGCCGGATCGCTGCCGGTGTGCCGATCTCGGCCATTCAGAACAATACGCATGACGTGGCCGTTCCAGTGGATATGCTAGGCTCAGGCGAACATTACGCGCTTGAGGTCAAGGGCGATTCGATGATCGAGGCCGGCATCTTCGATGGCGATACGGTCATCATCCGCAATGGAAATACGGCCAATCCGGGCGATATCGTTGTGGCGCTGGTGGACGATGAGGAAGCGACGCTGAAGCGGTTCCGCCGCAAGGGCGCGTCCATCGCGCTGGAGGCTGCAAACCCGGCCTACGAGACCCGCATTTTTGGGCCTGATCGGGTGAAAATTCAGGGCAAGCTGGTGGGGCTTATCCGGCGCTATCATTGATGCGCCGCCGGTCCGGATAAAACCGGATCTATTGGCAAGACATATCTAGCCTTCAAAATGAATGGCGCGTCATTCCGGTGGATTGATGCGCTTTTTTCTTTTGAAGCCATGAAGGTGCTTTTGGAAAGGGTCAAGGCGGGTTTGACACCAATTCGGCATGGATGTCGTTCACCCATCAACGGGCTTTATGAGTGCGATGGATTCTTTGCGATATTCGCCGCAACGTCGCTGGTATAAAAATGCGACACAGTCAGGAGACACGCCATGTACGATCTTTATATCGCAAACAAGAACTACTCCTCCTGGTCGCTGCGGCCATGGGTGTTGATGCGCACGCTCGGTATTGCCTTTGAAGAGAAACTCGTTCCCTTTGGCGAAGGCGTCTCATTTTCCACTTTTTCTCCCACCGGCAAGGTCCCCTGCCTCGTCGATGAGGGTGTGACGGTCTGGGAATCGCTGTCGATCGCGGAATATCTCGCCGAACGTCATCAAGGTGTCTGGGCAAGCGACAAGCAGGCCAGAGCCTGGTCGCGTTCGGCGGCAAGCGAAATGCATGCGGGATTTTCGTCGCTGCGCAATCTCTACCCGATGTCGGTCGGCATTCGTGTCACGCCAAACGGTGGTGATGCCGGGCTGGCAGCTGATATCAAGCGTATCGATGTTTTGTGGAGCGAAGGCCTTTCGACCTTCGGTGGTCCTTATCTCGCCGGCCAGAAGTTCACGGCAGTGGACGCCTTCTTCTGCCCCGTGGCATTCCGTTTCCAGACTTACGGTGCGGATCTTTCCCCCGCAGCAAAGGCCTATTGCGAGCGCCTGCTCGCCCTGCCCGCCATGCGCGAGTGGTATGAGGCAGGCCTGAAAGAAATGTGGCGGGACCCGGCGCATGAAGACGAAATCGCCAGCATCGGTAAGTTGACTGCGGATCTGCGCGCGAAGGCTTGAGACGCTTTGCCGGCGGCAATCATTGCGACGCCGCCAGCAGACGCGTGATCGTTTCCGGTAGCTCATGCTCGTAGCGACCAGATTTCCAATCGTAATATCGATGTTCGCTCCAAGGCCGGTTCAAGCCTGCGGTCGAAGCGCGCAGTTTCTCGACGACGCCCGGCTGATTGGCTGACGCGAAGTTGATCTCCACTGAACCAACGCGCCGCAAGATGTCTCGATTGAGAAGCAGCGCGCCTGAGCGGCACTGTGAAAACGAGGTTCTCTGGGAAACAATGACGACGTCGGCGATGTCACATGCCTTTCCAGCCAGACGCCCTTCCTCCAGCACGATGATCCATTCGCCGCTCTGTGCCTGCGCAACACACCAGCGACCCGGCTTGCAGGTGAAAACGCCCGGCGTTCCCGCTTTCAGCGCAACCGCCATCTCGCGTGCGGCGGCTCGCAACTCCTCCTGCGACAGCTTTGCTTTTTTGGTAAACGTCTGTGGCTGGTCTCGCTGCAGAATAACCGGCGCCTGCGGTGTCTTGGCAAGCAGCAGCGCCCTCTGCCACTGGTCATAAATAAAGCCATGGGGTCGGGATCTCGTGGTGTAAACCTTCTCATCGGCAAGAAGGGCCACCAGCGAGCCATCTTCATGAACGAGGAGATCCGGCAGATCGCGTTGAAATGTCGTTGCCGAGAGCCCGAAGGCAAGCAGCAGAGGCGGGATGCCCAAGAGCGCCAGGCGGCTGCGCAACAGGGTGAGCAGCAGAAAGCCGGCCGAGGCGATACCGATGAACCAGCCATGCGGGCGTCCGGTCGCTGCGCTTCCGCCCCAGGACGCAACTTCGTCCGCGACCTCGATGACGATCGCCATGCCATAGCCCATGACCTTCAGAAATGGCGCGTCGAGCCCGAACGGCATCAGCAGCATGGCGATCAGACCGAAGGGCATCACAATCAGCGACATCAGCGGCGTCGCGGCAAGATTGGCAAAAAGTCCATAGGTGGTGACACGTTGGAAATGTTCTGCGGAATAGATTGCCGTCGAAAGCCCGCCAATCAGGGACGTCGTGATGACGCCCCCCATCACCGCGCCTGCCATCTGCGCGACCGTGATCCAGCTGGGCTTTCTTCCCATATAAAGACGCTCGCGACCACTACGCCGGCGGCTCCAAGCGGCGTAGGCGGAAACAAGCGCGATTGTCGCCGCAAAAGACATCTGAAAGCTTGGCCCCATCACTTCGGAGGGCGAGAGCGCAAGAACAATGAGAGCGGAAAGCGCGACGTTTCTGAGGCTGAGCGACGGCTGGTCAAACAGCACCGCGACCAGCATGATCGACATCATCAGCCAGGCCCGTTCGGCGGAAACCGCGAAGCCGGAGATCAGATAGTAGCATAGCGTCATCACGAGCGCTGCGAAGGCGGATATCTTCTTGACTGGCCATCGCTGGGCAAAGGCCCGAAACAGGCTGAATCCCATCCTCATGCCGACAAAGAAGATGCCTGACGCCAGGGCCATGTTGAGCCCGGATATGGCGACGATATGGGCAAGCCCCGACACCCGCAACGCCTCCATTGTCTCCGGCGATATGGCCTGTCGCTCATCGGTGACGATGGAGGCGGCGAAGGCACCTGCGTCGCCTCCGATCGTCGTGCGAATGCGCTCGGCGATGGCGGCGCGCAGGCGATAGAGCCACATGTCGGCCATCTCCAGCCAACCCTCGGCCCCAAGGTTCGCCATCGCCAACGGCTGGGGCGGCTGGTAAAAGAAGCCTGTCGCTCCAATACCGCGGAAATAGGATGAAAAGGCGAAATCGTTCAATCCCGGCAGAGCCGGTCCGGACGGCGGAGAGAGCCGCGCCTTGCCGCGGATGATCGCGCCTATCGGCATGGGTTCGCCGCCACCGCGCGCGAGAAGCGACACCCTCCCCGGCGAACGCGTAAGTGATGGTGCTTCAGTGGAGCGGAGCTCGACGAGATATCGCCAGTCACCCCGCGCATCCACCTCACGCCGGACGACCTTCCCGGTAACCGTCGTGGTCACCGGCGTGTCCAGAAGGACAGTCGCGGCGCGGCGGGTTTCCAGTTCCGCAAAAAGCATGCCGAGCAACATCAGCGCGACAACGCTGCAAACCCTTGACCCGGCATCAAGGCGATATCTGGTTAGCAGCGCCAAGGGGGCCGCGACTAAAATCGCGATGATCAGAAGCGGCAAGGAAGGCGTGGTCCCAAGAGAAAACCACAGGATTGCGCCGCAGCCGATGAAGACGGGTACAAAGAGGAAATCGTGACCGAATGCGCGTTCTTCCGTCAGCCATGCGGCAAGTTTTTGAGAAACGGAAATGTTCCGCGCCGCCACATCAACCAAGGCCGGCACAACAGCGGTCGGCGCGGCGCCTGAGCGCCGCAGCGGCGCCAGGATATCCACCGTGCCGGGGGTATCTCCCTGCAGCGTTTTGACATATCCGAAATGCTCTTTTTCACCTTGACCAAGCATTCTGGGCCGCGCCCCCGCCGCACTGAAGACAGGTTTGCAGATGGACTGCCGGTATTGCAATGCTTTCCTTTAACTCTGCGTTGACCGAGATTGAATTGCGGCCAATCACAAGGCCGAAAGCAAGGCGTTCACCTTTGCCGCAATGCACAATTTGACCTTTGGATAGCTTGGCATCTGCGACAGGATCATATAGCTAATCGGTAGACGCTTAACCGCGGGGCGCATCCAAACGCCCCCACCCGCATGTTTTCGGAGGATCAGTATGACGGAAAAAAGCGCTACAGTGACACTTGGCGACAAACAGGTCGAACTCCCTGTCAGGGAAGGCACGATCGGGCCGAGCGTCGTCGATATCGCCACGCTGTATAAGAACACCGGCTCCTTCACTTACGACCCGGGTTTCACGTCGACAGCCTCCTGCGAATCCAAGATCACCTATATCGATGGTGACGAGGGCGTGCTGCTGCATCGCGGTTTCCCGATCGAGCAGCTGGCCGAACAGGGCGACTTCCTGGAAACCTGCTATCTGCTGCTGTACGGCGAACTGCCGACGGCTGCGCAGAAGAAGGACTTCGACACCCGCGTCACGCGCCACACCATGGTGCACGAGCAGATGAGCCGCTTCTTCACCGGCTACCGTCGCGATGCGCATCCGATGGCCGTCATGTGCGGCACGGTCGGCGCTCTCTCGGCCTTCTACCACGACTCGACCGACATCACCGATCCGCACCAGCGCATGGTCGCTTCCCTGCGCATGATCGCCAAGATGCCGACGATCGCCGCCATGGCCTACAAGTATCATATCGGCCAGCCCTTCGTTTACCCGAAGAACGATCTGGATTACGCCTCCAACTTCCTGCACATGTGCTTTGCCGTACCGTGCGAGGACTACAAGGTCGATCCGGTTCTGGCACGCGCCATGGACCGCATTTTCATCCTGCATGCCGATCACGAGCAGAACGCCTCCACCTCCACGGTGCGTCTTGCCGGTTCGTCGGGCGCCAACCCGTTCGCCTGTATCGCGGCTGGCATCGCCTGCCTCTGGGGCCCGGCTCACGGCGGCGCCAATGAAGCGGCGCTCAACATGCTCAACGAAATCGGCACGGTTGACCGTATTCCGGAATATATCGCCCGCGCCAAGGACAAGAACGACCCGTTCCGCCTGATGGGCTTTGGCCACCGCGTCTACAAGAACTACGACCCGCGCGCCAAGATCATGCAGAAGACGATGTACGAAGTGCTGGAAGCTACCGGCAACTCCGACGATCCGATCATGCAGGTCGCGCTGGAGCTGGAAAAGATTGCCCTTTCCGATCCCTACTTCGTCGAGAAGAAGCTTTACCCGAATGTCGACTTCTATTCCGGCATCACGCTGAAGGCGCTCGGCTTCCCCACGACCATGTTTACCGTTCTCTTCGCCCTTGCCCGCACCGTTGGCTGGATCGCGCAGTGGAACGAAATGATCGAAGATCCGCAGCAGCGTATCGGTCGTCCGCGCCAGCTCTACACGGGCGCCGGCAAGCGCGATTACGTTCCGGTTTCCAAGCGCTAAGCAGCGAAACCAACCAACAGCAAAGGCCGGCAGGTATTCACCGCCGGCCTTTTTCTTGTTCGTCCTGATGGTTCTCAGTGGCGTGCGGCGACACCGAGAAACTGCTTGAGTTCAGGGGTCGCGGGATTGGAGAACACCTCTTCCGGTGGGCCGATTTCATGGACCCTGCCCTCGTGCATGAAGACGACGCGGGAGCAGACGTCGCGCGCAAATTTCATTTCATGCGTTACCATCAACAACGTCATTCCTTCACTGGCCAATTCACGCACCACCGCCAGCACCTCCGAGACCAACTCGGGATCGAGTGCCGAGGTGATCTCGTCGCATAGCAGGGCGATCGGCTGCATGGCGAGCGCGCGGGCAATGGCGACGCGCTGCTGCTGACCGCCTGATAGTTCATCGGGATAGGCATCGAATTTATGAGCCAGACCCACCCGTTCCAGCATCTTGCGGGCAACGGCCTCCGCTTCCGGTTTCGGCGTCTTTTTCACCACGATCTGCGACAGCATGACGTTGCCGCCCACGGTCTGGTGCGGAAAGAGATTGAACTGCTGGAAGATCATGCCGACCTTCAGCCGCAGGGCTTTCAGATGCAGATCATCATCGAGAAGCTGCGCGCCGGCGACCGATATGGAGCCGGCCGAAATCGTCTCCAGCCCGTTGATGCAGCGAAGCAGGGTCGACTTTCCAGAACCGCTCTTGCCGATGATGGCGATGACTTCACCCGGTTCCACATCGAGATTGATGCCCTTCAGAACCTCGTTGCTACCATAGCTTTTACGGACTTCAGTGATTTCGATGAGCGACATTGAGCTTCCTTTCCAGGATCTGGCTGCTCTTCGACAGAGGCCAGCACAGCGCGAAATAGATGAGGGCGACGAGGCCATAAACGGTGAAGGGCTGGAAGGTGGCGTTGGTGACCACGGTGCCCGCCTTGGACAGTTCGACAAAACCGATGATCGAGGTCACGGCCGTTCCCTTGATGACCTGCACGAAGAAACCCACGGTTGGCGGAATGGCGACCCGCATGGCCTGGGGCAGGATGACATAACGCATCTGTTGCAGACGCCCCATGGCTAGGCTTGCCGAGGCCTCCCACTGTCCTTTGGCAACGGATTCGACGCAGCCGCGCCAGATTTCCGTGAGGAAGGCCGCCGCCCACAGGATCAGAGTGAGGCCTGCCGCGAGCCAGGCGGGCACATCGATGCCGAACAGGCCGAGGCCAAAAAAGGCGATGAACAGCTGCATCAGAAGCGGCGTGCCCTGAAAAAGCTCGACATAATAACGAGCGAAGGCCCGCATCGATTTTTTTCGGGAAATGCGCATGAAGAGCAGAAGGAGCGCCACCAGACCACCGCCGACGAAGGAGACGAGCGAGAGAAGCACGGTCCAGCGCGTGGCGAGGAGCAGATTTCTGAGAATATCCCAGGTGGAGAATTCGATCATCGGACACTCCTGCGCGGAAAGATGACGTTGCCGCCGATGACCAGCACCTGCCGGAGAAGAATGGCGAGCACGAGATAGATGACGGTGGAAACCATGTAGGCCTCGAAGGCGCGGAAGGTACGCGACTGGATGAAGTTGGCCGCGAAGGTCAGGTCCTCAGCAGCGATCTGCGAGACGACAGACGATCCGAGCATTACGATCACCACCTGCGAGGAAAGCGCCGGCCAGATGCGTTGTAACGAGGGCACCAGCACCACATGCCGGAAAGTTTCGAAACGGGTCATGGCAAGGCTCGCGCCGGCCTCGAACTGGCCCTTGGGCGTCGCCTGGATCCCCGCGCGTATGATCTCGCAGCTATAAGCCCCGAGATTGACGACCATGGCGATATTGGCCGCGCTCAGCTCCGACAATTGCAGGCCAAGCGATGGCAGGCCGAAAAAAATGAAAAACAATTGTATGAGAAACGGCGTATTGCGAATGAGCTCCACATAGGTCGCGACCGGCGGCCGCAGCCATTTTGGCCCGAGCGCACGCACCCAGGCGCAGAATATGCCAAGAGCGATGCCAAGAACGCCGCCGACGGCGATCAATTCCAGCGTGACGCCGATACCCTTGGCGATCTGCGGATAATAGTCGAGGAGCCATCCAAAATCGAACGTGTATTTCACCCGATGTATCCTTTCGGGGAAGACAAGGCGTGCGCCAGGCAGAATCGACCCGACCGGCGCAGCTTTGTCGCGGTTGGTCAGAGATCCTTCGGAAGATCGGTTTGCAGCCACTTCTGGGCGATGGTGTTCAGCGACCCATCGGTCTTTGCGGTGGCGATGATGCTGTTCACCTTTTCAAGAAGGGCCGGCTGTTCCTTGTTGAGGCCGATAAAGCAGGGCGAATTCTTGATCAGGAACTTCAGTTCGGGCCGCTTCGGCGGGTTCTTTGCGAGAATGGCGGCGGCGACGACGTTGCCGGTGGCGACTGCTTCAACCTGGCCGGCCAGGAAGGCGGAGATCGTGCCGTTGTTATCCTCGTAACGCTTGATGGTGGTGTCGGCCGGAGCGATCTTGGTCAGTTCCAGATCCTCGACAGCGCCACGGGTGACGCCGATGGTCTTGCCGGCTAAATCCTCGGCCTTGGTGACGGCAACCGAGTCCGGTGCAAAGACGCCATTATAAAAGGGCGCATAGGCGGTGGAGAAATCGATGACCTTTTCACGGTCCGGGTTCTTGCCGAGGCTCGAAATGACGAGGTCGACCTTGTTGGTCTGCAGATAGGGAACGCGGTTGGCGCTGGTGACCGGCACGAGTTCGACCTTTACGCCGAGCTTCTCGCCGATCAGATTGGCAACGTCGATATCGTAACCTTGGGGCGCCATGTCCGTGCCGACGCTGCCGAAGGGCGGAAAGTCCTGCGGGACGGCGACACGGATCGTGCCGCGGGAGGTGATGTCACTGAGTGCATCGGCAAAGGCTACGGGCCCAAAACCGATCGTTGCGGAGATCGCGGCAATGGCAAGCAATGAACGTCTTGAAAACATGGGAGGTTACTCCTTGGGGCTTGGGGAAAGCGGTTGCAGTGAAAGGGAATTGCGCAGCTCGTAGAGCGGGTCCGGCCTGCGGGTGAGATCGAGACCCGTTTCAACTTCATCGAGATGGCGGATGGCGAGTTCGGCGGCGGCATGAAAATCAGCTGCCTTCAGCGCCTCAAAAATGCGGCAGTGCCCGTCATGCGATTGCTGCGCATGGAAATCGGACTGGTAGAGCATGGAGATGAGAATGGTCCTGGCCGTGAGGTCACGCAGCACGTCGATGATGATCTCATTGCCCGCGATTTCCGCAATGCGAATGTGGAAATCGCCCATCAGGCAGGTCAGGCGCTGGCGATCGCCCTTGGCGATCGCTGCTTTCTCCTCATCCAGATGATCGGCGAGGATTTTGAGACCTTCGCCGCTGATGCCCGAAAGATTGCGTAACAGGCCATATTCGATGACCCGCCGCGCTTCATAGACTTTGATGGATTCTTCGGCAGAAGGCTCCACGACAAACCAGCCACGGCGCGGGCTGACAGTGACGATGCCGCGCGTTTCCAGCCGCATCATCGCCTCACGAATACGGGTGCGCGAGACGCTGAAAAGGCTGGCGAGCTGGTTCTCGCTGAGGCGGGTGCCCGGACGGATGCGCGCCGAAAGAATGCCCGAGATGATGGAGTCTTCTATCGCGCTCTGGGCGCTTTCGGATGTATGGCTATCTTGCATACAAGATTGAATGCAAGAGGTGTGCCAGACGTGGATCTAACGTTTATTAGACTTGACGGAATGCTCGACTGCTGCGCCCGTGATCAGATGCGCCACGGCGGTATCCACATCTGCCGTGATTGTTAGCATTGTAGCAATATCTAATTCACGCTGGAGGGAATTCGCTCCTGAATGGATCAGGCTTGGCGGCCGGTCTTGCTTTTCAAAACATCAAGAACGATGCGCGCGCCGGTTTCTCCCGGTGGGACCTCGGTGTGCAAGCGCTGTTGTACCAGCGCATAACCTTCAAGCATCGCCTGCCGTTCGATTGTATTCGACGACAGACGTTCGGCCCAGCGCAGCATGGACCCAGCCCTGACGACCTCGTTGAAATACTCAGGCACGATTGCGTAGTCAGCAATCAGATTCGGCAGGGCGCCCGTCCAGGTCTTCACCCGCTTGCTCAGCATGGTGAAAATCCAGTCTGTCTTGTAGACCGAAATGGTTGGCACCCCCGCAAGCGCCAATTCCAGGATAACGGTGCCTGACGCGGCGATGGCCGCATCGGCTTCAGCAAAGGCATTCCATTTAAATGCGGAGTCGACGCCGATCTGCGGCCTGATATCCTCCGGCCATGTCGCCGCCATATCGCGGATGCGCTGTTCCTGGCGCGGCACGGTCGGCAGCAGGAAACGCGCCGGGCCATTGCGTTTCACAAAGGCTGTCGCCGCCTCCAGAAACGGCTCCATCAGCCGCGTCGTCTCCGTAGACCGGGATCCCGGGAGGAGAAGAACGGTCTTCGGCTGACCCGCCTCCGGAAGAGCGCGCCCCGCCCGCTTCTGACGCACCGCCAGGACATCGGGATCGACGCTCAGGCGATGGCCGACAAAGGTGGTTGGCGGCCCGCCAAGACGTCGCATCGCCTCCGGCTCGAAGGGGAGCAGCGCGAGCACATGATCCACATAAGACAGCATCGCCGTGGCGCGATATTCCTTCCATGCCCAGACGCTGGGGCAGACGTAATTCACCACCGGAAGATCGGGCAGCTGCTTGCGCACCTTCTTGGCAACGCGGTGCGTGAAATCGGGGCTATCAATGATCAGCAGCACATCCGGTTTCGCGGCGGCAATCGCCGCCGCGGCCTGGTTGATGCGGGCGATCAGCTTCGGCAGCTTTTTCAGAACCTGGGTGAAACCCATGATGGAAAGCTCGGAGTAGTCGAACAGGGAAACCAGGCCCTGCGCCTCCAGAGCCTCACCGCCAACCCCGACCAGCTCGACAGGCCCGTTATATTGCATCTTGAGCGCCCGGATAAGATCGGCACCAAGGAGATCGCCAGACACCTCACCGGCAACGACTGCCACTTTCAACACTGCCGTCATCCGATCAGGCCTTCCCCATCATGTCTCCGCCCAGTGACGTATCGATACCGCAGACGAATATGCCTGCCTCGTCGGCTGCTTTCAACATCGCTTCGCGATCCAGCACGAGCGCGCGTCCGGCCTCGACGGCGATCCCGGCCAATCCGGCTTTTCGTGCATTTTCCACCGTCTCGATGCCGATGGTGGGAAGATCGGCGCGCACATCCTGCTGCGGTTTGCAGAGTTTTACGAGCACGCCTCTGCGGCGTGGGGATATACGGCCTTCGGCGCGGAGGTCCGCAACACGCGCCAGCATGGCATCGGTGCCCTCAACGCCTTCGAGTGCAACAATGCGGCCACCAACGGAGACCGCACCCTGCCCCACATCGAGCTTGCCGAGCGCAAGTGCCGCCTCAGCGGCCTTACGAATATCCCGCAGATCATCCCCGGTTGGCTCCTGCGCCGCCAAAGGACCCAGGGAGGCCAAAAGGCCCGGTGCGATCTCATGGGCGCCGATGACGTCTGCACCGAGCGTACCGATGATCTTGATGACCATCTGCAGGACGGCATCGTCACCGCCGGATAGAAGCGTTTTCACGATCGACGGCAATTTGAGCAGAATGCCGACCGTCGGCCGGATTTCCCGCCATTCGGGACGCCGGGCAACGCCGCCCGACAGCACCACGCGGTCGACCCGATTTTCTTGCAGCAGGCGGCCAAGTCCCGCGACATCGCCGACGCTGATCACGGCATTATCGAAGCCACTCCAGTCGAAACGGGAATCGTCGCGCAGGCGGACGATGAAGGGATTTTCCCCCATCTCACGGGCGACAGCTGCCACATAAAGGGGCAACTGGCCGCTGCCTGCCACGATGGCAAGACGCCCACCGCCTGTCACGGCTCACTTGCCCCGGTTGGGCGACGAAATCGCGCGATCGGTGCCTGCGCCAATGAAATCGATGACTTCAAGCGCCTGCGGGCAATCCAGATAGTCGTTACGGTCAATGGCTGCCGCATTGGCGCGGATGGGGCCATCCGCTTCGAAAATGGCCTTGTAAACGCGGCGGACCTTATGAATGTCGGCGCGCTCAATGCCGGCGCGTGTCATGCCGACGACGTTCAGGCCACCAAGAATCCCCGGATTCCCGTTCAGCATGCCATAGGGAATCACGTCGTAATTGACAGCGGAGAGCCCGCCGATAAAGGCCTGCCGGCCGATACGCGTGAACTGGTGCACGGCGCAACCACCGCCCAGAATCGCGCGATCTTCAATCGTCACATGTCCCGCCAGCATGACATTGTTGGACAGGATGATGTGGCTGCCCAGGCGGCAATCATGCGCCACATGCGAATTGGCGAGGAACAGGTTGTCGTCACCGATGATGGTCTTGCTGCTGCCGTCGGAGCTTCCGGCGTTCATCGTCACGCCTTCGCGCATGATGCACCGCTCGCCAATCTCCAGCGTCGTCTCAGAACCATCATGACGAACCGCCTGCGGCGTTCCGCCAATAACCGCCATAGGATGAATGACCGAATCGCGGCCAATCACCGTCAGACCGGACACCACGGCATGGTTGTGCAGCCTCACACCGTCATGCAACGTCACCTTCGGACCAACATAGGCAAGCGGGCCGATGACAACGTTTTCACCGATCACCGCGCCGTCCTCAACGACCGCGCTCGGGTGAATCTTGGCCGAAGCCGCAATCGTGCTCATTGCTGGTCCTCGGGGATCATCATGGCGCCCACATCGGCCTCCGCCACCAGCGCGCCGTCCACCTTTGCCTCACAATGGAATTTAAAGACTTTGCCGCGCTGACGCTGCTTGGTGACGTGGATTTCGAGGCGGTCGCCGGGAACCACTGGCTTGCGGAAACGCGCATTGTCGATCGTCATGAAGTAGACCAGATAGCCGCCCTCGCCCTGGCTGCGGGCGCAAATGGCGCCGGCCGTCTGGGCCATGGCTTCGACGATCAAAACGCCCGGCATGATCGGACGGTCCGGGAAGTGACCGGTGAAATGCGGTTCATTGACCGTGACGTTCTTGATGCCGATTGCCGAATTGTTGCCGTCGATTTCGATGATCTTGTCGATCAGCAGAAATGGGTAACGATGCGGCAGAAGCTTCATGACTTCCAGAATGTCAGCCGCGCCAAGCGTCGTCTTCGTTTCTTCAGTCATTGTTTTTCTCTCCTGTTTTTTTATCACGCCCTTCAGCGCGGGCCAGAATCTCGGCCATGTCGCGCAGGAAATATTTCATCGGCCGCGCCGGCGTTCCGCCGTAACGCGCGCCTGCCGGCACATCGGCCACAACACCGCTCATCGCGGCGATCTGCGCGCCATCGCCAATAGTGATATGGCCGTTGATGCCGGCCGCGCCACCAATCATCACACCGTCGCCGATGCGGGTGCTGCCTGCAATGCCGACCTTGCTGACGATGCCGCAATGGCGGCCAATGCGCACATTATGACCGACCTGAACCTGATTATCGATCTTGGTGCCTTCACCGATGACCGTATCATCCATGGTGCCGCGATCGATCGTGGTATTGGCGCCAATCTCGACATTGTCCTGAATGATGACCCGGCCAATCTGCACGATCTTCAGCATGCCACGCGGACCGGGAGCGTAACCAAACCCATCCTGACCGATCCGGGCGCCGTTGTGGATAATCACATTGTTGCCGATGAGCGCCGCCAGCACGCTGGCGCCCCCGGCGATGGTGCAATCGCGGCCAATCTGCACATCCTGTCCGATGATCACTCCGGGGCCGATGCGCGTGCCCGCGCCGACATGGGCACCCGCTCCAATGACGGCAAGTGCCTCGACGATGACGCCTTCTTCCAGTTTTGCGGATGGATCGACATGCGCGGCATGGGAAACTTCTGCTTCCATGCGCGCGACTGGTCCCGGACGCATCGCCGAAGGATGCAGCAGAGCGCCCACCTGCGCAAACAGCGTGTGCGGATTTTTTGATATCAGCGCGGGAATATTGGACGGAAGCATATCGACAAGCGCTGCGTCACAAATGACGGCGCCTGCTTCGCAGGTCTGCAATTCATCGCGATTCTTGCGCGACAGTATATAGCAGAGCTGATCGGGCTTTGCCCGATAGACGGGCGAAACTGATCGGATCATCCGTTCACCTGCCGCCTCATCAGACAGTTCCGCCCCAAAACGGTCTGCGATGTCTTTCAATCGCAGTCCCTCGTGGGGCGGAAAAAATGCGTTGTATTCCATCAGCCGGAAACTCCAGAACGTTCAAACTTGCAGTTCTGGACTGCCGATATCAGAAAGTGTTGGACATGCCAAACCGGAAACGCTGTTCCTCGTCGTAGTCTTCCTTGGCGAAAGGAACGGCGTAATCGACGCGGATCGGACCGAAAGGCGACGCCCACATCACGCCGATACCAGCCGACGCACGGATGGAGTTGTCGTCCTGCAAGGTTTCTCCCGCGCCGATCTTAACCTTGTTGCCGTACATCGTTCCGGCATCAACAAAACCAGCGAGGCGCAAGCCGAAATCTTCCGGAACACCAGGCATCGGGGCCGTGACCTCGGCAGAGGCTGCGAAATATGTCGTACCGCCGATGGAGTCCGAACCGATGCGCGGACCAATACCATCGTTCTTGAAGCCGCGAACCTGGCGACCGCCGAACTTGAACTGATCGAAGACCAGCAGATTATCACCTGTCGGCAAGACGTGACCGGCCTGACCGGTCAGCGAACCGATGATGTCATATTCGTCCGAGAGGGTGTGGTAATAGCGAGCCTTGGCATAGATCTTGTAGTATTCCGAATCCCCACCGAGGCCTGCAAATTCGTTCGTCAGAGCACCCTGCCAGCCTTCGCGTGGCATGTTGCGGTCATCGAGCGTGTTGTAGTTCAGCGTATTGGAGAGGATGGACTGCGTCCAGTCGCCGCCACGAATCAGAGCCTTGTAGGGTTCAGCAAGATTGCTGCCGGCTTCCCAATCGCCCTTACCGTCATAGTTGATCTGCTTGTAGGTGTATTTGAACGTCGTCGACAGATCTTCCGTGATCGGCGCCGTTACACGCAGAGCAAAGCCCTGTTCGTCGTAGTTATAGAAGTCTTCGCTCTTGCTCTGGTTCTTGAAGAGGTCGAAGCCGGCAGCCAGACGATAGCCGAGGAAATAGGGCTCCGTGAAGGACAGCGAGTACGTACGCGCGTCGTCTTCACCAGCACCAGCGGCGACGCGGATGTACTGACCGCGACCGAGGAAGTTCTTTTCTTCGACCGATGCTTCGAGCAGCACGCCATCGTTCTGCGAGTAGCCCGCACCGATACCGAACGAACCCGTCGACTGATCTTCAACGTCAACCACGATCACGACGCGGTCAGGCGCGCTGCCGCCGGCGGTCGAAATATTGACCTTCGAGAAGTAACCCAGCGCTTCGAGACGACGCTTTGCAGCGGTAATGACCGTCTGGTTGAACGCATCGCCTTCGGAAATATCGAATTCGCGACGGATGACATAGTCACGCGTGCGAGTGTTACCGCGGATTTCGATACGCTCGACGTAAGCGCGCTCGCCCTGATCGACGATATAGGTCACGCCAATGGTGTTGCCAGACATGTCGCGGTCGCCGCGCGGCGTAACACGGGCAAAGGGATAACCTTCACCGGCAACGCGCTTGGAAATCGCTTCCATGCTCTGCTGAACTTCCTTGGCGCTGTAGCTTCCACCCTGACGGGTTTCAACAAGCCCCTGAAGCTCGGAACCATCGACGCCCGGAACGGTCGATTCGACCGCGACGTTGCCGAAGTTGTACTTCTTGCCTTCGTCAACGGTGATGGAGATGGTGTATTCGTTTTTGGCCTCATCCAGGACCGCCTCGGAAGAAACGACGCGGAAGTCGGCATAACCGTGGTTGTAGTAGAACTGGCGCAGCGCCTCTTCATCGGCGCGCAGCTTGTCTTCGTTGTAGACGTCCTTACGCGTCAGGAACGACAGCATGTTGGACTTCTTGGTATTGATGACGGCGGCGAGACGACCATCGCTGTAGGCATTGTTGCCAATGAAATCGATGCGGCCGATCTTCGTGCGCTCACCTTCGTTGATGACGAAAGCAATGTTTACACGGCCCTGACCGACAGACACGGTCTGCGTGGTGATTTCGACATCGCTACGACCGATGGCGGCATAGGCGTCCTTGATGCGGGCGATGTCAGCCGTCACGATGGCCTGATTGAACGGGCCCATCGGCTGGGTCTGCACGACGCCGGCGAGCTTGTCGTCCTTGATCTTGCGGTTGCCGTTGAACACCACCTGGTTGACAAGCTGGTTCTCGTTGACCGTCACGACCAGCGTGCTGCCGGAAACGCGCATGGCGACATTCGAGAAGTAACCGGTGGCGTAAAGACGCTTCACCGACTCATCGATGTCCGAATTGGAAAAGTTCTTGCCTGGCGCAATGGTGATGTTGGAACGAACCGAATCCGCACCAGACCTTTCGGCCCCGCGAACGTCAATTTTGCTGATGACGGCTGCCTGTGCAACGCCAGCAGAGGCAAGCACACCAAGGCCCGCAACCGAAGAAACACCGGCAGACAGAGCAACCGCCGACACAGCGTTCAAAAATCTTGAACCAGCCTTCATTTCAATTCTAACCCTTTTACGTTGTCCCTCAGCGGGCGGAACCCGACTCCGGCCATGTGCGTCGTTTTACCTGCTTTTCCCCTACAAGCAAGCGTGAACGTTAAATTCTGTTTACTTCGTGCTCCAGAGTGGCTCATTCGCCACTTTGGCATAAAAACAAGGTAAACAACCGACTAACAAAACCGTTAAAACACAATCCTCAGCCAATCAAGCTGCTGATATCATTCCATGTTGCAAAAACCATAAGGCCCAAAATCATCATCATCCCGATACGGAACGCCACTTCCTGCGCGCCGGCGCCGAGCGGTCGGCCCCTAATTGCCTCGATGGCGTAGAACACGAGATGGCCGCCGTCCAGAACCGGGACGGGCATCAAATTCAGGAGACCGATCGATACTGAAAGAACCGCGGCGAGCTGGATAACGGCGGAAATTCCGAGCGTCGCCATCTGTCCGGATGCCTGCGCCACCCGCACGGGACCGCCCAGCTGATCGGCATTCATGCGGCCTGTGACGAGGTTTCCAATATAGTTGAACGTGCCGGTGATGACATGGCCTGTTTCACGCACACCCTCGGCGAGCGCCTGGACCGGCGAATATTCGATGTGGCGGAAATTGCCGCTGGTCTGGTCGGTGACGATGCCGATGATACCCATTTCGAGCTTGTTACCGAACTGGTCGGTCGTCTCGGTGCGGGTCGGAACCATCGGCAGCGTCAGTTCCTCGCCTGCCCTCTCCACAGTCACCGTAATCGGTGTGCCGGGACGAATGCCGACATAACGGCGAACATCCTCGAATGTCAGTACCTTCTCGCCATCGATGGCGATCAGACGGTCGCCCGCCTTGACGCCGGCAACCGCCGCCGCACTGTTTTCACGAACTTCCGCAACGACCGGATCCGCAATCATCCGACCATAGATGCCGAAGAGCACTGCAAAAATGAGAATCGCGAGGATGAAATTCGCGATCGGGCCTGCAGCGACCGTCGCTGCCCTTTTCCACAGCTTTGCGCCGGAAAGCGTCTGCGCCCTCTCCTCCAGCGACATGTGGGAAAGACCGGAACTGTCAGGCTTGCTCGCGGCATCCTCATCGCCAAAAAATTTGACGTAGCCGCCAAGCGGAATCGCGGAAATCTTCCAGCGCGTGCCGCGCTTGTCGGTAAATCCGACCAGTTCCGGGCCAAAACCGACCGAGAATGCGGTGGAGCGGATGCCACACCACCGACCGACAAGATAATGGCCCATCTCATGAACAAAAACGAGCAGGGACAGGACCAGGATGAAAGGCACGATATAGCCGGTCAGAAAACCAGTCGCCGCCATTACTGTGTTCATGACAATCTGCCCTTTATATCGTGACCTTTTGCGCCGCCTTAGAAGCCCGGCAACAGCCCGCCGCTCGATCCGGGCACGTCGCCGGTTGCCGCCGCATGCACGAAAGCTATGAGGAATACCGTAAAGCAGGCGAAAACAAGACCGTCAACACGGTCCATGAAGCCGCCATGACCAGGAATGAGATGGCTTGAATCCTTGACCTGAAACCGTCGTTTCACGAAGGATTCGAAGAGATCGCCAATCTGGCTGAAGATCGAAAGGATCAGCGCCAGTCCCAGCACCAGCAGGCTGATGCGACCATGATAGGCCATGGAGACCAATGCACCGCCGATGATGGCCGCAACCGCCCCGCCGATCGCGCCCGACCATGTCTTACCCGGAGAGATGGCAGGCGCGAGCTTTGGCCCGCCGATGGCGCGACCAACGAAATAAGCAAGAATGTCCGTCGACCAGACAACCGCAAAGATGAACAGGATGGACACGAGGCCCGTCAGTTCATCACCGCGAATGGCTGCGAGCGATATGCCGCTCAGGCCCGCGTAAAATATGCCGCCCACCAGCCACCAGTTCCGGCCGCGCAGCACCGGAAACAACGCCGCTGTCAGCGTGAAGCCGGATAAGAGCGGCAGGTCCAGCGAAGCTTCACCGAAAATCGTATTGCCGGCAATGACGGCGACAGAAAACCAGCCCCAGGCATTGCCGGTTGGGTTGCTCTCCGACATCCGGGTAATCGTCGACCACTCGTAATAGATGAGAATCGCGAGAAGACCAGCAACGATGCGGAACAGGATGCCGCCATACCACGTCGCGGCCAGGATGACCGCGGCCATGACGATCGCGGAGACGATCCGGAGCCTGAGTTCACGGCTCATCAGGCACCTGCCACGGCAACCTGCTCGGTGAGTGCACCGAAACGGCGGTCACGCGTTGCATATTGCTCAATTGCAGAGAAGAATCGCTGGCGGTCGAAGTCGGGCCAATATTCCGGCACGAAGAGGAATTCCGAATAGGCTGCCTGCCAGAGGAGGAAGTTGGACAGACGCTCTTCGCCACTGGTGCGGATAATCAGATCCGGATCGGGAATCCCCGATGTGTCGAGCCGGGACGAAATCATTTCCGGCGTGATGGAGGCGGCATCGAGCCTGCCTGCGGCAACATCAAGCGCGATTGACGCCGTTGCGCGAGCGATCTCGTCACGGCTGCCATAGTTGAAGGCGATCACCAGCGTCAGCTTGGTATTTTCGGCCGTCATCTGCTCCGCCTCTTCCAGAAGCGCGCGGATATCGTTCTTCAGCCCCTGCCGGTCACCGATGATCCGCACGCGAACATTCTCGCGGTGCAGCTCGGCAAGGTCGCGCCGGATGAAGGCCTTCAGCAGCCCCATCAGATCACTGACTTCGGATTCCGGCCTGCGCCAGTTTTCCGAAGAGAAGGCAAACAGGGTGAGATAACGTATGCCGCAATCACCGGCCGCGCGCACGGTCTCGCGCACGGCCTCCACACCGCGGCGATGCCCCATCACGCGCGGAAGACCGCGCTGCTTTGCCCAGCGGCCATTGCCATCCATGATGATGGCGACGTGCTCGGGTATGGAGGAACGTGTCGTCGTCGGCATATCGATCCAGTAATAGGGCGGCGCGGAATTCAAACGGAAAAAGCAGACGTCTATCGCAAGCGATATCAGACCTGCATGATTTCCTTTTCCTTCTCGGCAAGCAAGCGGTCAATTTCCGAAATCGTGTCGTCGGTCATTTTCTGCACTTTTTCCGACTGGCCACGGCTTTCATCCTGACCGATGTCACCATCCTTTTCGGCTTTTTTCAGACCGTCCATGCCATCACGACGCACATGGCGAATAGCGACCTTCGACTTTTCGGCGTAGTCGTGAGCGACCTTGACGAGGGATTTGCGGCGCTCTTCGTTGAGTTCAGGCAGCGGAATACGGAGGTTCTGGCCGTCAACGATGGGGTTGAGGCCGAGGTTGGATTCGCGGATGGCGCGGTCCACGGCATTGACCATCGACTTGTCCCAGATATTGACGCCGAGCATGCGCGGCTCCGGAACGGTGATGTTGGCCACCTGGTTGAGCGGCACGCGCGAGCCGTAGGCATCAACGGTGACCGGGTCCAGAATATTGGCCGACGCGCGGCCGGTGCGCAGCGACGCGATATCGCTCTTGAATGCATTGATGGCGCCATCCATACGGCGCTTGATATCGTTGAGGTCAACACCACTCATCTTGATACTCCATCTTGTCGGCCAGCGGCCGTATTCGCCCTCAAGGGCGGCATCGTTTTGGATTACTTGTCGTGCACGATGGTCTTGCGGCCGCCGCCGGTCAATATCTGTGCAAAACCGCCCTTCTCATGGATCGAGAAAACAATGATCGGGATGTGGTTTTCGCGGGCAAGCGCCACCGCGGCGATATCCATGACGGCGAGCCCCTTGCCGAGCACTTCGCTGTGGGTCAGCTCGTCGAAACGGGTCGCTGTCGGGTCCTTCTTCGGATCGGCGGAATAGATGCCATCCACCTGGGTGCCCTTGAAGATCGCCTCGGCGCCCATTTCGGCCGCGCGCAGGGCAGCAGCAGAATCGGTGGTGAAGAACGGGTTCCCCGTGCCGCCGGCAAAGATCACCACGCGGCCCTGGGCCAGGTGATGGAGGGCAGCACGTTGGGAGAAACTCTCACAGATCTCAGGCATGGCGATTGCCGAGAGAACCACGGTATCGATGCTCAGCTTTCGCAGCGAGGTTGCAAGCGCCAGTGCATTGATCACGGTTGCCAGCATGCCCATATGGTCGCCGGTGACGCGGTCGCCCCCCTTGGATGCCACGGCAACGCCGCGGAAAATATTACCGCCGCCGACGACCACGCCGACTTCAACGCCCATCGCCCTCGCCTCGGCGATATCGGAGGCAATACGGTCGGCCACCGCCACATCGATACCGAAACCCTGATCACCCATGAGGGCTTCGCCGGAAGCCTTGAGAAGAACGCGTTTGTAGATCGGCTTGGAAGACATCATGACTCCTCGGAAATGTAACCGAAACGCGGATACACGAAGGGCACCGCGTTGTCACGCGATGCCCTCCCGTTTTCCCAAGATTGGGTAAATATAATCAGCCCTTGGCGACTGCAGCAACTTCAGCTGCGAAATCGCTTTCTTCCTTCTCGACGCCTTCGCCGAGCAGCAGGCGAACCATGCCGGTGACTTCGATGGAAGCGCCAGCTTCCTTCTCGGCTTCCTTGACGGCAGCGCCGACCGTCAGGTCGGGATTGATGACGAAAGCCTGCGACAGAAGGGCGACTTCTTCGAAGAACTTGCGCATGCGGCCATCAACCATCTTTTCGATGATGGCTTCCGGCTTGCCGGATTCGCGGGCCTGTTCGATGAAGACGTTGCGCTCGCGCTCTGCAACCGCGGCGTCGACTTCTTCAGCGCGGATGGCGAGCGGGTTGGTCGCAGCAATGTGCATGGCAACCTGGCGGCCGATGGAATTGAGAACTCCCTTGTCGCCTTCCGACTTCAGGGCAACGAGAACGCCAAGCTTGCCGATGCCGTCGCCGGCAGCGTTGTGGATATAGGTCGCAACAACACCGTGCGGCACTTCAAGCGCAGCGGAACGACGCAGCGTCATGTTCTCGCCGATCGTCGCGATCGCGTCCTTGATGCTGTCGGAAACGGACTTGCCGGTTGCCGGATAGGTGGCAGCGGAAACGGCGTCAACGGTGCCATCGGTGGAGAGAGCAACCTGGGCGATGCCGCGGATGAGGTCCTGGAAAGCGTCGTTACGGGCAACGAAGTCGGTTTCCGAGTTCAACTCGACAACGACAGCCTTATGACCCATGGTGGCAACGCCGACCAGACCTTCGGCAGCCGTGCGGCCGGACTTCTTGTCGGCCTTTGCGATGCCCTTGGCGCGCAGCCAGTCGATCGCCGCTTCCATGTCGCCATTGGTTTCAGCAAGAGCCTTCTTGCAGTCCATCATGCCTGCGCCAGACTTTTCGCGCAGTTCCTTCACCATTGCGGCTGTGATTTCGGTCATTGTGTGCCTCTTATCGGTTCGATCGGTCAGCCGGCGGATTTGGCCGTGCCGAAGTTCTGGGTGATGACTGTACCCGGCCGCACACCCTTCGAAACCCTGAGGTTCCAGCAAGGGGCATGCGCATTCCCAAGTGCTGCGGCGTCGCCAAACATCGAAATGATGGGTGCCGCTCTAGTGTGACAGCGTTATGAAGACTGCCTGCCGTTCCAACCACCTCGAACGCCTGCGGTTTCCGAAAACCACGGCGGAGCGGTTAGAAACGAACAAGGCCGTCAACCCATTGAAGGTCTTTGACGGCCTTGTCATATCCTGGTCGAGGAGACGGCGAAACGGATCGCCGCCAGACAGGGCCTAAATCAGGCGCCAGCCTCGTCTTCGAGAGCGGGCTCGATCGGAGCTTCTTCAGAAGCGCCGATGTCGCGGCCGGAAGCGCCCTGCTGACGGGCAATGCCGTCGATGGCAGCGCGGGCGATCAGGTCGCAGTAAAGCGAGATGGCGCGCGACGCGTCGTCGTTACCCGGGATCGGGTAGTCGATGAGGTCCGGATCGCAGTTGCTGTCGATGATAGCAACGACCGGGATGCCAAGACGCTTGGCTTCTTCGATCGCGATCTTTTCCTTGTTGGTGTCGATGATGAACATCAGGTCCGGAACGCCGCCCATATCGCGGATACCGCCGAGAGCCTTTTCAAGCTTCTCGCGTTCGCGCTCGAGGTTCAGGCGTTCCTTCTTGGAGTAGCCGGAGCCTTCCGAGTTCAGGATCTCGTCAACCTTGCGCAGACGCTGGATCGAGTTCGAAATGGTCTTCCAGTTGGTCATCATGCCGCCGAGCCAGCGGGAGTTGACGTAGTACTGGGCCGAACGCTTTGCGCTGTCGGCGATGATTTCCGACGCCTGGCGCTTGGTGCCAACGAACAGAACGCGGCCGCCACGGGCAACGGTGTCGGACACGACCTGAAGGGCGCGCGACAGCATCGGAACGGTCTGAGCCAGGTCGATGATGTGGATGTTGTTACGGTCGCCGAAGATGTATGGCTTCATCTTCGGGTTCCAGCGGTGCGTCTGGTGGCCGAAGTGAACACCAGCTTCCAGAAGCTGGCGCATAGAAAAATCGGGCAATGCCATGCCTTGTTACTCCTTTTCCGGTTTAACCCCCGCGAAGCGAACAGCACCGACTTTCATCGATACCACCGGGCGGAACGAACCGGATTTCTCCCGGAACATCCCAAGCTTCGCGTGTGGAATGGTGAGCCGCATACAGTCGCCCGCGTTAAAATGCAAGCGATTATGCGAAAAAACCGCGCAAATGGCCCTGTTTCAGCGCACGGGCTTGTTTTCGCAGGTTTCGGGCTTGAGAATATCAAGCTTCGCAAGCTTTCCGGTCAGAACAAAATCACCGTAATCCATCGTCAGATCGCGGGTGATTCCATTTTCGTAGAGCTTGAACGACATGCGATAGATCGGCAAAGCGTCCGTACCCGTCTTGTCGTTGTAATAGGCGATCGTGACAGGCCAGTAGGCTGTCTTTGCAAATTCGCCTGCCTTGCCGGCGTCCACGTCGCCATCCTTCGGCATCTGCGACTTGCCGACCAGCGTTGACGTGATCAGGCTTTCATCGCCGTCGTCAGACCCATCGAAAATGCGCGATTCGAAGATGCGTTTTCCCTGACGGGCATTTTCGATGACCTGGAACATGTGCTGCGTCGGAAACTCGCTGGCGACGAGATTGACCTGTCGCGCATCCGGACGTTTCAGATCGACCTTCACCCCATCCTTATCGTCGGTCGCGGCACCCTGCACTTCCTTGTCCAGCTTGTCGTCGGTGTAGGACTTGGTCTCGAAGGTGAATTTTTTCGCCGCGAGGTCCTCGAAGGTTTTGGTCTGCTGGTCGGTCATGCGCACGGCATCGCCGGTGTTTATCTGCGTAACGAAACGGAAATCCGTCTTGTAACCCTGGCAGGCCGAACCCGTGAACTCATACACCATGCGGCCTGTCATGCCCTCGATGCCGGAGCGATCGGACGCGTCCTTCAATTCCAGATCATAGACGGCGCGATGGGCAATGAGATCCGGAACTGCGACGGGCAAGGCGCTGGCGGCGTTCGACAGGCCGGTCATCAGCCCTGTTGCGGCAACGAAACCAAGCGTCCTGACAAACATGCAATATCTCCTGTTGGACTCGCCGCTCATATTGTACAAGCAACCGCCCGGCTTTTGGATCAACATCTTCTGAATGCCGGATTCTTGAAGGATTTACAACAAAACCGGAGACGAAAATGTCCGAAGTCATCGAAGGCCGCCTCAAGGAACTTGGCTTTACGCTTCCCGTCGCCGCAGCACCAGCTGCAAACTACGTTCCATTCACCATCAGCGGCAATCTGCTTTACGTATCGGGTCAACTGCCGATGGAATCGGGCAAGATTGCGGTGACGGGCCTCGTTGGTCGCGATGTCGACGTTCCAGCCGCCCAGCGCGCAGCCGAACTTTGCGCCGTCAACATTCTCGCACAGGTCAAGGCCGCATTGAATGGCGATCTTTCAAAAGTGCGCCGTGTCATCAAGCTGAACGGCTTTGTCGCCTCTGTGCCTGAGTTCGTCGAGCAGCATCTCGTCATCAACGGTGCGTCCAACCTCATCGCCAATGTTCTGGGCGAGGCCGGTAAACATGCCCGCGCCGCCGTCGGCATGGCCGCCCTGCCCTTCAATGCCTCGGTCGAAATCGACGCCATTGTGGAAATCGACGTATGACGCTGAAACTCTCCTGGCTGACGGCCCAGCCCGTTGCCCATCGCGGTTACCACGATCTCAACAAGGCAGTCTGGGAAAACACGCTTTCCGCCTTCTCCCGCGCCGTCGATGCCGGTTTTGCGATCGAATGCGACGTTCAGCTGGCGGCCGACAGTGTGCCGGTGGTTTTCCACGACCACGACCTGGAAAGACTGACTGGAATCAAGGGCGATGTGCGTGAACGCACCTCGGCGGAACTGGCAATGCTCTCCGTCGGCCAAACCAGGGATCGCGTTCCGAGCCTCAAGCAGCTTTTAGCGCTGGTGGCTGGCAAGGTGCCGCTGGTTATTGAACTGAAAGGCCGTGAAGGCGAAGGCGTCGATGACGGCTTTGCCGAAGCGGTGCTGGAAGACCTCGAGGGCTATAACGGCCATGTGGCGCTGATGAGCTTCGATCACCACCTGCTCAAGGACCTGAAGGCAGCGGGCTCGCCCTGGCCGCTCGGACTGACGGCAGAAGGCGACAAGCCGGAGGACTTCTTCCAACATGACGAGGCCATGCAGCTGGGGCTCGATTTCATCTCCTATCATTGGGGTAACCTGCCCAACAGCTTCATCGAAGCGCAAAGAAAACTCGGGCTTCCGGTCATTACCTGGACGGTCAGGGATGAAAATGCGCGCGAGACGACCTATAAATATGCGGACCAGATGACATTCGAGGGTTTTGACCCAAGAGAGAGACCGTCCGCCACGGCATGACAGAAGATTACTCCATCCGCATTGCGCAATCCTTCGAGGATATCGATCCGGAAAGCTGGAAACGGCTTTCCGGAACGTCGCGCAACGCATCAGGAAATGCCTACAACCCCTTCATATCGCATGAATTCCTGTCTTCCATGGAAGACTCCGGTTCGGCCACCGCCAAGACCGGCTGGCTAGGACACCATCTGCTGCTGGAAAACGCGGCAGGGGCCCTCATCGGCGCCGTTCCTGCCTATCTGAAAAACCACAGCAAGGGCGAATACGTCTTCGATCACGGCTGGGCGGATGCCTTCGAGCGGGCTGGCGGGCATTATTATCCCAAACTGCAATGCTCGGTGCCCTTCACGCCGGCGACGGGCCCACGCCTGCTGGTCGCCACTGGCCAAGATGCCGGACAATTCAAGCCGCTCCTCGCTTCCGGTCTCGCGCAAGTGACTGACAAGATCGGCGTCTCTTCGGCGCATGTCACCTTTCTGGAAGAGGATGACCTCTCGGCACTTTTGCCCAGCGATTTTCTGCACCGCACCGACCAGCAATTCCATTTCATCAATGACGGTTATCGCGACCACAACGACTTCCTCGAAGCGCTATCATCACGCAAGCGCAAGGGGCTCAAGAAGGAGCGCCGGGCCGCGCTGGAAAACGGGATCGAGATCGATTGGCTGACAGGTTCTGACCTGACGGAGGAGATCTGGGACCAATTTTTTGCCTTCTACATGGATACCGGCAGCCGCAAATGGGGCAGGCCTTATCTGACGCGGAAGTTTTATTCGCTGATCGGCGAGCGCATGGCTGATGATGTGTTGCTTGTCATGGCGAAACGCGAGGGGCGTTACATCGCCGGTGCGATCAATTTCATCGGGTCGGACGCGCTCTACGGTCGGCATTGGGGCTGCATCGAGGACCACCCCTTCTTGCATTTCGAGGTCTGTTACCATCAGGCCATCGATTTTGCGCTCGCGAAGGGATTGAAACGGGTAGAGGCCGGCGCCCAGGGCGAACACAAGCTGGCGCGCGGTTATGTACCGGTCACCACCCACTCGGCGCATTTTATCGCCCATCCGGGCCTGCGTCGCGCCATTGCCGATTATCTTCAGCGCGAGCGCGAAGAGGTCGAGCACATCAACGATTATCTCGATGAGCACACGCCCTTCCGCAAGGGCGAAAGACAGGAACCGGACACTTAGTCCGACATCAGGAGGGACCAGAATGGCGGCCAGCGCTTACGACGACAACAATATCTTCGCAAAAATCCTGCGTGGCGAGATTCCGAGCCATAAGCTTTACGAGGACGAGCATACCCTGGCCTTCATGGATGTGATGCCACAGGCTCCCGGACACCTCCTCGTTATACCCAAGGTCGGCTCTCGCAACCTGCTCGACGCCGACCCCGACGTGCTCGCAAGAACCATTCCCGTCGTGCAGAAACTCGCCGTCGCGGCGAAGGAAGCCTTTGATGCAGATGGTGTCTTTGTCGCTCAGTTTAACGAACCGGCGGCTGGCCAGACTGTATTCCACCTGCATTTCCATGTCATTCCGCGCAAGGAAGGCGAGCCACTGAAGCCGCATTCCGGCGTGATGGCCGATGGGGAGGTGCTGAAGGCCCATGCGGAGAAGATAAAGGCGGCGCTTGCTTTGTGACGGGTGATGAGACGCCTAAGCGTCTGGCAGAACAGCGGCATCCGCACGCCCTCACCCCGGATCTGATCCGGGTCCAGTGCAATCAAGTTCCTGATCGCGGAATGATTCTTTCACGGCGCAGACGCGCCGTGGCCGGATGTCGGATTTAGTCCGGCATGATGAGAGAGGCGTTTTTCCTCATTCCACAGGACGATAGGCATTTCGCTCCGGCCAGGGCCAGCCTTCAAGCACCGTCATATCCGGCCGGAATATTTCCACCTTTAGCGGATAACAGGCCGCCGTGTCGCTTGAATGCGTGGCGCTGCAGTCGCCGCCGGGACACGCGGAAAGCGCGCCGATGAGGTCGATTTCCGCGAAGAACTCGAGATAGTCACCCGGACGTACCGGGCTCGCTTTCATGAAATACTGGTGGGTATCACGGGTGAAACCGGTGCACATGAAGACATTCAACACGTCATGAACATGCGGCTCCGCCTGCCGGAAGGAAAGGCCTTTTGCGGAAGCAAGCGCGTTCGTCAGGTTCGAATGGCAGCAATGGTGATAATTGCCCCCGCTCAACAACTTGTTGGTATAGGGATCGCAGCGGGTGCCGATCACGTCATGCACACCGCCGCCATCCTCGTCGAAGCCATACCAGGACAGCGTGTCATGGGTGATGGTCGCCATTGGCCGTAGCGACGGCAGGTTGCTCCACAGCCGGTTGCCAACGGACACATGCGTGGCATGCAGCGCGCGGGTCTTGCCGCTGAAAAAACGCTCATTGAGATCATTCGCATTCCACAGGTTCAAATCACCGACCTGCGGGCCTTCGACGCTGACGATACGAAAAAAATGCCCTCTCGAGACAGTAAAGGTGCGGCCGTCACGCGGCGGCACGATGACTTCATCCACCTTCTCCATGCCGTTCTTTGCCTGCGCGAGACGTGCTAGATCAGGCACCTCGAGGGTGCCGTTGGGATAGACGACAACGGGACGGACAGCCCGGCGCGTGGCGGCGTCGGCGGGTTCGGCAGGCAGGGTGGTCATGAAATCCTCTGAGCGATGAAAAGTCGGACACGAAATTGCGTCAGGAATAGCGGCATGACAAGACGGGTTTTTCTTGCGCTCAGGCCAAGTCTGGCTTAGCCTCGACCGTTATGAAGCTGCCGCCGATTTCCACCCTCCGCGCTTTCGAAGCCGCGGCCAGAAGAACGAGTTTTTCTCTGGCCGGCCAGGAGCTTGGCATGACTGCCACTGCCGTGAGCCAGCATGTGCGCAATCTGGAATCCTGGCTTGGCGTGGCGCTGTTTGAGCGGCATGCCAGGGGCGTGAGACTTACGCAGGCCGGTCAGGAGTTCGGCGCGACGGTTTCGAGCGGATTGAGGCAAATCGCGGCTGGCGCCGCCCGGCTACGCCAAGGCCAGGACTACAAAACGGTTCGCCTCGCGAGCCTGCCCTCCGTTGTCTCGCAATTTCTGACCCCGCGGCTACCGCGCTTCCGGGCACTTTTTCCAGACATCCAGGTGTCGATCAGCTATTCTGGAGCCCAGCACGCGATAGAACCCGACCTCACCATTGTTCATGGACCGGCTCCCCAAAAAAACGCCGTCGCTCTGTTCAGCGCGGAAACCCGGCCCACAAGTGCTCCAAGCTACGTCGCACGGTTTGGTCCCTTCAATGCCGTTTCCGACCTGGGGGGAGCGGAATTGCTGCACGACGAGTCTGAGGCCGCTTGGCAGACATGGCTTGCTCTCGACGGCATACCCCTGCCCGCCAATGCCGGTCCCGTTTTCGCGGATTTCAATCTGCTTGTGACCGCCCTCAAAGCCGGACAAGGAATTGGCCTTTGTCCAACCGCCCTCCTCCACGACGAAATCGCGAGCGGGGAACTGACGGTGCTTTTCGATAGAGCTGCCGACGAGGATAGGCATTATTGGCTCAGCCGTGCAGACGATCTGGCTGCGCCGGCAAAAATTCTCGCGGACTGGCTTGTTGCGGAAGCGCTTGACAGTCCAGCGTGACTACTCCGCCGCAACAACCTCTGTTGGCGCGGCTTCCAAAGCGCCATTGCGCTCTCGCGCCGACAACCAAGCCAGCAGCTTTCCCGACGTGGGACATATAATCGCAAAGGCGATAAGGCCGCCGAAGATGTCTGAAAGGTGATGTCCGCCCTGCACCAGAACGGCCGGTAGCATCAAGATATTCAGAACCAGAATCACCGCCATCATCACAGCGTGCCGCGGTACAAACCAGACGCACATTGCAGCAATGAAGGTGTGGAACGATGGAAAACTGATCAGGCCAAGGACGTTCCGCGGAGAGATGAATTCGACGCCCTCCGTTGCCAGCCGGGCGACCTCACGCGCATATGTCATATCCAATGCAATCGGTATCGTCCCGGCAATCCAAGCTGGCAAATCCTGATAGGCAGGCGCTCCAAAGGTAGGAAAAAACATCCAGAACAGAATGCTGGCGGATGCTCCCATGACGCCGGTCAGCAGAAAATGCTGCAGTTGATGATCCTTACCGCTGAACCCGAGGACAATGATGATTACCAGAATCTGAGGTAGGGACGTCGCGTAGACGGCGAACAGGGCCCCTCCAATCCATGGATATGTCGCAGCCCACTCGACGAATCCCGCCCAATTGTATCCCAACATTGCGTCCGCGCCGATCAGCGCCTGATCGATGGCCGGGAACGAGAGTGGGAGGATGGCATAATTGAAAACCGAGGCGGCGAGCGTGAACAGAATGAACAATCCGCCTGCAATGAGGGCAGATGCAATACGCAGATCGCGCGCGCTTATGCGGTAGAATTGGCCAAGGACAAAAACCCCTGCACCGGCGAGGACGCATACGAGATACCCGACATAATCAACGCGAATACCTTTGGCTGCAATCAACGCTGTATCAATGAGAAATAATAAGATGATGAAGCCAACTATAAAACGCTCTGCCGCAAAGAGTCGCATCGAATTGCCGTTCCTGTTCCAACTTTCGACAAGCTAAGGGAACGGCTTTAATATTCGGATAAGCGCGTTAGAATCCAAGCACGAACAAACCACCCGCCAACAGCACGATCGGGACCGCGACGCCGACGATGACGCGTTGGCCGGCGGCCAGAAAGGCAATAAAGCCGAGTACTGCAGCACCGATGCGCAGCCACATCGGCGAGGACTCAAGCGTTCCCGTCGGAAAAACGATAAGTTTGGCGGTGACGGCCATGACGAGGGCGGTTGCGACCGCCCTCACCCAATAAAGCGCCTCGGAATCTTCCTTCAGCCGATTGCCTGCAAGCACGCCGAGCCAGCGCCAGATATCGGTCGCGAGCCAGCCTGCGATGGCGATGAAAAGATAGGGTGCCCACCAATGGTCAGTCATCATGGTTCCCCTTCCGGCGACGTCGGTTTGATCTTGCGGCGGAAAACGAGACGGTCGATCACATAGGCCAATGTTCCGCCGCCGATGCCGGCATAGAGAATGTCGAATTCCGGGGCGATCACAGCAAAGGCGGGACCGGCGATAACGCCGATGACAAAGGCGACCTTGACGACCGAGTGACGCGCCGAGGCCCAGATGGACGCGATAAAATAGACGGGCGTCAGGAAGAACAGGACACCAGCAACCAGCGGCGGAAACGCGGCGACGACACCGTAGCAAAGGCCTACGATAATCGCATTGACCACGGTGAGCGTGATACCGAAACCGGCAAACCAAGCAGCGCGGCCCTCACGGGGCACCTTCGAGAGGTTCTGCGTCGCGAAGACCCAGGCTGTGATCGCAACGAAGTGGGAGAGAAACAGCAAGATCCAGGTCGGCGTCTTTGCGCCGCGCATCTCGGGAACGATGGAGGCAACCATCGGCATCATGCGGACAGATGACAAAGTCACCGCCAGAAAGCACGCAGCGAGATTGGCACCGCCAACCATGGAGCCGATCAGGATCATCTTGGCGGGCAATGCCCAGATGAACAGCGTCATGAAGACGGCCTCGCCGCGGGCCACGCCCGATTCCATTGCAAAAGCGCTGAAACCGACGAAGGATGTCATGAGAATAAGGGAGGGCAGCGAGAAAATGCCCCGCATTCCCCTGAAAAACCAGCCGCGCAATGGGATGGTGTGACTGTCGGCATTTTGCATTGCAAACCCACTCGTGCATGTCGTCTGAAAACGCCGTGGCGTCGGGCAACGTCATACTGGATGAAATATGAAACTGTGCCCTCAATGCCAGAAAGAGCGGCACGCTTCATGCATAAAAATGCCGGGCTTTCGCCCGGCATCTGTTTATCGATCAAAGACCGTGATTACTTCTTTTTCGGCACCTTGGGTACCGCATTGGTCTTGCGCCGCGGCTTGTCGGCGTCGTCGGACTTATCGGCTTCGGCTACGAGAACATCCGCCTCTTCCTTGGCTTTGGCTGCCTTGGAGGAGGTTTTCGACTTTGCCTTGCCGGGGGACTTCGCCGCCTTCAGCTCGGCTTCTGGCTGCGGCTTGACAGGCGCGGTCTCCGGCAGAACCTCGAGTATGAGGCCATCGGCACCGTCATCCTTCTTGCCGACGGTGACGCTGACGACGCCGCCCTTCTTCAGCTTGCCAAAGAGGATTTCATTGGCGAGCGGCTTCTTGATGTTCTCCTGGATCACGCGAGACAGCGGGCGAGCGCCCATCTTTTCGTCGTAACCCTTCTCCGCCAGCCAGGAGATCGCATCTTCATGCAGATCGAAGGTGACGTTGCGCTCGGAGAGCTGGGTTTCCAGCTGCATGACGAACTTCTGCACGACCTTGTGGATAACGGCGGTCGGCAGCGGCGAGAACGGAATGATCGCATCCAGACGGTTGCGGAACTCCGGTGTGAACAGCCGGTTGATCGCCTCTTCATCTTCACCGGTGCGGCGCGAAGAACCGAAACCGATGGCGGACTTCGCCATTTCGGAGGCACCGGCATTCGTCGTCATGATGAGGATGACGTTGCGGAAGTCGATCTTCTTGCCGTTATGGTCGGTCAGCGAGCCGTGGTCCATCACCTGCAACAGAATGTTGTAGATGTCGGGATGCGCCTTTTCGATTTCGTCCAGCAGCACCACGGAATGCGGATGCTGATCGACGCCATCAGTCAGGAGACCGCCCTGATCGAAGCCGACATAGCCGGGAGGTGCGCCAAGCAGGCGCGACACGGTATGGCGTTCCATGTACTCCGACATGTCGAAGCGCAACATCTCGACGCCGAGCGAGGCAGCAAGCTGCTTGGCAACTTCCGTCTTGCCGACGCCCGTCGGTCCGGAGAAGACATAGGAGCCGATCGGCTTGTTCGGTTCGCGCAAGCCCGCACGCGCCAGCTTGATGGCCGTGGCAAGCGCCTCAATGGCAATGTCCTGACCGTAAACGACCGAGCGCAGTTCCTTTTCGAGGTTGGCGAGAACCATCTCGTCATCCTTGGAAACGGTCTTGGCGGGAATACGGGCCATCGTCGCAATGGTCGCTTCGATTTCCCGTTCGGTGATCAGCTTGCGGCGCTTGGAAACAGGCAGCAGCATCTGCGCCGCACCGGTTTCGTCGATCACGTCGATCGCCTTGTCCGGCAGCTTGCGGTCGGAAATATAGCGGGCCGACAGCTCGACGGCAGCCTTGATCGCCTCGTTGGAATATCTGAGGTGATGGTAGTCCTCGAAATAGGGCTTCAGGCCCTTCATGATCGCGATCGCATCATCGATCGACGGCTCGTTGACGTCGATCTTCTGGAAGCGACGCACGAGCGCGCGGTCCTTTTCGAAGAACTGGCGATATTCCTTATAGGTGGTCGAGCCGATGCAACGGATTGCACCCGACGAAAGCGCAGGCTTCAGCAGGTTAGACGCATCCATCGCGCCGCCTGAAGTCGCGCCCGCACCGATGACGGTGTGGATTTCATCGATAAACAGAACCGCGCCCGGAAACTCTTCGAGTTCCTTGACGACCTGCTTCAGACGCTCCTCGAAATCACCACGATAACGGGTGCCGGCCAGCAGCGTGCCCATGTCGAGAGAGAAGATCGTGTCATTGGCGAGCGCCTCCGGCACCTTGCCTTCGACGATGCGCTTGGCGAGACCCTCGGCGATCGCTGTCTTGCCGACACCCGGATCACCCACATAAAGCGGATTGTTCTTGGAGCGGCGGCAGAGGATCTGAATGGTGCGGTTGACCTCGTCGTGACGACCGATCAAGGGATCGATCTTGCCGTTCTTGGCTTTCTCGTTGAGGTTGACGCAATAAGCCTTCAGCGCATCCTGCTGCTTCTTGGCGGACGATCCGTCCTCTTCCGGATTACTCCGGTTCGGCTTGTTCTCGCTTTCCGGTTCGTCGGCGCCGCGCGGCGTGCGCGTCTGAGACGTGCCGGGGCGCTTGCCAATGCCGTGGGAGATGTAGTTGACCGCGTCGTAACGGGTCATTTCCTGCTCCTGCAGGAAATAGGCGGCATGGCTCTCGCGCTCGGCAAAGATTGCCACAAGCACGTTTGCGCCGGTCACTTCCTCACGACCCGACGACTGAACATGGATCACGGCGCGCTGAATGACGCGCTGGAAGCCGGATGTCGGTTTGGAATCCTCGTCGTAACCGGTGACAAGGTTGGTCAGTTCATTGTCAACATAATCGTTGACAGTCTTGCGAAGCGCATCAAGATCGACGTTGCAGGCGCCCATGACGGCTGCGGCATCCGCGTCGTCGATCAGCGCCAGAAGGAGATGTTCGAGCGTCGCATATTCGTGGTGACGCTCATTTGCAAAGGTCAGTGCCTGGTGCAGCGCCTTCTCGAGACTCGGGGAAAAAGTTGGCACGTTGCGATCCTCATTTCTTTTCCATGACGCACTGCAGCGGATGCTGGTGCTGTCGGGCGAAATCCATGACCTGGCTTACTTTCGTCTCTGCGACCTCATATGTAAACACCCCGCATTCGCCGACGCCGTGCTGGTGCACGTGCAGCATGATGCGCGTTGCCGCTTCGCGATCCTTCTGGAAGAAACGCTCCAGAATATGAATAACGAATTCCATGGGAGTGTAGTCGTCATTCAGTAAAAGAACACGGTACAAATTCGGTCTTTTCGTCTTCGGCTTAACGCGGGTGATAACAGACGTTCCGCGGTTGGTACCGCCCCCGTCTTCCCCTTCGCCCTCGCCCTGCATGTAGATCGGCTTAGCGATCATCTTTCATCATTCTCCAAACTGTTCTCAAACCGACAGCTGATTGCCAGGAGGGAGAACTTCGCCTCTCCATATCTAGGTCGTTAAAATGCGATTTTAAGCCCCTTGCGCTAGGGTGCAATCACTATTGCGTTTGCGTAGCGGCGAAACATCATGAAAAGTGCGGATAGAGCGCAGCCCGGCCAAGGCACGACGCCCAGCCATGGTGTCGGCGGGCATTTCTGCAGTGGGTTGACGCGGTAGAGCGACGACAGGACAGACGAATCTGCCCCGCCCGTGCTCCCTACTCCTTGTCGTCCAGCATCTCGCGAACGGCGATGGCGAGTTGCTTCAGCGAGAAGGGTTTCGGCAGGAAACCGAACTTGGCGTCTGCCGGCAGGTTTTTGGCAAAAGCATCTTCGGCGTAACCGGATACGAAGATGAATTTCAGATCAGGGTAGGACTTGCGCAGCTCTCTCAGAAGCGACGGGCCATCCATTTCCGGCATGACAACGTCTGAGACGACAATATCGACCTTGCCTTCCAGTTCCTCCATCACCTCCAGCGCCTCTGTGCCGGAGCCTGCCTCGTGCACGGTGTAGCCGCGCGTTTCCAGCATGCGCTTGCCGCCGCGCCGCACCGCCTCCTCGTCTTCAACGAGAAGCACGACGGCGGATTTGCCGGTGAGGTCGAGCGGTTCTTCCTTTGCGGGTTCCGCCGTCACGACAGGCGCGAGAGCGGCCTCACCCAATTGCTGGCCGCTCACCTGAACGGCCTCGACAACATGGCGTGGCAGGTAGATGCGGAAGGCCGTTCCCTTGCCAACTTCCGATTCGGGATAGATGTAGCCGCCCGACTGCTTGACAATGCCATAGACCATCGACAATCCGAGGCCCGTGCCCTTGCCCACTTCCTTGGTGGTGAAGAAGGGTTCGAAAATCTTGTCCATGATCTCCGGCGGGATGCCCGTCCCGTTATCGGCAACTTCCACCATCACCATGTCTTCGGCCGGAAATTCGGGACGGCCGAGCGCAGCGATCTCTTTTGCGTCGACATTGCGCGTCCTGATGGTGATCTTGCCGCCATCGGGCATGGCGTCGCGCGCATTGACACAGAGGTTGATAAGCACCTGCTCGAACTGCGACAGGTCTGTCTTAACCGGCCACAGATCCCGGCCGTAATCGACCTCCAGCTTGACATTGGTGCCCGAAATCAAACGGTCGACCAGCATCCGCAAATCGCCGATGACGTCGGTCAGGTTGAGGATTGCCGGGCGCATGGTCTGCTTGCGCGAGAATGCCAGAAGCTGGCGTACCAGCACGGCGGCGCGGTTGGCGTTGCGCTTGATCTCCATGAGATCGGCAAAGCTCGGATCGGCCGGACGCGCCTGCAGCAGCAGATGGTCCGACGACAGCAGGATCGCGGTGAGCACATTGTTGAAGTCGTGGGCGATGCCGCCCGCGAGCGTGCCCACGGCATTCATCTTCTGCGTCTGCGCCATCTGGGTTTCGAGCGCCTTCTGCTCAGTAACCTCAATGGCGTAGACGATTGCCACCTCTTCCGGCGCCTCGTCGTCCTGATCGATGACGGCGTTGACGTAGAATCGGAAATGCCTCGTCTCATCGCTTGGATGGCGGGAATCGAAGGGCGCGATATCGCCCTGGCGATCCTTGGCTTCGGCGAGCGCCTGCTCCAGCCGCGGCTTCTCATTGTCATGTAGAACAGTTTCAAGCGCGACGCCGCGGTCGATATCGTCACGCCCGACGACGCCGGAAAACAGCTTGAGGAAAGGCGCATTGATGCGCAGGATTCGGCCTTCCCCATCGAGTGAGGCGATTGCCATCGGTGTATTGTTGAAAAAGCGTGTGAAGCGCATGGCGGAGGAGGATTCGGTATCCTCCTGTCCCTTGGGCCGCATCAGCACAATCGTCCGGCTCTCGCCCGGGGCTCCATCCTTGGCGGTGACCTGATGTACGAGGCGGGCGGGCATGCTCTGGCCATTGACGCGACGCATGTCGAGGTCGAGAATTTCGGTGCGCTTGGCAGCACCCTGCGGATGAACGGATTCGATGAGGGCCATGCCTTCGCCGGCCACGATGTCGGAGATCGTCATCGAGCCCGGCGAAAACTGTGCAAGATCAATGCCCAGCCATTCCGAGAGCGTGGCATTGAGATAAACGATCTCGCCCTTGCGTCCCGCGGAAAAGAACCCAGCCGGTGCGTGGTCGAGATAATCGATGGCGTTCTGCAACTCGCGGAAAAAGCGCTCCTGATCCTCGCGCTCAGGGGTAATATCGGCGATCTGGAAAACGTGCAGCCCCTCGCCGCCCGCATCTTTCAGCACGCGGCCCTTCAACCGGTACCAATGTGGACCCTGATTGGAATCCTCCCCCAGCGGCTTCAGCAACCGGAACTCTTCGTAGCCGTCGCGGCCTTCACGCAGAACGTTGATCAGCCGGTAAAGGGCCTCCGTCGATTCGCGACTGCGCGACAACAGTGTCTCGAGGCTCTGTATGTCGCTTGCCTTGGTGGTGCCGCTCATCCGGCAATAGGTGGCATTGGCGTAGACCATATGCCCCTTGGCGTCTGTGATGAGCGTGCCTTCGGGGTGGGCGGAGAGGAACCGGCGCGCAAGGCCATCTGACTGCGATTGCGGCATGACTTCGATGAAGCCGATGATCGACGACACCAGAAAGAAAATGCCCATCATGGCCAGCACGCCGAGAATGCCGAGCACGATTTCGTTTTCAAGCGAATCCTTGAAATAGACGAAAGCGGCCGCAGCAGCGATCAGGACGACAGCGAGAAGTAGGATACGCAGCACCGTGCCGGAACGGGCGCGCCTGTCCACCAGCGGAAGGTCGTTGTCGCTTGTCTCGCGCACCCGTGTCATCTTGGCCTCGCAGTCGTGCAGGTCGTCATTCGATCAGCCTTATTCCTCGACGGAATCGGGCAGCAGAATTTCTTGTAGCAACTCGCTTGACCTGCAAAAAGCTCCGCCAGGACACAAAGGCTTAAAAACGCACAGCGAAAACACCTGATCCGACTGAAAAACCGGTGAATTTACGGCTTCGTACACACGAGCGGCTTGATCTGGCACTGAATCCGCGGCGCAGAGCAGGAAATTTCTCCCTGCGAGACAGTGCAGACAGAGCAACCATCGGTGAAATCGATACAGGAGGGGTTTTCCTGTACGAATTGCTTCATCGTCTTTGACGTTTGGGCACTATCGTCCTCTGCCCTCACGGTCGATGGCCCTACGAGAACGAAGGCCAGGGCGAGTGTCGAATAAATCCTAGAAAATCGATTATGGAGCAACACAGCAAACAATTGGCAGACCCTTGGGCTTGAAATTGCAACCTTCGGTGTCGCTGAGCATTGAAAGCCAGGATGTGGCGCTTTCGTGGCGGGTATTCGGCTGGATTGACTAAACTGTGGGGCGGCGGGAAGAAAGCTTGTATCTTCCCTTAAAAAATCGTCTTTTCCTGCTCGACGTTCACATTATGAGAACCGCGGCAATATTAATTGCTCGAAAAAAGTCTGAAGGGATGATGTCCATGATGGATGATTTTATCGGCACCTATGGAAACAATCTCATTGTCGCCGTGGTCGGTGTTGGCGTGGCGCTGCTCATTCTGGCGATCGTGCTGTGGCTCATTCGGCGCCGCAGCGGTTCGGCCCCGTTCATCCGGGGCGGCCGCAACCGTCAGCCGCGCCTCCAGGTTCTCGACGCAACGGCCGTCGATGCGCGACGCCGCCTGGTTCTGGTGCGGCGCGACAATGTCGAACATCTGGTGATGATCGGCGGCCCGACGGACATCGTGATCGAGAGCGGCATTGGCGCCATTCCGATTGTCAGGGATGTGCAGGAGCCGGAATTGAAGGCGCTGCCGCGCCAGGAGAGCGAAGCAAAGAAGGGCGAAGCCATTATCCAGCAGGAGCGCCGGGCATCTCTGCCGCAGCAGGCGGCGACCGCTTCCGTCTCGATCCCGGAAGAACCCGCAAGGCAGACACAGCGGCCGGAGCCTATCGCGCCTTCCGCTCCCCCCGCGCCTGCGCCGCGCCCCGCACCGGTCGTGGCGACACCTGCGCCCGCGTCCCCACGGCCCTCAACGCCGCCTCAGCCGCAGCCGCAACTTCAGCCTCAGTCAATTCCGTCCGTGACAGCGCGTCAACCGGCCCCGCCAGTAAAGCAGGCCTCCCCAGATCGCGAGGCTCCGCGGCCCACGCCGCCGCCAATCCCGGTCGTCGCGCCGACCGCCGCGATCCTGCCGATGGCAAACGCCCCCGTGGAAACGCCAGCGGCGAGGACCGAACCCTCCCGCGTCGACCCGTTTGTGTCGACCCCGGCCCCCATCGCGCCGCCAGTCGCGGCCTCGCCCAAAATTGAGCCGAAGCGGGATCAACGGACAGCTGAACCCGCCCCACCCGTATTCGCAGCGCGTGAACCGGTGGTCGATCAGTCCATCGCTGCCGATTTCCTCGATGCCGCCCGGGATCGGGTTCTGCCAGACCTGAAGTCTGCCCAACCGCCATCCCCGGCGCCTTTCCCGCCCAAACCCGAGACCCCGGCTGTGGCTCCGAGCGGCCCGGAGCCCAAATTTTCCGACGAGCTCGCCAGCGATTTCGAAAGCTTCCTTGAGGCTGAGATCGCCAAAAGCAAGGAGGCGGAAAACGAACCCTCCGCTTCGGTCGCCGCGGAGAAGCCGGTCAAGAACCAGCCCGCGCCAGCGCCCGTTACGGGTGCGGTTGCTGAAGGCGACATGCAGAAGGAAATGGCGCGTATCTTCGGAGAGCTCTCCGTCACGCGCGACCGGTGACGAAAGCGGGTCCATCACTCAGACACGAAAACGAGAAAGAGCACGGAAGCGAGTTCCGTGCCCTTTTGTCTGTCTTCTTATTCACCAAGGCAACAAGGCGTCGCCTTATTCGTCGCGATAAACCTTTTCGCGGCGCTCGTGACGTTCCTGCGCTTCGATGGAAAGCGTGGCAATCGGACGGGCGTCCAGACGTTTGAGCCCGATAGGCTCGCCCGTTTCCTCACAGTAGCCGTAGGTGCCGTCTTCGATCCGCTGAAGGGCTGCATCGATCTTGGAGATCAGCTTGCGCTGACGATCACGGGCGCGAAGCTCGATCGCCCGGTCTGTCTCGGAAGAGGCCCGATCGGCGAGATCGGGATGGTTGGCGCTTTCTTCGGCGAGATGTCCGAGCGTCTCGCGCGCTTCTCTCAGGATATCGTTTTTCCAGGCTATGAGCTTCGCGCGGAAGTAGGCGCGCTGGCTGGCATTCATGAACTCTTCGTCTTCCGAGAGCACATATTTGCTAAGATCGATCTTCTCACTCAACGCGATTCTCCTCGAAGAACATCTCAATGCGGCGGTGTATACTCCAATGATAGTGGCCGGTTCAAGTGTACAGATCAGTTTTCGGGCATTTTTAAAACTGACACAAAAATCATCTAAATGACTAATTTTTATCCTTTATTCGTATTGAAGCGATCTCTTCTTCAATCACTTCAGCGCGACTTACCAACAGGAAAGGGGACTTGCGGTCCGGCAACCCTATCCTGTAGCATTCAGTCACCACCCTGCCACTCGAAAGCCGGTCCCGCCCTTGACAGCATCTTCCCCGAGCCGCGTTTATCTTCTGCGCCACGCCAAGGCCGCCTGGGCCGCCCCGGGGGAGCGGGATTTCGACCGGGGATTGAACGATGCCGGTTTTGCCGAGGCGGAGGTCATTGCGGACCTTGCGGCCGACAGGCATTACCGCCCCGATCTCCTCCTCTCCTCCACCGCCACGCGCTGCCGGCAGACGACGCAGGCATGGCAACGCGCCTTCAATGAGGGCATCGATATTTCCTACATCGATGAGATGTATAACGCGCGCAGCGAAACCTATCTGTCGCTGATAGCCGCGCAGGCGGAAGCCCGATCAGTGATGCTGGTGGGCCACAATCCGACCATGGAGGCGACGCTGGAAGCGATGATCGGCGAGGACCTGCTGCACGCCGCCCTGCCCTCGGGCTTTCCAACATCGGGTCTTGCAGTTCTCGACCATGATGACGGCCTTGCGAACGGTAGAGATCGCTGGCGGCTCGTCGATTTTCTCGCTCCAGGAAAATAATCTTCAGAGATTTTTGGAGGAATTCCACCAAGCCGCCCGCTGAAAATCGGTTGGGACGCTTCTTTTTTGGGCAGGCGCACCTCCCTATATTGCAGCCGTGACCGTTAAACACAGCCAGGAAATTGCCATTGTCGCCTTCCCTTACGTCCCTGACAGACAGCGCGCTGATCGCTTTCGATAATCTGGCAGACCGTGCAAGCAACCTCACCCATCCCACATTGCGGCTCGGCGTCACCGGCCTTTCGCGCGCGGGAAAGACGGTTTTCATCTCGTCCCTCGTCCATAATCTCCTGAATGGCGGTCGGCTGCCGCTGTTCGAGGCCATCCGCTCTGGACGCGTGTCGAATGTGCGACTTGAACCGCAGCCGGACGACGCAATCCCGCGCTTTCAATATGAAGATCACATTCAGGCGCTCGTCCGTGACAGGCTGTGGCCGGATTCGACCCGCGCTATCTCGGAATTGCGGATCACGCTCGATTATCAGAGCGCCAGTGGCTGGGGTCGCTGGTTTTCCGCCGGAAAGCTGTCCATCGATATCGTCGATTACCCCGGCGAATGGCTGCTTGACCTGCCGCTACTTTCCCAGGATTACAAGCAGTTCAGCGATGCGACCGTTGCCCTTGCGCAAAGTGGCATCCGCGCCGAACTGGCGCAGGAATGGCTGGCAATCGCTTCCTCGCTGGATATCAATGCACCTGCTGATGAAATGACGGCCAAGCGGCTGGCGGAAAGTTTCGCAGCCTATTTGAAGGCCTGTAAATCCGACGAAAGATCGCTTTCCACGCTGCCGCCCGGGCGCTTCCTGATGCCGGGGGATCTCGAGGGATCGCCAGCGCTGACATTTGCACCCCTGCCGGGCCTCACTGACGAAAAAGCACCGAAGGGCTCTTTGCGTGCGATGATGGAGCGGCGCTACGACGCTTACAAATCGATCGTCGTCAAACCCTTCTTCCGCGAACATTTCGCCCGCCTCGACCGGCAGATCGTTCTGATCGACACGTTGCAGGCCGTCAATCGCGGCCCGGAAGCCGTACAGGATCTGGAACGGGCGCTGGGCGACGTGCTTGCCTGTTTCCGCCCCGGCACCAACAGCCTGCTCTCCTCCCTGATCGGCAGGCGTATCGATAAGGTGCTGATTGCAGCCACCAAGGCCGACCATCTGCACCATGAAAGCCACGACCGGCTGGAGCGCCTGACCCGCCGCCTGGTGGATCGCGCCATCACCACCATCGGCATGAACGGCGCCGGTATCGAGGTCATGGCGCTCGCCTCCGTACGCGCCACCCGAGAGGCGAGCGTACGGCAGGACGGCCACGAGCTTCCCGTCATCGTCGGCACGCCGATGGTCGGCGAAACCATCAATGGCGAAACGTTCGACGGCAATCGCAAAACGGCGATCTTTCCCGGCGACCTGCCCGACGATCCGGAACCGCTGTTCCGCAGCATCGACCGGGATGGAGACAAGGCCTCGCTGCCGGACGTCAATGTCGTGCGCTTCCGGCCGCCCAACATTGACGAGCCGGGCAGCGGCGGCATCCGGCTGTCCGTTCCCCATATCAGGCTCGACCGCGCCATGCAGTTCCTGTTCGGAGACAAGCTCGCATGAAGGCTCCCACTCAAAACGATCCACAGACACGCCGCCCGGCTGCTTTCACGCTCGAGACAGAGGACACGGCGAGCAAGCCCGCTGCGCAAAAACGTTCGCCGCGAAGCTTCGACGCCGAGGTTTCCCTGACACGGGACGAGGACGATCCGTTTCTGGCGCCCGAAGATATCGACGCCGCCGCGCTTCCGGTCGCGACCCCGAAGAAAAGCCGCTTTTCCTTCGGCAAAGTGGCGCTCGGCGCATTGGGGGTGCTTTTCTCGCTCGCCTTCGGACTATGGGCGGATCAGCTTATTCGCAATCTGTTTTCGCGGTCCGACTGGCTGGGTTATACGGCGACGGTGTCGCTTCTCGTTGCGCTTGCTGCGATTCTCGCCCTCGTCGGGCGCGAAGTCTTTGGCATCATGCGGCTCAATGCGGTGCAATCCCTTAAGGCAGATGCCGAGACGGCCAGCCTTGAGAAAAGCGCCAAGCCCGCCCGCGCCATCGTCACACGGCTCAATGCTGTGCTTTCGCACCGTGCGGAAACCGCCAAGGGGCGTTCAGCACTGAAGGACACGGAAAATGACGTCATCGATGGCCCGCATCTGATCGAACTCGCCGAACGGGAATTGCTCGTTCCGCTCGACCGTCAGGCACGGGCCCTTATTCTCAATTCGTCCAAACGTGTGTCCGTCGTCACAGCGGTCAGCCCGCGAGCGGTTGTCGATCTTGCTTATGTATTGTTCGAAGTTACACGCCTCGTCCGCGCCATGGCGGAGCTCTATGGCGGACGGCCCGGAACGCTTGGCATGCTGAGGCTGCTTCGGGATGTCGTTGCGCATCTTGCCGTTACGGGCTCCATTGCCGTCGGCGACGGGCTCGCCCAGCAGGTTCTCGGCCATGGTCTCGCCTCGAAACTCTCCGCCCGTCTGGGTGAAGGCGTCATCAACGGGCTGATGACGGCACGAATCGGTATTGCCGCCATGGATCTTTGCCGACCCCTGCCATTCCGGGCAGTGAAGCGGCCAGGGATCGGCGATTTCATGTCTGACCTCACACCCGATTTAAGCGGCGGAAAAAGCGGTGATAAAGCCTGATTTTCGGGCCTTTGATCTCCCAAAAGGTTACGGACAAATCCGCAAATTAGCTCGAAATAAACCAAGCATTAACCATTCCGCCGCTAGATTGAAGCCTATCGAACAGGCTTCTTCGCCGGGGAAAGTATCATGTATTCGCGCTTCTTTTCGCTTATGGGCGGACTTGCCGCCATATTGTCCGTCAGTGGCGGCTTCGGTCTGTCTGACGTCCATGCCGCACCGCGCGATCGTGACGACGTATTCTTTCGCTCGGTGGCTGGCGTCTGGAAAGGCCCGGGCGAAATTGTCGCCGGCAAGTACAAGGGCACCAAGTTCACCTGCGACCTGACGGGCGAGCCACTCGATGACAAGCAGACCGGCATCAAACTCGGCGGCACCTGCCGCGTCGGCGTTTTCAGCCAGCCCATGTCTGCCGTCATCAGCCAGAAGGGCAACAGCTACGAGGGCAAGTTTCTCGATGGCGCTGGCGGCAAGGGGCTCGACATCACCTCTGGTCAGGTGAGCGGTGATAAGGTCGTCGTCGGCATCAACCGCGCCAAGCTGAACGGCGCGATGGTTGCACGCGTGTCGAACGACAATTCGATGAACATCACCATTTCGGTCAAGGTCGCAGACCAGATGATCCCCGTCATCGGCGTGACGCTGGCGCGTGATATCGATCAGATCGCCGTTGGCTCTATCAAGCCGTAAAAGCCATCATCTTCTCAGCTGTCGCCAAACGGGAGTGTCCACCACTCCCGTTTTTTGTTTGCGCGGACAATGCCGTTGACATCTGCTCGCTGCAGCCATTCGCTGACAGGCTTTCCCTTGACCCTGAGATCAGGCGCGATGTCAGCGAGCGGCAGCAGCACGAAAGCGCGGTCAGTCATGCGCGGATGCGGCACTTCAAGGCTTTCCGTTACGACAGACTCATTACCGAAGGTGAGCACGTCGATGTCGATGGTGCGCGGCCCCCAGCGCTCCGTCCGCACCCGCTTCATGCCCCTCTCGATATCGAGGCAGAGTTGCAAAAGCGCGGGCGCCGTCAACCGGGTCTCGACCAAAGCGCAGCAATTGAAAAAGTCCGCCTGATCCGTCTTGCCCCATGGCGGGGTACGGTAGAGGTCGGAAACGGCAAGCAAATGGCAATCGGCATGCGCATCGAGTTCGCGCAGTGCTCTCGCCATCGCGGCGGCTGGATCGCCGATATTGCCGCCAAGACCCAGTGCGGCCACCGTCATCGTCTCAGGCACGATGTTCAACGCTCACCTGGGCGTAATCGAGAATGCCGGGAACGGGCGCAGAGGGTTTACGCACGGTGATCTTGAGCCAGACGATCTGCGGGTAGCGCGCGCGCAGCGCCTTGGCGATATCGTTCGCCAAGGCCTCGATCAGGTAACGGCGCTGTCCCACGACGATCTTTTCGATGACGGCGAAAGCCACGCCGTAATCGACAGTGTTTTCGATATCGTCCGTTTCCAGCGCATCGCCCGCTTCGACTTCCATCTCGGCATCCACGAAAAAGCGCTGGCCCAGCACCTCTTCCTGCTCGAGGAGGCCATGACGGGCGAAAAAGGAACAGTTTTTAAGGATGATGGTATAGCGGCTCATCGCGTCGCCTCCATGGCAGGACTGTTTTGCAGCAATATCGTCCCATCTTCGGGGGACGGCATTCCCGCACTCGTTAAACTAGGCATCGGCCTTTGCAGTAGTTTTGGCAAGGACCGCATCGGCAATTGCCAGGGCATCACGCGTCGCGGCGACATTGTGCACGCGGAAAACGGCAGCGCCGGCCAGCCTTAGCACGACCGTTGTCGCTGCCGTTCCGATATCGCGATCCGCAGCGGAATCCCGGCCCGTCAGCGACCCGATGAAACGCTTCCGCGACGTGCCGGCCAGAACCGGCAGCCCGAACGCCGAGAGTTCACCGAAGCGCGCCATCAGTGCGACATTCTCTTCCTCGTCCTTGGCGAAGCCAAATCCCGGATCAAGCACGACGGCCTCGCGGCTGATGCCGGCATTATCAGCGATCTCAAGCGATCGGTCGAGAAATTCGAACTGATCCTTAATCACGTCGGCAAGCTTCTGCCTGTCGCGGCCGGTATGCATGATGCAGACGCCGGCGCGAGACGCGGCAACAACGCCGGCCATGTCAGGATCTTTCTGCAGCCCGAAGACATCGTTGACGATATGCGCGCCCGCTGCGATCGCCAGCCTTGCCGTTGAGGCGCGATACGTGTCGATGGAGATCAGCGCATCCGTCTCGCGACGCAATTTTTCGATGACGGGCAGGACGCGGTCCTGCTCTTCGGCTTCCGTCACCGCCGCTGCACCCGGACGCGTTGATTCGCCGCCGATATCGATGATGTCAGCGCCCTCCTCCACGCAAGTCAGCGCATGGGAAAAGGCCGCATCGATGGCGAGATAACGGCCGCCATCGGAAAAGGAATCAGGGGTGGCGTTCACGATGGCCATAATACGGCCACGCCCATCAAGTTTCAGGGAGCGGCCATGGGCCGCTTGCCAGGCGTTGCTGCCGACTGTTATCACGTAACACGCGCCTTTCGGGAATAACGGAGTGTTATGCCAATTCTTATAAGTTCCACTCCGCCTATGCAGCAAACCTTTTTCAAGTTCAACCGGAAGGCCGGGTCATGACCAAATCATCACGTGCTCTTTGCGCCGCAATGGCGGTCGTAGCAGCGCTTTCCCTCCCCGGACCGGCTTTTTCCGATACCATCGTCCGCAAGACCTATTCCTATTTCTCGATCGGCGGCAAGACGGCGGCCGATCTCGATCAACAGCTATCCAAACACGGTCCGCTGACCCGCAATACCGGCGCACGTCATCCCGGCGCGACGGAAATCAAATTCGGTGGCGAACTGACCTATGTCGAGAAAAACGGCCTTTGCAGCGTCGGCACGGCGAAGGTTCTCCTGAACACGCGCATTCTGCTGCCGCAGTGGAAGAACCGCCGCCGGACGACGGCGGAACTCGCCTTCATCTGGGACACGCTGCTTGCAGACATCAAGCGCCACGAGGAGCGTCACGCGGAAATTGCCCGCTCCTATGCCCGCTCTCTCGAACGGCAGCTGACGTCGCTCCGGCCGCAAAAGAGCTGCGAAACTCTGCAGGGCATGGTCGGCAAGATCACCCAGACCGTCATGGACGAGCATGACAAGGACCAGATGCGGTTCGACATGGTGGAGTCGAAGAACTTCGATGCGCGCATGACCCGGCTTCTGAAGAACCGGTTGGCCCAGGGTCAGACGCGCCGCTGAACAGCCCCAAGCAGTCCCATTTATCACCATGATTGATGGGGCATGACGTTACGTCATGTCCTATCTCACCCGTGAATTCTCGCCATGGTGCGGGCGACAAGACTCATTGTACGTTCTTCGTACGGTATAGGACCTTGCAGCCAGGCGGCGTCGGGGACATGCCGCCTCCGGTTCTCCCGGTACGCACTTGAGGGCTCGCAGGTGTTTCCTCCCTCGCCTGCATGCTGCGTACCCGCCTCGCCCCGCTCCCCGCTACCAGGTGAGCGGGGCTTTTTCTGTCGGGAACCAGCGCTTGACGGCTTCAGCCCTGGCGCTCTGGAACGTGAACGACGAGACCATCAAGATCGTCATTCATCTTGATCTGACAGGAAAGCCGGGATGTCGGCCGAACGTCGAAAGCGAAGTCGAGCATATCCTCTTCCATCGGTTCCGGTCCGCCGACACGCTCGGCCCAGGCGTCATCGATATAGACATGACAGGTCGCACAGGCACAGGCGCCACCGCATTCCGCATCGATGCCGGGGATGGAGTTGCGAACCGCGTTCTCCATGACGGTGGAGCCATTGCTGACGTCGAGTTCATGAGGCGTGCCGTCAAAGGCAACGATGGTGAGTTTTGTCATGCTGGAAATCCAAAATCTGGTCTGAGAACTGTTCTAAACAGATAGAAAGGCCGGCCCGCCTTGGCAACCCGCTTCACGAGCTTCAGGCATGACCGGCTTGGGCGAAACGGCAATTGTATATGAACCGCCCTATCGGCAAAGTTTCAAAATGAAATTTTCGGCCTCGACAATGGCAGCTGCGAGTTTCGCGATTGCCGCGCTGTCATTGCCCTTTTCTTCTACCGAAGTCGCGGCAGCCGAAACTGCGGATGCGCCGACCGACTGAGCCGAACCCTTCAGCCGGTGCGCCGTCGCAATAACCGACTTGTCATCCGCTCCAATCATCTCGTGCAGGGCGGCGCGCGCGTTGCGGCTGAAGAGCTGCAACACCTCGATTTCCAAATCCTTGTCGCCCATTGTCTGTCTGGAAAGATGATCGAAATCGATCGGCTTTTGACTGGCGGCAGGCATGCTGCCGTAATTATCGGGCGCTTCGAAAACAATACTGACCGCTGCCATGGCTGGAATCCTGTCTCACCATTTCCTGTTTCGTGTCACATCTGTGTCGTATTCACGCATTGTGGCAGCTGCTATCGGCTTAAATTACGGCGTCACGCTGGCGAAAATCTTCTGCTATGGTTAATTTATGTTAAACTTAGGCGAAACAAGGCGTTCAGCGCGAAACTCCGGTTTAAAAACTGTTAAAAAGCCGACACTTCGCCCCTGCCGCAAATCCGCATTAATTGTTTCGAACACCTAAATGTGTCACTACGGTACTGCCGTTCTCTCAGGGCTTAAGCTCAAGCTTTGTTATTGCGGCATGGTGATGTAATTTCGCCCGAAAGCTGGGTCACCAGCAGTCGGGATTTGGTAAATGGCGGGACTGTTCTCTCTTGAGGGTCGAGTTCCGCTGGCATGATGGCGGCAGTCTGCTTGCGTATCGCAGGTGGGTCAACGGCATGAAGCCGGGCGTAAGTGTAACGAGGCGTAACCGCATGGCGAATAACAAGATCAGCGACTCTGTCGACGAGACTGCTTTTCAGGCGTTGGAAGATGCCCTGCAGCTTGGCGCTTTCGAAGAGAAGCCGGAGACGCGGAAACCTGCAGCGCCGAAGCAGCCGGAGGCCAGAGTGAAGGAAGCAAGCAGACCGTCCCCTGCTCCCGAGGCCGCACGCGCGCCTGTCGAACAGACACCCCGCTCGCCCAATCTCGAAGCCGCCAATGACGGATCCAAGCGCAGCCCGGCCATGATCCTGAAATCGCTGGAAGGCGGATCGATCGGCGGCGCGCTTCGCAATGCCACGATCATGTCAATCATCTGGGCGCTCGGCGGCCTCGGCGTCGCCCACCTTCTTTATGGCAACGCCCTTTGGAACATCGGCTCGCTGGCTGATCTCACAGCAATTCCGGGCCTGATGGCCATCGTCGTCGGCATACTTGTGCCGATCATGCTGTTCTTTGCCTTCGCGATCATGATGGCGCGCGCCCGCGACCTGCGCAACGCCGCCCGCTCGATGGCGGAAGTGGCGCTTCGTCTTGCCGAGCCGGAAACTGTCGCCTCTGACCGCATTATGTCCGTCGGTCAGGCGGTGCGCCGCGAAGTTTCTGCCATGAATGACGGCATCGAGCGCACGATTGCCCGGGCCACCGAGCTCGAAACGCTTGTTCATTCCGAGGTCAACGCGCTCGAGCGCAGCTATGCGGACAATGAACTGCGCGTGCGCAGCCTCGTGCAGGAGCTGACCGCCGAACGCGACGCGATCGTCAACCATGCCGAGCGCATCCGCTCGTCCATTGTCGGCGCCCAGGAACAGATCAAGGAAGAACTGTCCATCGTCGGCGAAGAGCTTTCGATGCGGATTGCGACGACCGGCGAAGCTTTCGCTTCGATGATCGATACGCGTTCGGCGGCTCTCCTCGAAAAATCGCGCGCCTCGACCGAAGCGATGGGCAGCCTGATTGCCGCCAAGACCGAAAACCTGCTTCAGGCGCTGAATTCCTCCGGTTCGACGATTTCGAACGAATTCGACATGCGTCTGCATAACCTCACCTCGACGCTCGACGAGCGCGGTGAAGTGCTGCTGGAGCGTTTCGCAATCCATGCGTCGACGCTCGATAGCGGTGTCGAGAGCCTCAACAGCGCTCTTGAAGAACGCACCCGCCAGCTTAACGAGACGCTCTCGACGCGCACTCTGGAGCTCAACCGCAATATCGAGCGCGGCCAGCAGGTCATCGGCGGCTCACTGGATACGGTTCTCGACAAGCTCTCCACCACGCTCGAAGAAAAAGGTCTCTCCTTCCGTCAGAGCTTGCAGAGCACCGCTGACGACGCCATCATGGACCTCGATCTT
>Ga0102589_1000296_pt1 | contig 119919 bp, 118 predicted proteins | sample AraplaMF_Col_mLB_FD_76858 | JGI IMG/M metagenome (GOLD analysis project Ga0102589, IMG submission 76858) | Arabidopsis root microbial communities from the University of North Carolina, USA - plate scrape MF_Col_mLB | ecosystem: Host-associated > Plants > Roots > Endosphere | place: USA...
AACACGGCGTCGACGATGTCGAAGACGCTGCGGTGCTGGAACAGGCAGCTGTCCTGGCGGTGGCGCAGGAAGGCGAGCCAGGGCTCGATGACGAGCCGGTAGCGGGCCATGCCGCCGTTGCTGGCGACGCACTCGGCTTCGGTCACGTGGCCGTGGAAGGGGCGCAGTTCGGTGCGGCTCTGTGCGGTCTGCAGGTCCAGGCGCACGCCCTGGCCCATCAGGGTCTTGAGTTCGATGCGGGCGTCGTCGCTGAGCGCGGTGAGCTCGAAGCGGAAGCCGCCGCCGTCGAGGGACTCCACGCCGTCCAGGCGCTCGGCCAGCAGCTTGTTGGCGCCCAGGGGGGTGTGCAGCACCAGCAGTCGATCTTGCTGCGTGGGGCTCGCGCGCAGGAGCGCGCCTATCGACATCGATGTGAAGTCCGCCATGTTTTTTTCTCTCCCTTTGACCCTCGATCCGCCGTCGCACGCCGCAGCGCCGAGGCGATCGTCTAGCGGAACTCACCGCTCTTGCTGCAGCTGGCCTTGATCAACGAAGCTCAGGCCCGATCCCTGCATCGCACGCAAAACTGCGCACGCTGCATGACCCGCAGACACCATGCGAATGAAATGATAGCCCGCGCATTCTTCTCGGCAAAGATGAAGCTGTGCCAACGCAGGCCAAGTGCCGCCCTATGGGTACTTTCAGATTACCGACACTGTGGGGAGCAGCACACAGTACGGCCGTGCGGGCGGGTTCCGGCAATCCACCGGGCGTTGAAAAAATGAATGGAGGCGCGGACCGGAGTCGAACCGGTCTGGGACGGATTTGCAATCCGTTGCACTGCCGCTTTGCTACCGCGCCGAATACTGGGAGGCAGGCCCTCAAGGATTCGAACCTTGGATGCCGGGATCAAAACCCGGTGCCTTGGACCGCTAGGCGAAGGGCCGATAAGAGATGGCGCGCACGGAAGGAGTCGAACCTTCAACCGCTGGGTTTGGAGTCCAGTGCTCTGCCAGTTGAGCTACACACGCGTGAATGAAGAAGATGAAGGAAAAGAGTGGTCTGAGTGGCAGGATTTGAACCTGCAGCCTCCTGCTTCCAAGGCAGGCCGTCTACCAGATTGACACTACACCCAGAGAAAAATCGATTGGTGCCCCAGGGGAGATTCGAACTCCCAGAATTCCGCTTCTAAGGCGGACACGTATGCCGGTTCCGTCACCGGGGCTGATGGGTCTGAGGCACGCGATCCGTCCAGTGGCCGGTCGTGCCTCGGTGCTGCAAATTTTCAAGGAACGTCCACCTGGCCGAAGCCCGGTGTCATGCAGCGAGATCGCTGCGTGGAGTGAGTGTTGAAAAACAAGAAGGCCCGGAACCTTTCGGTGTCCGGGCCTCTGCTTGAGAGCGCTTGGGAGCGACGCGCCTACGCGCTTCCTCCACCCGGTGACACCTGATCCTCACAAGCGCAATCCCACGGATTGGCCTGGGTCTGGTTCGGACATTGATCGCGCTGCGACGGCGGCAGCATGCCGAGGCCATTGCACAGCGCGGCACGCACGAGCGCCCGGCCCGGTGCGGGTCGGATGCTGCCGATGCGGATCACTGCTGCTGCTTTCACGATGGTTCCTGTTTGTGCTGTGCGGCCGGGACCGCGAATGAGTTGGACTGTAAATAGTCTTTACTTCGCCGTCAACAGGTCTCGTCGTTTATTTTTGAAATGCCCGGTGCACGAGGTCGCGCACGAGACGCGGTGAAGCCACAAAATGGCGCCCATGCCAAAGACGCTTCACTCCTCATTCTTCTCCGCGGCGCTCGCCTTCCTTGTCTCGGCGTTCGTCGCGGCATCGGCCTCGGCCGCACCGCCGCGTGCCGTTCCCGGAGAGCCCGTGCCCGCGGGATCGCCCCTCGTGGGCCCGATCCATTTCCAGTTCGCCATCTACTATCCGGCGCGTCCTGCGGCAGACCCGCTGGCCTCGCTGCGCAGCCGCCTCGCCAGGATGGAAGGCGCGCCGAAACTCGCGGCCTCGATGCCGTCGCCGGCCTCGGTGACCGAGGCGGTCGTCTTCGCAAACTGGAACACGACCACGGTGCAGAAGGAGTACCGGCCGCCGGGGATGGACCTGTTGCAGCGCTTCGGCCGCGGCCTTTCGCGCGAGCAGGCCGAAGCCCTGCAACGCACCGACAAGGCCCTGATCCTCGACTTCGCGCATCCGGCGCCGCAAGCCCGAACCGCACTGTCCAAGGCGACCGAGGTGGCACTGCAGGTCGCACGCGACGGCAACGGCCTGCTGTGGGACGAGGAAACGCGCGAGGTCTTCACGCCCGACGAATGGCAGAAGCGCCGCATCGCCTCCTCGGACAACGGGATTCCCGATGCCGCGGCACACACGGTGATCCATGCCTACCGCAGCGACAACCTGGTGCGGGCCATCACGCTCGGCATGTCGAAGTTCGGCCTGCCCGATGTGGTGGTGAGCGACTTCTCGTGGTCTTCGAACCGGCCGATGGGCAACCTCATCAACATGCTCACCCAAGCCATGGTCGAAGGCGCCACCATTCCGCGTGCCGGCCAGTTCGACCTGGACCTGCGCGCGCTGAAGCACGCCGGCGCGCGCGAACCGCAGCTCACGAACCTGAAGCCCAACGCGGCGGCCGTCGCCAGGCTTTCGCTGGTCAACGGCAAGTGGGAAAGCGGCGATCCGCAGAACCGTCTGTTCGAGATCCGCTTCGACCGCTACAAGGGACCCGACCGCCATGCGCAGCAGACCGCCCTGCTCACCGCCGTCTTCGGTGCCGACGAGGACGCGGTCACCCGCCTGAAGCACAACGACGAGCTGCTCGCGGCCAGCAAGGCGGCCGGCGCGCAAATGCCCAGGCTGCGCGACGCTTTCAACAAGGGCCTGCAGCCCGGCGAATACATCCTCGTGAAGGCACCGTTCACCACGCGCGACGGCGGCAACGAATGGATGTGGGTGGAGGTCGCGCGATGGAACGGCGACACCATCGAGGGCCTGCTGAAGAACGAGCCCGTCGACGTTCCCAATCTGCATGCTGGGCAGATGGTCAAGGTGTCGCAGGCCAGGCTCTTCGACTACATGCGCCGCCACCCCGACGGGCGCGAGGAAGGCAACGAGACCAGCAAGATCATTGCGCGCATGCAGGGCGGGAAGAAGTAGCCGAAAAAAGGAGCCTCCGATGCACATCCGCGAACTCGCCACCGGCCTGCAGTTTCCCGAAGGTCCGATCGCCATGGACGACGGCTCGGTGCTGCTGGTCGAAATTGCGCGCGGCACGCTCACGCGCGTGCGGCACGACGGGCTGGTGCAGGTGGTGGCCGACCTCGGCGGCGGCCCGAACGGTGCGGCCATCGGGCCCGATGGCGCGGTCTATGTGTGCAACAACGGCGGCTTCAAATGGCACACCGAGGCCGACGGCTGCCACCGGCCCGTGGGCCAGGCCGCGGACTATTCGGGCGGGCGCATCGAGCGCGTGAACCTCGCCACCGGCCATGCCGAGCGGCTCTACGACACGGTCGAGGGCGGCGCGCTCTGCGGCCCCAACGACATCGTGTTCGACGCGCAGGGCGGCTTCTACTTCACCGACCTGGGCAAGACGCGCGAGCGCGACATGGACCGCGGCGGCCTGTTCTACGGCCACAGCGACGGCAGCGCCGCCAGCACGATCGCGCGGCCGGTGATGACGCCCAACGGCATCGCACTCTCGCCCGACGGCCACACGCTCTACTACGCCGAGACCGAAGGCGCACGGGTCTGGGCCTTCGACATCACCGCGCCGGGGCGCGTTCGCAAGGACGGCTGGCCTTCGCCGCATGGCGGACGCATGCTGTGCGCCTCGCCGGGCGGACACTACCAGCGCTTCGACTCGATGGCGGTCGACGCGCTCGGCAATCTCTGCGTGGCCACGCTGCTGCATGGCGGCATCAGCATCGTCGCGCCCGATGGCAGCACGGTCGAGCACGTGCCCCTGCCCGACCGCTACACCACCAACATCTGCTTCGGCGGACGCGACCGGCGAACGGCCTACGTCACGCTCTCGGGCAGCGGCCGGTTGATCGCGATCGACGACTGGCCGACGCCCGGCCTTGCGCTGAACTACCAGGCCTAGGAAATCACCTGGTAGTAGAGGTTCTGCGGATGCTTCGCCTGCGCGAAGAAGAACCACCGCTCCGCCAGCAGCCCCGGCGCCTGCACCGCCACCGCGAGCAGCCAAGGCAACGTGGCCGCACTGGCCAGCCCCCACGCCAGCAGCAGCGCAGGCAGCACGAAGGCCAGCAGCAGAAAGCCCAGCTTCATGTTCTTGAGCGCCGCCAGCGAGGCACCGTGAAAGAACTCGCGCGTGTTGAACGACCCGGCCGACATGCCCATCGATTTCTGCACCAGCTTCTCGGTGCGGATGCCGGTGGCCGATTGCAGCGTCGACTTGTGGCGGATCCCTGCATTGCGCCGCAGCGTCTGCCCGCGGGCAGCCCATGCGGCCAGCGTGGCAACCAGCGCGCACGGACCGAAGACCTGCACGAAGCGCGCCTCGCCGGCCAGGGCGGCCATCGCGCAGGCCAGCACCAGTCCGGACGACAAGCCGATGAGCGTGAAGTTGACGACGGTCAGCGGATGCGCCCATTCCTCGATGAAGCGCAGGCAGGCATAGATCATCGCGGTGCAATACCAGAGCGCGGCAGCGCCGCACAGCACCCCCACGGGCAGCAGCCACGACCACGGCGCACCGGCGCCGAGCCGCAGCGACAGCCACCACAGCGCCACCAGCGCGATGAAGGCCGGCAGCACGATGACCTCGCGCGACATCCACGAGGTGCGCCACATCAGCACCGCACGCCATGCGCGCGTCTTGCGGCCCAGGTGCATGAACGAGGCCGCGAGCCCCGCCACGAGCAGCACCTCGGCCACACCCAGCGCCAGCGTCAGGAAACCCGGCGCCATGGCCAGGCCGAACAGCGCCGCCAGCGCGAGCGTGAACACCAGGCCCTGCGCCGCACCGGCCAGCGTGGTGAAGAAAAGTATCGAGAGCGCGGGGTGCATGCCTTCGTCACCCCTGCGTGTCGGCCGGCTGCGTGATGCGGCGCGGCAGGTACTGGTTGGCCGGGCTGGTTTCCCACTCGGGCATCAACTGGTAGCCGCCGCGCTCGCGGATGGCCTTCGACACGTCGGAGTCCGGGTCCTTCACGTCGCCGAAGATGCGCGCACCCGTCGGGCAGGCCTTCACGCAGGCGGGCTTGCGGTCTTCCTTGGGCAGGTGCTCGTCGTAGATGCGGTCGACGCAGAGCGTGCACTTGGTCATGACCTGGCGCTCCTCGTCGAGCTCGCGCGCGCCGTAGGGGCAGGCCCATGCGCAGTACTTGCAGCCGATGCACTTGTCGTAGTCGACCAGCACGATGCCGTCCTCCTTGCGCTTGTAGCTCGCGCCCGTGGGGCACACGGGCACGCAGGGCGGATCTTCGCAATGCAGGCAGCTCTTGGGCAAGTGGATGGTCTCGGTGGCCGGGAAGGCGCCGGCCTCGTAGGTCTGGACGCGGTTGAAGAAGGTGCCGGTCGGGTTGGCGGCGTAGGGCCGCTCGTCGGCCAGCGGGCCGGCGCTGCCGGAGGTGTTCCATTGCTTGCAGGAGGTCACGCAGGCGTGACAGCCGACGCAGACGTTGAGGTCGATGACGAGGGCGAGTTGCTTGGCGAGGGTTTCGCCCTGCTCCGCGCGTTTGGTATTACTCCCTCCCCTCCCGGGGGAGGGTTGGGGTGGGGGCAGCGGCGCTGGAAGTGCTGGCCTTGCTTCAATGAAGGCCGCCGTGCCCCCACCCCAACCCTCCCCCGGAAGGGGAGGGAGCGAAGCCGGGGCCATCAGGTCTTTCAACCACTGCATCATTTCCTGCGCCCCGCAAAGTAGGTCAACACGCTGGCCGCCTTCCCCAGCACACCGGGCACGCTCGGCATGCTCGCGATCTGCGGAAAGCTCTCCTCCGGTTCGCCGGGGTCGGCCGGCCGGATGCGCACCCGAACGTCGTACCAGCCCGCCTGCCCGGTGATCGGGTCCGAATTGCTGATGCGCCCGCTCGCAGTGCCCTCGCACGGCAGCTCCTCGCTGATCAGGTGGTTGAGCAGGAAGCCCTTGCGCGCCTCGTCCGCACCGGGCGCCAGCTGCCACGCGCCATCGGCCTTGCCGATCGCGTTCCACGTCCACACCGTGCCCGGCTCCACGGCCTCGCTGTAGCGCAGCATGCAGCGCACCTTGCCCCACCGGCTTTCGACCCAGCACCAGCCACCATCGGCAATGCCCGCGGCCTGCGCGGTGAGCGGGTTCACATGCAGGTAGTTGTGGCTGTGGATCTGCCTGAGCCACGCGTTCTGCGAATCCCACGAGTGGTACATCGCCATCGGCCGCTGCGTGAGCGCATTGAGCGGATAGGCCGCCAGATCGGTCGCGGCCTCTTCGAGCGGCGGATACCAGAAGGGCAGCGGATCGAAGTAGGTGTCGATGCGTTCGCGCAGCGCATCGGGCGGCTGCCGCCCCGGGCTCTTGCCCTGCGCCGCGAGCCTGAAGCTCTGTAGCGTGTCGGAGTACAGCGCCAGCTGCACCGGGTCGTTGCGCTGGCGCCAGCCCTTGTCCTTCGCGAAGTCGAGGTAGGCCCGGTTCCAGTTGCGCATGTAGTGCATGGTCTCGGGCATGTGGTACTGGAACACGCAGTTGTTCTGCGCATACGCCTCCCACTGCTTCGGGTTCGGCGCGCCGCGCAGGTGCTCGGTGCCGTCCTTGCCGCGCCAGCCCATCAGAAAACCGATGCCGGGCTGCGGCTCGAAGTTGACGACGAAGTCCGGGTAGCCGCTGAACTTGCGACCGCCTTCGGGCGTGGTGAAGGCCGGAAACTTCAGGCGCGACGCCAGCTCGATCAGCACCTCCTGGAAGGGCTTGCACTCCCCGGTCGGCGGCACCACCGGCACGCGCACCGAATCGACCGGCCCGTCGAATTCCGAGATCGGCCGGTCGAGCATGCCCATCACGTCGTGGCGCTCGAGGTAGGTGGTGTCGGGCAGCACGAGGTCGGCGAAGGCCACGGTCTCGCTCTGGAAGGCGTCGCACACCACGAGGAACGGGATCATGTGCTCGCCCTTCTCGTCCTTGCGGTTGAGCATCTCGCGCACGCCCATGGTGTTCATGCTGGAGTTCCACGCCATGTTGGCCATGAAGATCAGCAGCGTGTCGATGCGGTAGGGGTCGCCCTTCACCGCGTTGGTGATCACGTTGTGCATGAGCCCGTGCGCCGACAGCGGGTGCTCCCACGAGAAGGCATGGTCGATGCGGATCGGCGAGCCGTCGGGGTTGATCGCCAGCTCCTCGGGGTTTGCCGGAAAGCCCAGCGGCGCGGCGTTGAGCGGCGTATTGGGCTGGATCATGCCGGGGTCGTTGAAGGCCCGGTAGTTGGGCACGATGTGGCGCGGGTACGGCGCCTTGTGGCGAAAGCCGCCCGGCGCATCGATGGTGCCGAGCACGCTCATCAGCACCGCGAGCGCACGCACGGTCTGGAAGCCGTTGGAGTGCGCGGCCAGGCCGCGCATCGCATGGAAGGCCACGGGCCGCGCCTGCGTGGTCGGGTGCTGCTTGCCCCAGGCATCGGTCCACGGAATGGGCAGCTCGAAGGCCTGCCGCAGCGCCGTCTCGCCCATCTCGCGGGCGAGCTTGCGGATGCGCGCGGCGTCGATGCCGGTGATGGCCTGCGCCCATTCGGGCGTGCACAGCGCCACGCGATCGCGCAGCAGCTGGAACGAGGGCGCGACGCGCGTGCCGTCGGCCAGCGTGTAGTGCCCTTCGAGCGCCGGATCGCAGCCATCGGCAATGCCCTCGGGGTATGCAGGCTTCACGCTGCCGCTTGCCTTGTCCCACACCAGCTTGTTGTGCGGATGGCGCCCGTCGCCCGGCGGCCCGCGCTCCGGGTCGAAGGCGAACAGCCCTTCGCGCTCGCAGTCGTCCAGCACCACGAGCTGGGGCGCGTTGGTGAAGCGCTTGAGAAAGGCGTGGTCCACCAGTTCGTTGCCGATCAGCTCGTGCAGCAGCGCCATGAACAGCGCGCCGTCGGTACCCGGCTTGATCGGAATCCATTCGTCCGCAATCGCCGAGTAGCCCGTACGCACCGGGTTGATCGAGATGAAGCGTCCGCCCGCGCGCTTGAACTTGCCGATCGCGATCTTCATCGGGTTGCTGTGGTGGTCTTCGGCCGTGCCGATCATCACGAACAGCTTGGCGCGCTCCAGGTCGGGCCCGCCGAACTCCCAGAAGCTGCCGCCGATGGTGTAGATCATTCCCGCGGCCATGTTGACCGAGCAGAAGCCGCCGTGCGCCGCATAGTTGGGCGTGCCGAACTGCCGCGCGAACAGGCCCGTGAGCGCCTGCATCTGGTCGCGCCCGGTGAAGAGCGCGAACTTCTTCGGGTCGGTCGCGCGGATCCTGCCGAGCCGCTCGGTCAGCATGTCGTAGGCGCGCTCCCAGCTGATGGGCTCGAACTCCCCGGCCCCGCGCTCGCTGCCGGCCTTGCGCAGCAGCGGCTGCGTGATGCGCGCGGGCGACACCTGCTTCATGATGCCCGAGGAGCCCTTGGCGCAGATCACGCCCTGGTTCAGCGGATGGTCCGGGTTGCCGTCGATGTAGCGCACCTCCGGCCCGTTCTCGCCCTCGCGCAGGTGCACGCGGATGCCGCAGCGGCAGGCGCACATGTAGCAGGTGGTGGTCTTGACCTCGGTGTCCGCCGTGGGTGTCGGCGCGGTGAGCGGATCGTGCACGGGCTCTCGGGAGAGGAAACTGAACACGGGCGGTCCTTTTGTTTTTCAAGCGTAGGCAGCGCCGATGTTAGGGAGCTTCAATCAAACGAAAAAGCGGAGAATATCGCTCACGATGACCGGAAAAACAGATCAGCAGATTGCCCAGCGCCTGCGCCTCAACCTGCGCCAGCTCGAGGTGTTCGTGGCCACCGCGCGCGGCGGCAGCACCCGCGCCGCGGCCGACCGCGTCGCGCGCTCGCAATCGGCCGCGAGCAGCGCGCTGGCCGACCTGGAAGCTTCCGTGGGTGCCCTGCTGTTCGACCGGCTCGGCCGCCGGCTGGTGCTCAACGAGAACGGCCGCGCGCTGCTGCCCAAGGCCCAGGCATTGCTCGACCAGGCCGGCGAGGTGGAGGTGCTCTTCAGCGGCGAGCATGCGGCGCCGCTGCGCGTGGCGGCCAGCTTCACCATCGGCGAATACCTGCTGCCGGAGCGCGTGTCGCAATGGACCCTGCTTCACCCGCAGAGCCAGGTGCACCTGCACATCGCCAACACGCGCGACGTGATCGAGGCGGTGGCGAGCTTCGACGTGGATGTCGGGTTCATCGAGGGGCCGCAGACGCACCCCGACCTCGTGGTGCGCGCATGGCGCGAAGACGAACTGGTGATCGTCGCCGCGCCGGGCCATGCGCTCGCGAACCGCATCGCCACGCACCGGCAGCTGTCGCAAGCCACCTGGGTGCTGCGCGAGCACGGCTCGGGCACGCGGCAGGTCACCGATGCCTGGCTGATCCAGAACCTCGAGCAGGTGCGCGTGGGCTTCGAGCTCGGCAGCACCGAGGCCATCAAGCGCGTGGTGGCCTCGGGCACCGGCCTCGCCTGCCTCTCGCGCTACACGGTGGCGCAGGCGCTGGAAGACGGCCACCTGATCGAGCTGCGCACGCGGCTGCCGGCGGGCATGCGGCGGCTGGCGACGGTGATGCACCGCGACAAGCTGCTGGGCCGCGCCACCGCCGACTTTCTTCGGCATTGCGGGGCGACCGTGCCGCGCTCGCCCGCCGCACGCTAGGTCGCGGGTCCACGCACAACCGGTCAGGCCGGCCGCGACAGCAGGTGCACGTACTCGTACTGCGCCGTGTTGATGGTCGACACGCGGTACTCCACCGGCTTGTCGCCGAAAGTGAGCGCGGTGCGCCGCACCTCCATCACGGGCGCACCCTGCGCCACGCCGAGGATGCGCACCACGCTGCGGTCGGCCGTCATCGCGCGTGCACGCTCCCGCGCCAGCGTCACGGTAATGCCGAACTCGGTCTGGTAGAGGTGGTAGATGGTGCTCGGCCGCTCTCGAAAGCGCTTCTCGGTCAGCCCCTTGAACAGCATCGCCGGCAGCGTGAGCCGATCGTGAATCACCGCCCTGCCCTGCAGCAGCAGCCGGTTGTCGATCTGGATCGCCGGCTCGCCGGTTCGCAGGCCCAGTGCCTGTGCCGGCTCTTCCTCCATGCGCACCCGCTCGAAGGCGACGAACTCCACCTGCGGCGCCTGCCGCAACCCGTCGCTGCGCTCGACGTGGAAGAACTGAAACATGAAGCGGTCCGCGTTGTGCACCGCAACGAAGGTGCCGCGCCCCTGGCGCCGCACGAGGATGTGCTCGGCCACGAGGTCGTCCGTCGCATGACGCAGCGTGCCGATGGACACACCGAGTGCGGCTGCCAGCTCGCTCTCGCTTGGCAGCGTGCTGCCGGCCGCGCAACGCCCTGACTCGATGGCGCGCAACAGCGAACGCTTGACCAGCCGGTAGAGCGGCGCGCTCGCCGCATCGGCGGGAATCGGTTCGAACATGGAGGGGTCGGTCGAGCGGGGCATGGTGCCATTGTGGTGGCCACATGGCGATTCATTCAAGTCATCCATATGACCTGTTTGACACTCGGAGACACGCGCTCGGACACTGGCCTCGCTGCAAATTCTCAGCGAGTCACAACAGGAGACAACGATGATTCATTTCGTTCTGCACGACGCGAAGGACACGGTCGCGGTCGTGGTGGTGGAAGGCGTCAAGGCCGGCATGTCGCTCACCGGCTGGATCATGGACGAGGACCGGATGACCAGCGTCGACGCACGCCAGGACATCCCGATCGGCCACAAGGTCGCGCTCAAGGACATGGCGACCGGCGACACGGTGTGGAAGTACGGCATCGACATGGGCAAGGTGGTCGCGCCGATCAAGGCGGGCGAACACGCACACGTCCAGAACATCAAGACCAAGCGCTGGTAAGCCCCCGCGCCGATTCGCCAACCCCCATCACCCACGAATCCGAAAGCACAGCATGTCCATCATTTCCAAAGACACCACCTTCCTCGGCTACCGCCGCGAAAACGGCCGCGTCGGCGTGCGCAACCACGTCATCATCCTGCCGCTGGACGACCTCTCCAATACGGCCGCGGAGGCGGTGGCCCACAACATCAAGGGCGCACTCGCCATTCCGCACCCCTACGGGCGCCTGCAGTTCGGCGCCGACCTGGAACTGCACTTCCGCACGCTGATCGGCGCGGGCTGCAACCCGAACGTGGCGGCCGTCGTCGTCATCGGCATCGAGGACAGCTGGACGCAGAAGGTGGTCGACGGCATCGCCGCCACGGGCAAGCCCGTGGCCGGCTTCGGCATCGAGGGCCACGGCGACCACGACACCATCCTGCGCGCGAGCAAGGTGGCGCGCGAGTTCGTGCAGAACGCGAGCGAGAAGCGCCGCGAGCCCTGCGGAATTCACGAGCTGTGGGTCTCCACCAAGTGCGGCGAGAGCGACACCACCTCCGGCTGCGGCTCCAACCCCACCGTGGGCAACGCCTTCGACAAGCTCTACGAGACCGGCAACACGCTGGTGTTCGGCGAGACCTCCGAGATCACCGGCGGCGAGCGCATCGTGGCCGACCGCTGCCGCACGCCCGACGTGAAGGAGCGCTTCATGTTCATGTTCAACCGCTACCAGGACATGATCAACCGCCACAAGACCAGCGACCTCTCCGACTCGCAGCCCACCAAGGGCAACATCGCGGGCGGCCTCACCACCATCGAGGAAAAGGCGCTGGGCAACATCCAGAAGATCGGCAAGAAGTGCCTGGTGGACGGCGTCCTCGACAAGGCCGAGATGCCCACCGGCCCGGGCCTGTGGTTCATGGACTCGTCCAGCGCGGCGGCCGAGATGGTCACGCTGTGCGCCGCCTCGGGCTACGCGGTGCACTTCTTCCCGACCGGCCAGGGCAACGTGATCGGCAACCCGATCCTGCCGATCATCAAGATCTGCGCCAACCCGCGCACCGTGCGGCTCATGAGCGAGCACGTCGACGTCGACACCTCGGGCCTGCTGCAGCGCGAGATGACGCTCGACCAGGCCGGCGACCAGTTGCTCGAATGCATGCTGCGCACCGCCAACGGCCGGCTCACCTCGGCCGAAGCGCTGGGCCATCGCGAGTTCGTGATGACGCGCCTGTACGAGTCGGCCTAACCGCCCGTGCAACAACGGCAAGCACCATGAAACGGATCGTCATTGCGGAGTTCATGGACGCTGCCGCTGTCGCGCAGTTGCGCGAGCGGCACGACGTTCTCTACGACGTGGCCCTGGTGGACGACGGCGCCCGCCTGTACCGCGAAGCGAAGTGGGCCAACGCCCTCATCGTGCGCAACCGCACCCAGGTGCGCGGCGAGCTGCTCGGCACGCTGGCGCAGTGCACGGTGGTGGGGCGCCTCGGCGTAGGCCTCGACAACATCGACGTGGCGGGCTGCGAATCGCGCGGCATCCGGGTGATTCCGGCCACGGGCGCCAACGCGCTGAGCGTGGCGGAGTACGTCATTGCAAGCGCGATGCTGCTGCTGCGCGGCGCCTACGGCGCGACGGGCGAAGTCGCCGCAGGCCGCTGGCCGCGCAATGCGCTGTCGAACGGGCGCGAGCTGTCGGGCAAGACGCTGGGGCTGGTCGGCTTCGGCGCCATCGGGCAACTGACGGCGCGGCTCGCGAAGGCGCTGGGCATGCGCACCGTGGCCTTCGACGCGATGATGGATGCGGGCCATCCGGCCTTCGCGGAAACCGGTACGCAGCCACTCAGCCTCGACGCACTGGTGGCGCAGGCCGACGTCGTGAGCCTGCATGTGCCGCTGGTGGACGGCACGCGCAACCTGTTCAGCGCGGCGCGCATCGCGGCCATGAAAGGCGGCGCGGTGCTGGTAAACACCTCGCGCGGCGGCATCGTCGACGAAGCCGCCGTGGCGCTCGCGCTGCGCGAAGGCAGGCTCGGTGGTGCGGCGCTCGATGTGTTCGATGCCGAGCCGCTCGCGGCCAGCGCGCATTTCGAAACCTGCCCCAACCTGCTGCTGACCCCGCACATTGCGGGCGTGACGACCGAGTCGAACGGGCGCGTGAGCAGCCTGATCGCACAGAAGGTGCTGGAGGCGCTCGAATCATGACGACGCTGAGTCTTCAGGAAGCGCGCGACGCCGTGACCACGGCACTGCGCGCGGCCGGTGCCAACGAAGCGATGGCCACGGCGACGGCACGCGCGCTGGTGCTGGCCGAAGCGCAAGGGCTGGGTTCGCACGGCCTCGGCCGTGTCGCCCAGTACGCAACGCACCTTCGCAACGGCCGGGTCAACGGCGATGCGATGCCGACGCTGCGCCGAGAGAAAGGCGCCGCCGTGCTGATCGATGCGCACGAAGGCCTGGCCTTCGCCGCCTGCGAGATGGCCGTGGCCGAAGCCGTCGCCCGCGCACGCGACTTCGGCATTGCGATCGCGGGCGTGACCGACAGCCACCACTGCGGCGTGGTGGTCGACCATCTGCGCGCGGTGGCCGACGCGGGCATGGTCGGGCTCGGCTTCGCCAATTCGCCGGCCGCGATGCCGGCGGCGGGTGGGCGCCACCCCATCTTCGGAACCAACCCGGTGGCGGCGGTGTTTCCGCGCCGCGGGGCGTTGCCCTTGATGATCGACCTGAGCCTTTCCGAAGCGGCACGCGGCAAGGTCATGGTGGCCGCGAAGCAAGGCAACCCCATCCCGCCCGGCTGGGCCGTGGACCGCGACGGCCAGCCGACCACCGACGCACAGGCCGCACTCGAAGGTTCGATGCTGCCCATCGGCGCCGCCAGCAGCCCCAAGGGCGCGATGCTGGCGTTGGTGGTCGAACTGCTGGTCACCGCGCTCATCGGCGCGCAATTCGGCTTCGAGGCGTCGAGCTTCTTCGAGGACGCCGGCAACCGGCCGCGCATCGGCCAGGCCTTCATCGTCATCGACCCCGGTGCGCTGGCGGGGTCGACCGGCTACCTCGACCGGGTCGAGGTGCTGGTGACCGAGATGCTGCGCGACGACGGCGTGCGCCTGCCCGGCGCGCGGCGCGAAGGCCTGCGAAGGCGCGCCGAGGCGCAGGGCATCGAGGTGCCCGACGCGCTGCTCGCGCAGTGGCGACGGTAGACGGCACCGGCCACCCTTTCCCGAAAACAACGACAGGAGACAACACGATGAAACGACGCGAATGGATGCAAGGGACTGCCGCCCTGGCGGCGACCGGCTCCCTGCTATCTCTCATGCCGACGCTTGCCAGGGCACAAGGCGGCAACGACTACCCCAAGCCCGATGCCACGCTGCGCTATGTGGTGCCCTTTCCCGCGGGTGGCCTCACGGACGTGATGGCGCGGCAGATCGGCCAGCAGCTCGGCGAGCGCTGGAAGGTCAGCGTGCTGGTGGACAACCGGCCCGGCGGCAACGGGCAGATCGGCGCCGATCTCGTGGCCAAGGCGCCGCCCGACGGCAACACGCTGCTGGCGATCACGCTGACGCACGCGGCCAACGTGACGCTGTTTCCGAAGTCGCCCTTCAACTTCCAGAAGGACCTGCGCCCGGTGGCGCTGCTCGCCGGCAGTCCGATGCTGATCGTGGTGCCGGTGCCCAGCCCGATCCAGGACCTGAAGGGCCTGATCGCGGCGGCCAGGGAGCGCAAGCTCAACGCCGGCTCCAGCGGCAGCGGCACGCCGCCGCACCTGACGCTCGCGCTCTTCAACGACCTGAACAAGTCCGCCGTGCAGCACGTGCCCTACAAGGGCGGAGCGCCCTGCATGACCGACCTCATCGGCGGCCAGCTCGACGTGGTGTTCTCCAACATCCCGGAGTCGATCGCGCATGTGAAGGCCGGCAGGCTGCGCGCGCTCGCCATCGCGAGCAAGGCGCGCTATCCCTCGCTGCCCGAGGTGCCGACGACGGCCGAAGCCGGCATGCCCGCGCTGCAGGTGGAGAACTGGACCGGCATGATGGCACCGGCCGGCATGCCCGACGCCGCGGTCCAGAAGCTGGGCGCGGAGGTGGTGAAGATCCTCGCGCAGCCCGGCCTGGAAGAGCGCTTGCGCCAGCAGGGTTTCGTGATCGATGCGCGCGGGCCGGACCGCTTCGCGTCTTTCCTCACCGACGAGATCGCGCGCTGGGCGCACGTCATCAAGGCGGCGGACATCCAGCCCAGCTAGCCTGTTCACACCACGCCTTTCTTCGCCCCCCCAGTCAGCGACGCGACAGAAGGCACGATCCAGTGCCGCTCATTGAGCAGTCGCTGGATGCACTCGCGCAGCCACTGATGCGCCGGGTCGACGCGGTAGCGCGGGTGCCATGCCATGCGCAGGGGTTCGGATTGCACCGCAACCGGCAGCTCGAAAATCGCCAGGCCGAGCGAAGCAGCCATGCCCCGTGCGGTGCGCTCGGAAACACTGGCCACGAGTTCGGTGCGCGAGGCGGCGATCAGCGCCGAGAAGGTACTCGGCACGAGCAGCGCCAGTTGCCGTTGCAAGCCCAGTTCGGCCAGCGCCGTGTCCACCGGCGAAGGCTCGCCCTGGCGCGGCGTGACGCCGACGTGGCGCGCAGCCGCATAGCGCTCTGCCGTCATGGGCGTCTTCTTCAACCCCTTCAGCAGCGGATGTCCGGCGCGTACGGCGCCCACCAGTGTTTGCTCCGACAGCACCAGGGTCTCGGTTTCGGGATCGGCGCCTCGAAAGCTGCCCACATCCAGGTCGATGCGCCCTTCGCGCAAAGCGCCCGGGTCCGCGTGGGTTTCAGGGAGGAACTGAAGCGCAGCCAACGGCATTTCGACCTCCAGCGCATGCGACAGGCTGGCCCCGAACACCACGGCAATGCCCTCGGGTGCACGCACGACGAAGCGCCGTCGCACGGCAGCCAGGCTTTCCGCGTCTGCAGGTGCTCGCAACGCCTGTGCCTGCGCGAGCAAGGCGCGCACCGGCTCTGCCAACGCAAGGGCGCGCGGCGTGGGCACGAGCTTTCGACCGGCGCGCACGAGGATCGGGTCGCCGAACGACTCGCGGATGCGTGCCAGCGTGTGGCTCATGGCGGGCGTGCTCAGGTGCATCCGCGCGGCGGCCGCCGTCACGCTGCCGGTGGACAGCAGCGCATCGAGTGCGGTCAACAGGTTGAGGTCGTATGTGTTCTCCATACGAAATCATATGTTCAATACATTGCACTGTACAAAATCATTGCCGCTTCCGACACTGGCGCCCCTTGCCACGATCGAAACGGTTCCATGAAAACCTTCCGCACTTCTTCGCCGCTGCTGCCATTCGCCATGCTCGTGCTGACGCTCGTCCTCGCGGCGCTCGACCAGACCATCCTGTCCACTGCGCTGCCCGTCATTGCACGCGAGCTCAGGGGAGGCTGGCCGCTCGCGTGGGTGTTCTCGGCCTATCTGCTGGCCGCGACGGTGGTCATTGCGCTGTACGGGCGCCTGGCGGATGTGCTGGGCAAGAAGCCGATGCTGCTGTTGGCGATCGGCTTGTTCCTGGCGGGTTCGCTGGCCTGCGGGGCGAGCCAGGATCTGCGGCAGTTGGTGCTTGCGCGAGCCCTGCAAGGCGCAGGCGGCGGCGGCCTGATGACGCTCACCATGCTGACCGTTCCCGACTTGTTCGCGCCCGAGCAGCGCGGCCGCTACCAGGCGCTGCTCGGCGCGGCATACGGCGTGTCCACCATGTTCGGTCCTTTGCTGGGCGGCGCACTGGTGGAGCACCTGTCGTGGCATTGGGCATTCTGGATGAACGTGCCGCCCGCGGCGCTGGCCTGGGGCGTGCTGGCATCGACCCTGCCATCGAAGCCGACACCGGCGCAGGCATCGGCTGCGGAAGGACAGCAGCGCGCGCGCATCGACTGGCTGGGCGCAGGGCTTCTCACGGCCACTCTTGTCCTGCTGTTGCTCGCCACCCAGCATGGCCATCTCGATCTGCCCGAGCGCGTTTCGCTGTGGCTTCTGTTGGCCTTGGGGGCCACGTTCGCGCTGGCTTTCGTCTGGCGGCAGCATCGCGCCGCGCACCCCTTGCTGCCGCTGTCGCTGTTCGCCCGACCCGCCTATGCAGCGGTCAGCTTCATCGGGATGGCCAGCGGCGTTGCACTCTACGCCGCCGTGGTGTTCCTGCCGCAATACCTGCAGATCGGCTTGCACCTGTCGCCCACCGGTTCTGCCTGGCACTTGCTGCCCTTGATGGCGGGCATCACCGTGGCGGCCCTGACCAGCGGCAAGCTGCTCCGCGCACAGAGGCCCGTCGTCTCGATGGCGCGGACGGCCTGCGCGCTGATGGTGTTGTCCTTCGGCCTGATCGTGGGCGTGCTGCGCTGGCTTCCCGGCGAACCCCTGGCGCTGTCGGCCGCCCTGCTCCCGCTGGGACTGGGACTCGGACTGCTCTTCCCCATCGTCACGGTGGTGGCGCAGCGCGTGTCGCCCGCGCAGCACATGGGCATCGCCACAGCGGCACCCATCATGCTGCGCAGCCTTGGCGGCGCGGCGGGTGTGGCGCTGCTGGCTGCGCTGCTCACGCACCTGATCCATCGGGAACTGGCCACGGTGGGTGCCTTGGCACATCGTGGAGCGGCGGATGCCGTCACGGCGGCGCTGGGCCACGGGCTGCAATCCGTGTTCGGCTGCGCCGCGGTGGCAGCGCTTCTTGCGCTGGCGGCCTCGGGCTGGCTGGTGCAGACACGGCCGCTTCACGCGGGACCTGCGAAGGACGGCCTGCTCGAACCCGCATCGTGAAGCCAGCCCGGATCGCCGGGCGCAGGTCATCGAGGCGGTGGATGTCCGGCCTGTTGGCGCAACACGCGCGCGGTGTGCCGTGCAATCACCGCCTCTTCGTCGGTCTTGAACACCCAGGCGCTGACGGGGCTCCCCGGCGTGGTCAGCCGCGCGGCGCCGGCAGCGTTGGCGCTCGCATCGACATCGATCCCGAGCCAGCCGCATTCCGCGAGGATGCGCTCGCGCAGCGCGGCGGCGTTCTCGCCGATGCCGCCGGTGAACACGATGGCATCCACACCGCGCAGCGCGGCGGCGAGGCTGCCCATGTGCTGCACGACCTGTTCGGTGAAATGCGTGATGGCCTCGGCGGCTGCCGGCACGCCGGAGGCTTCGAGCGCCCGCATGTCGCTCGACACGCCCGACAGACCGAGCAGCCCCGATTCGCGGAACAGCAGCGTCTCGACCTGGTCCGCCGACATGCCGTGCGAGCGCATGAGGTACAGCACCACCGCGGCGTCGAGGCGCCCGCAGCGCGTGCCCATGGTGAGGCCGTCGAGCGGCGAGAAACTCATGGTCGTCGCGACCGAACGGCCTTCCGCCATCGCGCACATCGACGCGCCGTTGCCCAGGTGCGCGACGATCACCCGCTGGTGCGCCAGCTCCGGCGCGAGGCCCGTGAACTGCGCAACGATCGATTCGTAGGACAGCCCGTGGAACCCGTAGCGCCGCACGCCCGCATCGTGCAGCGCGCGCGGCAGCGCGAAGCGGCGGTTCACATCGGGCTGGGTCGCATGGAAAGCGGTATCGAAGCATGCCACCTGCGGCACGCCGCCGAAGGCCTGCATCGCCGCGCGCACGCCCGCGAGGTTGTGCGGCTGGTGCAGCGGCGCGAGCGGTTCGAGCGCGGCCAGTTCGGCCAGCACCGCGTCATCGACGCGCACCGGCGCCACGAAGTTCACGCCGCCATGCACGATGCGGTGCCCGACCGCGGCGATGCGGCCACCGCCGCCCTGCCGCGCATGCCAGTCGAGCAGCGCGGCCAGCGCGCCCTGGTGCGAACGGCTGTCGCCTTCCAGCGCGGCGTCGTGCAGCGTGTGGCCCTCCGCATCGCGCACGCGCAGCCGCGCCTTCAGCCCCGCGCCGAGGCCGTCGGCCTCGCCCGACCAGCGTGCAACTGGCAGCGCACCGCCCTCGCCGGTCGCCTCGAACAGCGCGGCCTTGATCGAGGACGACCCGGCGTTGAGTGTGAGCAGCGAATCGGTCAGACGTAGTCCTTGTACTTGTCGAGGAATCGTACCGGCTTCGAGAGCGCATCGCGGCGGAACGGATCGCCGAGCTCGCGGGTGCACATGATCTCGATCACGCAGGTCTTGCCTTCGTTCATCTGCAGGTCGATGGCCTTCTTCAGCGCGGGGCCCACGTCTTCGAGCCGGTCGACCACGATGCCTTCGGCGCCCATGGCCTTGGCGATGCCAGCGAAGCTTTCGCTTTCGAGTTCGCCCGCAACGAAGCGGCGGTTGTAGAAGTCGACCTGGTTCTTCTTCTCGGCGCCCCACTGGCGGTTGTGGAAGACCACGGCCGTGACCGGAATGTCGTGGCGCACGGCCGTCATGATCTCGACCATGCTCATGCCCCAGGCGCCGTCGCCGGCATAGGCCACGGCCGGGCGGTCGGGCGCGGCGCACTTGGCGCCGATGATGGTCGGCAGCGCGTAGCCGCAGTTGCCGAAGCTCATCGGCGCGAAGAAGCTGCGCGGCTCCTCGAAGCGCAGGTAGCTGTTGGCAATGGCGTTGATGTTGCCGATGTCGGTGGAGACCATCACGCGCGGCGGCATGGCCTTCTCGAGTTCGCGCAGCACCTGGCGCGGATGCAGGTAGCTGCCGCCCGTCGGCGTCTCCTCGCCCTTGGCTTCCTCGATGGCCTCGAGGCTGAAGGGGTCGCGCTCGTGGGTCCACCCGTCGAGCTCTTTCTCCCACGCGGCCTTCTCGGCCTTGATCTTCGCGGCGCGCTCGGCCTTGCTGGCGTCGCAGGCCAGCGTCTTGCCCTGCAGGCGCTTGAGCAGTTCCTTGGCGGTGGCCTTGGCATCGCCGTGGATGCCGACGGTGATCTTCTTCACCAACCCGAGGTTGGTGTGGTCGGCCTCGACCTGGATGATCTTGGCGTCCTTCGGCCAGTAGTCCATGCCGTGCTGCGGCAGCGTGCCGAAGGGGCCCATGCGCGAGCCGAGCGCGAGCACCACGTCGGCCTGCGCGATCAGCTTCATCGCGGCCTTGGAGCCCTGGTAGCCCAGCGGGCCGGCCCACAGCGGGTGGCTCGCGGGGAAGGAGTCGTTGCGCAGGTAGCCGTTGGCCACGGGTGCGCCCAGGCGCTCGGCGAGCGCCTGGCACTCCGCCACCGCATCGCCCATCACCACGCCGCCGCCCGAGAGGATCACGGGAAACTTTGCCAAGGCCAGCAGTTCGACGGCCGCGTTCAGGCTGTTCTCGCCGCCCGCGCCGCGCTCCACGCGCATGGGCTTCGGAATCTCGGTGGTGATCTCGCCGTAGAAATAGTCGCGCGGAATGTTGAGCTGCGTCGGCCCCATCTCGGAGATGGCGCGGTCGAAGCAGCGCGCGGTGTACTCGGCCATGCGCCTGGGGTTGTTCACGTGGCCCTGGTACTTGGTGAACTCCTGGAACATCGGCAGCTGGTTGGCCTCCTGGAAGCCGCCGAGGCCCATGCCCATGGTGCCGGTCTCGGGGGTGATCATGACCACCGGGCTGTGCGCCCAGTAGGCGGCCGCGATGGCCGTCACGCAGTTGCTGATGCCAGGACCGTTCTGCCCGATCACGAGGCCGTGGCGGCCCGAGACGCGCGCATAGCCGTCCGCCATGTGTGCGCCGCCCTGCTCGTGCACCACCGGAATCAGGCGGATGCCGGCGGGCGCGAAGATGTCCATCGCGTCCATGAAGGCCGAGCCCATGATGCCGAAGATGTCGGTCACGCCGTTGGCGACCATGGTCTCGACGAAGGCCTCGGAAGGCGTCATCTTCTGCACGCCGGTGACGGCTTCGCGGGCGGGTGCGGTGGGGTGCTTCTGGCTCATGGAAGGCGTCTCCTGGAGGGATGGGGCGGTCGGCGGCGTTTCAAAAATCCGGAACCGCTTGTTCCGGATTTCTTTTCGGCGGAATATAGGACGGCACCGCCCTGCCGTCAAACAATTTACAAAAATCGGTACGCCTCGTCTTGTTTTTTATGAGAAGACTATGATCCGCCCCATGAAGATCGTCAAAGGGCCTGCGCCCGAAACCTCGGAGCCGGCGGCCGGCGACACGCCGACCATGCGCCTGTTCGGGCTGCTCGAAGTCATGGCCGCGAAAGACCAGCGCTATTCGCTGCAGGGCCTGGTGGAAGAAACCGGCATGCCCAAGCCCACGCTGCACCGCATGCTCCAGCAGCTCGAGGGCGCGGGCCTGCTGCAGCGCGAGGGCGACGGCCGCCACTACGGCATCGGCACGCGGCTGCGGCGCCTGGCCGAGAACCTGCTGCTCAACGACAGCCTGCACGGTGCGCGCCATACGGTGCTGCGGCAACTGGTGGAAGAAATCGGCGAGAGCTGCAACCTCACCGCCCTGTCGGGCAGCGAGGTGGTGTACCTCGACCGCGTGGAAACCGCGGCGCCGCTGCGCTTCTACCTGCACTCGGGTTCGCGCGTGCCGGTGCACTGCTCGGCCAGCGGCAAGATCTTTCTCGCCCAGATGAGCCTCGCGCAGCGCCGCCGCCTGTTGTCCCACGCGCCGCTCGAGCCGTACACGCCCAAGACGATGACCCGCCCCGAGGCGCTGGAGAAGGAAGTGCAGCGCGTGCGCAAGGACGGCTTTGCCATCGACAACGAAGAGTTCCTGCCCGGCCTGCTGTGCATTGCCACGCTGGTGCCCTCCGGCGACGATGGCCCTTCCAACCTGTGCATCGCGGTGCAGGCGCCGATCATGCGGCTCGATGCCGCAAAGGCGAAGGCACTGCTGCCCGCGCTGCAGCGCGCCGCGCAGGCGCTGAGCCGCATCGACGCCGATGCGGGCACCGACCGCGCGCAGGCGTGATCGCCCAGAACACTGGTTGATCGGCCGGCACGAGGGCAGCGCTCATCGTGCGCAGGGCCCCGGGCGCTCCCCGCAGCGAAATCAAGGAGCGCGAGCAGCCCCTGAGGCATTTCGAACTACATCCAAGTCCCCGATTGACAAAGCGGACGGCCGGTTCGTACATTGCGTTTCACATACGGTAACAAAGTTCCAATATTTGGAACATGTTGAAAGCCTCATGGACTCCACGCTCGCCAAGGGCCTCGCCGCCATCGAATGGATGGCGCGCCAACAGCGCGACTGCCGCGTCACCGACCTGGCGCAGGCCTTCGGCATGGCACGCAGCAACGCGCACCGCACGCTGCAGACGCTGGTCGAGTGCGGCTGGGCGGTGCAAGACCCGGACACCAGCGCCTACCGGCCCAGCCTGCGCCTGTTCGAGCTGGGTGCGCTGGTCTCCGAAGCGGCCGACGTCGGCGCGCTGCTTCGGCCGCACCTCGCATCGCTCGCGCAGCAGACGGGCGAGACCATCCACCTCGCGGTGCTCGACGGCGCCGAGATCGTCTACCTCGACAAGTTCGACAGCCCGCTGCCGGTGGCCGCCTATTCGCGCATCGGCGGGCGCGCCGCGGCCTGCTGCGTGGCATCGGGCAAGGCACTGCTTGCAGCTGCCGCGCTGGATGTGCCTGCACTGCGTAAGCGCCTCGGCACGCTGGTGGCGCACACCAGCAACAGCATCACCGACTTCGACGCACTCCTTCTCGAACTCCAACGCACACGCGCTCGCGGCTATGCCGAGAACCGCGAGGAATGGCGCATCGGCGTCTGCGGCCTGGGCGTGCCGGTGTTCAACGCGCGCGGCGAGGCGGTCGCGGCCGTCGGCATGAGCGTGCCCTCGATCCGCTTCGCGCGCACCCAGGCGCGCGGACTGGCCGAGCGCCTGATGGCCTGCGCGCGCGACGCCAGCGTGACGCTCGGCTACCGGGCCGGCCCGGCGCCGGCCACGCAACGGCCGACATCCACCCCCAAGAGAAGGAGACTCGAATGAATCCGTTCTTCGCCCCCTGGCTGCGCACCGGCCTGCTGGCCGCCGCGGCCCTGGCCGCGCCCTTCGCAACCCAGGCGCAAAACGGCGGCGACTACCCGGTCAAGCCGATCCGCCTGATCGTGCCCTACCCGCCCGGCGGCGGCACCGACGTGATCGCGCGCATCGTGCAGGAGCGCTTCTCGACCCTGCTGGGCCAGCAGGTGCTGATCGACAACCGCGGGGGCGCGGCCGGGTCCATCGGCACGGAAGTCGTGGCCAAGTCGGCGCCCGACGGCTACACGGTGCTGTTCACGCTCTCTTCGCACACCATCAACCCGGCCATCTACACCAAGCTGAGCTTCGACACCGCGAAGGACTTCGCGCCGGTCGGCCTGGTCGCCTCGCTGCCGCAGATCCTGGTGGCCAACACGCAGTTCGCGCCGAACACGGTGGCCGAGGTGGTGGCGCTCGCCAAGGCCAAGCCCGACAGCATCTCCTTCGCCTCGGTGGGCAACGGCTCGCCCGGGCACCTGGCAGGCGAATTGCTCAAGCTGCGCACCGGCACGCACATGACGCACATCCCCTACCGCGGCGGCGGCCCGGCCGTGACCGACGTGATGGGCGGACAGGTGCCGCTGCTGTGGGTGTCGATTCCCGCGGCGGCGCAGTTCGTGAAGGCCGGCAAGCTCAAGGCGCTCGCGGTCTCGACCACCAAGCGCAGCGCGGCCTTCCCCGACGTGCCGACGATGCAGGAGGCGGGCATTCCCGACTTCGACGTCGACTCCTGGTATGCCGTGTTCGTGCCGGCCAGGACGCCGCAGCCCGCCATCGACAAGCTCAACCGCGTGATCAACACGGTGGTCAAGGAGCCGGAGATCCGCGACAAGCTGCTGGCGCAAGGCAGCGAAGGCGTCGGCGGCACGCCCGAGCAGCTCGGCAAGGTCGTGACCACCGAACTCGTTCGCTGGCAGAAGCTCGCCAAGGAAGCCAGCATCAAAGTGGACTGACGCTCGCCCCCAGGCTGCGCGCACTTCGTGTCGCTACGCCCACCCCCTACCGGGGGCAACACCAGCGGCCCGGCAAAGCCGGCTCCGCGGTGTTCCCCGACTGAATACGCAAAGCGGCCAAGATGACGACCATGGAACATTCAACCTCTTCCTCCCCCATCGCCGAACTGGTGGCACGCGCCCGTGCCGCGCAGCGCATCTACGAAACCTGGTCGCAGGCCCAGGTCGACACCGCCGTGGCCGCGGCCGGCTGGGCCATCATCGAGCCGGCGCGCAACCGCGAGCTGGCCGAACTGGCGGTGGCCGACACCGGCGTGGGCAACGTCGAGGACAAGGTCCGCAAGAACCATCGCAAGACCTTCGGCCTGCTGCGCGACCTGCATGGTGCGCGCTCGGTCGGCGTGATCGCCGAAGACCCGGCGCGCGGCATCGTCGAGATCGCGCGGCCCGTGGGCGTGGTCTGCGCGGTCACGCCCTCGACCAACCCCGGTGCGACGCCGGCCAACAAGATCATCAATGCGCTCAAGGGGCGCAATGCGGTCATCGTCGCCCCCTCACCCAAGGGCTGGTCGACGGCGGGGCGGCTTATCGAATTCATCCACCAGCAGTTCGACCGCATCGGCGCGCCGCGCGACCTGGTGCAGCTGCTACCCCTGCCGATCAACAAGCAAGCAACGGCCGAGCTGATGCGCCTGTGCGACCTGGTGGTGGCGACCGGCTCGCAGGCCAACGTGCGCGCGGCCTATGCGAGCGGCACGCCGGCTTTCGGCGTGGGCGCGGGCAACGTGGCGGGCATCGTCGACGAAACGGCCGATGTGAACGCGGCCGCCGAGCGCATCGTGCGCTCCAAGACCTTCGACAACGCGACCAGCTGCTCGTCGGAGAACAGCCTGGTGATCGTCGACGCCGTGCGCGCGGCGATGCTCGCGGCGCTCAAGGACCGCGGCGCCGTCATGCTCGCGGCGCCGCAGAAGGCCACGCTGCAGGCGCTGATGTGGCCCGACGGCAAGCTCTCGGCCGCCGTCATCGGCCAGTCGGCGCGCGTGATCGCCGAGCGCGCCGCGGCGGTCGATGGCGCCAATCGCGCGGGTTGGCTGGCCATCGCCGCCACCGATCCGCGCATCCTCATGGTGGCGGAAGACGGCATGGGCCACGATCACCCGTTCTCGGGCGAGAAGCTGAGCCCGGTGCTCGCGATCTATGCCGCACGCGATTTCGAGGAAGCCGCCGCCACGGTCGAACGCATCTACGCCCATGAAGGCGCCGGCCATTCGGTCGGCCTGCACAGCGCCGTGCCCGAACGCGCGCTCGCGCTCGGCCTCACGCTGCCGGTGTCGCGCGTGATCGTCGACCAGGCGCACTGCATCGCCACCGGCGGCAGCTTCGACAACGGCCTGCCCTTCTCGCTCTCGATGGGCTGCGGCACCTGGGGCAGGAACAACTTCTCCGACAACATGAACTTCCGGCACTACCTGAACATCACGCGCGTGTCGCGGCCGATTCCGGAGAAGGTGCCGAGCGAGGACGAGATCTTCGGCGCCTTCTTCGCAGCGCACGGGGCGGCATGAAGGGAGTGGCTGCGTCCACGGTCCACGCGCTGGTCGAGCGGCAGGCGGTGCTTCGGCCGCATGCGGTGTATGCCCGATCGACCGAGAGCGAGCGCCAGGTCACCTACGGCGAGCTCGCGCTCGGCTGCCGCCGTGTTGCCGCGGCGCTCCGGGCCCACGGCGCGCGGCCGGGCGACACGGTCTCGGTGGTGATGCCCAACGGACTGCAGACGCTGCGCCTGTTGCTGGGCGCGATGCACGCCGGCTTCCGCGTGAACCCGGTCAACCTGCTCTCGCAGCCGGAGCAGATGCGCTACGTGCTCTCGCACGCCGACTGCCGCCTGGTCTGCGTGGCGCCCGAGTGGGAAGCGCGCGTGCGCGGCATCGTTCGGTCCCTCGACCGCCCCGTGACGCTGATCGTGGTCGACCCCGACGCCGAAGCGCTGCCGGGCGAAGCGGATACGCAGCGGGATGCAGCGCCGCCCCCGCCCTCACCCGATGCCGTCGCCCTGCTGATGTACACCTCCGGGACCACCGGCATGCCCAAGGGCGTGATGCTGACGCAGCGCAGCCTCGCGGCCAATGCGCACGCCATCGGCACCGAGCATGCGCTGCAGCCGGCGGACCGGGTGCTCGCGGTGCTGCCGCTCTATCACATCAACGCCTTCGTCGTGACCATGCTGGCGCCGCTCGCGCACGGCGGCAGCCTCGCGATGCCGCCGAAGTTCTCGGCCGGCCGCTTCTGGGCGCAGGCCGCGCAGACGCAGTGCAGCTGGATCAACCTGGTGCCCACCATGATCTCGTACCTGCTCGAAGGCCCGAAGCCGCCGCGCGCGCAGACGCTGGCCATCCGCTTCTGCCGCTCGGCCTCGGCCGCGCTGCCGCCCGAGCACCACCGCGCCTTCGAGCAGATGTTCGGCATCGGCATCGTCGAGACCATGGGCCTCACCGAAACCGCCGCGCCCTCGTTCTCCAACCCCATGGACCCGGCCGCGCGCAAGCTCGGCGCGGTGGGCCGTGCCTCGGGCTGCATGGCGGGCGTGGTGGATGCAACGCTGGCGGCGGTGCCCCACGGCGTGACCGGCGAGATCGTGATCCGCGGGCCCAACGTGATGCTCGGCTACTACAAGAACGAGGAAGCGACCCGCGCCAGCTTCACGCCCGACGGCTGGCTGCGCACCGGCGACCTCGGCCACCGCGACGAAGACGGCTTCTTCTTCGTCACCGGCCGCATCAAGGAGCTGATCATCAAGGGCGGCGAGAACATCGCGCCGCGCGAGATCGACGAGGCGCTGCTGCAGCACCCCGCGGTGCTCGAAGCCGCGGCGGTGGGCGTGCCCGACCGCCACTACGGCCAGGAGATCGGCGTGTGCATCGTGCTGCGCGAAGGCTCGAGCTGCAGCGAAGAAGAACTGCGCGCCTTCGGCATCGCCGCGCTCGGCCGCTACAAGGCACCCGGCCACTACCGCTTCGTGGCCGACCTGCCGCGCGGGCCTTCCGGAAAGGTGCAGCGCCTGAAGCTGCTGCCGCTGTTCGAGGCCTGATGGCGGGCTATGCTCCCCGCCGACATGTCGACATCCACCGCCCTCCCTTCTTCGCCGTGGAAGATGCCGGCCGCCGGTTGCTGGGTCTTCTGGCTTGCAGCGGCAGGCAACGCAGCAGCCGCAGCAGGCTGCATCGACACGGCCACGCAGATTCCGTCGCCGCCCCCCGCGCTCGCCATGGCGGCCTTCGCGCGGCAGGAGCACGAGGCCTTCGGCGCCCAGACCATGGACGCCGAAGGCCGTCTCACCAGCGCCGGCGACTGGGAGGCCGAAGACGTCCGCCGCTCGGCGCTGGACCTCGCGCCGTGGCAACGGGTGCTGGGCTACTGGCAGGCGACCGGCGTGCGGCTGCGCGGCACCAATCCCGACCCGGTGGCCGGCGCGTCCGAACCGCCTTCCGTCGACACCGCCTCGCGCCGCGTCGCGGTGATCGACGCACCGTGGTCCGCCGCCTTCATCAGCTGGCTCGCGCGGCAGGCAGGGCTCGGCCCGGACGAGTTCGTTTTCTCGGAAGCGCATGCCGACTACGCGGGCGCCGCATGGCGCGCAGGCCTCGACGAGGCCGCCGGCCTGGCAACGCGCTACGCCCTGCGCGCCTGCGAGCTGACCCGCACGCCGCCGCGCGTCGGTGATCTCGCCTGCCAGGCGCGCGATGCCGGCGCCGGGCTCGACACCTTCGACAAGATCGGCGAGGTGCTGGCCCGGCGCCCCACCGGCGGCGAGCCGTTGCCGATGCATTGCGACGTGGTCGTGGCCGTCGACGCCACGGGCTTCGACGCAGTGGGCGGCAACGTGCTGCAGTCGGTCACCTTGCGCCGCCTGGCTTTCGCACCGGGCACGACGCTGCTGGACCCGAGCTACCTGCCCGAGGGCTGCACGGCCGGTGCGGCCGGCTGCATCGACCGCCACATGAGCCGGCAGCCCTGGTCGCTGCTGCTGCAGTGGCGTTGAGGGTAGACCCCGTCTAGCGGTAGAACGCCTCGACCCGGCCCTTCAGCTTGAGCAGCAGCGGGTAGCCCTTGCGGTCCACCGCCTTGCCCGCGGGCACCTTGATCCAGCCTTCGCTGATGCAGTACTCCTCCACGTCGAACCGCTCCTTGTCGTTGAATCGGATGCCGATGTCGTGTTCGAAGATGGCAGCCACATGGTGCGGGCTGCGCGCATCGGTGGACAGGCGGTCGGGAAGGGGCGGACGGGGTGTGGCTTCGGTCATGGGGCTCGGTTGTTCGGAATCGACCCGAATGATAGGACTAACGCCGCTTCTTCCAGGCCTTCGGAGCGGGCTTCGGTGCGAAGCCCAGGGCGGCGCGTGCCAGCGCGTCGGCCTCCGCGTTGCGATGGCGCGGAATCCATTGCACGCTCGCCTCCTCGAACGCACCGAGCAAGGCACGCGCATCGTCGAACAGCGGGGCCAGGCGTGCGATCGGCCGGGCATCGGCCGCGCTGAGCTGCTCGACCAGGATGCTGTTGTCGCTGTATGCGCGGACGGACGTCGCGCCGCGGGCCCGCAGGGCTTCAAGGGCCAGGGTCAGCGCCCGCAGTTCGGCTTCGTTGTTGCAGCCCGTGGTGTGCGTGGCCTGCGAGAGCGTGTGGCGGGTGCCGTCGGGCTGCGTGATGACGGCGCCGAGCCCCAAGCGCCCCGGGTTCGGCATGGCGCTGCCGTCGCAGTAGACGGTCCAGGGGCGAAGGCGCTCGGGCGCGGGAAGATTCATGGATGGGTGCGTTTCGCGGCCGGCCGGCCCGGCCGGCGTTCAGCAGTTGCTGCGCTTGATGCCCGCGAGGTTCTGGCAGGGCCGCTGGCCCGGTGGCGGCCCCGGGTCGCGCAGTTGCTGCTGCGGCGGCGGGCGATGGACCGGGCGGCGGGGCGGGCCGTCATAGTACGGGTCCGGCCCCAGGATGTAGACCGGGGGCGGATCGGCGGCGGGCTGATCGACGATCGGGTTGCGCGGAATGATCGCCAGGCCCGGCGGCGCGGCGGTCGGCGGCGGTGCGTAGGCCGACGGGCCCGAAGCCTCGGACTGCGAGCGCGGCATCGGCACCGGTGGCGGCGGCGATTCGTCGATCGGCACCTGGCGCGACACCCGGCTGCCCGGCGGACAACGGCCGTCGGTGTACGAGATCTTTCCGCTGGCATCGATGCAGCGCACCACCTCCGCCTGCGCAGCCAGGGCGACGACAAAGAGCGGAATGAAGAAGGCGGGTGCGCGCATGAAGCGGTTCTAACAGATTGCGTCCCAAAGCCCAATCCGGCCGGCGCTATCGTATCGTTGCGAGTGCGTTGATTCCCTGCCGCCCCACCGCCTGCCATGCCCCCTGCCATTCCCTTCGAAGCTGCCGCGCCCGCGCCTGCGGTGCCGCGCACCATGACGTTCCCGGTGGACAGGATCGCCCTTGCCGACTTGCCGCACAGCGCGAGCTCCCCGCTCTTCGACCGTCTGCGCCCCGCGCTGAGCCAGGTGAACCTGCGCGCGCCGCTCCCGCGCGAAGCCGCGCGCTGGCACACCCACACCATCGGCGGCAGGCAGCGGCGCCTTGCGCAACCCGTCACTTTCACGCCGTACGCGGCGGTGCAGCCCTGCTCGGCGCGCTGCGGCTTCTGCTCGGAGAACCTGCGCAAGGCCGATGGCGGAACGCCGGCATCCCGGCTGCGGCCGGCGCCCGCCTACTTCGACGGCCTGTCCCGCGCGCTGCGGGCCTTGCGCGGCGTGCCGCTCTCATGGTCGCTCTCGGGCCTCGAAACCAGCGACGACGCCGACTGGATGCTTCGGCTGCTCGGCACGCTGGCCGCCGGCGAAAACGACGGCCCGGTCGTCGAAGACCGCGTGCTCTACACCAACGGCGCCGGCTTCGCGGCGCCGAGGGGCGAAGTGCTGCGGCGCGCGCTGCAGGACTTCGGCCTGAGCTGGCTGGAACTGTCCCGCCACCACCATGACGGCGCGGTCAACCAGGCCATCATGCGGTTCCGGCCCGGGTTGGCGATCGGCGACCAGGCCGTGTTCGAGCGCACCGCGCGGCAGCTGGCCGATGCCGTGGCGCTGCGCCTCGTGTGCATCCTCCAGCGCAGCGGCGTCGCGCAGCCGCAGGATGTGGCGGCGTACCTCGCGTGGGCACGGCGCTGCGGCGCCGGCACCGTCGTCTTCCGGGAGTTCTCGCGGCTCGACGACGGCTACCGGACCAACGCCACGGCACGCTACCTGCACGCGGAACGGGTGTCGATGGACGGCCTGCTGGCGGCCTGCCTCGACGATCCGGCCCTCTCGCGCGAATGGACGATCGAGAGCCTCACCGAGGGCTACTATTTCTGGAACCTGCGCCTGCGCACCGCGAGCGGGCTGGCCGTCGTCTTCGAAAGCGCCGACTACGGCGCCATGCACGAACGCCATGCGACCGGGGACATCTACAAGCTGGTCTACTTTCCCGACGGCCAGCTGTGCGCCGGCTGGGAGCCCGGGCGCGACGTGCTGCTCGACACCCGCACCGGGCAGGCGGAAAGCCCATGACAAGCCACAGCTGGCTGATGCTCGACCACGAGTCGCCGCGCTACCGGCTGCCGGACGACCTGCGCACACGCGACCCGCTGGGCGGGCGCGATTGCGGATGGGTCGAGCAGATGCAGCCCTTCGTGCGCCGGTTCTCGCGGCAGGGCGACACGGTCTTCGACCCCTTCGCCGGCTTCGGCACGACCCTGCTGGCGGCGCGCCTGGAAGACCGGCTGGCGTTGGGCTGCGAGGTCGACGCGGGGCGCATCGACCTCATCCGCGAGCGGTTGGCGCGGCACGGCCTCGCGCGCGGCACGACACTCCTGCACGGCACGTGCGATGCGCTCGACGCCACTGCGCTGCAGCCCTTCGACCTCTGCCTGACCAACGTGCCCTACTTCGGTTGCCGATGGACCGGCGCCGCCGCGGCTTCCCAGCTCTACGACAGCCAGAGCTACGCGCAGCACCTGGAGGGGCTGCGCAACGTGTTCCATCGCGTCCGCGCGGGGCTGCGCGAAGGCGGCGCCTGCATCGCGATGGCACAGAACATCCGCCTCGGCGAACGCGTGCTGCCCCTGGCCTTCGACCTCGCGCGCATCCTGGGCTCGCTCTTCACCATGGAAGAGGAGCGCGTGCTGGTCTATCCGCACGACGGCGAAGACAGCGGCAGCACTGGCGACGCATCCGCCATGCGAACCGACCGGCGCCACGAACACGCGCTGGTCTTCCGCAAGCAGCGCGAGCGCATCGACCTGCAAGGCACCGCCGATCTGCTCGAAGCCCTGCGCGCGCAGGGGCATGCCTTCACATTGATCGGCAGCTTCGCGCGATGGCTGCGCGACCCGCAGGGCACGCCGCCCGCGGATGCGGACATCCGTGTCGACGCCGACCCGCAGCGCCTCGATGCCCTGCTGCATGACTTGCGTGCACGGGGCTTCGCGTTGACGAGCTGGGGAGACCCCGTGCCGCTGCCCCTTCACTTCGACAGCTACCGCGGGCGCTACTACTTCCGCGCCGACCGGATCGACAGCGGCGGCGCGCTGGTGAGGTTGGACATCTGCTACGAGCAGTGAGCGGCCGCCGCTAGCGAACTGCCCTGGAAACCATCGCGCCGAGCGTGCGCAGGCCCCTCTCGATCCGCGCGTCCCAGCCATGGCCGCCGCTCAGGCGCAGGCAGTGGGCGTACTTTCCGCTGGCCGAGAACACGATGCCGGGCGCGAAGCAGATGCCCTTCTCGAGTGCCTGTGCGAACAGCAGCCGCGTGTCCGCCGGCCTGGGCAACTCGACCCACAGCACAAAGCCGCCCGCGGGCCTCGACACCTTCGTGCCCGGCGGAAAAGCCTGTTCGATCGCCCGCGTCATGCGCTCCAGCGTGCCCTCGAACTCGCGCCGGATGCGGCGCAGGTGGCGGTCGTAGTCGCCGTTCGACAGGAAGGCGGCGAGCGCCACCTGCGTCAGCACCGGGGTGGCCAGGGTCGCGGCGAACTTGCTTTCGAGCACCCGGCCCATGTGGCGGCCGGTCGCGATCCAGCCGATGCGGTAGCCCGGTGCGAGCGTCTTCGAGAACGAGCCGCACTGGATGACGTTGTCGTGCCGGTCGAGCGCGCTGAACGGCAGCGGCCGCTCATCGCCGAAGTGGATGTCGCCGTAGACGTCGTCCTCGATCAGCGGCACGCGGTGCTTCGCGAGCAGGCGCAGCACGGCGCGCTTGTTCTCCTCGGGCATGGTGCAGCCGAGCGGATTGCTGAAGCTCGACGCCAGCACGCAGGCGCGCACCTTGCCCGCGGCCAGCGCATCGCGCAGCGCATCGACGGCAACGCCGGTGCCGGCATCGGTCGGCAGCTCGACCACCTTCAGATTCTTCGCGCGCAGGACCTGCAGCAGACCGAAGTAGGTGGGCGACTCGATCGCGACCGTGTCGCCGGGCGCCGTGACCGCGTCGAGCGCCAGCGCCAGCGCCTCGGTGCAGCCGCAGGTGATGGCGATGTCGTCCGGCGACAGCGCCTGCCCGAAGCGCAGTGCGCGCCGCGCTATCTCCAGGCGCAGCGACATTTCGCCCCGGGGCGGCGAGTAGGTGTTGAGCTGCCCGCCTTTCACGCGGGCCGTCCGCGCCAGGATGCGGTCGAGCTTGTCGGAAGACAGCAGGCGCGGGCTCGGGATCGCGCAGCCGAGCGGCACGAAGGCTTCGTCCGACGCATGCTCCAGCAGGGCGAGCATGAGCCCCGACAGCGCGACCTTGGCAGGCCGGACCGATTGCCGCGCGGTCGCAGGCAGGGGCAGCGTGGGCGGTGCCTTGGCGATGTAGTAGCCCGACTGCGGCCGCACTTCGAGAATGCCGCGGTCTTCGAGCAGGCGGTAGGCCTGCACCGCGGTGCTGAGGCTGGTGCGCTGCTGCGTGCTGATCTCGCGCAGCGAAGGCGCCCGCGCGCCCGGCTGCAGCGTGCCGCGGCCGGCCAGGCCGGCGACGAAGTCGGCGACTTCTTCGTAGCGAAAGCGGGGAGATGTCGGCACGAATCGCTCCTGTCCGGATGAACCGCATTGCGCGCAACTGTACTGCATCGAATTTCAGAAAATTGTGGCTGTTATCGCCGGGCGGAAATCCGCAACATGGATGCCATCGACAGCAACGGATGGAGCAGCACCCCATGGCACGATTCCCGGACAACGAGATCATCTCCCTGGTCGGCAAGGCGCCGCGCTTCGACCTCGCCGAAAGCGTGGGTCCGAGCATGCGGCTGGCGGAACTGGTCGATATGGATTTCGGCGGCAGCGCCGGCCTGTCGCTGGACTACGGCACAGCGGCGGGCAACCCGGCGCTTCGCCGGGAGATCGCGAACGAGCACGGCGTCGATGCAGACGACGTCGTGGTCACGGTCGGCGGCATGCACGCCCTCTTCCTGATCGCCTTCACGCTGTGCGAAGCGGGCGACGAAGCGATCGTGGCCGAGCCGGTGTTTCCGCTGGCGCGCAACGCGCTGACGGCCGTCGGCGCAGTCACGCGCGTGCTGCCGCTCGGCTTCGACACGGGCTACCGGGTCGACCTGGATGCGCTGCGCAAACTGCTCTCGCCGAAAACGAAAGTGGTGAGCCTGGCCTCGCCCCAGAACCCTTCGGGCGTCGCGATCCCGCGGCAGACCTTGCGCGAGATCGTGGTGATGCTGGCCACGCATGCGCCCCAAGCCTGGCTGCTGATCGACGAGACCTACCGCGAGGCGGCCCATGGCGACGACACCGCGGCCCCCAGCGCCGCGAACCTGGGCCCGAAGGTCGTCTCGGTGGCCTCGCTGTCCAAGTGCCACGGCTCGGCGGGCCTGCGCATCGGCTGGGCCATCGCGCGCGACACGGCGCTACGCCAGGCGCTGGTGACGGCGAAGTTCAGCACGGTGATCTCGTGCTCGCAGGTCGACGAGGCGCTCGCGCTGGCCGTGTTCAGGCAGCGCGATCGCATCCTCGGCGAGCGGCGCACGCATCTCGCGCACAACCTGCAGCTCACCGGAAACTGGGTAGCGCGCCATGCCGCCCACGTCGAGTGGGTGCGCCCGGACGCCGGGGCGCTGTGCTGCGTGCGGCTGAAGCGCGAGGTCTTCGACGCCGCAGCCGTCGAACGCTTCTACGCGGCGCTGGCCAGGCGCAGCACGCGCGTGGCGCCCGGTGCGTGGTTCGGGGACGAGCCGCGGGTGTTCCGGCTGGGCTTCGGGTTGCTGCCGCCCGAGGAACTGGCCATGGCGCTGGAATGCGTGTCGTCGGCGCTGACGGAGGCCGCGCAGGCCGGCACATAGGGTCCAGCCCGGTCATCTTCCCGGGAAGCCCCAGATGCCCCTACCAGCCACTCCCCCACCCCCGAAACTGGAACAATGCGGCCATCCATGGACGGCCTCGATCTCATCAAAACATTCCGCGAAGTCGCGTTCCGGCGCAGCTTCTCCCGCGCAGCCGATTCGCTGGGCATGTCGAAAGCCACGGTCAGCCGCTATGTGGCCGAACTCGAGACACGCAGCGGCGTGCGCCTGCTCAACCGCTCGACCCGCTCGCTGAGCCTGACCGATGCCGGGCAGGTGCTGCTCGACCGCAGCACCGAGCTGGTGACCATGGCCGAGAACACGCTGAACGACCTGCAGGCCCACGGCTCGCACCCGCGCGGACGCCTGCGCATGAGCGCGCCGAACGGCATGATCGCCGGATGGCTGTCGGACGTGATCGCCGGGTTCATCAAGCGCTACCCCGACGTGTACGTGAGCCTGGTGTTCACCAACCGCGACATCGACCTGATCGAGGAAGGCATCGACATCCACCTGACCGGCGGCCGCATCGACGACCTGAACCTGATCGTGCGCCGGCTGGTGCAGTTCGACATGGTGGTCTGCGCCTCGCCGGCCTACTGGGCGCAGCGCGGCATTCCGCAGGTGCCCGACGACATGGGCCGGCACGACGTGTTGAGCTATTCGTCGATGCCGACCACGCACCTGCCCTTCGTGACCGGCGGCAAGCCGCACGAGGTGGCGGTGCACAGCCGCATGGAGGCCAACGACGCCGTGGCCCTCATCGAGCTGGCGCTGCGCGGCGTGGGCGTGGCCTATGTGCCCGAACCGCTCGCCCAGTCCCACCTGGAACGCGGCGCGCTGGTGCCGGTGCTGCGCGACCACATGCCGCGCGACCACTGGCTGTACGCAGCCTACTCGCAGCGCCGCCACAACAGCGCCGCGATGCGCGCGATGCTCGACTTCCTGGAGCAGTCGATGGTGCCGGTCGGCGAGCCGCCCACCATGCCGGCCCTGCCGCCCGCATCGCCCGTCCTGCCTTCTTCTGCATGCGCCCTTTCCATGGCACAAGGCGTCGCTCGAGCCAGCGCATCGGCAGGCCGGACGGACAAGCCACCACGCCAATGATGATGTCGGTGCGCAGGAAGCAAGAGCCTGTGCACAGTGGCCCCCAATAGATCGCAAACAGGCTCTGCACGCGGAACGCGCCCGCAAGCCCGCCTGCAGCGGCAGCGCCGGCCGGTCGGGCAGCAGGGGCATGGCGCGCCGCAGTTTAGACAGCCTTCGCGATCCGTGGCATTCTGGCTCGGTCGCCCCAACCTGCCCGCGGCGAAGCAGCCAGCGGCACGGCCTTCTTCACCTGGAGCCCGCATGACCACGAAAGCAGGGACCACCCGGCTCACCGCCGCCAGCAGCGCCGTCACGATCGACGGCGCGGCCTCCTTGCAACCGCCGCAAGCCCCGTTTCGCCCCTACGACCCGCAATACGACCCGCTGCTCGCCCCCGACCCCGGCGCCGGCCGCGCCTACGCGCCCACCTGGTGGGTGGCGAGCGCGGGCCCGCCGCCCGAGGACGACGGGCCGCTCTTGCGCGACATCGATGTGGACGTGGCCATCATCGGCTCGGGCGCCACCGGCATGTCGACCGCGCTCTACCTCGCGCAGGAGCACGGCATCCAGGCCACGGTGCTCGAAGCCAACCAGGCCGCCTGGGGCTGCTCCAGCCGCAGCGGCGGCCAGGGCCAGAACACGAGCGGCCGGCTCCAGCGCTCGCAGTGGATCGAGCGCTGGGGCCTCGACACCGCGAAGAAGCTCGATGCCGAGATCCGCAGCGGTTTCGAGAACTTCCGCCACCTGACGACGCAGATCGACTGCGACGCCTGTGACGGCGGCCACCTCTGCCTCGCGCACCGCCCCGAGAAACTCGCGGGCCTCGAAGCCGAAGCCCGCCTGATGCGCGAGACCTTCGGCTACGCCACCCGCATGATGAGCGCCGAGGAAGTGCGGCGCGACCACTGCGACGAACGCGAAACCCGGGGCGCGATGTTCGAGGCCGAAGGCGTGGGCATCCATCCGCTCAAGTTCACCTTCGGCCTGATGCGCAGGGCCCGCGCGCTGGGCGTGACGGTTCACACCTCGAGCCCGGTGCAGGGCTGGTACACCAGCGAAGGCGTCCATCACCTGCAGACACCGGCCGGCAATGTGCGCGCGCGCCGCGTGGCGGTGTGCACCGGCGGCTACACGGGGCAGGCGCTCCATCCGCTGCTGAAGAACAGGGTCATGCCGATCCTCTCCCACTCGGTGGTGACGCGCCCGCTCAGCGACGCCGAACTGGCCGCGACCCATTTCAAGTCGCACGCCGTCCTGACCGACACGCGCACGCTGCGCTTCTACTACCGGCTGCTCAAGGGCAACCGGCTGCAGATCGGCAGCCGCGGTGCGGTGAGCGGCGCCGATGCCGAGCATCCGGTGCACCTGAAGCTGCTGACCGATGCGATCGCGCGCAAGTTTCCGCCGCTGACCGACATCCGCATCGACTACGCGTGGTGGGGCTGGGTCGACATGAGCCACGACATGATGCCGCGCATCACGCAGCCCGATGCGGGCAGGAAGATCTGGTACGCGGCGGGCTACGGCGGCAACGGCGTGTCGTTTTCCACCTGGGCCGGCAAGCGGCTGGCCGAGCGCGTGGCGGGAAAGGACACCGGCCAGGAGGTGTTCGAACTGCCGATCTATCGCTCGCCGCTGCCCTTCCCCAACGTGGGAGGACTGGTCGAGTCGCGCGCATTCGCGCCGTTTCGCCGCATCGGCCAGCGCATGCTCTACAAGTGGTACTGGCTGAGCGACGAGAAATAGCCAGCGGCGCGCGCCGGGCCGGGTTGTGTTGCAATCGCACGTTTTTCCAACGTGCAGGCAGCCGACGCATGACGACGACTTCTTCTCTCCTGATCCGCCCACCGACACCCGAAGACCACGCGGCGTGGAAGCCGCTCTGGGATGGCTACAACGCCTTCTACGGACGCGAAGGCCCGACTGCGCTGCCCGACGAGATCACGCAGGTCACCTGGCAGCGTTTCTTCGACGCCTACGAACCCGTGCACGCACTCGTCGCGGAGCGCGACGGCAAGCTCGTGGGGCTGACCCACTACCTGTTCCACCGCAGCACCACGCGCATCGAGCCGACCTGCTATTTGCAGGACCTGTTCACGCACGCGTCCGAGCGGGGCCAGGGCGTCGGAAGAAAGCTGATCGAGGGCGTGTACGCGCACGTGCAGCGCGCGGGCGGCCACCGCGTGTACTGGCAGACGCATGCGACCAACACGGCCGGGCGCACGCTCTACGACAAGGTGGCGACGCACGACGGCTTCATCGTGTACGGCACGCTGGTGTGAGCTACGGCGCGGCCTGAAGCGCCGCGGCCATTTTTTGATGAATCAGGTTCACCGCCTTCAGAGGCCTGAGCATCACCTTGAACTCGGTGATCTTTCCCGACGCGTTCCACTTGATCATGTCGACGCCGTTGATGGTGATGCCGTCCAGCACGAGTTCGAATTCAAGTACCGCATCGCGCTCGCCCTTGAGTTCGCGAACATAGTGGAAGGTCTCGTTGAAGAAGACCTGGAACGCCGCGCCCAGGTACCTGGCCGTGATGCTTTTCCCGAGCTGAGGCTTGTGCACCACCGGCGAGTGGAAGACGGCGTCCTCGTCCAGCAGGGTGTCGAGCCCGTTCACGTCCCGTTCCTTGACCAGCCGGTGCCAGGTCGCAAGGGTGTCGATCGACATCATGATTCTCCTCGAGCGGTGATGCGGGAGAGTCTAGCGGCACCCGGGCCGACGACCGGTCAGTACCTGATCTTGATCCCGGCCTTCACGCCGTTGTTGTTCTTCCCGTCCGAGGAAACGCCGCCCGTGAGCGAGAAGTTGCCGGCCGTGCTCGCGCCCAGCGAGTACGTGGGCCGCGGCATGGAGGTGTCGGTGCCGATGTAGGTGCCGCTGCCGTCGGGCCGCTCCACGCCGAAGGTCGCCCCCTTGGTGTTAGCCGAGTTTTCGGTGGGGTTGAGGTTGGGTGCCACGTAGACGATGCCCTTCTCGCTGCTCTCGACGGGCACCTTCACGGGTTCGGCGACGGCGGTTGCGCACCACGCGGCTGCGCTCATGCACACGAGGATCAGTTTGCTCATGGCCTCCATGCTGCGGGCAGGAGCGCGCCGCAGGTGTAGGACAGGAGGAAGCAAGCCGGACGGCGACAGGCCGAGTTGGAAATTTTTCTGGAATCCTGAATCCTTTTGCTTTCCCTGCGCCTCTTGGAGAGGGTAGAAACCCCTTGAAAGAACTCACGATGTTGTATCTGAAACGCAACCTGCCCCACTGGGAGCGCGCCGCACGTGTCGTGCTCGCGATGCTCCTGGCCGGAACGGCCTCGGCTTTTTTCGTTGGTACGGCCGCCTGGGCTGCATGGCTGGTCGCCGCGACCCTGGCGTTGACGGCCATCGTCGGCTTCTGCCCGGCGTGCGCCATGATCGGACGCCGGTCGATCGGCGAGTGAACCCACCATGCAAGACGCTCGCCTTCAACTCGTCGAGGCCGCGCGCAGCGGCAGGCCCGGGGCCGTTCTCGAGCTCATGCGGGTCTGCCAGCCGGACGTCCGGCGCTTCGCACGCCGCACCTGCTCGACCAGCGAAGACGCGGAAGACGCCGTGCAGGAAGCGCTCTGGCGGCTCTATCGCCACATCGGTGCGCTGCGCACGGCGGCAACCTTCGCTACCTGGCTGTTCCGGATCGTCGAGCGGGCGTGCTATCGCCTGTTTCGAGGCCGGGCCGGCACCGAGGCGCTGGACGATCTCCCCGAAACCGCCCTGCCCGAAGCCCAGGCCACGCCCGTCGATTTGCGCATGGACCTTTCGCGCGCCGTCGAAAGCCTGTCGCCGCCCTACCGCGAGGTGCTGATCCTGCGCGACGTCCACGAACTGACGGCCCCCGAAGTCGCTCTTCAGCTCGGCATCAGCGTCGAAGCGGTCAAGAGCCGCCTGCACCGGGCGCGGGGCCTGGTTCGCACACAGCTGCTGTCCAGCGGCTATTGGCTCAAGGACGGCCTGCCCGAGCCGAGCCGAGCCGAGCGCTGAGCGCCGGACAACACAACCCCATGCCCCCACCATTGAACACCGAGCCATGACCCACTATCAATCCCCCGCCGACATGGCCTATGCGCAGCAGGTGATGGCGCTGGCGCCTGTCGAGGCCAAGGCTTTTCTTGGCTTCGATCACGCGGCCAAGCGCAGCGATGGCGAGATTCCGCCGAAGGTCCGGGAATGGATCGCGCTGGCCGTTGCGCTGACGACGCAATGCGCCTACTGCCTCGACGTCCATGCACGCGCCGCCGGGAGACTCGGGACCACCCGGGAAGAGTTGGCCGAGATCGCGCTCATTGCGGCTGCCGTGCGCGCCGGCGCCACCGTGGGCCACGGCCTGCTGGCGCTGCGTCTGTTCGACGAAGCGTCGCCGGCCTGACCCCGGGGACGCGTGCATGCGCCAACTAGCGGTCGTTGCGCAGCTCCATGACGTACCCCCCGCGGTGCACGGTGTGAATCAGCTTCAGATCGAACGGATCGTCCAGCCGCTGGCGAAGTCTCAGGATGGCGACCCTGACCATGTTGCCCCGCTGATCCGCGCTCGATCCCCAGACGGCCTTCACGAGCCTCGCGCGCGACATGACCTGGCCTCGGTGCGCCATCAGCACGTCCAGCAGGTCGAACTGGGTGGCGCTGAGACCGAGGTCGACGTCCTGGCGGAATGCCTTGCCGCGCTGCCTGTCGACGGCCAGGTCCGCCAGCCGGAGCACGGCGGCGTCCGGCCCGTCCGCTCGGGATATCAGTGCCCAGGCACGTGCCAGCAGGTCGTCCAATGCGCAGGGCCTGACCATGTATTCGGTGGCGCCCCGGGCGAGTCCTTCGAGCCGGTCCGCGGGCCGGTCTCGTTCGGTCAAGACGAGCAACGGCGCACCGGTCAGGCGCCGGACGGAAGATATCGCGGCCTGAGCCATGCCTGGTTGCGCCGCGTCCAGAAGAATCAGCGCATACGACTTGCCCGCAGAAAGCCACGCTTCGGCATCACCGGGAGCCGCGACATCGATGGCAAAGCCGCATCGGCCGAGTGCACGGCCCAGCGTGTCGCGTGCCTCGTTTTCGGTTCCGAGAAACAGGACGCTCGCCGGCACGTGGCTTGTGCCTCCACGGTTCGTCTTCATTCAGCGCGTCCTGTTCCGGGATTGGGCTGCAGCGCCACCAGCTTCCGGGCGCTTGCGTCCGGCGCGGGGTGGGGGTCCTGCCTGTTCACACAGCCGTCCACCAGGAAGATGCAGGCCACCAGCGAGAGGACCGCGGCGTGCGCAATGGGGAAACTGGAGAGGTATTTCATTTCAGCGTTCCTCCACGTTGGCACGAAGACCGGAGTGCTCTGCGCAGCGAAATAAAGGAGGAATCGAAAAGCAGGGTTTCATTTTTCAGTCGAGCGAAACAACGCGATCGCCATCCCCCGGGCTGCAGCCCTCGGAGACGGGCATCCAGCCCCGGTGCACGACAACCCGCTTGCCGTCGTGGCACAGCTCGACGCGCTCGCTCCCGGGCCTTTGCTGAAGGACGAAGGCCTCGACGGTCGAGGGCAGGCTGATTCGCAGCTTGAGCGCGAAGCGGTCTTCTTCCGGGTGATCGTCGAGATGCACGAGCGGAACGAAGTTCGACGCGAACATCAGCGCGTGCGAACCGACGTCGACCGGCTCGGGCATGTAGGGCGCCTGGCGCAGCCAGTTCTGGGCACGTGCACGCAGGTCGCCCCCGTCGGCCAGCTGGCCCCATGCGACGGCGAGCATCTCCATGACCCACTGGTTGCAGTTCTGGTAGCGCAGGCTGAATGGATAGGCATTGGCGCTGTAGTTCGCGGCCAGCAGGTCCAGGGCGCGCGGCGTGTCGAGCGCCGCAAACCGCAGCGCCTGGGCAGCCTCGGCGGGAAGGCGAACGATGGAGACGTAGCCGAGCGAAGCATCGTCGATGCCCATCACGAAGCCCGACAGGCCCTGGTCGTAGATGCGCGGGCGGCTTTCGTCGCAGGCGTAGTACAGCTGGCGTGCGGACCAGGCACCGTTCTCGCCCCGCCACGCGATGGCGGTGTGGGAGTAGCGGATGTGGAACCGCGAGAGATCGAGCCCCGAGCGGCTGATCAGCACCGCCTCGCCGCCCGTGTTGGCGAGCTCGTCGCGCACGATGGCCGCAAAACGCAGCGAGCGATCCTGCTGGTCCGCGGTCAGCGGCTTCGTGCGATCGCACAGCTGCGAAGAGGCCATCGGGCCCGCCCCGCCGCCGGACGCCGCATGCGCGACGCCTCCAGCGAGCGCGAGGGCGGCTGCGAGACCCAGCGCGAGCCGGGCCACGACGCTCAAAGGCTCACGGGGCGGGCGGCCAGCTCCCCGTACCAGTCGTCGGCGAGCACTAGGTAGAAGGCTTCGCGCGTATCGCCGCGCGCGAATGCGGTTCCGTAGGCGCGCTGCTGTGCGTGCACGAGGTCCCCGGGGCCCAGGCGCTCCTTCGCGAATGTGGCCTGCGGCAGTTCGAGCACGATGCGCTGCTGCGAATCGTCGCTTTGCATCGCGACGCGCGTGAAGCCGGCACGGTCGGTGGCCTGCGCGACCTCGGTGATGCGGTAGTCGCCGTCGGCCACCTTGTCGCCGTCGAACGAGCTCCTGCTCGCGCTGCGCAGCGAGGCGGACACGCTGCCGCTGGACGCCGAGCCGGCACTGGAGGCCAGCGAAGTGAAGACTTCGGCATGGGCGCCGAGGGCGACCGCGAAGACGGCGCCCAGGCATGCGAGGCGGGAAAAAAAGCGGATGGAAGTCATCGGATGTTCCTGGTGGCGGTGGTGGATCACGGGGTGCCGCGTCATTGCAGGTAGGCAACCAGCTGGTCGGCGCCGTTTTCGATGCCTGCGACGGATGCGCTCCTTGCCCCGATGCCGGCCTTGAGGTTCCACGCATTGGGGTATTGCTTTGCAACGTAGGCGCCGAGCAGTTCCAGGGTCGACGCGTCGTAGATTTCGACGGCGAAGCTGACGGAGCCCGTCATGGCGCCCTCCTTGCCGCGGATGGCCTGCACCGCGTTGTAGGGGCCGCCCAGGAGGTCGAAGCGGGAAAAGGTACTGAGAACGGCGGTGTTCGTCCTGGCGCCGGTGAGCGTCAGCTTGATCCGCACGGAACCGGCGCTTCGGCCGGGCGAACTCCCGAAGCGGGCGTTCAGCTTTTCCGTGAACTGCACCTGCATGTAGCGCGCCAGGAACGCCTTGTCGTCTTCCGACACGTCATCGAACTGGGCGTCGCTTCCGCGATAGATGGCGACCGGGTCGAGGATGAAGCCCGAATACCTTCGCCAGTCGACCTGGGTCTTGTACTCGAAAGGAATGCGGCCGGAGTCGTAGTGCGGACTGGGACGCAAGCGGGTCGAGGACGCAATGCCGGAATAGGGAATCGGCTGGGTGCCCGCACAGGCAGTCAAGGCCAGGCAGACCGCCAGGGTGATCGCCTTGGGAGCATCGGAAAGAGCGCGCATGGCATTTCCTCACATACGAAAAAAGTTGAATGAACAAAACATGATCAGAACCGTACAGTACGGTCCATTATTAGATCGGTCATTTTTCGATGTCAAGAAAACTGTACAGTCGAGTTCTCTTTCGAAGGAAATGCAATGAAGGTAAGGACCGAGATGCGGCGCAACGCCATCCTTGAGGAGGCCCTGGGGCTGTTCAAGGAGCTGGGGTACGAACGCACGTCGATGAACGAGCTCGCCAAGCGCCTTGGCGGGTCGAAGACCACGCTGTACGGCTACTTCGCGTCGAAGGAGGAGCTCTTCGTGGCGGTGGTTCGCAGCGTCGCGACCGCGCATCTGGCGGCGAGCCCGGCCGAACTGCTCGAGGTGAATGGAGACGCCACGCTCGAGTCGCTGCTGGCGCGTTTCGGCGAGCGGATGCTGTGCGTGCTCGGCAACGATGCCGATGCGCTCGCGGTCTACCGCATGGTGATCGCCGAGGCCGGGCACTCCGACGTGGGGCAGCTGTTCTACGAATCGGGGCCGACCGAGTTTCTCCAGACGCTCGCGGGACTCATGGCATCGGCCATGGAATATGGCGAGTTGCGGCGCGCAGACCCCGTCGTGGCCGCAATGCAGTTCTCCGCATTGGTGACCGCCGAGACCCAGGCGAGGCTCTTCCAGGTCGACCCGCCGCCGTTGTCAGCGGATCAGATCCAGGCGATGGTTCGACGCGCCGTCGAGATGTTTCTCGCCGGCGCGGCGCCGCGGTAGCCTGCGCGGCGGCAGCTCAGGCGGCCTTCGTCTCGGGAAGGACGGCCGTCAGTGCGAAGTCGATGAGATGAAGCCAGGTCGCTTCGAGGGCCACGATGTTGTAGTGGTCGGAGCCGGGCACGGTCTGCACGCTGACGGGCGTGGGCCAGGCGGCGATGAGCCTCTGCGAGCGCTCCGGCAGCACGACATCGTCGCGCTCGGCCAGCAGGACCTGGGTTTTCGCGGCGACCTCGCTGCAGTGCTCCAGGGAGTTGAACTGGTGCCGCAGCAACAGGGAAAGCGGAACGAGCGGAAAACGCCTCTTGGCCACCTCCAGCATCGAGTCGTAGGGCGTGACCAGCTGCAGGCTCGCGAAATCCTGCCGCGCCACGAGCTGGATGGCCACGCCCGTCCCCAGGCTTCGGCCGACGACATGCAGGCGCGCGCGCGGGAAGGCCCGGCGCAGGTGCCTGGCGAACTGGCTCGCGTCCTCCACGGAGGCGATCTCGGAGGGATGCCCCTGCGAGTCGGCCACGCCCCGGTAGTTGATGGCGGCGAAGCCGAAGCCTTCCGGCAGCCAGTGCAGCGTCTGCGCGGTAGCGCGGACGTCTTCGCTCCGGCCTGCGAAATAGATGAACAGGTCCTGCACCGCGTCCTCGCCCTGGGGGTGGTAGACATACCCGCGGACCATCCCGCCCGGCACCGTGTGCGAGTACGTGGAAAAGTCCTCGGACAAATGAACGACGGGATGCTTGCGGGCGTTGAACAGGATGTGTCCCTGGCGGGTTGCAAGGAGGGTCCAGTACGCCGCGATGCCGCCGATGGCAGCGGCCGACGCCGAGAGTGCGATGCGGGAGGCTTTGGATGACAAGGTGGGCTCCGGGGGAAGGGTCAGGCTGTGCAGCCCCTAGTTTCGCCGCGTTCCGGCATGCGATCGCTTGCGCAGCGGGTTTTCCGACGGCTGCGCGGCCTTCTTCCTTTTTCGCGCACCGATGGCGCCGGACCCGGCGGCCTGCAGGATGCGAAGGAAGGTGGGGCATTCCATATGGCTCGGGGCCGGGCAGACGGCGGCGTGCCGCAGGCCGTCGCGCATGGCGCTCAGCTTGCGGATGGTCCTGTCGAGCTCGTCCGCCCTGGCCGCAAGCATCTGCCGGTCGATGCGCGGCGGCCCCTCTGGCGAAAACATGCGCCCGATCTCGTCGAGCGAGAAACCGGCGGCACGCCCCACCGCGATCAGCGCCAGACGCTCCAGCACGCCGGGATCGAACAGGCGGCGCAGCCCTCGCCTGCCGGTCGAGGCGATCAACCCCTTTTCGTCATAGAACCGCAGCGTCGAGGCGGGAATGCCCGATCGCTGCGCCACCTCGGCAATGTCCAGATGAATCACCGCTTGACCTCAAGTCGACTTGAAGTCGCACAGTCTAGCTTTCGCCTCCCGAGGGCATGCAAAGAAAGGAAAACCATCATGGATGTCACGCACCAGGCCGGCAACGAGCAGGCCGCACTCTGGAACGGCCGCGCCGGACGCGCATGGGTCGACGCCCAGGAGGTGCTCGACCAGATGTTCAAGCCGTTCGAAGATCGGCTCGCCGAGGCGGTCCGCGCCGGCTCCGGGCAGCGGGTGCTCGACGTCGGCTGCGGTACGGGCAGCACGACGCTCGCCATTGCGCGGCGGCTCGGCGCGGAGGGCCGCTGCGTCGGCGTCGACATTTCGGAGCCGATGATCGCCGCCGCCCGGGCCCACGCCGAACGGGAAGAAGGCACACCGGCCCGCTTCGTCCGCGCCGACGTGCAGACCCACGCCTTCGAGCCCGCGAGTTTCGACTTGATCGTTTCGCGCTTCGGCGTCATGTTCTTCGACGACCCGGTCCTGGCCTTCGCGAACCTGCGGCGCGCCGCAAGGGACGGCGCCGAACTCCGCGTCATCGCCTGGCGCAGCGCCGCGGAAAACCCGTTCATGACGACGGCCGAGCGCGCCGCGGCGCCGCTGCTGCCGGACATGCCCGCCCGCCGGCCGGACGCGCCGGGACAGTTTGCCTTCGCGGACCGGCAGCGGGTCTCGGCCATCCTGGAGGAGAGCGGCTGGGCCGGGATCGACATCCGGCCGATCGATGTGGACTGCACGCTGCCCGAGAAGGAACTGCTCGGCTACCTCGGCCGGCTCGGTCCTGTCGGCCTGGTTCTCCAGGAGGCGGACGAGCGCACGCGCAGGCAAGTCATCGACACGGTCCGCGCCGCCTTCGATCCGTATGTGCACGGCGCCGAGGTCCGCTTCACCGCGGCCTGCTGGCTGATCGGCGCCCGGGCGCCGAAGGAGCCGGCCTGGGCCTGAGGCCGCGGAAAGGGCGGAAGCACCGGTCAGGCACCCTGGTCTTCGCCTGCAGGAAGCCGAGGAAAAATGTACTTGTGCGCCAGCAGTGCTTCGATGCGCATGCGGATCGCCGCGCACTCCTCGCCGTCCAGGCGCACGAACTGCGAAGACCATGGCTTCGAAGCGACGAACCGGGGGAAGCTCGGAGACTCGCCCCATTGCCAATCCTGATGGCAAGCCGTTCTGCTGCGTCCGAACACATGGAGATGAACCTTGCGGTGGTCCAGCGGGCGCTTCGGCCCCGCCGGGACAGCCTGCTCGTTCAAGGCCCAGTTTCCCGCCTCCCAGTAGTTGAGGCATCCGCCCTGCAGCTGTGGCAGGGCCTCCAGCATGGCCTGCCCTGTCGCCGCGACCAGCAGCGACCAGTTCACGAGCTCCGCAGGCGTCAGCGCGCTTCGCTCCCAGACCTCTCGCGGCGGGTTGACCAGCAGGTGCCCCCCGTCCTGGCGGTCGTTCAACGGTGCAACGGGCAGCGTGACCGTGCCGCCCTCGCAATTCAAAAGCACGTCTTGATTGTTCATGCCATGGATCTCCGGTTGATTTCCGAGGCCTCGGTTCATCGAAGAAACCTGGCCTCGATGCCGCGCATGAACGCGTCGCCCTGCAAGGCGATGATGTCCTTCACCGTGGGCAGGGACCCGTCCACGGCACGAATTCCGCCGTCCCTCCGGATCTGCGCGAACACGCTGCGCATCGCACCGGCTGCCGCGCGAATCGCATGGTTTCCGTAGATCACGATGCCCACTTTCTTCAGCGCCGCGATGTCCGCTTCCGTGAGTTGCGGATACGCCGTGGGCACCAGCACCAGCGGCACCCGGCCCGGCCATGCCGCGACGAAAGCCAGCACCTCGTCCGGCGTCTTCTGCTTCGAGTGGATCAGGACCGCATCGGCGCCCGCCTCTTCATAGGCCAGCGCGCGCTTGATCGCCTCGTCCTGGCCGAGTCCCGCAATCAGCGCCTCGACCCGAGCGATCACGACGAAGTCCTTGTCCTTGCGCGCCTCGGCAGCGGCCGCCACCTTGCCCTGGAACTCCTCGATGCGCACCAGTTCCTGCCGGCTGTCGGCGCGAAGACTGGTGTCCTTGGGGAAAGTTTTGTCTTCCATCACGATGGCCGATGCACCGGCGGCTTCGTACTGCGGCACGATGTAGCTGACGTTCACCGCGTTGCCGAAGCCCGTGTCGATGTCGGCGATCAGCGGAACGGAAACGACCGACGCGATGGCGCGCATCATTTCCAGGTGCGTGCCCATGGACAGGATGTTCGCATCGGGAACGGCGTAGCTTGCGGACAGCTCGAATCCGCTGCCCCATATGCCGCCGAAGCCGGCCTCTTCGGCCAACTTGGCGGCCAGCGGGTTGTGCGCGGCCATCGCCGTGAGGAGCTTGGCGCCCGACAAGGCGGTGCGCAGGGTCTGGTTCTTGGTTGTCATCTTCTGTTCTCTCAAAGGAATCCTGAATCGGGAAAGCCAGCGGATGGGGTCAACGCAGCAAGGCGCACGCCGACGCGATGCGGCGCATCGCTTCGCCCAGCGCCTCGTCCGATGCGGCATACGAGACGCGGAAATGTCCGGGCAGCTCGAAGGCCGAGCCCGGCACCACGGCCACCCCGCCCTCCCGCAGCAGATACAGCGCGAGGTCGGTGTCGGTGGAAATCAGCCTGTTCGACGGATCGCGGCGGCCCAGCAGGGCGTGGCAGCCGGGAAAGGCATAGAAAGCCCCCGGGGGCAAGTCGCAGGCCAGTCCATCGATCGCGTTCAGGCTGCTCACCACGGCGTCGCGGCGCCGGCGGAATGCCTCGACGAAGATCGGCAGGAAGTCCATGGGGCCGTCGAGGGCGGCGATCGAGGCGGCCTGACTGATCGAGCTGGTGTGCGAGGTCGACTGCGACTGGACCAGGTTCATCGCCTGGATCAGTTCCACAGGGCCGGCGCCGAAGCCCACGCGCCAGCCCGTCATCGCATAGGCCTTGGAAACGCCGTTGATCGTCAGCGTGCGCGCCGCGAGCTCCGGCACGACGGCCGCCGGTGTGGCGAACGGCGTGTCCTCGTAGCGGATCTTTTCGTAGATGTCGTCGGCCATGACCCACACATGCGGATGCCGCAGCAGCACATCGCCCAGCGCGGCCAGTTCCTGGCGGCTGTAGACGGCGCCGCTCGGGTTGGACGGCGAGTTGAGCATCAGCCACTTGGTGCGCGGCGTGATCGCGTCCTGCAGCTGTTCGGGCGTGATCTTGAAGCCGGAGGCTGCACCGCAGCGCACGATCACGGGCCGGCCGCCAGCCAGCAGCACCATCTCCGGGTAGGACACCCAGGCGGGTGTCGGGATCACGACCTCGTCGCCGGGATCGATCGTGGCCTGCAGCGCGTTGTAGAGCAATTGCTTGGCACCACAGCCGACCTGGACCTGGTCGGGGCTGTAGTGAAGATCGTTGTCGCGCCGGAACTTGCGCACCACCGCTTCGCGGAGTGCGAGCGTACCGGCCACATCGGTGTAGCGCGACTCATTGCGTTCGATGGCGGCCTTTCCCGCTTCCCGCACATGGCCGGGCGTCGGGAAGTCCGGCTCGCCCTGGCTGAGCGCGATCACATCGCGGCCCTCGCGCTTGAGCTGGTTGGCCAGGCGCGTCATCTCCTTCGTCGCCGAGGGCTTGGTGCCGAGCACGCGCTGCGCAAGAAAGGCGTGCGCGGCCTCGTTCGTCGTGTGGTTCATTCGATGGTTCCTACTTTGAGACGGAAGATCCAGCGGGCGAGCGCCAGCGGAAGAAAAATGGCGAGCAGCAACAGCACGCTGTAGGCACAGGCCAGCGCCAGGCGGCCGCTGTCGACCTGCTGGAAGATCTCGATGGGCATGGTGTTCATGCCGCCGAAATACAGCACGACCGTGGCCGACAACTCGGACAGGGTCGTGACCCACATGAGCACTGCAGCGGCCGCGACGGAGGGGCCGATCACCGGAAGCACCACCTGGAAGAAGCTTCGGATCGGGCTGACGCCCAGGCTCATGGACGCCTCTTCGATCGAGTCCTTCAGGTTGTGCAGGGGCCCGACGGCCGCGCGCACGCTGGTCGGCACACGGCGCAGGAAATAGGCCAGCGCCATGATCACCCAGCTGCCCGTGAGAACGAGCCAGCCGCTGTTGAAGGCATTGACCAGCGCAATGCCCAGCACGGTGCCGGCAATGGTCAGGGGCAGCATGACCAGCACGTCCAGCGCGTGCGTCAACACGGCGCGTCTCTTGACGACCAGGTAGGCCGCGACGACGGAGAACAGCAGCCCCGCAACCGTCGCGACGGTCGCCAGGAAGAGCGAGTTGTAAAGAGGCTCCGGGGCCCTGAGCAGGGCGTAGCGCACATGGTTCAGCGTGAAGCCGCCATAGCGCAGCACCGGCCCCACCGATGGCGTGAAGGCCGTGACCACCACCGTCACCGCGGGCAACAGGGACAGGGCGACAACCGTCAGCACCGAACCGGTTGCCGCGACCGCGCGCCAGCCCTCGATGGGCACGGCGAACGGGCTGCGCCCGGACTCCATCTGGAACTGGCGCCGCTCGACCACGAACTTCTGGACCAGGAGCATGCCCGCCCCCAGGAACACCAGCAACGAAGCCATCGTCGTCTGCATCTGCGGACTGCCGCCCATCTCGCTGACGAATTCGTTGTACGCCTTGACGGCCAGCACGGGCGTGCGGGCTCCCAGGATGGCCGGCACGCCGAAGCTGCCGATCACGTGCGTGAAGACGATCAGGGCCCCCGCGAACACCGAGGGCAACAACAACGGTGCCGTCACGCCCGACAGCACGCGGCCGAGCGGCTGCCCCAGGCTTTGCGCGGCCTCCTCCAGGTTGCGGTCCATCGACTTCAGGCCCACCAGCACGGCGACGAACGCATAGACATAGTTGTTGAGCGTCATCACATAGACGAGCCCCCACCACGAATAGAGCGAAGGCAACTGGACCCCCAGGGGTTCCAGCCAGCCGTTGAGCAGCCCCTGCTTGCCGAGAATCAACAGCCACGAGGCCGCAACCACCACGTCGGGGATCACCAGCGTCACGAGCGGGAGCACGGTGACAAGGCCCGCCAGCGGAAACCTGCATCGCGCCACCACCACGGCGAGACCGCCGCCGACGAGCATCGAACTCGACGTGACCGCGACGCCCAGGACCAGGGTATTGAAGAAAACCTCGCGGTACGCGGCCTCGGAAAAGAAGCGCACGTAGCCACCGAAGCCTGCGCCGCCATCGGCATCGACGAAAGACTTCCCCAACATCGCGACCAGCGGCCCGACGAGAAAGACGCCCAGCACGCCAATGCACAGGACAGCCAATGCCAGCCAGGCGGGGTCGCGCCGCAGGCGGCCCAGCATCACGCGGCCTCCACGATCTGCGCCGTGCCGGGCATTCCGAGCATGACCGCCTCTCCACGTTCGCGCGGGCGCTTCTGCTGGGCCGTCCAGACATCGACGCGGATCGCACCGGCCGCCGTGCCCACCGTGTAGCCGGTGACGCTGCCGCGAAACTCCACGTGCTCGATCGTGCCGGCCACCTGCCCGTCGGCCATCGCCCCGGCGTCGGCCAGCGACACCTCCTCGCTTCGGATGGCCAGGCGCGACCCCGGCCGCAACGTCGCGCCGCTGGTCGTCAGGATCACGCCGGCCGGCGTGCCGAGGCGGCGCACGCCACCGGCGCCAGGGGCCAGCTCCCCGGTGATCGGAATCAGGTTGGCGCTCCCGACGAAATCCGCCGCAAAGACGGTCTGCGGCCTCGTGTAGATCTCGCAGGGCGATCCGATCTGGACGATCCGGCCACGGTCCATCACGGCGATGAGATCGGACATCGCCAGCGCTTCCTCCTGGTCATGCGTCACGAACACCGCGGTGATGCCGGCCTCGATTTGCAGATCGCGGATCATGCTGCGCAGCTCGACCCGCAGCTTCACATCCAGCGCCGACAGGGGTTCGTCGAGCAGCAGCAGCCTGGGCTCGATGACCAGCGCCCGGGCCATCGCCACGCGCTGGCGCTGTCCGCCGGAAAGCGCCGCGGGGGCGCGGTCGGCGAAGGCCTTGAGGCCGACGCGCTCCAGCATCGCCAGCGCCCGGTCTGCAGCTTCGGCCCGGCGCACGTTGCGGGCCGCAAGGCCATAGCAGACATTCGCGAGGACCGAACGGTCCGGGAACAGCGCATAGTCCTGGAACACCATGCCGACGCCGCGGCGGTGCACCGGAACGTCGGTGACGTCGTCGCCGCCGAACAGGATGCGCCCGCCATCGGGCCTCACGAAACCGCCGAGCATGCGCAGCAAGGTGGTCTTGCCGCAGCCCGAGGGCCCCAGCAGGGTGAAGAATTTTCCGCTGGGAATCACGAGATCGAGCTGCCTGAACAAGGGCTGCCCCCCGTAGCTCTGGTGGATGGATTCGAACGACACGTGCATGGGCTGGCTCCGGGTTGGCTGGCGCGGGCGTCAACGCGCGGCCAGCAACTGGCGCCATTGCGCGAGAAACGCGGGGCGGTCGCCGCCCATGGCGGCGTCGTCCAGCTCGACCACCTTGACGCGGTCCAGCGCCGGCAGGTCGGCCAGCTTGCCGACATCGACATCCGTGCGCAAAGGACGGCGGTAGGCGCTCTTGAAGACCTCGGTCTGCGTGGCCTTGGAGGCCAGGAACTCGTAGAGCCTGCGCGCTTCGGCCGGGTGCCTTCCCCCCTTGATCAGAGCCATGCCTTCGGGCGACAGGAAAGTGCCCTCGACCGGGTAGACCAGCTTGATCTCCTTGAGCCCGCCGGCCGCGTATTCGTAGGCGGCGTACTCCATGGTCACCGCCACGGCGAACTCGCCCTTGGCCACGCCCTCGTAGGCGGCAGAGGTCGTGCCCACGATGACCGAATTGCGGACGACCTTCGCCAGCACGTCCTTGCCCAGCAGTTTCTGAAGCCCGTAGAGGGCCACGTAGGACGCGCTGCTGCGTTCCGGGTCGGGAAGGACGATCTTGCCTTTCCACTTCGGATCGGCCAGATCCGCCCAGCCCCTGGGCAGCTGTCCTGCGGGTGCCTGCTTCAGGTTCGCCATCAGGACGGTCACGTGCGTGTTCGTGCCCAGCCACAAGTCGTTCGGCCCGCGGTATCGGGCCGGCACGGCGCTCGCCTGTGCCGATGCATAGGACTCCAGCTGCTCCCTGAATTCACCGATGGTCGACAGGCCACCCGACCAGAAAATGTCGCCCAGGGGATTGGCCGCCTCGGCCTTGACACGCTGCATCAGTGCCCCCGTGCCGGCGCGCACGACCGACACCTTGATGTCGGGGTTCTCCTTGGTGAACCGATCGACGACGCTGTTGACCGTCTCGACGTTGTTCGACGAATACAGCACGACCTCGCCGGCGCAGACGACGCCGGCGGCCCACCACGACACCATGAGTGCAGAGCATGTACGAAAGATCCGATTCAGCATGAGTTCATTCCCGTCAGAAAGTGCTAAAAGCAGGGAACCCATCCTATGTGCCCGCACATTTCAGAGCCATGACCCCATGCCTTCCACTATCCTGATTCCTGCACGCAACAATGAGTTTTACTCATGCTGAAGGGCGTCGATGTGCCGCTCACGGCCATTCGCGCCTTCGTGACCGTCGGCCGGCACGGCAACTTCACGCGCGCGGCGGCGGCGCTCGGAATCACGCAGGGTGCAGTAAGCCGGCACGTGGCCAGGCTGGAGTCGCTGGCCGACAGCCGGCTGTTCGAGCGCAAGGGCTCCACCATTGCGTTCACGCCGACCGGCTCGCAGCTCTATGAAGCCGTGAAAGATGCGATCTCCACGATCGAACTGGCGGCGCAGCAGATGGCCCAGAGAGGACGCTCGCACGACCGGCTGCGGGTGCGCACCTCGATGCCGAGCTTCGCGCTGACCGTCGTGGTGCCGGCGCTCGGCGCCTTCACGGCCCATCATCCCGTCCAGGTCGACCTCATCACCTCGCTGTCGCCGCCCCAGCCCGGCGACGAGTTCGACGTGCTGATCACGCGCGACCTGGACCTGCCCGGAACGGAAAGCTGGGAGCTGCTCCACGAAGAACTCGTGTGCGTGGGCTCACCCGCGCTGGCGCAGGCGCACCGCGCGAAGGCACCGAACCGCTGGCCGATGATCGCCGCAAGATCCCGGCCCGACGTCATCGCCACCTGGGCGGTAGCCAAGGAGATTCCGCCGGAGCGGCTGCACGTCGGCGCGATGTACGACCATCTTTTCCTGGCGGTGGCCGGTGCCATCGGCGGAACCGGGCTTCTGGTCGTGCCCCGGCTGCTCGTCCTCGACCAGTTGCAGGCGGGAACGCTCGTGCGGGTCGACGACCAGACGGTGGCCTCCGGCGCCGTTTACGCGGCTTACGTCAACCCTCAAAGCGAACATGTGCAGGCTGCACGCGATTTCTGCCGCTGGCTCAAGGGCATGCTCAGGGGACGCGCGACCGAAGGCCGCTGACGCGGTGCCCGGCACCCGATACGGCATACTCCCTCCCCCCAAACTCTCGCCAGAAGCCCCCAGAATGGACAAGGAAGTCGACCCCCGCGTACTCGCCGTCATCGATGAGATGCGGCTGTCAGGACCACGGCTCACGCCGGTTGAAATCGTCGCCAAGATGGGTGTGTTCGACGCGCGGGACAAGCCGTTCGAGCACGCCTGGCTCGCGACGGGCGACAACGTCATTGCCACCATCTGGGCCGAGTACGTGAGCGTCGGTGCCGGCGGACGCTGGTTCTGCCTCGAGTCGCTGGATACGCAGCATCGCGCAGCCGGCGGCGCGCGCACCCCTCACCAGATCCAGCGCGCCAAGGACCGCCTTGCATTGCTCAAGCGGACGGTCGACGCGGGCCAGGGCTTTCGGGCCGTTCTGCAGACCAACCGGGTCGCCATCGCCGAACTGGAGAGCAACAAGGGCGCGAAGGTGTCCACGCGGGTGCGCGACGAAGACGAATGGCACGTCGCCACCTGGGAGCCCGAGCAGAAGCTCGCGGTCCTGGTCCGCGGCCCGCGCGGCTGGGTGCCCGACGAAGCAGACGTGCAGGCCGCCCGGGCGCGAGGCAGCGTGCCGGAGGTGAGCGAGCCGGGCGCCGCCGTTGTGGGGGGCGCCTCGCGGGAAGAGGTCCAGGCCGCCGCGATCGGCTACGTGATGCGTCACTTCAAGGGCTACGGCTACAACGCCGAGGATGTGACCGGCCAGAACCTCGGCTACGACATCGAGGTGTCGAACGCCAAGGGCGCGACGCTGCTCAGGGTCGCGGTGAAGGGCACCTCCACAGGGCTGCCCGGTTTCCAGCTCACGGGCGACGAACGGACGTGCTCGGCGCGCGAACCGCTCTGGCGCCTCCTGGTGGTCGCGGACGCCCTCGGTCCCGTGGCGCAGCACAAGATCTACAAGCCTTCCGAGATGGAACAGGCGCCCGGCTTCGAGACGCTGGGGTAGCGAGCCGGCCGAGGGTTCCGTGGACGGCTGCCTGGGCTGTGGTGGAGCCTGGGACTGCGAGCATCGGTCATTCAGAGTTCCATTTTTTGAAACGCCGTCGAACAAGGAACACCTTGATCCATCGCATTCGTTCGGTCCTCGTGGCCTGCGCCTTGGGCACCACGGCGCTGGCCGCTTCCGCGCAGGTAAAAATCGGCTTTGTCGGCACGCTGTCCGGACCGGCGGCAGCAATCGGGCAGGAACAGTACGACGGCTTCATGCTGGCGGTCGGGCAACGGCAAGGAATGCTCGGCGGCGTCCCCGTGACGGTCATCAAGGAAGACGACCAACACAACCCTGACCTCGGGGCGCAGTTGGCGCAGAGCCTGATCGAGAAAGACAAGGTCAGCTTCATCACCGGCGTGACCTTCTCCGACGTGATGATGGCCATGGCCAAGCCGATGGCCAGAGCGGGCGTGCTGTTCGTCGGCTCGAATGCCGGCCCCGCGCCGATTGCCGGCAAGCGGTGCAACAGCAAATTCGTCTTCACCTCGTATCAGGACGAGTACCAGGCCGGGATCGTGGGACGGTACGCCGTCGACCAGGGTTACTGGAAGACGCTGTTCCTGGCGCCCGACAGCCCGTCGGGCAAGGACCAGCTGCGGGGCTTCAAGCGTTACTACTCGGGCGAGGTGGTCAGCGAAATCTACGTCCAGCCCCACCAGACCGACTACGCGGCAGCGCTGGCGCAAATCAAGCGCGTCGCGCCCGATGCGGTGGTTGCCTTCTTGCCGGGCGACATGGGCGTCAACTTCATCCAGCAGATGAATCGCTCGGGCCTCCTGAACAAGGTGCCCCTGTTGACGGTCGGCACGGTCGATGGCACGACACTGCCGCTGCTCGAGGATGCCGCGCTCAATGTGCTGGCAGGCGCGGTCTGGGGCCCCGACCTGCCGAGCCCGACGAGCAAGGCCTTCGTTGCCGCCTTCGAAAAGAAGCACGGGCGCATCCCGTCGCAATACGCCGCGCAAGGTTTCGATGCGGCGCTCTTGATCGACAGCGCGCTGAAGGAGACCAAGGGCTCCGTCGCCGATCGCGATGCCTTGCGCAACGCACTCAACGCGGCCGACTTTTCGTCGGTGCGCAGTGGCTTCAAGTTTCTACGCAACGGCTTCCCGGTTCAGGACGGGCACGTCTTCGTTGTTGCGAAGGACGCGCAGGGCCGCGCGTCGCTCAAGCGGATCGCCACGCCGCTGGAGGCGAATCCTGATGGGTACTGGAACGAGTGCCGGTAGGGTTGATGATCTCATCGGTTGGCGAGGTTGGAGCCGGGCCATCGGGTGGCATTCCGAGGCGCCCTGCTGCATGGACAATGGGCCATGCCCGACGCCCACCAACACGACCCCGCTCTCGTACCCACCCACACTACCGCGGCCACGTCGTCGATTGCACACTGGGTAGCGCAGCACCATGGCATTCCGGTGCAGCAGTGCCACTTGATTCGCCGCGGGCTGAACGACAACTACGCGCTGCGTTCGGCCGACGGAGTCCGCTACGTGGTGCGCCTGTACGCCATCCGGCCGCGCGGCGGCTTCAACATCCATTTTGAAGTTTCGCTGCTGGCGCACTTGGAAGCCAAAGGTGCGGGCGTTGCCGCGCCGGTGCCTGCGGCGGACGGGCGCACTCACATCCAACTGCAGTTCCCCGAGGGGCCGCGTGCCCTGGCACTGTTCCGGCATGCCGAAGGCGTGGTTCCGGATACGCTGGAAGAACTTGAACTAACTGGCCGTACGCTGGCCCACATCCACGAGTCGGCACGCGACTACGCGGGGCCACCAAGCCGCTACATGCTGGACGGCCACCACTTGGCCGGCCGGACCTTGGGTTACCTGGAGGCGTACCCAGAGATAGACGCGGAGTTGCTGGAAACGTATCGCCTCTTGGTACACCGTTTGCTTGAAGAGCTGGCCGCAGCCGAGGTCGGGCTGACGCGCGTGGTCTGCCACGGCGACACGCACGGCTTCAACAACCATGTGTACACAGACGCCGCCGGCACCAGGAAGACCGTGTTCTTCGACTTCGACGATGCCGGCCCGGGCTTCTTGGCCTACGACCTGAGCGTGCTGCCGTGGTCGTACCTGTTTCGCAAAAGTCTCAAGGAACCCGACGATGTGCTCCGCGAGCGCTGGATGCACTACCTGCGCGGGTACCGCGCGGGCGGCGGCGAGATCAGCGAGAGCGATTTGGCGGCATTGCCGCTGTTCCTGCAGCTTCGGCACCTGTGGAACCTTGGCGAAGCAGCTGGGCGGCTACACCACTGGGGGACGAATTCGGTGCCTGTGGATTGGTTGAAAAAGCAGGTGGAGATGTTTGAGGCATGGAAAGGGCTGGACCTGCGCGCCTGATGGCACAGCTTTGGCTCCGTCGCCTTGCAACAGAACGAAGCTCCGCGTCCGCGCCCGCCGGCGCAATATCTGCTTTGGGCGCAAAAAAAGACCCGGCCTGTCTGGCAGCGATGCGGCCACAACCAGACATTCGTTCCCATGTCGAAACACACGCTGTATGCGTACGTTGAAGGCGCGGACCTTCACGAAATCGTCGAATCCATGCAAGGGTGCTTGGACGCCTTCGCCAAGGAAGGAGGCTGGCGGGTGGCTGCTCCGTCCGTTGTCAACCAGCGAGGGACTGAAAAGGGCCTTCGTGACGGTGACCTGCCGTTGTGGGATCTAGGCCTCAACCTCGAACTCCCGGATATCGGGGACGCGCCCGAGGAATGGTTCTTGGATGTCGAGCGGATCGCGCGCTTCATGGGGCGCCTGCACGCACAGTTCGAGCGCGACTTTGTTATCGGCATTGGCAACAATGCAACCGGGATTACGGAAGACCTATTCACGGTCGAATCGGATGCTCCTGACCTTGCTGAGCTTCGACAGATCATCGGGGTCGAACCACGGGGCGACGCATAGCGGCCAAACCAGACATTTGGAGGGACCTCATGAGCTTGGATTTCATCCTCATCAAATCGCACGGACACCCACTCTCGCTAGAAGACATCGATATGGACCTGACTTTCAAAGAGGAAGACTACAGGTCACTGGCCGAGCGGTTCTTCGATGGAGTCGTGTGGAGCGGCAAGGATGGCCTTGCCATCATGGATGACATAAGCTTCGAGTTGAGGTCGAGTGACGTGTCGCTGTCGGTCACCGCACGTGGCGCCGGAAATACTGTTGCGTTCATGGACAACCTCGCCATACTCGGGGCGCAACAGGGAGTTGTGGTCGTCGACGTTCAGGGCTCTGAAATTCTCGCGTCCGTAGGCGACTAGGATTGCTGAGTTGGAGGACCGTAGCCGGCCATAAACGGACTTTCATCATAGGAATGCGAATGAGCGCTCTACGCTTGGCTGCGAGAACAAGGACTTTCGGCGTTCAAGTCTTGGCGTCGCTGTGTGCTTTGTGGCTGTTGTTGGCCATAGGCATCAATGCCAAAGCACAAGAGAGATGCCCCTCTGCGGCGGAGCTTCTGGGCAATCGTGAGGTGGTGAATTTGACTCACATCCTTGGGCCGAGAAGCAGCATCAATGGTCCACTTTGCTCGCCAGGTTTCGTTGAAGTCACGGCCGCCGGAAAGCCACTCTGCACAGCAGGACCATCTGCCCAAGTGATGAGGATTGGTGTTCAGATCCGGCCTCGAGCTGACCAGGCAATTGGTGCAAGCTTCATTGTGCGAACGCAAAATTCCACACGCGACCTCGCAGCGGATGTAGTGGGTGCGCAGCTCGTCGATGCCGACCTGCTTAGTGTGCCTTCCTCACTCAGACGCTTTGTGGAAACGGCCCCGAGCGTCGGTTTTTTTCAGACTGCGGATGGGCAGTTGATCGTCAATGCACGGTCGAACGACCTTGAAGCCAACACTTTGAATTTTCAAGTTTTTTCGCTTGCCTCCTTCATCAGGCAGGATGCTGAATTTGTGACCTGCATGACAGAGTACGGCTTTTTTCGTTAGGTGATCCGAGGCTCGATCTCTGACAAGACCGACCCTCCATTTGTTAGACGCTACTTAGATCGCGGTCGTGAACTTCCCCACACGGAACCGGCTGCTTTGGAGAAAGCTGAAAGGCTGCAATGGGCCCGATTGCGACGGTCAGGCGTCGCAACTTAAGGACCGCAACCAGTTTGAAGCACCCGTCCAGCACGTACGACGTTCGCGTGGCGGGCTCGTGACCCATACCCCAGCTCCATCGAAATGTCTCTGAGGCAAACCACGTCCGCGCCAACGATGAGAAGAACGCCCAACTGACGGTAACCGTAGGCACGAAAGCGCTCCATTACCGTCGTTTGGCTGCGCACCCCACATTGGGAGAATCCCAAGTTATCGGCGGCTTGCCCGGCACCCACCGCCTTCATATCGCCATACGCAGCCCCCTCGCGCGCCTGCTCGCTCACGTCCAGTTCTGCTGTACCCAGCTACGCGTCGCCGCCCACTCGGGCGAGGTCTCTATGTAGTTCTGTGTCGCGCTCACCAATTCGCCTACGTTCTTGTAGTCGTCCAGACCGAACGGCTGGCTCAGCGGCACATTGCCGCGCATGTAGTTGCGGCCGAGCAGTTGCTGGGCCTGGATCGCCGCCAACTCCGCAGTGGCATCCATGGTGAGGTTGAGCAGCGCCGTGGCCGGCACCACGCCGTCGCTGAACGGCCACAGCCAATGCGTGACGCCCCAGTTCAGCGGATTGGACACGGAACTGGGCGGCACGCCCACCGGATTGGCGCCGGTGCCCAGCGACAGCATCACGATGTCCGACGGGGCGGTGGCGTAGCCCTGGTAGATCGCTTCCACGATCGCCGTCATCGAGGGGTTGTTGGCGAAGGTGCCGCCGTCGGCGAAGTAGCCGAAGTCCCCCACCTGGTACGGCGGGAAGTACGTCGGCGCGGCCGAGGTGGCCAGCGCGGCGTCCACCATGCTGATGCCACGGTAGGTGTTGTTCTCGCCGTTGGAGATGGTGCACGGCGCCCAGCTGTTGTCGCTCGCATCCCACAACCGCGCGGAATTGACGGCCACGAAGCGGCTCGCCGACGACAACGCGCCAGTACCCACCAGATTCTGGGCGACTTTCTGCAAGCCGGTATTGACGTACTGGCATCTGAAGATGCCGGGGCCACTGCCCAGCAGTTCTTCCGCCGACTGCGCCGGCGCACGGTCCTGCTGTTTGGCCTGTGCGTCCAGCAGCCAGCCGTTAGGCTCGAAGATCTTGGCCCCTTCGTTCTGGTAGAGATTGACGATGGCGTCGATGCCCACGTTGCTCACCAGACCCAGCGAGATCAGGCCACCGGTGGAAGTGCCGGCGAAACCGTCCGCGCCTTGGACGATGCCGAAGCGCCGGTCCAGGTCCTGGATCAGCAGCGCCGTGATGATGCCGCGGATGCCGCCGCCGTCGCAGCAGAGAATCTTGAAAGACATGGCTGTGCTCCTTGCTCGAGTGGATGGATGAGAAATGCGCGCTCGTCCCCGACGTGACGGGGATGCCCGGATGCCGACACGGGGCGCAACAGACCGAAGGTCACACGCCATGCGATCTCTTCGTCCAGGCCGACGATGGCACGAAAGAACGCCATCATCTTGCCCATCTCCGCCCACGCCGGAAACCGAACCTGAGCACTGTGGCGCCTCGTCATGCGCCAGTCCATTTCACTTCATTACAGGCCGGTTCTGGCCAGCTTGCTCGTTGAGCGGAGCCAGAGGCGCCTTGGCGGCTCTGCCAGGGTAAGTCCGCGGGATCCGTTGCCGAACTCAACTCGCGAGAAGGTGGCCGAACAGGTCGTCCGACGTGAGTCCGAGCACCTCTTCCTTGCGCCTGGAGCCGCTGTGGTTCAGCAAGGTACTGTTGACCACCGGATACCGTGCCTCCCGGTCCTTGAGGTAGGTCCGCGGCTACCTGTGCCAGACCACGCCCAAGTCGCCATCGACAAACCCCAGCCCCACCGCCTCCCCTCGCTTGAGCAGCGGGCCATGGAGCTCGGATTCAAGGCAGCCAAGAACAAGGCCCTTGACGCGTTCGAGGCAGTCTTCCCAGGCCCGGCCCGAAAAGCCCGTGGGTATCTCGAGCCGTCGGCAAGAAGGCTCCCACACTTCGTCGCAGGCCCAGTCTGCATCCGCAAGGTCAAATGAGCCGGCACCGATGAGTTCGACGCCAAACTTCACCGCAGGCGTTTCTGGATACTCGAAGAGGTTGAACGCAAACGCTCTCACGGATGCCGGAATCGGCTCCGAGACGGACGCGCCCAACCAGGCGCGGAAGCTCTCTTCAAAATTCATCTTGCATCCTTTTATCTGGCCCTGCAGGGCAGTCTGAATTGGCGAGACCTGACAAACGTCAGTTTGAATCCGCCGCAACCCAAAGCAGCCGTTTCCGGCCAACACAAGCGAACGATCGGTCGCGGCGACGGGGACTGGGCCGGCATCGGGATGCGTCGGTCAGCCGCGCCGAGCCGCTTCAATCGCAGCGATGTCGATCTTTCCCATCTCCATCATGGCCTCGAACGCGCGCTTGGCCGCCGCCGGATCAGGATCGGTGACCGCGGCCGTCAGCGCGCGTGGCGTGATCTGCCATGACAGTCCCCACTTGTCCTTGCACCAGCCGCATGCGCTTTCCTGGCCGCCGTTTCCGACAATCGCGTTCCACAGGCGGTCCGTTTCGGCCTGGTCGTCGGTTGCAACCTGGAACGAGAAAGCCTCGTTGTGCTTGAACGCCGGGCCTCCGTTCAGGCCGAGGCAAGGGATGCCCATGACCGTGAACTCGACCGTCAGGACATCGCCCTGCTTGCCCGAGGGATAGTCGCCCGGCGCGCGATGGACAGCGCCCACCGCGCTGTCCGGGAACGTCTCGGCGTAGAACTTCGCGGCGTCCAACGCGGTGCCGTCGTACCAGAGACAAATCGTGTTCTTGCTCGTCATCATCTTGGTTCTCCTGAATTGGGACGGATACGTGCATTCAAGTTGCGCCGTGAGGAGGACCGCGCCGATGGCCGCTCCATTCGCTTGGCGAGCGGCTCATGGGCATTCGATCGACTGGCGGCTCTCGGCCTTCCCCAGCCTTACGGCTTCGGCATGATGCACCCGGAGTGCTCATGATTCCAACTGCCCCCGCGATCCAGGCAACCGCCCACCGACAGCTCGCGGCCCGACCACAGGCCAGCCGTGCCTCGACGGCCCCAACCGGCATCGGCCGAACTCGGACCTAGAGTGACAGAAACGCGGCGACGACCAACGCAGCGGCACCGATGACAGAGGCTGCAGCACCGACCCAGTTTCCAAGGTAGACGAGCCTTCCCAGGCCGGCGCCCCCAGGGGATAGGCCCCGCTCGCCGGTCAAGGCGGCCAGCGGCGTCGAGATGCCGAAGCCATATGCCGACACGATGAGCGCGATGGCGATGATCCAGGCCAGCACGGCCGAGACAGTCATGAAGGACAGCAAGGCGGCGACAGCCAACATCAGGGTCGCGCCGATGGGCAAGCTCAGGTGGGCAACGCGCCAGGAGTTCACGATATTCGGCGGTGCGCCTCGCTTGATTGCCTTCGCGTACGGGGCGCCGAGCAGCAGGCCAAAGAGAAGAACGATCGATGCGTGGAGGACGAGGTGGCGTGCGGCGGAGTGCATGAGTTTTGAGAGACTTGGAGGGAAGGATGTGGCACTTGCAGCGGTTTACACCACGATCAGCCGTGGGCAGAAATCGCCACGTCACGGATTCGGGTCAACAGGCGACGTCGAATCAAACCGCTGACCGGACGGATCAACCACCAATACGGCGTGAAGCGGCGCAGCGCGCTGCCGTCAAGGCAGTGCACCCGGGTTTCGGTCGTCAGCCTCGTACGGCCATCCGGCAACACATCCGTGCTGAAGTTGAGCACCAACTTGGCCAGGCTTGACTCGGAGTAGCCGATGAACTGCGTCTGCGGTTGCGACAGTCGGACAAGGCCGTAGTCGCGTTGCCAGAACCGCCCGACCAGGCCGAACGCAAGTTCGCGGTCGGCGTCGCGCCCCAAGGGCATGAAGTCGTCGATGCCGAAAGCCGCGCGATGGCTCAAGCCGCTTCTGGCGCCAAGCGAGCCAAGCAGGCGATCAGGCAACTCGCGAAGCCGAATGAAGCTCTTCGCCCATGGGTCTTCAGTCGCGCCGGGACGCAGCGCCGCATCCAGCAATTGCCCTGGCGAATTCGCCGCGATGACGGCATGGCGCTCCTGGAACTGGAATACGGGAAGGTATCGGTCGATCAATTGCATCTTGAATATGGCTCATTCGTCCATCGCGATTGGAGCACGGCCGCGAATGTCGGTTGCCGCCGAACGCGGCCACGCCAGCCTTTCCCGGACGTGCGCCGCTGTGCAGCCCACTGGGCGGAAGCAATGATGACGGGGAGCACTCATTCGGAGATGAGGTAGGCAAGCCGAACACCTGCGGGATCGGGCAATCCGGCCTTGCTCATGGGGGACAAGCCGACCGGCTGCGGCCATGAAGATGGCAAAGGCAATCAGAGGCCAGCGAAAAACGAGCTCGAAGAGCGCCCGCGCTCAGAGCGTCTCCCAAACCTGAACCAGCCCCAGCAGGTGGACGAGGCCGTAGGCCAGGCACACGACCGAGCTCCACACCCAGAAGGCGCTGAGGCGGTGCCGGTCGACCACGAACAGCGCCACCGCGACCAGCCCGCGCAGCAGGTACACGGCCGTGATGGCGGGCAGCACGAACGCCTGCAGCGGCAGCGGCTGAAGCACGCCGGCACCGGACAGTGCATAGGCCGCCCAGACCGCCAGCATGCCGGCGATCAGCAGCGTGACGATCGGCGGATACCAATGGCCGGCCGCCGCGCCCGCCGCCATGCGTTCGCCGGCACCGAAGAAGCGGTACCACGCGGGTCCGCCGAAGATGATGCAGACGTGCAGCAGCGCGGCGACGGCGCTGAGGGCGGCGCCAAGGATCAGGGGAATGTTGCAGGGCACGGCAAGGGTTTTCAGAGACGGTCGCGCGCACGCACGGTGCCCCGCGTCGGGCCGAAGGCGCCGAAGCGCACGGGCAGGCCGCTGAGGGCTTCGGCGCGTTGCACCCAGGCTTGCGCAGTGCAAACGGGATGCGGCTCGTAGAAGGGCTGCGCGCCTTGCAGCAATCGGGTCAGCGCATGCTGATGGTCGAGGTCGGGCGCACCGTTGAACGGCAGCGACGCCAGGCTGGCACCGTCGGAAGTGCGGTAGCCCGTGCACCAGCGCAGGCCGGCGCCCTCGACGGCGTCGAGGTGGCTCGCCAGCAGCCCGTCGAGCGGCCCGGCGGCGGCGAGCGCATAGCGCAGCAGCACCGCGTCCGGATGGCCGCGGCGGAACGCGCCCTGCCAGCCTTCGTCGGCGTTGTGCGGTTCGGCCAGCCGCGCGGCGAGCGCGCGGTCGTGCGTGGGCAGCGGGCCCGGGCCGTGGCGCGTGAGGTAGCTGCGCAGCACGCCAAGGTGCTGCACGGGTGCGCCGATGCCCGCGTCGTGCAGCACGGCGTCGACAGCGGCCGTGGAGATGGTGCTCCACGTGGTGTGCGGATGAAAGCCGCGCCACTCGTCGAGCAGCACGCCTTGGGCGCCTTCGAAGAGCACGGTGCCGGGACGCACGAGGCGCTGGCCGATGGCGTCGGCGCTTGCGGGCGGCGACAGGCGCAGGCATGGCGCCGCGGCATCGAGCCAGCGCTGGGCGAGCGAGGCGTCGTCGAGCAAGGCCAGCTCCTGTGCGGCTTCGGCATGAGATGGCACGACGCCTGCGAACTCGCGCCGCAGCGCCATGCGCGAAGCCTCCAGCTTGGCGAGCGCGCGCGCGGGATGCAGCAGGTCGCCGTAGTGCAAGGCATCGCCGGGCGCAGCCAGCGCCTGCCGCACCGTCTCGCCGACGCCCACGCCGCAGCTGCCATGCGCCGCCGCGCCCCTCGCCCATTCGCGCAGCCGGCCGGCCGCCTGATGGAATGGCGTGGTCACGCGGCAGCGTGCATCGATCAGCAGGCGCGGAAAGGCGTCGGTCACGCCCACCCGGCGCAGCGCCTCTTCTTCGACACGCAGCGCCGTCGGGTGCACCACCACCGGGCTCGCCAGCACGGTCGCCACGCCCGCATGGAAGCTGCCGGCGCCGAATTGCGAGAAGGTGTGATGGCGCCCATCGGCCAGCACCACGTTGTGGCCGGCCTGCGCACCGCCATTGAAGCGCACCACCGTGTGGGCCTGCCACGCGCCGCACAGGTGGTCGGTGAAGAGACCCTTGCCGCAGTCCCCGAAGCCGAGGCCCAGCAGCGAAACGTAGCGTGTGGCCCTGAATGCGGTCGTCACGCGGCCATCAGCCGAAGAGCCGCTTCCACCACGAAGACCGCGGTACCGTGCTGGCCGGCGGCGCGCGGCGCGGCGCGGCGGGGTCGAGCAGCGCGGCATAGGCGTCGAGCGCGTGCAGCACGCCGCCGACACGCTCCCTGGCCATGCCGGTCGCGCCCATCACCCTGGCGAGGCCGTCGAGGTCGGGCACGGCCTTCTCGGTCAGCGCGACGATGCCGGCGGCCACGGCGCAGGCGTCGTCGGGCGAGTCCATGCAGATGACGTGATCGCCGAGCAGCTCGCGCCAGCGCGGCTCGCAGCGGCGGCGGCGCTGGGCGTCGGGGATCAGGAAGAACAGGTGGGTGGTCTCGGCCGCGGCGGCAATGACTTCCTCGATGGGAATGTCCTCGTCGAGCTTCTCGCCGATCAGGCCTTCGACCTGGTGGCGCGAGACGGCGGGGTACGGCAGCTCGTCGCCGGTCACGAACAGGTAGCCGCGCTTCCTGCGCTTCACCCAGCAGTCCATGTCGGTGTGCTGCGCCATGACGTAGAAGGCCAGCTCGTAGCTCTCTTCGCCGCTGCCGCCGCCGCCACCTTCGAGATAACTCCAGGTGAGCCACTGGTCCATGAGGTTGGCGGTCGATTCGAACTGGCCGACCTGCAGCGGCGCATGGTCGGAGGTGGCATCGCCGATCGCCATGAACATGAGCTGCGGATCGGCCACGCCGCAGTCGGTCAGGAGCTTCATGAAGGTGGGCAGCTCGCGGCGCGCGAGGGTCTGCGGAATGTCGCCCATCGAGCCGGTGACGTCGAGCGCGAACACGATGCCCAGCGAGTCGGGATGGTCGGCGTTGTCGCGCGACTCGCGCACCTTGAGCCCGTGCGGGTTCATCAGCGCGTGCGTGGCGCGCTGCGTGAACACCTCGGCGCCGGGCTTGGCGGCGCGGTCGGCAATCAGCGCCGTGTGGGCGGCGTGCGAGTAGTTTCCGTAACCCATGGGGTGCTCCTTGGCGTGTCTGTCAGGCGCCGATGTGCGGCGCGGGATCGAAATGGACGAACTGGGGGGCGCCGAAGGATGCGCGCGACGCGGTCGACAGCGCCTGCTCGATGCCTTGCGCGCCGAGGCGCTGGCAGAGGGCGGCGTCTTCGCTGCACTGGCGCAGCAGTGCGGCGAGCGGCGCGGGCGTGTGCGCGCCGAGCCCGGGTTCGCCGCCGGCCGCACCGCCGTGCAGCAGCGCGCGCACGGTCCACGCGGCTTGCGCCAGGTCGCGTCCTGCGGCGGCCGCCTGCACAGCGCCCGAGGCCTGCCGCGCCTGCGACCAGCCGATGACCAGCACGCCATGGTCGCGCGGATGCACGAGCGCATGCGCGGGCGAGAGGTCGCGGTGGGCCCAGCCGGCGCCGTGCACGAAGGCCAGCACCTCGAGCATGCGGCGCCAGATCCAGACGGCATGGCGCGCATCGATGCCTTGCGGGTTGGCCTGCTGCACATCCTGCAGGCTGCCCCAGAAACCGGTGGGATGGCGCAGCACCAGCGCCTGGCGCTTGCCGTCGCCGAGGCCTTCGGCGATGCCCGTGCCCACCGGCTGCGGCAGCCGGCGCGTGAAGTAGGCGGCGCCCGGCACGGACAGGTCCTGCAGCGACTGCAGCACCGCACCCTCGCGCACCAGCACGTCGTTGTCGGACGATTCGCGCGCGAGCTTCAGCGTCACGCGTTCGGGCAGTGCGCCGAGCCGCTCGGCGAACAGCACTTCGCTGTGCTCACCGGTTGCCAGAGGCGCCAGCACGCGGTAGCGCGCCCCGCGCCATTGCACGACACGCCCGCCGCCGCCCTCGGCATTGGCGCGCCGCAGGGCTGCGCGGAAGCTCTCGCGCTGCACCGTTTCCTCGCCGCGCGTGATGGTGGCACCGCAGTAGCCGCAGTTGACGGTGCGCCAGCGCGCGGCGCGCGGCAAGGGCGCGGAGCATTGGGGGCAGCTCAGTGCGAGCAGCGACAGCATGGCCGGCTCTATGCGTCCCGGGGCACCGACGGATCGGGCGAGGCCAGCACGCGGTCGATGCGGCGCCCTTCGAGCGCCACGACCTCGAAGCACCAGCCGGCGCAGTCGATGCGCTCGCCCACCGCGGGCAGGTGGCCCGACACCGACATCAGCAGGCCGGCCACCGTGTTGTAGCGCCCGCGTTCTTCCTCGGGCAGCTCGCGGATGCCGAGCCGCGCGCGCAGCTCGGACACCGGCATCAGGCCGTCGAGCTCCCACACGCCGTCGGGCCGCTCGCGCGCCCAGGCGTCGGTCTGCATGCCGGGCTGCAGCTCGCCGGTGATGGCTTCGAGCAGGTCGCGCGGGGTCATGAGGCCCTGCACCACGCCGTATTCGTCGACCACGAACACCAGCCGGCCGGCGCGGGTGCGGAACTGTTCGAGCAGTTCCATGCCGGTGAGGGTCTCGGGCACGAACACGGCCGGCGTGGCCTCCTGGCCGAGCACGCCCTTGTGGCCGGCGCCCAGGCGCAACAGGTGCGCCACGCTGATCACGCCCACCACGTCGTCGAGCGAGTTGCGGCACACGGGGTACCACGAGTGCACGAGATTGAGCGCGGCCGCATCCGCCACCTTCTGCAGGGCCTGCTGCACGGTGAAGGAAACGTCGAGCCATTCGATGTCGGCGCGCGGAATCATCAGCGACGAGAGGCGGCGGTCGTCGAGGTGGAACACGTTGCGCACCATCTGGTGCTCGTGCTGCTCGATCACGCCGGCGTCCACGCCTTCCTCGAGGCTGGCCGAGATTTCTTCCTCGGTCACCGAGCGCGCGGCGTTGGCGTCGATGCGCAACACCTTGAGCATGGTGGCCGTGGCGCCCGCCAGCAGCCACACGAAGGGCTTGGCGCCCTTGGCCAGGCCGCGCATCGGGCGCGACACCCAGCGCGCCACGGGCTCGGGGTAGAGCTGGCCGATGCGCTTGGGCACCAGCTCGCCGAAGATGATCGTGAAGAAGGTGATGCAGGTCACCACCACCGCGGTGGAGACCACGCTCGCGGTGCCCCCGCCCATGCCGAAGCCCTCCATCCATACCGCGAGCGGCGCCGCGAAAGCGGCCTCGCCCACGATGCCGCTCAGCATGCCGATCGAGGTGATGCCGATCTGCACGGTCGAGAGGAACTGGGTGGGCGCCTCCATCAGTTTCAGCGCGGCGGCGGCGCCGGTGTCCCCCGTTTCGGCCAAGGCGGCGAGGCGTGCGCGCCGGCTGGTTGAAAGGGCCATTTCGGACATTGCGAACACCGCATTGAGGGTGGTCAGCAAGGCCAGCAGGAAGACATCCATGAACGGGGGGAGAGAATGAGGGAATGTCACTTTACTGTATCGGCGACGTGCAGGGCTGCGACCCTGCCCTCCAGCGGCTGCTCGACGAGATCGATTTCTCGCCCAGCCGCGACACCCTCGTGCTGCTCGGCGACCTGGTCAACCGGGGGCCGGATTCGGCCGCCGTGCTGCGGCGCGTGCAGGGCTATGGCGCCTCGGCGCGCAGCGTGCTGGGCAACCACGACCTGCACCTGCTGGGCGTGGCGCACGGCGCGCGCAAGGCCGGCCGCAAGGACACGCTGGCCGGCGTGCTGGCCGCGCCCGACTGCGAGGCGATGCTCGACTGGCTGCGCCGGCAGCCCATGGCGCTGCACATGCGGATCGGCCAGGGCGACAAGGCGGGCGACCTGCTGATGGTCCACGCCGGCGTGCTGCCGCAGTGGACGGTGGGCGACACGCTCGCGCTGGCGGCCGAGGTCGAATCGGTGCTGCGCGGGCCGGCGCTGGGCGACTTCCTGCTCACGATGTACGGCAACGAGCCCGCGCAATGGCGCGACACGCTCACCGGCAGCGCGCGGCTGCGCATCATCGTCAACGCGCTGACGCGCATCCGCTTCTGCACGCCCGAGGGCGTAATGGAGTTCGAGAGCAAGGACGGCCTGCTGCCCGGCCCCGAGGGCTACCTGCCGTGGTTCGACGTGCCGGGGCGCAAGACCGCCGCGGCCACGATCGCCTGCGGCCACTGGTCGACGCTGGGCTGGCGCTCGCGGCCCGACCTGCTCTCGATCGACACCGGCTGCGTCTGGGGCGGCTGCCTCAGCGCGGTGCGGATCGGCGCGACGCTGGACCAGCGCGAGCTGATCCAGGTGAAGTGCGAGCAGGCGCAGAAACCCGGCAAGGGGGCCTGACAGCCCTTGTCAGGTGCGCGGCAGCCGGAAGCGGTCCAGCGCCATGCGCTGCCGGCCCTGCGCATCGAAGTTCTCCGGCGCGAGCCAGCGCTCGAACGCCGTGCGCAGCACCGGCCACTCGCCGTCGACGATCGAGAACCACGCGGTGTCGCGGCTGCGGCCCTTGTAGACGACCGCCTGCCGGAACAGGCCTTCGTACTGGAAGCCCAGGCGTGCGGCAGCGCGTTTCGACGGCTCGTTGAAGTTGTCGCACTTCCATTCGTAGCGCCGGTAGCCCAGTTCGTCGAAGGCGAGTTTCATCAGCAGGTACTGCGCTTCGGTCGACATCGGCGTCTGCTTGAGCAGCGGCGAGAAGGTGACGCTGCCGACCTCGATCGCGCCATGGGCGGGGTCGATGCGCATCAGCGCGAGCGTGCCGACGGCGCGGCCGCTCTGCCTGTCGATGACCGCGAAATGCATCGGATCGGCGGTCTGCGCGGCACGCGCGATGTGGGCGCGGGTGCCGGCAAGGTCGCCGGGCCGCTCGACGAACAGGTAGGTCCAGTCGCGGCCGTCGGGCGCCTGGGCGTAGGCGGCGTACAGATCGTCGACATGCTTCGCGGCGTCCAGCGGTTCGAGCCTGCAGTACCGGCCCTCGATGGGGCGGCGCGGCGGCAGGGAGCGGGCGGTCCATTCGGGCACCAGGGGGCCGATGGATTGACCGTATTCGTTATGGCGAGCGGGCATGGCAAGAACTTTCGGGAGCGATGAAACGGCAAGTGCCGGGGAAGCGATAAAGTACGCGCGGCGTGGCGCCACAGAAAGTGCCACGACTCATCAATTTCATGGTGCCACGATTTTCCGGATGACTTCATGAGCAACCCGCCAGACCTCGCCGCCGCCGCGTTGCTCGAGTCCCCTCTCGTCAGGGCGGGCGACGCCGGCTCCATGCAGCGCCAGCTGCACGAGCGCCTGAAGCGCGCGATCCTCGATGGCGGACTGGCGCCGGGCAGCCGGTTGCCCGGTTCGCGCGCGCTGGCCGAGGCGCTCGCCATCTCGCGCAACACCGTCACCGCAGCCTACGAGCACCTCGCTGCCGAGGGCTATGTGCGGTCGGACCGGCAGGGCACGCGGGTCACCGAACTCTCGTCGCCGGCATTGCGCAGGCGCACGCCCAAATCCGCCGGCACGCCAGCCACCGCGCATCGCCTGGCCGGCATCCGGCAGAGCACGCCCTTCACCACGCCCGACGCGGCCCTGCGCCCGGGCGTGCCCGCCCTGTCGCACTTCCCCGCGGCCGCCTGGCGGCGTGCGCTGGACCGGGCCGTGCGCACGGCGAGTCCGGCGACGCTGGGCTATGGCGATCCGCTGGGCGAACCGCGGCTGCGCGCGGCCATTGCGCGGCATCTGGCCATTGCCCGCGGCGTGCGCTGCGAGCCGCGGCAGGTGGTGATCGCCGAAGGCGCGCAGGAAGCCATTTCGCTGTGCGTGCGGCTGCTGTCGAACCCGGGTGATGTCGGGTGGGTGGAAGACCCGGGCTACCGCGGCGTGAAGGCGGCGATGCGCGCCGGCGACATGCGCATGGTGCCGATACGCGTCGATGCCGAAGGCCTGTGCGCGAGCGGCCACGACTGGCAGAAGCACCCTCCCCGGCTGATCTACACGACGCCCTCGCACCAGTACCCGGCCGGCTCGGTCCTGAGCATCGCGCGCCGCCTCGCGCTGATCGCGCAGGCCCGCCAGCACGGAGCCTGGATCATCGAGGACGACTACGACAGCGAGTTCCGCCACACCGGAGAGCCCATCGGCGCGATGCAGGGGCTGGTGCCCGACGCGCCGGTGCTCTACGTCGGCACCTTCAGCAAGACGATGTTTCCGTCGTTGCGGCTGGGCTTTCTGGTGCTGCCCGGGCCGCTCATGGCGGCCGTGCAGACGCCGCTGGAAGAAATGCTGCGCGGCGGACACCGCCACGAGCAACTGGCCATGGCCGACTTCATCGAGAGCGGGCAGTTCAGCCGGCACCTGGGCCGCATGCGGCGGCTCTATCGCGACCGGCAGCAGGCGCTGCGGCTGGCGCTGACCCGCCACCTCAAGGTGCCGCACGAGATCGACGGCGGCTACTGCGGACTGCACCTGACCGTGCGGCTGCCGCCCCGCTTCGACGACCGCCGGATTGCGGCCGATGCGCTGCGCCACCGGCTCGCGCCCGTCGCCCTGTCGAGCTTTGCGATCGAGCCGCTGCCGTCGGACAACGGCCTGGTGCTGGGCTACGGCAACACCTCGGCGGAGCTCTTCGAGCCGCTGGTCAAGCGCCTGTCGCAACTGGCGCGTGCCGCCGAGCGGCGCAGCGGGTGACGCGCCGCTACGGCGCCCCGCCGGTGTCCTCGTCCCAGCTCAGAAGGCCTTGGCGCGTAGCCTCGCGGACCGCCTGGGTCCGGGAGTTGACGGCCAGCTTCCGGTAGATGCTCTTGATCTGGGTGTCGATCGTGTTGGCCGATCGATGGAGCGCGCCGGCAATCTTCCGGTTGCTCCACCCTTGCGAAATCAGCCGCAGCACCTGCAGCTCGCGCGGCGACAGTCGCCCTTTGGGCTCCGCGACGAGCGCACGTGGCCTCGATTTCTCGGCCGCGGCAATCACGCCCAGGATGTGCCGCGCCATCCGGGAATCCTCCGGCGCATCGCCCCGCTCGAGGGAGAACATCAGCAGAGCCAACTCCTCCTCGTTCGCCTCGGTGAAGAGATGATGACCCACGGCGCCTGCGGCCACTGCGGGATCGGCTTTTCCTGTGGACATGTCGGTACTCGCTCAATCAAGAATCTCGGATCGACCCTGCGGTCTGGTGGCTGCAAGACTGATTGCTCGCTGCAGGGAGGCTTGACCGTGCGTCTCAGTTATTGAGAGAATTCCGCGAAATAAGGGATTTGTTCACATTTTTGGACATTCCTTGGTGCAGGTGGCCTCGCGACGCCTCTCGCGAATCTCTCCCCGATGAACCTTCGCGATCACACGGCTGGCGCACCTACTGCGCCGCAGGGCGGCCTCGCCCGCAACCACTTCAGCGTGTCGGGAGAACCGCCGCAGCGCCGGTTGCTGGCCTGGCGGGAGCGCGTCGGCCATGTGATCGACGTGCTGCCCACGGCGTCCGACCTCGAGAAACCGTTTCGGGCGTCGATCGACCGCTACGACGCCGGCGGCCTCGTCTTCACCGACTGCCGCTCCGACGCGATGCTGCTGGAGCGCTCGCTGGCCCGCATCTCGCGGGACCAGGTCCGCAGCTACGCTTTTCATGTGTTCCTGGAAGGCGGCGTCGACGATGTGGCGGTGCATGCATCGCTGCGCCACGGCGCGTCCTCCGCGGCAAGAATCCTCGCGCTGGACATGAACCAGCCGGTGCGCATGCGGCGCAGCGCCTGCCGGGTGCTCACCTTCTTTGCCCCGGGCGCCCTGGTGGCCGAGAGCTTTCCCGACCCGGAAGCCATCCATGGCCGCTCGATCCAGAACAGCACGCCGCTCACCCGGCTCGCCATCGCGCATGTGGCAGCGCTCGGCCGGACCATCGCGGGCCTGAGCGCGCCCGCGGCGGAGAGTGCGATGCGCACAGGCACGCAACTCCTCGCCGCGGCCTTCGGCAAACAGGCGGGCCTGAGCGGCAATGCGCGCGCGGCGGCGCGGGCCGCCATGTTCGGTCAGGTGCGCCGCTACATCCAGCTGAACCTCCACCGGCCGGAGCTTTCGCCCGAGGGCGTGCTGAATGCGCTGCACCTGCCCCGCCCGACCCTGTACCGCATGTTCCAACACGAAGGCGGCCTGGGCACCTACATCCGCCACCTGAGGCTGCGCCATGCGGCCAACGACCTCGTCCGGTACCCGCACCTGATGGTGACCGACATTGCCTACGGCATCGGTTTCAAGAGCGCGTCCGACTTCACGCGCGCCTTCCGCCGGGCCTATGGCATGGCGCCGCAGGACTTTCGGGTGTTGTCGTTGAAGGCCGCCTAGACCGTGACGCCAAAGCCGGTATCGAAGGTGGTCTTCACATCGAGCGGCTGCCTGATCAGCCCCACCTGCCGGTAGAAATCCGCCGTGCCCTGCTGGTCGGCAACGACCTGCGCGTCGATGGCCACCCACTTCTGCTGGCGGCGTTCGAACTGCAGCTTCGCCGCCTCGGGCGGGATGCCGATGATGCGGGCCAGTGCGGCCGAGTAGGCGTCGACATTGCGGTACGACCAGAGTTGCGCCTTCACCACGCGCTGCAGAAAGTCTTGCAGCACCGGCCGCTTGGCGGCAATGGCTGAATCGGTCGCCGCGAGGTAGCTGAGTCCCGGCAGCAGCCCGCGCCCACTGACAAGCACGCGCGCATGGCGGCTGACCTCGGCCAGCGCTGTGTAGGGCTCCCAGGTGGCCCAGGCATCGACCGAGCCCTGTGTGAGCGCGAGCTTGGCATCGGCCGGCGCGAGGAAGCGGATGCTCACCTCCTCGGGCTTCAGGCCGGCCGCGGTGATGGCCTTGAGCGTCACGTAGTGGCCGATGGAGCCGCGGTTGGTGGCGATGCTCTTGCCCTTGAGGTCGGCCGCAGTCTTGAGGGTGGAATCCGGGCGCACCAGCACTGCGGTGCCGTAGGCATCGGAGCGGTTCGCGCCGATGGCCTTGACGCGCGTGCCGGCGGCGAGCGCGAAGATCAGCGGCGCATCGCCGATGGGGCCGGAATCGACCGCCGCGGCATTGAGCGCCTCGGCCAATGGGGCGGCCGCGGGAAATTCGGACCACTGGATGTCGTAGCCCAGGCCTTCGAGCCCGCCCGCCGCTTCGAGCAGCGCGCGCAGCCCGCCCTTCTGGTCGCCGGCCTTGAGCACCGGCCGGCCCTGTGCGCGGGCCTGCAGCGAGAAGGCGGGCAAGGCCACGGTGGTGGCGGCGGCGAGCCCCTGCGCGAGGAGCTGCCGGCGCGATCGGTCGAGGGGTGGGTTCATGGGTTCTCCGTGTTCAGTCGGGTCAAAGAAAAAATCGGTCAGTGGATGAAGCCGCCCTTGACGAAGCGCACCGGCTCGGCGTCCATGCGGGCGATCAGCGCACCCAGTCCGTCGGCCGGCAGCGCGGAACCTTTCGCCGATGCAGAGGGCGCGCCTTCGCTGCGGCACAGCAGGTCGTCGTCGGACCAGCCCGCCTTGCCGGGCTCGCCACGCGCGCGCAGCCAGCCGTCGCGGTCGGCAATGAGTTGCGTGCCTTCGAGGCGGTCGGTGCCGGCGATCAGGGCCAGTGCCTCCCACGCGGCGGCGGATTCGGCCACGCAGCCGGCGGCGGCCGGCACGGCCGCGGAAGAAGGCGGCACCAGCAGCACCGTGACGAGCCGCGGGTCTTCCGCCGGCGCGGCATCGCCCGCCACGATGCGCACGCGCTGCCCGCGCCAGCTCGCGAGCGGCCGGGGCGGTTGCGAGCCGCAGCGCACCGCCATGTCGGGCAGGCCGATGGGCCGCGGCCAGCTGCCGAGCGCGCGCAGGCTCTGGCCCGCGCCCTGCGCCTTCATGTAATCGATCAGCGCCCAGGCGTCGGCCTCGTCGAGCTTGCCGCCGAAGCCGGGCATCGTGGGCTTGCCGCCCTGCTGCGCGTCGCGCGTGCCGTGAAGAACGCGCCAGAGCAGATCGCCGTCGGCACGCCGCCACAGCAAGGGGCCGCCGAGATTCGGCGGCCACACCGCCAGCGAGGCCGCAAGCGGCCCCTCGCCCTTGCCGTCCGCGCCATGGCAGGCCACGCAGTTCCGTTCGTAGAACACGCGACCCCGTGCGATGGACAAGGCCGTGAAGCCGGCCGGCGATGACTGGAAGCTCGTGGGTGTCGCGGGCACCAGCACCACGCGCGCCTCGGGCCACGGCGCCGCGATCAACAGCATCGGCACCAGCGCGAGAAAGTAGAAGCGCGGACGCCGCCAGAACAGTGCGAGCAGCAACGCGAGCACTGCCACGGCGACGAACACCAGCGTCCACGCGAGGCTGCGCGCCTGGCCCAGGTCGATCAGCAGGTTCTCGCCCGACAGACGGTGCGCCCACGGCCAGGCCGGCTGGCCGTGCGCCTGCTGCGCGAGGCCGAGCGCGTCCAGCACGCGCAAAAACTGCAGTTGGGCGCCCTGGAGCAGGCCGATCAGCAGGTTGAGCCAATCGGCCTCGGGCGCGCTGTTCATGTCACCAGGTGGCGTCGAGGCCCAGGTGTCTCAGCGCTTCATGTCTCAACTCCGCGAGACGCGCATGCCCACGATGCCGCGGATACGGCAGGTCGACCACGATCTCCGCCGCGATGCGCGCCGGCCGGTCGCTCAGCACGATCACGCGGTTGGCAAGGAACAGCGCCTCTTCCACGTCGTGCGTCACCAGCAGCGCCGAGAAGCCCGCGCGCTGCCACAGGTTGACCAGCTCGCTCTGCATCGCGATGCGCGTGAGCGAATCGAGCTTGCCGAGCGGTTCGTCGAGCACCAGCAGTTGCGGGTCGTTGACCAGCGCGCGCGCCAGCGCCACGCGCTGCGCCATGCCGCCCGACAGCTGGTGCGGAAAGGCTTTCGCAAAATCGGTGAGGCCCACGAGCTTGAGCGCCTCGTCGACACGCCCGCGCTGCGCCTTGAGCACGCCGCGCGCCTGCAGGCCGAGCGCCACGTTGTCCCACACGCTGCGCCACGGGTAGAGCGTCGGGTCTTGGAACACGACGATGCGCGACGGGTCGGGACGCGTGATCGGCGCATCGTCCTGCGTGATGCGGCCGGCCGTGGCGGGCTCGAGCCCGGCCACCAGACGCAGCAGCGTCGACTTGCCGCAGCCGCTCGGCCCCAGCAGCGCGACGAACTCACCGGGCTTCACCGTGAGGTCGATGTCGTCGAGCACCTGCAGCGGCCCCGCCGGCACGTCGAACCAGTGGCTCACGCCGCGGATGTCGATGTGCGCGCCGGCCCGGCGCACGCCCGCCTCGGCAATGACGGCGGCTACCATTTCACGGTCCCCTTCTGCCATGACAGCACGCGGTCGCGCACCTTGAAGAGCAGCGTGATCAGGCCCGAGCACAGCACGGCCATCACGATCAGCGCGGCATACATGTTCGAGTACGAGGCCCAGCCCTGCGCCCACGACAGGTAGAAGCCGAGCCCCGCCTTCACGCCCATCATCTCGGCGGTGACGAGCACCGAGAAAGCGGCCCCCAGCCCCATGAAGAGCCCCACGAACACCTGCGGCAGCGCGGCGGGAATCGCCACGCGCAGCACCAGGAAGCGCTCGCTCGCGCCCATGGTGCGCGCCACGTCGTAGTAGTTGCGGTTGACGCCGGCCACGCCCGACCAGGTGAGCACCGCCACCGGAAAGCCGGTGGCGAGCGCGATCAGGAACACGGCCGCCGCATAGCTCGACGGAAAGAAGAAGAACGCCAGCGGCAGCAATGCCGAGGCCGGCACCGGCCCCACGAAGCGCAGCACCGGATGCACCCAGTAGCCTGCGATGCGCGACCAGCCGATGGTCACGCCCGTGAGAAAGCCCGCGAGCGCACCCAGCACGAAGCCGTGGGCGAGCAGCCGGGTCGAGTGCAGCAGGCTCTCGCCGAGGCGGCGCCAGTCGTCGATGTAGGTCTCGACCAGGCTTTGCGGCGGGGCGAAGAACGGCGTGGGGAGCAGCGCGAGCTTGGCGGTCGCGATTTCCCAGATGGCGAAGAGCACGGGCAGCGCGGCGAGCCACGGGCCTGCGGGGCGCAGTGCGCGGGCCACGCGGCCTGCGCGCGGCCCGAGCAATGCGACGACCAGCAGCAGCGTCCCCACGGCGATCGCGGCGATGCCGAACTCGTCCGTGTACGCCCAGTCGCTGAAGCCGACCGCCTTGTTCGGCCAGTAGACCGTGAGCAGGCCCAGTGCGAACCATGCCGCCGTCGCGAGCACGCCGGCCAGCCAGAAGCCCTCGGCGGCACGCACGGGAAAGGAAGCCGGCGCGGCCTTCCCAGTGCCGGCGCGGCGCCAGTTTCCCGGCGCCGGCGGCGCCTCCAGCACCTGGTCGATGACGGCGCTCATGCCAGCGGGTCGAAGGACACGTGCTCCGCGAAACGCACCGGGTCGGTGGTCTTCTTGAGCACGCCGACGCCGCGGAAGTCGCGTGCGTAGAACTCCACCTCGTCGCGCAGGTTCTTGCCCAGCGGATGGTGGTTGTGCGTGAGCGTGCCGAGCAGCGCGCGCAGGTCTTCGATCGGCACCTTGGGCGAGTACTTGGCAAAGAGCTTGGCCGATTCGTTCGGGTTCTCGGCCACGTAGTCGGAGGCTTGCGCAATGGAGCGCACGAGGGCCGCGACGGTCGGCTTGTCCTTGCGCACCAGCTCGCCGCGCGCGCCGACGATGCAGCACACCTTGTCCTTGTATTCGCCCGAGAGGTTGCTCGCCACCTCGACGAAGACGCCCTTGTTGCGCTTCTCGATCAGGTAGACGTTCGGGTCGCCGTCGGCAATGGCGTGGATCTCGCCCTTCTGCACCGCGATGTCGAGCAGGTCGGCCGGGTACTGGCGCCAGGTCACGTCGCGGTCGGCATCGATGCCGTTCTTGGCCAGCAGGATCGAGAAGAAGTTCTTGCCCGGGCTCGCGATGTCCGACACGCCGATGATCTTGCCCTTGAGGCTCGCGATGTTGCTCACGCCGGCGCTCTTCGCGCCCACCAGCCGCACGCAGCCGCCGTGCGAGCTGCCGACGATCTTCACGTCGAAGCCCGACTCCAGCGGCTTGAGCCAGCGGTGGATCATGCCCACCGCCGCATCGGCCTTGGCCGTGGCCAGCGACTCCAGCAGCTGGTCGGTGGAGCCGGTGTAGTTGATCAGGTCCACCTGCAGGCCGTTGCGCTCGAAGTAGCCGCGCTCCTGCGCCACCACCACCGGCGAGAGGCAGAACGCGGCGGCGTTCCATGCGAAGCTGAGCTTGCGGGCCTGCTGCGAGAAGGCCTGCGAGGCGATCAGGCCGCCCGAGGCGACCACGGCGGCGGCGCCGCCTGCGCGCAGGACACCCCGGCGCGATACGGGACGTGAAAGGGATGCGGTCATCGAAGGCTCCGGAAATTCAAAGCAAGAGTTCGGGTTCGGCTTCGACCAGGCCTTCGTAGAGGCTGTCGAAGGAATGGATCGCGCCTTCGGGTCCGCCGATCTGGCTGTGCGTGTGCCGCGCGGTTTCCTCGTCGATGGGCTGCGGCTTGCCGGCGGCCTCGGCGAGGAGTTGCGTGTGGCAGGCGTTGTCGAGCGCGATGTACCACCACGCCGCGGCTTCCACCGTGGGGCCCGCGGTCAGGATGCCGTGGTTCTTGAGGATCGCGCCCTTCCTGTCGCCCAGCGCCTGCGCGATGCGCTCGCCCTCGCTGGTGTCGACCACCATGCCGGTGAAGTCGTCGAACAGCGCCACGTCGTCGTGGAACACGCAGCTGTCCTGCGTGATCGTGTCGAGCTTGCGGCCCAGCGTCGACCAGGCCTTGCCGTAGGTCGAATGGGTGTGGGCGGCGGCGACGATCTTCGGGTTGTGCTCGTGGATCGCGGCGTGGATCGCGAACGCGGCCTTGTTGAGCGGCCTGTCGCCGATCACCGTCTCGCCCTTTGCGTTGACGAGCAGCAAGTCGGACACCTTGATGCGCGAGAAATGGATGCCCAGCGGGTTGACCCAGAAGTGGTCGCCGAGCTCGGGGTCGCGCGCGGTGATGTGGCCGGCCAGGCCCTGTGCGAAGCCGAAGCGCGCGAACAGGCGGAAGGCGCCGGCCAGGCGCTCCTGGCGATGGCGGCGCTCGGCCTGCACGCTGGTGCGTGGGGGGATCGGGTCGAACCAGTATTTCTGCTGCGGGTTCGGGTTGAGCTTCAGCGGCTGGGCCGCGTTGCGGTCGATCGAGAGAACGGCGCTCATCGGGAATCTCCTGGGTCTGGGTATTGGCTCCTTCCCCCTCTGGGGGAAGGTTGGGATGGGGGCGCGACAGCGCTACCAAGGGTGACGCCGCTTGCCCCCACCCCTGCCCTCCCCCAGAGGGGGAGGGAGAAATTCATCAGGCCGCCTTGCGAACAGATGCAGCGCGTTGCGCCACCAGCTCCCGCGTGCGCGGAATCAACTCACGGCCATAGTCGGTCGCGTCCTCCAGCGGATCGAAGCCGCGGATCAGGAAGGTGGTCACGCCCAGGTCGTAGTAGTCGAGCAGCGCATCGGCCACCTGCTCGGGCGTGCCGACGAGTGCGGTGCTGTTGGAGCGCCCACCGATCTCCTGCGCGACCGCGGTCCACAGGCGCTTGTCGACGCGCGGGCCCTTCTCGGCCGCGGCCAGCAGGCGCTTCGCGCCCTCGCTCTGCTGCGGGCCGCCGCGGTTGTAGCCCTGCACCACGCGCAGGCGCTTCGTCTCCGCCAGGATGTTCTCGGCGCGCGCCCATGCGGCCTCTTCGGTCTCCGCCAGGATGGGACGGAACGACACCGAGAAACGCACGCTGCGGCCATGCTTGGCGGCCTCGGCGCGCACGCGCGTCGTCAGCTCGCGCGCCTGGTCGAGCGATTCGCCCCACAGCGCATACACGTCGGCGTACTTGCCGGCGACCGGAATCGCGGCCTCCGACGCGCCGCCGAAATACACCGGCACATGCGGCTTGCCGTTGCGCGTCTGCAGCGGCTTCACTTCGGAAAACGCGTTCTGGTAGCGGTAGTGCGCGCCTTCGTGGTCGAAGGGCTTCTCGCTGGCCCACACCTTGTGCAGCACCTCGAGGTATTCGTCGGTGCGGGCGTAGCGCTGGTCGTGGTCGAGCCAGTCGCCGTCGCGGCGCTGTTCCTCGTCGGAGCCGCCCGAGATGTAGTGCACCGCCAGCCGCCCGCCGCTGAACTGGTCGAGCGAGGCGAACTGCCGCGCCGCGAGCGTGGGCGCCACGAAGCCGGGGCGGTGCGCGAGCATGAAGTGGATGCGCTCGGTGACCGAGGCCGCATAGGCCACGGTGAGCGTGGCGTCGGGGCCGGTCGAATGGTGCGGCACCAGCACGCGGTCGAAACCGGCGTTCTCGTGCGCCTGCGCGAAGGCGCGCACGTAGTCGCGGTCGATGGCGGGGCCCTTGGCGGCATGGATCTCCGAGACCTTCTGGCCCTGGATCATGCCGATGAATTCAACGTCGTTCTGGCTCATGGTGTCCTCGTGTTTTCGGGGTGATGGTTGTTCAGGCGGGCAGGCGCAGCACGCTCTCGAAGCTGCGGTCCCAGAGCGGCCTCACGTCGGCCGGACCGTCGAGCACGCCGATCTTCAGGAAGGTGTCGGCCACGTCCTGGTGGCTGCGCACCACCGCGTCGGTGACCGGGCCGAGGCTGTAGTCGCCGCTGCGGCCGTTGAAGAGCTCCACGAGATCGCCGACCGGCACGCGCGTCTCGGCCGACTGCGCGCGGGCATAGGCCAGGAAGTTGCCGTTGATCCAGGCGAACGAGCGCTGCAGGCGCTGCAGCAGGTCGCTCAGTGCCGCACGGCGCAGCGCGTCGTCGAGCGCGCGCGGGTTGGCATAGATCGGGAAGTTGCCCGAGAGGTAGCCCACGCCGGTCTTGATGGTGCGCGCGCCGTACTGGGTGCGTGCGAGCTGGCCGTTGTAGCCGTAGATCGCCCAGGCATCGAGATCGCCGCGCGCGAAGGCCGAGAGCCCGTCGGACGGCGTGAGGCTCACCGCCTGGATGTCGCTGAACGAGAGCCCCGCCTCGGCCAGCTGCCGGGCCAGGTAGTAGTGCGAAGTGGTGGCGCGCACATAGCCCACGCGCTTGCCCTTGAAGTCGGCGATGCTGCGGATCGGCGAATCCTTGCGTGCCAGCGTGGCCTGGTTGTTGAGGTCTTCATGCGTCACGGCCACGAGCCGCACGCTGGATTTCTGGCGCGCCGCAAACACCGGCGGGATCTCGCTGCCCGAACCGAGGTCGAGCGCATCGCCGTTGATGGCCTCGATGTGCAGCACGCCGTTGTTGAGTTCGCGCCAGTCGATCCTGTACGGCGTGTTGGCCTGGCCGGAGGCCTGCAGCAGCGGACGCCAGAGCCCCTTGTAGGTGCCGACGCGCAAGGTCACGCCCGACAGGTCGCGCGACGGTGCGGCGGCCTGCGCTGCGCTCGTCCCGAGGCCGGCTGCTGCTGCTGCGCCCCATGCGGCGGCGGCCTGCAGCAGGCTGCGTCGATCGAGGGGGAAATCCGGTTTCATGCGTCGAGTTCTTTCTTCTTCTGCGCCATGGAGAGAAGCGAGACCGTACCGCCGCAGGCGGCAAAATCGAACGCAGAAAAACGAGTTTGCATATGCAGGATGCGTCGTTTTCCGCCGCGGGCCGGCCCGTTACCGTGCAGGAACCATGAGTGCACTCCCCTTGCGCCGCCTGCCGGCCACATCTGAAGAAACCACGCCCGCCACCGTCGATGCCGCGCTGCTGGCACGCCTGTCGGCACAGTTCGCCGCCACCGCGGCCGACCATGACCGCAGCGGCGCCTTTCCGCGCGAAAACTTCGAGGCGCTGCAGGCGCACGGCCTGATCGGCCTGGTGGCGCCCGCCGCGCACGGCGGCGGCAGCGCCACGCTGGCGACGGCACGGCGCGTGATCGCGGCCGTGGCGCGCGGCGAGCCGGCCACCGCGCTGATCCTCACGATGACCTACCTGCAGCACCATGCGCTCACGCGTGGCGACAACCGCTGGCCGCCACGGCTGCGCGAACGCGTGACGCGCGATGCGGTGGAGCGCGGTGCGCTCATCAACGCGCTGCGCGTGGAACCCGCGCTCGGTTCGCCGGCTCGCGGCGGCCTGCCCGCGACCGTTGCGCGGCGCGACGGCAGCGGCTGGAAGATCGACGGCCACAAGCTCTACACGACCGGCATCGAGGGCCTGACATGGCTCGCGGTATGGGCGCGCACTGACGAAGCGGCGCCGCGCACCGGCGTGTTCCTGGTGCCGCGCGATGCACCCGGCGTGCGCGTGATCGCAAGCTGGGACCACCTGGGCCTGCGCGCTTCGGGCAGCCATGAGGTGGTCTTCGAGAACGTCGCGATCGACTTCGACCACGCGGTCGATCTGCGCGCACCGGCCGACTGGGCGCCCGACGCCGGCAGCCAGACCGACATCGATGCGCACGCCACGCAGCAGGCCTGGATGACGGTGCTGCTCGGCAGCCTCTACGACGCGGTGGCGCAGGCTGCACGCGACTGGCTCGTGGGCTTCCTGAACCAGCGTGCGCCCGGCAGCCTGGGAGCTGCGCTCTCGACCCTGTCCCGTGTGCAGGAGCACGTGGGCGAGATCGAGGCGCTGCTGCGCACCAACCGCGTGCTGCTCGACGACGCGACGGTCGCCGTCGACAACGGCCATGCGCAAGCCGCCACCGACAGCGGCCTGCTCAAGTACACGGTGACGAACAACGCGGTCCGCGTGGTCGAGCTCGCGCTGCAGCTGAGCGGCAACCACGGCCTCACGCGGCAAAACCCGCTGGAGCGGCACTACCGCGACGTGCTGTGCAGCCGCATCCACACGCCGCAGAACGATGCGATCCTGGTCGCTGCAGGCAAGCGCGCACTGCTGTCGCCGGGAGCCACCGCATGACCGGTCTGCCGTTCGCCAAAGCCTCGCGCCGCCGCTGGCTCCAACAGGGCGCGGCCCTCTCGCTGGCCGCCGCCGGTGCGCTGCGCGCAGGGGCGCAATCGCCGGCCACGCTGGTGCTCGGCGACCAGGCCGGCGGCCTGCGCTCGCTGTTCGAGGCCTCGAAGGCGCTCGAGGGTGCGCCCTTCGCCTACCGCTGGGCCAACTTCCAGGGCGCGGCGCCGCTGTTCGAAGCGCAGCGCAGCGCGGCGGTCGACACCGCCGTGGCCGGCGACCTGCCGGTGCTGGCCGCGGCCGTCGGCAAGACGCCGCTCAAGATCGTCGCCACGCGCGTCGGCAAGGCCGATTCGCTGGGCATCGTGGTGCAGCCCGATTCGCCGCTGCGCAGCGTGGCCGAGCTGCGCGGCAAGACGGTGATCGTCTCGTCGGCGCGCGGCAGCATCTCGCAGTACCAGCTCTACGGCGCGCTCGAGGAAGCCGGCGTGCCGCGCAGCGAGGTGACGGTGAAGTTCGTGCTGCCCACCGATGCGGCGGCGGCCTTCGCCTCGAAGCAGATCGATGCCTGGGCCATCTTCGATCCCTACTACGCGATCGCGCTGCAGCAAGGCGGCCGCATCCTGCGCGACGGGCGCGGCATCAACACGGCGCTGGGTTTCATCACGGCGAGCGAACCCTCGCTGGCCGATCCGGCAAAGCGCGGCGCCATCGTGCAGTTTCTCGACCGGCTGGGCCGCGCGGGCGACTGGGCGCTGGCCAACCCCGAGGCCTATACGCAGGCCTACAGCCAGCTCACGCGGCTGCCGATCGAGTCGTCGCGCCTCATCACCGCGCGCGCCTCCGTGGCGGGCCGCCCCGTAAGCGAAGCCGACATCGTCGCGCTGCAGGCCGTGGCCGACCGCTCGGCGCGCGACGGCATCCTGCCGGTGCGCGTGGACGTGCGCGCGATCACCGACACCCAGCTCTGGAAGCGCCCCGCGTGATCGCGCCGCTGCGCGACTTCGTCGGCGCTTTCGGCCGGCTGCTCGACAGCGGGCCCGACGAACCCCGCATCCTGCGGGAAGGCGGGGCCCTGCTGCGCACGCTGGTCGCGCGCGACGACTGGCTGCCCGACGCCTTCGCGCAGCCCGACCCGGCGCGCTACCGGCAGTTCCTGCTGCATGCCGACAGCACCGAGCGCTTCTCGGTCGTGAGCTTCGTCTGGGGACCGGGCCAGGCCACGCCGATTCATGACCACACGGTGTGGGGGCTGATCGGCATGCTGCGCGGCGCGGAATACAGCCAGGGCTATGTGTTCGGCAGCGGCGGCCGCGCGCAGCCGCAGGGCGAAGCGGTGCGGCTCGATGCCGGCGCCGTGGAGGCCGTGTCGCCCGCCATCGGCGACCTGCACCGCGTGCACAACGCGCATGCCGACCGCGTGTCGATCAGCATCCACGTCTACGGCGCCAACATCGGCGCGGTGCGGCGGCATACTTACCCGGCCGAGGGCGGACGCAAGCCTTTCGTCTCGGGCTATTCCAACACGCTGCTTCCCAACCTGTGGGACCGCTCCGACGAACTCAGATCGACCTTCGCATGACGACAGATGCCTTTCCCCTCCTGCCCTTCTCCGCCTTGCGCGAACGACTCATGGCGCGCGAAGAAACGGCGCTGCTCGACGTGCGCGAAGAAGATCCGTTCGCGCAGGCGCATCCGCTGTGGGCCGCGAACCTGCCGCTCTCGCGCATCGAGCTCGAGGCGTGGCGGCGCATTCCGCGGCGGGACACGTTCATCGTGCTGTACGGCGCGCACGAGGGCACCGATCTGGCACCGCTCGCCGCGCGCACCTTCGCCGCGCTGGGCTACACGAACGTGCACCTGCTCGCAGGCGGCCTCGATGGCTGGCGCGCGGCCGGCGGCGAGCTGTTCCGCGACGTGAACGTGCCGAGCAAGTCCTTCGGCGAACTGGTCGAGCACGAGCGGCACACGCCCTCGCTCTCCGCGCCCGAAGTGAAGGCGCTGGTCGACGGCAAGGCCAACGTGGTGGTGCTCGACGCGCGCCGCTTCGACGAATACCAGACCATGAGCATCCCGTCGGCCACCAGCGTGCCGGGCGCCGAACTCGTGCTGCGGGTGCGCGAGCTGGCACCCGACCCGTCGACGCAGGTGATCGTCAATTGCGCGGGCCGCACGCGCAGCATCATCGGCACGCAGTCGCTGGTGAATGCGGGCATTCCGAACCCGGTGGCGGCGCTGCGCAACGGCACCATCGGCTGGAAGCTCGCGGGGCAGGCGCTGGACCATGGTGCGGATCGGAAGGCGCCGGCCAGGGTATCCGATGCGCACCGCGCACAGGCGCAGGCCGATGCGCGCCGCGTGGCGGACAAGGCCGGCGTGGGCCGCATCGAACTCGATGCGCTGCAGGCACTGGAAGCACCGGGGCGCACGGTGTACCGCTTCGACGTCCGCACGCCCGAGGAATACGAGGCGGGCCACCTGCCCGGCTTCACGAACGCGCCCGGCGGCCAGCTGGTGCAGGAAACCGATCACCAGGTGCCGGTGCGCGGCGCACGCATCGTGCTGGCCGACGACGACGGCGTGCGGGCCTCCATGAGCGCCTCGTGGCTCGCGCAGATGGGCTGGGAGGTTCATGTGCTCGATCCGGCACCGGCCGTCTCGGCGTTGACCGAGACGGGCACGCCGTCGGCCGCCCATCCACCCGTTGCCGCGGCGGTGGGGGAGATTGCGCCCGCAGCGCTGGCCGCGTTGCTGCAGCAGCAACCCGGCACGGCCGTCATCGACGTGACCACCAGCGCCAACTACGTCAAGCGCCATATTCCCGGCGCCTGGTACGCGATTCGCGCGCAGATCGCGCAGGCGATCGATGCCGTCATCCCGCCGGCGCAGCGCTACGTGCTGACCTGCGGCAGCAGCCTGCTCGCACGCTACGCGGCGGCCGATCTGCGCGCACTGCTCGATGCACGCGGCCAGGGCGACGTGGAAGTGCGGGTGCTGGCCGGCGGCAATGCGGCATGGTTCGCGGCGGGCCTCGAGGCGGAATCCGGCGAGACGCGGCTCGCGACACCGCGCACCGACCGCTACCGCCGGCCCTACGAAGGCACGGAAGCGCCGGCGGAGGCCATGCAGGCCTACCTGGACTGGGAATACGGCCTGGTCGCGCAACTGGGGCGCGACGGGACGCACCATTTCAACGTGATCTGAGCGGGCCGGCGGCACGCTCCCGCGAGGCCCGACCTGCAACGGCCGGTCACATTATTTCGCCCGGGTAAAGGAGGTCATCCGCCGGTGGTGCGGGGCGTTTCTTGGGAATAACCGATCAACTCGTCCCAGGAGCATCGCCATGAGATTGCCCGTTCTCGCCCTTTCGGCCTCCGCGCTCGCGGCCACCTTGACCGGCTGCGTGGTCGCACCGGCGCAACCCGTTTACACGGCGCCGCCGGGCGTGGCCTACGTGGCACCGACCTACGTGTCGCCGGGCGTGGGTTTCGTGTGGAACTACCACCCGCGCTACGGATACGGCTGGCACCACCCGCGCTACGGGTGGCACCGCGGGTGGAGGTAAATAGGCTCGCCCCCAGGCTGCGCGCACTTCGTGTCGCTTCGCCAACCCCCTACCGGGGGCAACACCTGAAGCCCGGCGGAGCCGGTTCCTCGGTGTTTCTGGAAGGATGCCGCGGCTCTGCGCGGCGGAGCCCAATCAGCTCGGCTCGGCGCTCTTGAAGAGCGCTGCGACCTTGCGCTTGGTCTTGATGTTGCTCGAGATGCCGCGTGCGGGCGCTGCCTTGGCGGCTGCTTCCCAGGCCGGCGTGGCGTCGGCCTGGCCCGGTTCGTAGGGCTTGTCGAAGAACGGATCGCGCGGTGCGGACGGCGCACGGTGCGGGCGTCCGCCGCCACGGCGCGCCTCGGCGCCGAGGCTGCTGCGTTCGCGCGGCTGGTCGAGCACGTCGCGCGCGTCGCCGGCCTCGCCTTCTTCGCGCCAATGACGGCGTCCGTCGTTGATGCGGCCGCGCGGATTGTCTTCCTCGAACTCGACGGGTTCGAGCTCGATCTTCTTCTTGATCAGCTTCTCGATGTCGGCCACCAGGCGTGCGTCGTTGCCGCCGCTGGCAAAGCTCACGGCCAGGCCGGAGGCGCCGGCGCGGCCGGTGCGGCCGATGCGGTGCACGTAGTCTTCGGCATTGAACGGAACGTCGAAGTTGAAGACGGCCGGCACGTCCTTGATGTCGAGGCCGCGGGCCGCGACATCGGTGCACACCAGCAGGTCGACTTCGCCGGCCTTGAACGAGGCGAGTGCCTTCAGGCGTTCGTCCTGGCTCTTGTCGCCGTGCAGTGCGGTGGTACGCAGACCGTCGCGCTCCAGCGAGCGTGCGAGGCGCGCGCAGCCGAGCTTGCTGTTGACGAACACGAAGGCCTGCGTGATGCCGCGCTGACGCACGATCTGTTTCAGCGCGCGGCGCTTGTCGTCGTCGGACACGCTGTAGAAATGCTGTTCGACGGTGGAGGCCGTTTCGTTCGGCCGCGCCACTTCGATGGTGACCGGGTTCTGCAGGTAGCTGCCGGCCAGCCGCTTGATTTCGGGCGAGAAGGTCGCCGAGAACAGCAGCGTGGTGCGCTGCTTGGGCAGGTAGCTCAGGATGCGCTGCAGGTCGGGCAGGAAGCCGATGTCGAGCATGCGGTCGGCTTCGTCGAGCACCACGTACTCGACCTGGTTGAGCACCGCGTTCTTGGCTTCGATGTGATCGAGCAACCGGCCCGGCGTGGCGACCAGCACCTCGACGCCCTTCTTCAGTTCCAGCGTCTGCGGCTTCATGTCGATGCCGCCGAACACCACCGTGCTGCGCAGGTTGGTGTACTTGGCGTACAGCTTGACCTGCTGCGCGACCTGGTCGGCCAGTTCGCGCGTGGGCAGCAGCACGAGCGCGCGCACCGGATGCCGCGCGGGCGAGGTCGACGCGTTTTCATGCTTGAGCATGCGCTGCAGCAACGGGAGCGAAAACGCCGCCGTCTTGCCGGTGCCGGTCTGGGCGGCGCCCATCACATCCTGGCCCGCGAGCACGACCGGAATGGCCTGCTCCTGGATCGGTGTCATGGTCTCGTAGCCCATTTCGGCCACGGCGCGCGCCAGCGGTTCCGCCAGCGATAGATTGGAGAAGGAGCTTGTCATTGAGCCTGCTATTGTCGCATTGCCGCAAAAAACGGCAGTGACGGCGCCGTGACAACGTCCGCGCCGCCTGCATTGCTATTTATTCGATAGCACCCAACCCAACAGACACGGGCGCCCTGCGCCCATGATGCTCAAAGATTGCGTGCGTTGAAGGTGTCGCAGGACTTCATCTCGCCGCTTTGGTAGCCCGCGCCGAACCACCGTTGGCGCTGCGCACTGGAGCCATGGGTGAAGCTGTCGGGCACCACGGCGCGGCCTGCGGAACGCTGCAATGCGTCGTCGCCGATCTTCTGCGCGGCGTTCATCGCGGCTTCGATGTCGCCCGGGTCGAGCCACTTCTTCGACTCCTGCGAATGGTGGGCCCACACGCCCGCGAAGCAGTCGGCCTGCAGCTCGACGCGAACGCTCACCGCGTTGTTCTGCGTCTGGCTCAGGCGGCCGCGCATGCCGTCGACCTTGGCGGTGATGCCGAGCTCGTCCTGCACATGGTGGCCGACCTCGTGCGCGATGACGTACGCCTGCGCGAACTCGCCCGGCGCGCCGAGCTGGTTCTTCAGCGTGTCATAGAAGCCGAGGTCGATGTAGACCTTCTTGTCGCCGGGGCAGTAGAACGGGCCCATGGCCGATTGCCCGGTGCCGCAGGCCGTCGGCGTGGCGCCGCGGAACAGCACGAGCCGTGGTGCCTGGTAGGTGCCGCCGTTCCTGCGGAAGAGATCGGACCAGACCACTTCGGTGTTCTTTAGCACGGTCGAGACGAAGGCCGCCTCGCGGTCGCCGGAAGGCGGCCGGTGCGCCGGGCCCTGCTGTTGTTGCTGCTGCACCTGGGCCGGGCCGCCGCCGCCGCTGAGCAGGCTCAGCACGGTGAGCGGGTTGATGCCGAAGACCCAGCCTGCAATCAGCGCAACCGCGATGGTGCCGATGCCGATGCTGCGGCCGCCGATGAAGCCGCCCCCACCACCGCCGCCTTCGTCGCGGCGATCTTCGACGTTGTCGGATTGTTCGTTGCCTTCCCATCTCATCGCAATCTCCTTGCCGGCATGAAGTTTTTGCCGGAGCGTCGCAGGATGGTACTTGGCCTGACCACCGGTTGCGTAACCGGCGGTCAGCACGCGCGGATCAGGTCTTGGGAAGCGTGACGCCGCGCTGGCCCTGGTACTTGCCGCCGCGGTCCTTGTAGCTGGTTTCGCAGACTTCGTCGCTCTCGAAGAACAGCACCTGCGCGCAGCCCTCGCCCGCATAGATCTTGGCGGGCAGCGGCGTGGTGTTGCTGAACTCGAGCGTCACGTAGCCTTCCCATTCGGGCTCGAACGGGGTCACGTTGACGATGATCCCGCAGCGCGCATAGGTGCTCTTGCCGAGGCAGATGGTGAGCACGTTGCGCGGGATGCGGAAGTACTCGACCGTGCGCGCCAGCGCAAAGCTGTTGGGCGGGATGATGCAGTAGTCGCCGTGCATGTCGACGAAGCTCTTCTCGTCGAAATTCTTCGGGTCGACCACGGTGCTGTGGATGTTGGTGAAGACCTTGAATTCTGGCGCGCAACGGATGTCGTAGCCGTAGCTCGAGGTGCCGTAGCTGATGATCTTGTGGCCGGCGGCCTCGCGCACCTGGCCGGGCTCGAAGGGCTCGATCATGCCGTTCTGCTCGGCCATGCGCCGAATCCATTTGTCGCTCTTAATGCTCATATGCGGTCGCTGCTGCGGGGAGGAATGGCGCGAATTGTGGCATGCGCCATCGCCCTGCCTCCCGCTGCCGCCGCGCCTTCGGGCTACCCCGCCTGCGAAATGACGGTGCGCTCGACCAGCCGGTCATCGCCCAGCACGATCATCGCGAACAGCAGTTCCTCGAGGTTGTTCGCGAGCGAGGTCTTGCGCGCGAGGAGCGGCGTGGCCGAGGGGTCGAGCACCAGGAAGTCGGCCTCGCAGCCGGGCTGCAGGTTGCCGACCACGCCGTCGAGCCCCAGCGAACGCGCCGCGCCGCCGGTGTGATGCCACCACAGCCGCGAAGGCGGGATGCTCAGGCCGGCCTTGGTCTGGCCCTCGCGGCCCACGTAGTAGGCCGCGAGCATGGTGTGGAACGGACTGAAGCTGGTGCCGCCGCCCACGTCGCTCGCGAGGCCGTAGGGCGACGCGATGCGGTCGGCCGCGCCGAAGTCGAAGAAGCCGCTGCCCAGGAACAGGTTGCTCGTGGGGCTCACCGCCGCGGCGGTCTTCGTCTCGCGCATCAGCCGGCGGTCCTCGTCGTCGATGTAGATGCAGTGGGCATACACGGCGCGCTCGCGCATCAGGCCGAAGCCGGCGTACACGTCGAGGTAGGAGCGCGACCGGGGGTAGAGCTCGCGCGCCCACTGCACTTCGTCCCTGTTCTCGGCCACGTGCGACTGGATCCAGGTGTCGGCGTACTTCGCCGCCAGTTCGCCGGCGCCGCGCATCTGGGCGTCGGTGCTGGTGGGGGCGAAGCGCGGCGTGATGGCGTAGCCCAGGCGGTCGACGTTGTGCCACTTGCGGATCAGCGATTCGGTGTCGACGAGGCTCTGCTCGGTCTGGTCGCGCACGCCGTCGGGCGAGTTGCGGTCCTGCAGCACCTTGCCGGTGATCATGCGCAGCTTGCGGTGCTGCGCGCTCTCGAAGAACGCATCGACCGAGGCGACGTGCGAGGTCGCGAAGGTCAGCGAGGTGGTCACGCCGTTGCGCAGCAGCTCGTCGAAGAACACGTCGGCCACTTCGCGCGAATGCGCCGGGTCGGCGAATTTGGCTTCCGCCGGGAAGGTGTAGTTCTCGAGCCAGGGCAGGAGCCCGGGCGACGGCGCGCCGATGATGTCGGTCTGCGGGAAGTGGATGTGCATGTCCACGAAGCCCGGCGCGAGGATGCGGCCCGGCAGGTGGGTCACCCCGGCATCGGGATGGCGCGGCGACACGGCGGCATGGCTGCCGGCGTCGAGCACACGCTGGCGGCCGGCGCTGTCGGGGGCGACGACCAGCAGGCCGTCTTCATCGAAAACGGGCATGCCGGCGGCGTCGAAACGCAGGAGGGAGGCGCGGTAGGCTTTTTTCATCGTGGGTGCGGAGGGTAATCCAGCCCCGCGCCGCCGCAATTTCCATGCGCGTATGAGTGCTATATGCCGAATGCACTTCAATCCGGCGGCAAGGCGTGCGACTGGATGTCGAAGGGCACGGCGCGGGGAACGGCCGCGTCGTCGTCCTTGTGCTTGAGCAGCAGCGCGTACTTCGACTCGATGAAATAGACGCGGTTGCCGAGCACCGCACCGGAGGACGGGTCGTTGAGTCCGGCCACCACCGTCTGCAGGCCGAGCTTTGCGCCATCGATGCGCGCCACCGTGACCTGCCCGCCGTAAGGCCCGTCGCCGAAGGCATTGCTCTCGAACAGCACGAGCCGGCCGGGCTTCCAGGCACGGATCGCGTCGACGTTCTTCATCACGCGCGGCGCCTCGATGCGCCTGACCTCGCCGGCCTGGCCGCCGCTGCCGAGGTCGATGCGCAGCAGGTAGGACGCCGCGGCCACGAGGCTCACGTAGACGCTGCGGCCGCCATCGATGGCGATGCCGTTCAAGCCCTTGTAGGGGCCCGGGCCGGCCAGCGCCGGATCTTCCTTCCAGACCGTGAGCGCCGCGGCGCCCGGCGCGAGCCGCAGCACGCGCGGGTGATAGGAGTCGGTCACGTAGAGGTTGCCGCGCGCGTCCTGCGCGAGGTCGTTGCAGTAGCCGTCATCGGGCATCGCATAGCTCGCGCGCGGCGCACCCGTGGCCAGGTCGTAGCGCTTGAGCGCGCTCGGCGTCTGCGGCACGGTGGTGAAGCCGCTACTGCCCGAGCAGACCCACAGGGCCTGGCGTTTCGCATCGACCAGCACGCCCTGCCCGTTCGCGAGACCGTTGGCGCCGGGCTTCACGAGCACCTCGGCCTTCTTCGGCGCGACGCCCGGCTTCGACCGGGCGACCGCGCCCTGGCGCCAGCTGCCGACATAGAACGAGCCATCCGGTCCGATGGCAACGCTTTCGGGATACCAGTCCTCGGGCAGCGCCTGCGTGGCGGGCGGAGCGGCCGTGGCCGCCGTCGTGACCAGCGCGAACATCGCGCCGGCCAACCATGTGCGCCCGCTCATTGCCACACGCGGTAAACGCGCCCCGTTTGCGGACCTTCGACGCTGCGCACATAGGCCTGCGCCACGCGCGCAGCCGGCACCGACTCGAAGCCCGGGAAAAACGGCCCGAACACCGGCAGCGACTCCGTCATCACCGTGGGGCTCACCGCATTGATTCGGATGCCGCGCGCCAGCTCGATCGCCGCCGCGCGCACAAAGCCCTCGACCGCCGCATTAACGGCGCTCGCGTTGACGGCCTGAAGAATCGGCTCGTCAATGCCGGTCGTCAGCGTGATCGATCCCTCGTCGGTCAGCGCATGCTGGCCGATCAGTGCCAGCCGCACCTGGCCCAGCAGCTTGCCTTGCAGACCCACGTCGAATTCGGCCGGACGCATGGCAGCGAGTGGCCCGAAAAACATGCCGCCCGTCGCGCAGACGATGGCGTCCACCCGGCCTGTGGCGGCGAACAGCGCCTCCACGCTGGCATCGCTGGTCAGGTCGACGCGGTGCTCACCGTGCGAACGACCGGCGCGCAGCAGCTCATGCCGCCCGGCCAACGCCTCGGCCACGGCACCGCCCACCGCGCCGCTGGCCCCCACGAGCAGCACCCTCATTGCCACACGCGATAGACGCGCCCCGTTTGCGGACCTTCGACGCTGCGCACATAGGCCTGCGCCGAACGTGCGGCCGACACCGACTCGAAACCGGGAAAGAACGACCCGTAGTCTGGCAGCGATTCGGTCAGCACCGTCGGGCTCACCGCGTTGATGCGGAGGCCGCGCGGCAGCTCGATCGCCGCGGCGCGCACAAACCCTTCGACGCCCGAATTGACCGCCGTTGCATTCGCCCCCTGCCGGATCGGCTCGTCCGCCACGATGCCCGTGGTCAGCGTGATCGAGCCGCCATCGGCCAGCACGTGCTGGCCCAGCAGCGCGAGCCGCACCTGGCCCAACAGCTTGTCCTGCAGGCCGATGTTGAAGTCGGCTGGCCGCATCTCGGCCAGCGGCCCGAAGAACAGGCCACCGGCCGCCGACACGATCGCGTCGACGCGCCCCACCGCCGCATACAGCGCCTCGACGCTCGCATCGCTCGTGATGTCGACCTGCAGGTCGCCGCGCGTGCGGCCCGCACGCACCACCTCGTGGCCGCGTTCGGCCAGCGCCTGTGCCACTGCGCTGCCCACGGCGCCCGTCGCGCCCACAACAAGAACCTTCATGGAAAACCTCGCCGGATGAATTGAAAGAAGGCCCATTGTTTTGAGAATCGATAGTTTGATAAATTGCCATCCGGTTCAGCAATTCGAAACTATGAGTTATTAATCAACATGGACAAGCTGCGCGCCATGGAAGTCTTCGTCGCCACGGTGGACGCGGGCAGCTTTGCAGCGGCCGCCGAGGCGCTCGATCTTTCGGCCGTGATGGTCGGCAAGCACATCCGCGCGCTCGAAGACCGGCTCGGCGCCCGCCTGCTCGAGCGCACCACGCGGCGCCACGCGCTGACCGAGATCGGCGCGGCCTACCTGGAGCGCTGCCGCGACGTGCTCGCGAGCGTGCACACGGCCGACGGCGTGGCCGAGTCGCTGCGCGCCATGCCGCAGGGCGTGCTGCGCGTGACGGCGCCGGTGGCCTATGGCGCGCACCGGCTCACGCCGGTGATCGGCGACTACATCGCGGCCTATCCGCAGGTGAAGGTGGACTTGGTGCTCAACGACCGCGTGGTCGACCTGGCCGAGGAAGGCTTCGACTGCGGCATCCGCTCGGGTGCGGCGGTCGACGAACGACTCATCGCGCGGCCGCTCGCGTTGTCGCGCATGTTCGCGGTGGCCAGTCCCGCCTGGGTCGCGCGCCATGGCCTTCTGAAGCACCCGTCCGAACTGGAGGCTTTCCCGCTGCTCGGCTTCGCGGCGTGGGGCGCGAACCATTCATGGCGCTTCACGCGCGATGGGCAAACGGTGCATGTGCCGGTGCGCGGCCCGCTCACCACCAACAACGGGCAGGCGCTGCTGGCCGCGGCGATGGCCGGCGTCGGCGTGATCGTGCAGGCCGATGCCCTGCTCGGCCCCGCCCTGGCCTCGGGCCAGGTGGTTCAGCTGCTGCCCGAGTGGGAATTGCCGACGCGCCAGGTGCACATCATGCGATTGCCCGAAGCCCGGCCCAGCGCCAAGCTGCGGACCTTCGTCGACTTCGTGGTCGAGCGGCTGGGCTGAGGGCGCGGCAGGCAAGAGGAATCACCGCGCCGGTCACGCCGGCGTCATCGATACGCTCTATGTGTAACGCAGGCCACATCGATTGGTTCTCTGCGCATGCGCTCCTAAAGTCCGGGCTCACCTGACGCCGTGTCGCTCCTCGCGACCGGCGAGCCCCACGAAAAAAACGCCGGTGCCCCACGGGCGCCAGCCGGAGACAAGCAGCCATGGAGCGATCTTTCGCCGAAGAAGTCAAACGCCTTTCGCTGGGCGCCGACGAGGTATTCCATGGCGAGGGCATCCTCGCCGTCACCAAGGCCCTGCTGCAGTCGGGCGTGAGCTACATCGGCGGCTACCAGGGCGCGCCGGTGTCCCACCTGATCGACGTGCTCGGCGATGCGCGCGGGCTGCTCGACGAGCTCGGTATCTACTTCGAGAACAGCGCCTCCGAGGCCGGCGCGGCCGCGATGCTCGGCGCCTCGATCAACTACCCGGTGCGCGGCGCGGTGACGTGGAAGTCCACCGTAGGCACCAACGTCGCCTCGGACGCGCTCTCCAACCTCGCCTCCGCCGGCGTGAAGGGCGGCGCACTCGTCATCCTGGGCGAGGACTACGGCGAAGGCTCCAGCATCATCCAGGAGCGCACGCACGCCTTCGCGATGAAGTCGCAGATGTGGCTCATGGACCCCCGGCCCAACCTCACATCCATCGTCGATGCCGTCGAGCGCAGCTTCGAACTCTCGGAGGCGAGCCAGACGCCGGTGATGCTGCAACTGCGCATCCGCGCCTGCCACGTGCACGGCAGCTTCGTGTGCAAGGACAACCGCGCGCCAGCCATCTCCACGCACGACGTCATCGAGAAACCGCACTTCGATTTCGCGAACATCAACCTGCCGCCGTCAATCTATGCGCAAGAGCGCATGAAGGTGGATTCGCGCTGGCCGGCCGCGCTCGACTTCATCCGCCGCGAACGCCTGAACGAGCACTTCGACGGCGACTGCGGCGACATCGGCCTGATCCTGCCCGGCGGCCTCTACAACGGTGCCATCCGCGCACTGCAGCAGCTCGGCCTGGCCGACGCCTTCGGCCACAGCCGCATTCCGCTGCAGGTGCTCAACGTGGTCTACCCGATGGTGCCCGACGAGCTGGTGGATTTCTGCGCCGGCAAGCGCGCGGTGCTGATGGTCGAGGAAGGCCAGCCCAACTACATGGAAGACGCGCTGCACGCCATCCTGCGCAAGGCCGGCTGCGACACGCGCCTGCACGGCAAGGACATCTTCCCGATGGCCGGCGAATACACCGGCGAAGTGTTGGTGCGCTGCATCTCCGAGTTCATACGCCAGGCGCAGCCACGGGCCCTGGGCGACGACGGTTTGGCGCAGGTCGGCGACGCCGCCGCGCCGCTGGCCAGGCTCAAGCCGCAGGCGGTGGCGGCCCTGGGCGTGCCGGTGCCGAACCGGCCGCCGGGCTTCTGCATCGGCTGCCCCGAACGGCCGGTGTTCGCCGCCATCAAGCTGATGCAGAAGGAACTCGGCGCGGTCCACGTGAGCGCCGACATCGGCTGCCACACCTTCGGCACGCTGCCGCCCTTCAACACCGGCAGCACGGTGCTCGGCTACGGGCTGGGGCTGGCCAGTTCCTCGGGCGTGGGCCCGCTCATGGGCAACCGCGTCGTCAGCATCATGGGCGACGGCGGCTTCTGGCACAACGGCTTCACCAGCGGCGTGGTGAACGCGGTCTACAACGGCCAGGACTCGGTGCTGGTGATCCTGAAGAACGGCTACACCTCGGCCACCGGCACGCAGGCGATTCCTTCTTCGCCCACGCAACCGGCCGCACGGCCGCTCACGCTCGACATCGAAGCCGCGCTCAAGGGCGTCGGCGTCGCATGGGTGCGCAAGGTCACGAGCTACAACGTCGCCGAGATGCGCGACACGCTGCAGGAGGCCATGACCACCGCGCAGGGCGGCCTGAAGGTGATCATTGCCGACGGCGAATGCCAGCTCGAGCGCCAGCGCCGCATCAAGCCGATCAACGCCGCCAGGCTCAAGCGCGGCGAGCGCGTGGTGCGAACGCGCTTCGGCATCGACGACGACGTTTGCACCGGCGACCACTCCTGCATCCGCCTGTCGGGCTGCCCCTCGCTCACCGTCAAGCCCAACCCCAGCGCGCTGCGCACCGACCCGGTGGCCACCGTGAACCAGGGCTGCGTGGGCTGCGGCCTGTGCGGCGAGAACGCGCACGCCGCCATCCTGTGCCCCTCCTTCTACAAGGCCGAGATCGTGCAGAACGCCGGCGCCTGGGAGCGCCTGCTGCACCGGCTGCGCAGCGGCGTCATCGGCCTGATGGCCGGCAAGGCACGCGACAACACGGAGGCGCTCACCGCATGAATGCCGCGCACACACCCGCCCCGCGCATCGTGACCATGCTGGTGGCCGCCATGGGCGGCGAAGGCGGCGGCGTGCTGGCCGACTGGCTGATCTCGGCCGCCACCGCGCACGGCTTCCCGGTGCAGAGCACCTCGGTGCCCGGCGTCGCGCAGCGCACGGGCGCGACCAACTACTACATCGAGATCTACCCCGTGCCGAGCGTGCAACTCGGCGGCGCGCGGCCGGTGTTCTCGCTCACGCCGAATCCGGGGGACGTGGACATCGTCGCGGCCTCCGAACTCGTGGAAGCCGGGCGCGTGCTGCAGGGCGGCTTCGTGCATCCGCGGCGCACCACGCTGGTGGCGTCGCTGCACCGCGAATACGCGGTGTCCGAGAAGTCCGCGATGGGCGACGGCCGCTACGACGGCCAGCGCGTGGCCGAAGCCGCGCACGGCCTCGCGCAACGCAGCTTCCTGTTCGACATGCGCGCGCTGGCATGGCGCAACGGCACGGTCATCAACACGGTGATGTTCGGCGCGATGGCCGGCAGCGGCACCCTCCCCTTCTCGCGGGAAGCCTGCGAACAGGCGATCCGCGATTCGGGCAAGGCGGTGGAAGCGAGCCTCAAGGGGTTCGCGGCGGGCTATGACCATGTGGCAGGAGGCAGCAAGGCCACCGCAGGTCCGGGTGCTGCCGTCAATGCGCCTGCCGCCGTCCACCCGCGCGTACGGACCCTGCCCGAGCCGCTGCGCGACCTCGTGGGCCACGGCATCCAGCAGGTCGCCGACTACCAGGACGCGCGCTACGCCGGCCTCTACATGGACCGGGTCGAGGCCGTGCATGCCGCCGAGCGCGCCTATGGCGGCGACTTCCCGGTGACGCGCGAAACCGCGCGCTACCTCGCGCTGTGGATGAGCTACGAGGACGTGATCCGCGTCGCCGATCTCAAGACGCGCGACGACCGGCTGCAGCGGGTGCGCAAGGAAGTCGGCGCGCGCGACGGCGAGCCGCTGCGGCTGACCGAGTACCTCAAGCCCGGGCTCGACGAGATCTGCTCGCTGCTGCCCACGCGCGCCGCCGGCTGGCTGCGCACGCGGCTCGCGCACAAGTCCCACAAGCTCAGCATCGGCCTGCACATGCGCACCGACACCGTGCGCGGCTTCGCCATGCTGTGCGCACTGCGCTCGCTGCGGCCGCTGCGCCGGCGCACTTCGCGCTACGCCTACGAGCAGGCCATGATCGAACGCTGGCTCGATGCCGTGCGGCGCGCGCTCGCGCTCAACCCGCGGCTGGCCTTCGAACTGGCCCTGTGCGGCAACCTCGTCAAGGGCTACGGAGAGACCAGCGAGCGCGGCCACCGCAACCTCGGCGCCGTGCTCGACGACATGCGGGCCGCGATGGCTTCGGCCTCGCACGAAGCCGGCTCGCTCGAACAGGCCGCCGACCGCGTGCGTTCGGCCCGCGAAGCCGCGCTGGCCGACCCCGAGGGCCGCACGCTGGCGCACGCACTCGGCCTGCCGCCGCCGGAGGTACGCGCCCACCCCATCCACATCGTGCGGCGAAGACCGGCACGCTGAAACGATTCCCAAGCAGAACCATCAGGAGACAAGAAATGAATATCGACAAGACCCGCAACGCCCCCACCACCCGCATCGGCCGCCGTGCCGTCACCGCCCTGCTGGCCGCCGCCGCGCTGCTGCCGCTGGCCACGGCCGTGCATGCGGCCGACCCGATCAAGATCGGCGCCGTCGTGTCCGCCACCGGCCCCGCCTCGTTCCTCGGCGACCCACAGCAGAAGACGCTCGCCATGTACGTGCAGAAGATCAACGCCGCCGGCGGCGTGCTCGGCCGCAAGCTCGAGCTCGTGCTGTACGACGACGCCAGCGACGCCAACAAGGCCAATGCCTTCACGCGCCGGCTCATCATGCAGGACGAGGTGGACGTCATCGTCGGCGCCTCGACCACCGGCTCGACCATGGCCATGGTGCCGCAGGCGGAAGCGGCCAGGGTGCCGATGATCTCGCTGGCCGCGGCGTCGGTCATCGTCGAGCCGGTCAAGCCCTACGTCTTCAAGATGCCGCACTCCGACCGCATGGCCGCGGCGAAGGTGCTCGGCGAGATGAAGCGCCGCGGCTTCACGCAGTTCGCCCTGCTGTCCGACACCGGCGGCTTCGGCAAGTCGGGCCGCACCGAAACGCTCAAGCTCGCCGGCGCGCTCGGCCTCAAGGTGGCCGAAGACCAGACCTACGGCGAAAAAGACACCGACATCACGCCGCAGCTCACGCGCATCAAGTCGTCGGCCGCGCAGGCGATCCTGGTGTTCGGCACGGGCCAGGCGCCGGCCATCATCGCGCGCAACTACCAGCAGCTGGCCATGAAGCAGCCGCTGTACACCACGCACGGCCAGGCCTCGACGGAGTTCATCCGCATCGCGGGCAAGTCGTCCGAAGGCATCCGCATGCCCTCGCCCGCCCTGCTGATTGCGCAGGCGCTGCCCGAGAGCGATCCGCAGAAGAAGACCAGCGTGTCCTATGCGAAGGAGTTCGAGTCGCAGGCGAAGATGGACGTGTCCACCTTCGGCGGCTACGCGCACGATGCGCTCTCTCTGTTGGTCGACGCGATCCAGCGCGCGGGCGGCACCGACAAGCAGAAGCTGCGCGACGCCATCGAGGCCACGAAGGGCTTCGTCGGCGTGAGCGGCATCTACACCATGTCGGCCGCCGACCACATGGGCCTCGACGTGTCGGCGTTCCGCATGGTCGAGGTGCAGGGAGGCGTGTTCAAGGAAGTGCGCTGAGACCGCGCGGTCCGACCCGAAAAGGACACGCATGAAGCTCAACGCCAACGACCACCGGCGCCACGCGCGCCGGCGGCTGCCGCGCTTCGTCTTCGACTATGTCGACGGCGGCGCCGAGAACGAAGACTGCCTGCGGCGCAACACCATGGACCTGGCCGGCCTGCACCTGTTGCCCACCGCCCTGCGCGACACCCGCCATGCCGGCACCGGCATCACGGTGTTCGGCAAGCGCTGGTCTGCGCCGACGGGCGTGGCGCCGATCGGTTTCTCGGGGCTGGTGCGGCCGCACGGCGACACGCTGCTGGCCTGCGCCGCGGCCTCTGTCGGCGTACCGCATGTGCTGCCCACGCCCTCCAACGACCGGCTCGAGGCGGTGCGCGAAGCCGCGCTCGCGCGCAATCCGGGCGCGGTGCAGTGGATGCAGTTGTACGTGATGGGCGACCGCTCCATCGCCGAACAGCTGGTGCGCCGCGCGCGCCGCGCGGGCTACGGCGCGCTGGTGCTGACGGTGGACGCCGCCGTCAGCGGCCTGCGCGAGCGCGACGTGCGCAACGGCTTCAAGCTGCCGTTCCGTTTCACCCCCTCGACACTGCTCGACCTCGCGCTGCATCCGACGTGGTCGCTGGGCATGGCGATGCAGGGGCGCTCTCCCTCCTTCGTCAACCTCTCGGAATCCGACGACGGCGCCACCTCGCCGCAGGTGCAGGCGGCGCTGCTGTCGCGCACCATGGGCCGCACGCTGGTGTGGGAGCACCTGGCCTGGCTGCGCCGGCTGTGGGACGGCCCGCTCGTCATCAAGGGGCTGCTGCACCCGCACGACGCCGAACGCGCCGTCGCGCACGGCGCGGACGCCATCGTGGTCTCCAACCACGGCGGGCGGCAGCTCGACGCGGCGCCTTCCACCATCTCCGTGCTGCCGCGCATGGTCGATGCGGTGGCGCACCGCATCCCCGTGTTCGTGGACGGCGGCTTCCGCCGCGGCAGCGACGTGGTGAAAGCGCTGGCCGCCGGCGCCACCGCCGCCTTCGTCGGCCGACCCGCGGTGTGGGGCATGGCCACGGACGGCGAGGCCGGCGCGCGCGGCGTGCTGGCCGCGCTGGCCGAGGAAATCGCCCGCACCATGATCCTGATCGGCGCCGACCGCGTTGCCGACATCTCGGCGCAGCACCTGCTCGCCAACCCCCAAGCCGGAGACCGCCGTGGCTGACTTCATGCAATTCGTTTTCTCGGGGCTCACCACCGGCGCAATCTATGCGCTGGCCGCGCTGGGCTTCTCTCTGATCTACAACGCCAGCGGCGTCATCAACTTCGCCCAGGGCGATTTCCTGATGCTGGGCGCGATGCTCACCGCCGCCATGCTGGGGGCCAACCTGCCGTACGGCCTGGCCATCGCGGGCGGCGTGCTGGCCACCGTGGTGGCGGGCCTGCTGCTCTACCGGTTGGCGATCAAGCCGGCCGGCGAGGCCAGCGTGGTGTCGCTCATCATCATCACCATCGGCGCGTCGATCTTCATCCAGGGCGTGGTGCAGATCGTGCTCGGCAAGAACCAGCAGACGCTGCCGTCCTTCAGCGGCGACGCCTCGCTCTCCATCCTCGGCGCCTACGTGCTGCCGCAGAGCCTGTGGGTGCTGGGCACGGCGGCGGTGCTGGTCGCCCTGTGCTTCGCGTTCTTCCGCTTCACCATGGTCGGCAAGGCGATGCTGGCGGTGGCCGCCAACGCGCTGGCGGCGCGCGCGGTGGGCATCCCCACCTCGCGCGTGCTGCAGCTCTCGTTCGGCCTCTCGGCGCTGCTGGGGGCCGTGGCCGGCGTGGTGGCCGCACCGATCACCACCACGGTCTACGACATCGGCCTCATGCTGGGCATGAAGGGCTTCGTCGCGGCCACGCTCGGCGGCCTCGGCAGCGCGGGCGGCGCGGTGGTCGGTGGGCTCATCGTCGGACTGCTGGAAGCGCTGATGGCGGGCTATGTGTCCTCGGCCTACAAGGACGCGGTGCCCTTCGTGCTGATCGTCTTCATCCTGCTGGTCATGCCGCACGGCCTGTTCGGCGCCAAGGCCTCGGAGCGCGTATGAAAGCCGGAGTGCATGCGCTCTTGCGCCCCTCCCTGCTGGCCCTGGCGCTGGTGCTCGCACTGCTGCCGTTGGCCATGCCAAACAACTACGTGATCGACGTGGCCGTGCGCATCGCGCTGGCGGCTGTCGCCGCCATCGGACTCAACCTGCTGATGGGCTTCGCCGGCCAGATCAGCATCGGGCATGCCGCCTTCGTCGCCATCGGCGCCTACGGCAGCGGTATCGCAAGCTCGCGCTTCGGATGGCCGCCGCTGGCGGCCATCGCCGGCGCGGCCCTTGGCGCCGCGGTCGTCGCCTGGCTGATCGCCAAGCCCATCCTGCGGCTCAAGGGCCATTCGCTCACCATGGCCACGCTGGGCCTGGGCGTGATCGTCAACATCGTGCTGATCAACGAGGTGGGCTGGACCGGCGGGCCCGACGGCATGCCGGTGCCGCCGCTGGTGGTCGGCAGCTTCGCCTTCGCGAAGGTGATGCACTGGTATGCGCTCGCAGCCGTGCTGCTGTGGCTGTCGGTGCTGCTCTCGCTCAACCTGTACGAGTCGCCGGGCGGTCGCGCGTTGCGGGGACTGAACGGCTCGGAGGTGGCGGCGCGCGTGATGGGGGTGGACGTAGCCCGCTTCAAGGTGCGCGCCTTCGTGGCCTCGGCCGTGTTCGCGGCCGTGTCGGGCAGCCTCACGGCGCACTACCTGGGCTTCATCAGCCCGTCGCTCGCCGCCTTCACCCACTCGGTGGAGCTGGCGACCATGGTGGTGCTCGGCGGCATGGCCTCGACCTTCGGCGCGGTACTGGGCGCGGCCCTGCTCACCGTCCTGCCACAACTGCTGGGCGGGCTGCACGGCTACGAGATGGTGTTCTTCGGCCTCGTGCTGATGCTCACCATGATGTTCCTGCCCAAGGGCCTGGTGCCTTCCATCGCGCTCAAGCTGCGCAAGAAGGGTTGAAATGCTCGAAGTGAAAAACCTCTGCAAGTCCTTCGGCGGCGTGCACGCCATGCAGGACGTGAGCTTCACGGTGCGCGCCGGCTCGGTGCACTCGGTGATCGGGCCCAACGGCGCCGGCAAGACCACGCTGTTCAACCTGGTCAGCGGCGTGTATGAGCCCACCCGCGGCGAGATCCTGCTCGACGGCGAGAACGTCGCGGGCCTCGCGCCCGACCAGCTCGCGCGCCGCGGCATGAGCCGCACCTTCCAGAACCTGCAGGTCTGCATGAACATGACCGCGTGCGAGAACGTGATGCTCGGGGCCCATCTGCGCACGCGCAGTTCGCTGCTGGGCGGCATGACGGGCGCCACGCGCCGCGCCGACGCCGCGCTGCGCGACGAAGCGCTGCGCCTGATCGACGAGGTGGGTGTGGGCCGGCACGCGCAGGCCCACGCCACGCAGCTGTCGTTCGGCCTGCTCAAGCGTCTGGAAATTGCGCGCGCACTGGCGAGCAAGCCGCGCCTCCTGCTGCTCGACGAACCCGCCGCGGGCCTGAACGACACCGAGACGCACGAGATCACCGAGCTCATCCGCCGCATCGCGGCCTCGGGCGTGACGGTGCTGCTGGTCGAACACGACATGAAGCTGGTGATGAACATTTCCGACCACCTGCTGGTACTCGACCACGGCCGCAAGCTCGCCGAAGGCACGGCCGCCGAAGTGCGCGCCAATCCGCAGGTGATCGCGGCCTACCTCGGCACCGGGGCAGAGAGCGAAGCCGTCGAGATCGCGGAGGCCGCATGAGCAGCGCCAGGACCGACGGCAGCGCTGCGCTCGAAGTGCGTGGCCTCTTCGCCGGCTACGGGCGCATCGAGGCGCTGCACGGCGTCGACCTGCGGCTCGGCCGCGGCGAACTGGTGGCGCTGATCGGCGCCAACGGCGCGGGAAAGACGACGCTGCTGCGCGCGCTCTCCGGCCTGATCAGGGCCAGCGCGGGCAGCGTGACCCTGTTCGGCCGCGACATCAGCCGCGAGAGCGCCGACGCGCGCGTGCGCGCCGGCCTGTCGCAGGTGCTGGAGGGCCGACAGGTCTTCGGCCCGCTCTCGGTGCAGGACAACCTGCTGCTGGGCAGCTACACCCGCCCCGAACGCCGCCAGCGACGCATGGACGAGATGTACGCGCTGTTCCCCATCCTGAAGGAGAAGCGCCTGCTGGCCGCCGGCACACTCTCGGGTGGCCAGCAGCAGATGCTGGCCATCGCCCGCGCCTTGATGAGCGAGCCCAGGGTGCTGCTGCTCGACGAGCCGTCGATGGGCCTGGCACCGCTGCTGGTGAAGGAGATCTTCGGCGTGATCGCGCGGTTGAAGGCGCAGGGCATCCCCATCCTTCTGGTGGAGCAGAACGCGCACGCCGCGCTGTCGGTGGCCGACGTCGGCTATGTGCTGGAGACCGGCACCGTCACGCTCGGCGGCCCGGCCGCGCAGTTGCTGCGCGACGAGCGCGTGAAGGCCGCCTACCTCGGGCTGTGAAGGAGAAGCGATTGAGCCCGACCATCGACCCCGGCCTGTTGATCACCGACGTGCAGGCGCGCGCCGTCAACGTGCCGCTCGAGCACCCCGTGCGCACCAGCGTCGGCGTGGTGGCGACCGCGCCGCTGGTGCTGATCGACCTCTACACCAACCAGGGCGCCGTTGGCCACGCCTACGTCTTCACCTACACACCGCTGGCGCTGCGGGCCACGCGGCGCATGCTGCTCACGCTGGGCGGCGTGCTCAAGGGCCAGCCGCTCGCGCCCGTCGACCTCGACCAGTTGCTCGCGCAGCGGCTGCGCCTGCTGGGCCGCACGGGCATCGCGCTCATGGCCAGCGCAGGCCTCGACATGGCGGCCTGGGACGCACTGGCCAAGGCGCGCGGCGTGCCGCTGGTGGAGCTGCTGGGCGGCACCCGCCGCGCCATCGCGGCCTATGACAGCCACAGCATGGACGGCCGGGAGTTGGGCATGGCACGCGCCGGGCGCGCAATGGCGCAGGGCTTCCGGGCCATCAAGACGAAGATCGGCTACGCCACGCTGGCCGAGGACCTGGACATCGTTCGCGCGCTGCGCGGCGTGACCGGAGATGACGTGCAACTGCTTGTCGACTACAACCAGGGCCTGACGGCCGTCGAGGCGGTGCGCCGCATTCGCGCGCTGGAAGACGAAGGCGTCGGCTGGGTCGAGGAGCCGACGCTGCAGGAAGACTACGCCGGCCACGCGCGCATCCGCGAGCAGGTGCGCCTGCCGATCCAGATGGGCGAGAACTGGTGCGGCCCCGACGAGATGGCCAAGGCGCTGCAGGCCGGCGCCTGCGACCTCGCCATGCCCGACGCGATGAAGATCGGCGGCGTGACCGGCTGGCTGCGCGCCGCGGCGCTGGCGCAGTCGCACGGCGTGCCGATGTCGAGCCACATCTTCCAGGAGGTCAGCGTGCATCTGTTGGCCGTTACGCCGACACGCCACCTGCTGGAGTGCATGGACCTCGCGGCGCCGGTGCTGGCGCAGCCGCTGGCATTTGCGGACGGCACGGCCATCGCGCCGCCGGAGCCGGGCACGGGCATCGCATGGAACGAGGAGGCGGTGCGGCAGTACCTGGTCTAGAAGACAATTTACCCATATCATGGGTATCTATTGAATTACCTATTTGATGGGTATTTTGACTGATACCCATCACATCGGTAAAATTGGGTTACCCACTTCGTTGGTATTCCCATGCAGCAAGTCCTCTCGGTTCCATCGCAGCTCGGTGTGCTCCTCAAGGCGGCCCGCAAGGAAGCAGGCATCTCCCAGGTGAAGCTGGCCGAGCGGCTCGGCATCAGCCAGAGTCGCATGTCCCACATGGAGCTCAACCCCGGCTCGGTGAGCCTGGAGCAACTGCTGGCGCTCTTCGGCGTGCTGGGCCTCGAGATGCTGGTCGGCTCGAAGAATCCGGCGAAGCGCTCGACTGCGCAAGCGCCAGATGCCGACCACCTGAGCCCAAGGCATGTCGCCAACGAGCCCCCCGCTTCGGAGTGGTGAGCATGGCGCGTACATCGAACATGCCGGCGCTTTCCATCTGGGCCAACGGCGAACGCGTCGGCACCTGGCGCATTCCTGCGCGCGGGGCGGACGAGTTGCGCTACGACGACGCCTGGGTCGGCTCGCCGACAGGGCGCCCGCTCTCGCTCTCCTTGCCGCTGGTCGGCGGCTTCATCCACAAGGGGCCGGTCGTCCAGAACTACTTCGACAATCTGCTGCCCGACAGTCAGCCCATTCGCGAGCGCATCGCGAGCCGCTTCAGGACGCGCACGACGCAGCCCTTCGACCTCCTGCAGGCCGTCGGCCGCGATTGCGTGGGCGCCATCCAGCTGCTGGGCGAGGACGACGGCCCGGCGGATGTCGATCGCATCGCGGGCGAGGCGATGGGCGAGGCCGACGTCGAGAAGCTGCTGCAGCAGACCGTCGACCCCGGCAGGTTCGCTGCGCAATCCGCACCCGAAGACGGGTTGCGCATCTCCCTGGCCGGCGCCCAGGAGAAGACCGCGCTGCTGTGGCACGAGGGCCAATGGTTCCGCCCGCACGGCTCGACGCCCACCACGCACATCCTGAAGTTGCCGCTGGGCCTGGTCGGCCACCGCAGAGCCGACTTCAGCACCTCGGTGGAAAACGAGTGGCTCTGCCTGAACATCCTGCAGGAGTACGGCATACCCGTGCCCCGTACGGCCATCCTGCGCTTCGGCTCGCAGAAGGTGCTGGCCGTCGAGCGCTTCGATCGCAGGTTGCACTCGTCCGGCAACTGGTGGCTGCGCCTGCCGCAGGAAGACTTCTGCCAGGCCCTGGGCAAGCCGCCGCACCTGAAGTACGAGGCCGACGGTGGTCCCGGCATGATCGACCTGGCGGGCGTGCTTCGAAGCTCGGTCGATGCCCAGCAGGACCTGGCCACGCTCATCACCGTGCAGCTGCTCTTCTGGATGCTCGGCGCGCCCGACGGGCATGCGAAGAACTTCAGCATCGCGTGGTTGCCAATGGGCCGCTACAGGTTGACACCCGTCTACGACGTGATGTCCATCTGGCCGGTGGAGGGCAACGGGCCGAACCAGTTCTCCAAGCACGAGGCCAAACTGGCCATGGCCCTGATCGGCAAGAGCAAGCACTACCAGTTCAAGACCATCCAGCGGCGCCATTTCAATGCCATGGCGCAGAAGTGCCACTACGGGCCGGACGCGGAGGACCTCATCCAGCGCGTGCTCTCGGCAACGCCGGGCGTGATCGACCGCATCGGCGCGCGCCTGCCTGCGCACTTTCCGGCCGCGGTGTCCGACAGGATTCTCGAAGGCCTTGGGCGTTCCGCCAGGGCGCTGGGGGCGATGCCCGCTTTCTAGGCGGTCGAACGCTCAGAGCTTGCTCAGCGTCTGCACGATCTCGTCGACCAGCCAGCGGTGGGCGGCGCTGTACTCGTGGCGCGCATGCCAGTGGGCCTGCACCTGAAAGTCCGGCAGCGGCACAGGCAGGGGCAGCGCCTTCAGCCCGCCCTGCAACACGTAGAGGCTGGCCACCCGCGACGGCAGCAGCACCAGCAGGTCGCTCTGCGACAGAAGCTGCGGCAGCACGGTGAACTGGGGCACGCGCGCCACGATGTTGCGGCTGATGCCACGCTCGGCCAGCGCCTCCTCGATCAGGAAGTGGCCCGAGCGCGGCGAAGCCACCATCACATGCCGCGCCGACGAGAACTCCTCGAGGCTCATGCGCTCGCCGATGATGGGATGGTTGGCCGACATCAGGCATACGTAGTGCTCGCGGAACAGCAGCACGCTGTGCACGGGCGATGCGAGCGCCGGGATGTTGCCGATGGCCATGTCGAGCCGCCCGACCGCCAGGTCCTCGCTCAACGCGTCGGGGATCTGCACGATGTCGATCTCGATGTGCGGCGCCGACTCCTGGAACTTGCGCAACAGCGGCGGCACGAAATACAGCACGCCGATGTCCGACATCGCGAGGCGAAAGCGGCGCGTCGAGCGCTGCGGATCGAAGGCGGTGTTCTGCTCGAGGGTGCTCTCGACGGAGGCCAGCGCATCCCGGTAGCGCTGGAACAGCTGCTCCGCCAGGCTGGTGGGGATCAGGCCGTTGCTGCTGCGCGAAAACAGGCGGTCGGCGTACACCTTGCGCAGCTTCGCGAGGCCGTAGCTGATGGTGGGCTGGGTGAGGTCGAGCCGTTCCGCTGCCTGCGTGACACTGCGCGTTTCATAGATCGCGACGAACACGCGAACGAGGTTGAGGTCCAGATGGCTCATGGGTCTTTTGCCGAACGCCGAATGTGCCACAGACCGGCGTGCAATCGGACCGCTAGCGCGCCACCCGCCCCTGCACACCCTCGACCAGCCAATTCATCTTCAGTACCTGCTCGTCGTTCAACTGCGCGCCCTTCGCGATCACGGTGCGGCCCTCGTTGTCGCGCACATCGCCATTCACCGCGCGAAACGGCTGCAGCTTGCCCGCCGCGATGTCCTGCTGCCGCGCCAGCACCTCCTGCTGCACGGCCTGAGGCACCTTGGTGCCGAAGTCGCCGACGCGGATCATCCCTTCCTTCACGCCGCCCCAGAGGTTGCCGCTCTTCCAGCTGCCGTCGAGCACCGCGCGGGCACGCTGCGTGTAGTAGCCGCCCCACTGGTGCGTGACCGCGACGATCTGCGCATCGGGCGCGATCTTGCGCATGTCGGAGTGGTAGGCGACGGCCATCCGGCCGCGCTCCTGCGCCGCGGCCATCACCGCGGTCGATCCGGTGTGGAAGGCGACGACGTCGGCGTTCTGGTTGAACAGCGTCATCGCCGCATCGCGTTCCTTCGGCGGATCGAACCACGCGTTGAGCCACACCACGATCACCTTCGCATCCGGGTTCACCGAGCGCATGCCGAGCGTGAAGGCGTTGATGCCCTGCAGCACCTCGGGAATCGGAAAGCCCGCCACATAGCCCGCGACGTTCGTCTTCGTCATGCGGCCGGCCGCGATGCCTGCGAGGTAGCGGCCTTCGTAGTAGCGCGCATTGGCGGTTGCCACATTGGGCGCGGCCTTGTAGCCGGTGATCGATTCGAACTTCACGCCGGGGAAGTCCTTCGCGACCTTGAGCGTCGGCTCCATGTAGCCGAAGCTGGGCGTGAAGATCAGCTGGTGGCCCTGCTGCGCGAGATCGCGGATCACGCGCTCGGCATCGGCCCCTTCGGCCACGTTCTCGACGAAGGTGGTCTTCACCCGGGCGCCGAGTGCCGCATCGACGGCCTTGCGGCCCTCTTCATGCTGGCGCACCCAGCCGGCATCGGTGACCGGCGTGACATAGACGAAGCCGATCTTCAGCGGCTCCTTCGGCGCCTGCGGTTGGGAAAAAGCGGGAGACAAAAGAAAACAGGCGGTCACCCACGCCAGAACGGCGCGGCCCGCGAGGTTTTTGTACATGGTGTTCCTCTACATGGCCCCGGAAAAGCAAAAGCCCGCAGCCGGCCGGGGCGCCCGGCTGCGGGGTGCGGATTCTAGTGCGGGCTTTCTCAGACCCGCGCGGCGGCCTCCGCCCGCGCGCCCGCCACGCCATAGCGAGGTGCAGGCACCGAGCTGGAAAGCCGGTCCGACATGGCGCGCCGCGCCGCATCGAAGGCATCCCACTCGGCCTGGCTCGGCAGCGACGGAATCGTGACCTTCTCGCCCTGGTCGAGCCCCGCGAGCGACGCGTCGACCATGTCTTCCGCGGTCATGACGATCCCGGTCGGCAGGTGCTGCACCGGCAGTCCGGCAATGCCCCAGAACTCGGTGGCCGTGGCGCCCGGAAGCACGGCCTGCACACGCACGCCCTTGTCGCCCAACTCATGCTGCAACGACTGGCTGAACGCGAGCACAAAAGCCTTGCTGCCGCCATACACGCCGTTGAGCGTCTCGGGTGAGACGGCCACGATCGACGAGATGTTCACGATGGTTCCGGCGCCGCGCGCCACGAAACCCGGCGCGGCCGCATAGGTGAGGCGCGTGGGCGCGTTCACGTTGATCGCGATCATCTCTTCCATCTTCTCGATGTCCGAGGCGAGCAGTGGCGCGGTGGCGCCGACGCCCGCGTTGTTCACCAGCATCGTGAGGCCGCTGTTCGTCCGGATCGCGGCTTCGACGCGCGCAATGTCTTTCTGGTTCGTCAGGTCGGCAGCGATCGTTTCGATCTTGCGGCCCGTGTCCGCCGCCAGCTTGCCGGCCAGCGCTTGCAGGCGATCACGGTTCCGCGCGACCAGGACCAGGTCGAAGCCCCGGCGGGCCAGCCGGTCGGCGTAGACGGCGCCGATGCCCGAAGAAGCGCCGGTGATGAGGGCAGTGCCTTGTTGTGTCGCAATCATGGAGGTTTCCTTTTCTCGTCACGTTGTTGTGGACGTGAGGGAAGTTTCCTCCGGAAGGTCTATGGCGTAAATGTCATAAAAGCCACCTTTTACGCCATATCGACGCCCTGCTTTGCCACCCGTCGCATGGCCTGCGGCGGCTGGCCCAGCGTGCGCAAGAAGGCGCGGCGCATGCGCTCGGGATCGCCGAAACCCGTTTCCTTGGCGACGACGTTGAGCGCGAGCCCGCCGGCGTCGATCAGCGCTCTCGCCGCTTCGACGCGCAGGTGCTCGACGGCCTGTGCGGGCGACTGGCCGGTTTCCGACTTGAAGGCCCGGCTGAACTGGCGCGGGCTCAGGTGCGCTACCTCGGCGAGGTCTTCGACCGACAGCGGATCGCGCAGGTTGGCGCGCGCGTGCACCAGCGTCTGCTGGATGCGGTCCGACTTCGGCTCCAGTTCGAGCAGCGCGGAATACTGCGACTGCCCGCCCGCCCTGCGGTGATAGACGACGAGGTTCTTCGCGGCCATGCGCGCCACCTCGACGCCCAGGTCCTGTTCCACCAGCGCCAGCATCAGGTCGATGCCCGCCGTCATGCCGGCCGAGGTCCAGAGCGTCCCATCGTTGATGAAGATGCGGTCCGGCTGCACCTTGGCGAGCGGGTGGCGCTTCTGCAGTTCCTGCGCGAAGGCCCAGTGCGTGGTGACGCGCCGGCCATCAAGCAGGCCGGCATCGGCGAGCCCGAAGGCGCCGGTGCAGATGCTCGCCAGCCGGCGCGAACTGCGTTCGCCCGCACGCAGCATGCGGCACAGGGTTTCCGACGTGGGCACGATGGTCAATGCGCCGGTCATCACCAGCGTGTCGAATTTCGACGCGGTGAAGCGTCTGGTTTCGACGTTGATGCCCGACGAACTGGGCGTCAGCCCGCCGGTTTCCGACAGGAGCTCCACCTTGTAGAACGACTTCCCGAGGTGCTTGTTCGCCAGTTCGAACGCCGCGAGGGCCGCCAGATCGAGGATCTGAAAGCCCGGAAAAACGACGACCGCGATGCGCTTCAACATGAAGTCCTGAAAGGAGGTATCTGGAACATTCCAGACGGCAGGCTACGTGACCTCCTGCGATCGGTCAATCCGCCGCCCCACACGGCGCACAACAAGAAAGCGCCCTGCCCGAAGGTCAATGGAAGTGAACCGTCGCGTGCCCCCACGCATGCGACGCCTGCGCATCCGCCGTCACATGCACCTGGTTCGCGAGAAAGGACGGCGGCAGGCCGAAGTAGCGCTGGAAGGTGCGGCTCATGTGGGCCGCATCGGTGAAGCCGCTGACGAGCGCGACATCCGTGAGCGGGCGATGGCCGGTGAACTGCTGCACGGTGCGCCGCACCTTGGTCCACAAGGCGTAGCGCTTGACCGACACGCCCACCTGCTGCGCGAACAGATGGGTCAACCGGTCGGGCGAGAGGCAGGCCACGACCGACAGCTCCTTCAGCGAAATCTGGCCGGCATGCGCGCGAATGGCCTGCAGCACACGCTCGATGCGCCGGTCGATCGGCGCATCGATCTCCGGGCATCCGGCGATCGCCTCGACCAGCTTCGCGCTGAGCGACTGCAGCCTGCGGTCGCCCAGCATGCCGCGCTGCGCCGGGCCGAAGTCGTCGCGCAGCCGGCCGAAGCAGCGCGCGTCGATCGGCTGGATGCCGTGGCCGCCCATGCACTTCGCCAGCATGCGGTAGGCGCTGGAGGCCGGGTCGAGGTTGAGCGAGAGCAGCCCGCAGCCGTCGACATCGAGCCGGCGCGACACATGCGGCGCCACCAGCGCGGCCGTGCAGTGCACGCGCGTGCCATCGGCCGCCTCGAGCATGAAGGGATGGCCGCTGACCGATGCCAGCAGCGTGGCCGACGAGCGGGCGGTCAGCCCCGACTGGATCGCCGGGGTGATGTAGAGGAACCTGTCATCCCACAGGTGCAGGAAGTTTTTCTGCGTGGTCATGCCGTATCGCTTTTGTCCTTGTCTCCAGCGGCGGATTCTCACGCATCGGCATGGCAAGAGGCTGCACGTGCTGGCGTACCGCCTCGAGCAGCAGCGCGGCGAGCCGGCTCGCCGGGGCCTCGGCGCGAGCCTGTGCGCGATAGAGCACCAGCGAGATCTGCGGCAGCGCGGGCAGCGACAGCGTCGTGCGATCGAGGATGCGCACATGCGCGGGCAATCCGAACGGCGTGCGCACCGTGAGGCCCAGCCCTGCCGATGCGGCGGCCCACAGCGCCGACAGGCTGGCGCTGGCGAACGAGCGGCGCCACGGCACGCCGGCGCGGTCGAGCGCGGCGATGACGATCTCGCGCAACGGGCACGGCGCGTCGAGCATGATCAGCGGCAGCGGCTCCTTGCTCTTGCGCGCGCCCGGGCCGCGGCGCTCGCGCTCGGTCCACCAGGGGGCGTCGATGCGCTCGGGCGACCTGGGGCCGATCCACAGCAGCGGCATGCGCGCCACGCGCTCGGCGTAGGGCGACAGCGGCTGGTCGCCCGCGTCCCATGCCAGCGCGAGGTCGAGTTCGCCGAGCTCGAGCCGCTCGCGCAGATGGGCGCTGCGCGCCACGAAGGCCTCGATGCGCACCTTGGGATGCGCACGCGCGAAACGGCCCAGCACGGCGGGCAGCAGCGCCTCGCCGAAGTCTTCCTGCAAGCCCAGACGCACCGCGCCCTGCAGGTCGGCACCGCGCATCGCAGCGCTGGCCTCGTCGTTGAGTTCCAGCATGCGGTGCGCGTAGGCCAGCAATGTTTCGCCGGCATCGGTGAGCGCGAGCCCGCGGCCGGCCTTGCGGAACAGCACGGTGCCCGCCTGCGACTCCAGCTTCTTCAGCTGCGCGCTCACGGCCGAGGTCGAGCGGCCGAGCTTGCCGGCCGCGCGCGCGTAGCTGCCGAGCGCGATGCCGGTGGAGAAGGTGCGCAGCACGTCGAGATCGAACATCACCTGGCTCATGTCGGGTCCTTTTCATCGTCCTGTTTTTTGGAACGATTCGCTCATTATTTTCTGATTTTCAAAAGCTTTGCAACGGCGGACACTGCGTCGCAGCATGACCCATCCGCCCCCCTCCTCCCCTTCGTATTCGCCCCGCCACCGCTGGAAGGTGCTGGCCGCGGGCGTGGCCGCCAACGCGGCGTTCTCCGTGGCCTTCAGCGGCATCCCGATGACCGCCGTGCTGATGCGCACCGGCTACCGGCTCGACAACGCCACGCTCGGCCTGGTGCTCGGCCTCATGGGCCTGGGCATCGCAGTGAGCGAGCTGCCGTGGGGCCTGCTGACCGACCGCTGGGGCGACCGGCCGGTGCTGCTGACCGGCCTGGGCAGCACCGCCCTCGCGCTCGTGGCGATGGCGCTCTGGGCCGCGCCCGACGCGCAGCACATCCCCGGCCTCGGCTGGCTGGGCGCGGGACTGCTGCTGGTCGGCCTGCTGGGCGGCAGCGTCAACGGCGCCAGCGGCCGCGCGGTGATGACGTGGTTCGATGCCGGCGAGCGCGGGCTCGCGATGAGCATCCGGCAGACCGCCGTGCCGCTGGGCGGCGGCATCGGCGCGCTGGTGCTGCCGCTCGTCGCGCTGCACTTCGGCTTTGCCGCGCTCTACAGCCTGCTGGCGGTGCTGTGCGCGCTGAGCGCGGTGATGAGTTGGGCCTGGGTGCACGAGCCGCCCATCGCACCGCGCACCAAGGCCAACGTCGCCGAGATGGTGATCGCGCCGAAGACCGGCCCGCTGCGCGACGCCCGCGTCTGGCGCATCGTGCTCGGCATCGGCATTCTTTGCGCGCCGCAGTTCGCGGTGCTGTCCTTCGGCACGGTGTTCCTGCATGACTTCGGCCATGCGGGCCTCGCGACCATCACGGCCACGATGGTCTTGGTGCAGGTCGGCGCGATGGCGATGCGCGTGTGGAGCGGCCGCTGGACCGACCGCCGCCGCAACCGCCCCGCCTACCTGCGCGCCTGCAGTGCGCTCAGCGTGCTGCTGTTCGCGGGGCTCGCGGTGCTGGTGATGGCCACGGGCACGCACGCCGCCGATTCACTGGCGCTGCGCGTCGCGCTGGTCGTGCTGCTGGGGGCGAGCGGTGTCTGCGTGTCGGCCTGGCACGGCGTGGCCTACACCGAACTCGCCACGCTGGCCGGCGCGGCCCGTGCGGGCACCGCGCTGGGCATGGCGAACACCAGCGTGTTCATCGTGTGCTTCGTCACGCCCCTCTCGATTCCGCACCTGATGGCGCTGCAGGGCTGGCCCCTGGTGTGGCTCGCGGCCAGCGCCTGTGCGCTGGTGGCGATGCCGCTGCTGGTGCCGCGCGCCGCGGCAGCCGCCGGTCAGAAGGTGGCGAAGGCGGCGTTGAGCCGGTCCACGTAGGCGCGCCTGGCGGCCGCGTCGATGAAGCTGCCCTCGAAGCTGTTGGCCGCGAGCTGCCAGGCCTGCTGCACGCCGAGGCCGGTGGCTGCGAAGGTCTGCGTGAAGTTCTGGTTCATGTAGCCGCCGAAGTAGGCCGGGTCGTCCGAGTTGACGGTGGCGACCAGACCGGCGTCGAGCAGCGCACCGAGGTTGTGCTTCGACAGGTCGGGGAACACGCAGAGCTTGAGGTTCGACAGCGGGCACACGGTGAGCGGAATGCGGTCTTGCGCGAGCCGCTTCATCAGGGCCGGGTCCTTGGCGCTCTGCACGCCGTGGTCGACGCGCTCGACCTTGAGCACGTCGAGCGCACTCCAGACATAGGCCGGCGGGCCTTCCTCGCCCGCGTGCGCGACCAGGTGGAAGCCCAGTTCGCGGCAGCGCGCGAACACGCGCGCGAACTTCTCGGGCGGATGGCCGACCTCGCTCGAATCGAGGCCGACGCCGATGAATTTGTCCCGGAACGGCAGCGCCTGCTCCAGCGTCTCGAAGGCTTCTTCCTCGCTCAGGTGGCGCAGGAAGCAGAGGATGAGCGCCGCGCTGACGCCGAGCTTCGGCTGCGCATCGACGCAGGCGCGGTGCAGGCCATTGACGACGGTTTCCATCGGCACGCCCCGCGCCGTGTGCGTCTGCGGGTCGAAGAACATCTCGGTGTGCACCACGTTGTCGGCCGCGGCGCGCTCGAGGTAGGCCCAGGCCATGTCGTAGAAGTCCTGCTCCTTCAGCAGCACGCTGGCGCCGGCGTAGTAGATGTCGAGAAAGCTCTGCAGGTTGGTGAAGGCGTAGGCGCGGCGCAGGTCTTCGACGCTGGCATACGGAATGGCCACGCCGTTGCGCTGCGCGAGCGCGAAGATCAGCTCGGGTTCGAGCGAACCTTCGATGTGCATGTGCAGCTCGGCCTTGGGCATGGCGCGCAGCAGCTCGGGCAGGCGCTCGGCGGAGATCTTGTCGAAGGTCTTGTCGAAGACAGGGCGTGGGTCGGTCATGGCGGGGAACTCTGCGTTGTGATCCCGCACAGCATAAGCGCAGCCACCGCCTGCGCGATCACCGAAAACGTATAGCCGTCAATCGATGCTGCGCGCCGAACTCGTCAGCGAGCGTGCGCACGAGAGCAGCGTCGGCGCGAGCTTGCGCACCGCCTCGTCCAGCGTCCAGCGGCTGGTGGGTGCCACCACGTGCACCGAGGCGACCGGACGGCCCTGGCTGCCCACCACGGGCGCCGCGATGGTCATGTCGCCGAGGAACAGCTCCTCGGCGTTGGTGGCGAAGCCCTGCAGCCGCGCCTGGCGCAGCGCCTCGAGGATCTCGTCGACGCCGGTGCGGGTGTGGGCGGTATGGCCCACGCGGTCGGAGGCCTCGATCAGCGCCCGCGCCTCGTCCTCGGGCAGCGCGCTCAGGTAGGCGCGCCCGGAAGCGGTGCAGTACATCGGGATGCGGCTGCCGATCGGCATGTGGACCGGCACGAACTGCGCACTGACGAAGCGCGCCACGTAGACCATGTCGAGCCCGTCGGGCTCGGTGAGGCACGAGGTTTCGGTCGTCACCTTGGTCAGCTCCGACAGGAACGGATTGGCCACGTCGATCAGCGGATCGGCCGCCAGGTAGTTGAAGCCGATCTCCATCACGCGCGGCGTGAGCTGGTAACGCCGCGTCTTCGGGTGCTTGCGCACATAGCCCAGCTTCTCGAGCGTGAAGACCATGCGCTGCGCCGAACTCCGGGTGATGTCGGTGGCCTCGGCCACGTCGGCCAGCGTCATGGTGCGGCGCCGGGCGCTGAAGGCCTGCAGCACGGCCAGGCCCTTCTCCAGCGACTGGTTGAACAGCAGGCTGGGGCTTTCGCCGGTGGGGGATTCTGGTGTGGCGTCCATCGCTGTGGAGTATACCGATATCGGTTTCAAATATCGAATATCGATACAACAAGTGCGACTAGTGGTTTATCTTTATTGATATGAGATTCAAAAGAATCGATTATTGGCATGCATGTTGCATCGGCACCGTCGGCCACTGGTCCTTCTTTTTTCGCTTTCTTTCCGCTCTTTCCACCTTCTTCGAGGAGTGCTTCCATGAATCGCATCGTTCGCCACCTTCACCGCCTGGCCTTGGGCTTCTGCTTCGCCGGCGCCGCCTCGCTGGCCGGCGCACAGGGCGCCGCGCCCGCCACCTACAACGTGGGCGCCACGGCCACCGGCGTGCCGTTCACCTTCCTGGACGTGAAGACCAACACCATCCAGGGAATGATGGTCGACACCGTCACCGCCGTGGGCAAGGCCGGCGGCTTCGGCGTCAACGTGCAGCAGACGGTGTTCTCGGCGCTCATCCCCTCGCTCACCGCACGCAAGATCGACATCGTCTCGGCCGCGATGCTGAAGACGGCGGCGCGCCAGGAGGTGGTCGACTTCAGCGACCCGGTGTACTCGTACGGCGAGGGACTGATCGTCAAGAGCGACGACACCCGCGCCTACGTTTCGCTCGACGAGCTCAAGGGCGAGGTGGTCGGCGCGCAGGTCGGCACCGTCTTCCTCGACATGCTCACCAAGAAGGGCATCTTCAAGGAAGTGCGCAGCTACGACTCGGTGGCCGACATGACGCGCGACCTCTCGCTGGGCCGCATCAAGGCCGGCCTGGGCGACCAGCCCATCATTGCCTACCAGCTGCGGCAGAACACCTTCAGCGGCGTGAAGCTGGTGGAAAGCTACAAGCCGGTGAACGTGGGCGACGTGTGCCTGGTGGTGCGCAAGGGCGACACCGAGACCATGGCCCGCCTCAACAAGGCCATCGCCGCGATCAAGGCCGACGGCACGCTCGCCAAGATCGTCCAGAAGTGGGGCATCTGACGCATCGCACCCATGGCTGCTTCCTTTCTCCAGAACGCGCAGGACTTCCTGCCGATCCTCCTGCAGGGCGCCGTCGTCACGGTGCAGGTCACCGTGCTCTCGTTCCTGCTCAGCAGCGCGCTCGGGCTCGCGCTCGCGCTGATGAAGCTCTCGCCCGTGCGCGCGCTCTCGTGGACGGGCACGGTGATCATCAACGTGATCCGCGGGCTGCCGATCATCGTGCAGCTGTTCTACATCTACTTCGTGCTGCCCGAGTTCGGCGTGCAGCTCACGGCCTTCCAGGCCGGCGTGATCGGCCTCGGCATCGCCTACTCGGCCTACCAGGCCGAGAACTTCCGCGCCGGCATCGAGGCCGTCGACCCGGGGCAGCGCGAAGCCGCGCAGGCCATGGGCATGCGCTCGGCGCTGATCATGCGGCGCGTGATCCTGCCGCAGGCCTTTCGCATCGCACTGCCGCCCTACGGCAACACGCTGGTGATGATGCTCAAGGACTCCTCGCTGGTCTCGACCATTACCGTGGCCGAGATGACGCGCGCCGGCCAGCTGATCGCCTCGTCGACCTTCCAGAACATGACGGTCTACACGCTGGTCGCCCTGCTCTACCTGCTGATGAGCCTGCCGCTGGTCTACGGCCTGCGGCGGCTCGAGCGGCGCTTCGGCGCCGGGAGGAAGCAGCCATGATCCGCGTCGACCAACTGGAGAAGCGCTTCGGCACGCACCGCGTGCTGCAGGGCGTGAGCCTGCATGTGGACGCCGGCGAGGTGGTGTGCCTGATCGGCCCCTCGGGCTCGGGCAAGTCGACGGTGTTGCGCTGCATCAACGGACTGGAGTCGTACGAAGGCGGCGAGGTGCGCGCCTTCGGCGAACGCGTCGACCGCAACGGCAGCGGCATCCACCGGCTGCGCAGCCGCATGGGCATGGTGTTCCAGCGCTTCAACCTGTTCCCGCACCGCACGGTGCTGGAGAACGTGATGGAAGGCCCGGTCTACGTGCTGGGCCACAAGCCCGCGCAGGCGCGCGAGGAAGCGCTCGCGCTGCTCGCCAAGGTCGGGCTCGCGGAAAAGGCGCAGGCCTACCCGGCCCAGCTCTCGGGCGGCCAGCAGCAGCGCGTGGCCATCGCCCGCGCGCTGGCGATGAAGCCCGAGGCCATGCTGTTCGACGAGCCCACCTCGGCGCTCGACCCCGAGCTGGTCGGCGACGTGCTCGGCGTGATGCGCGCACTGGCCGACGAAGGCATGACCATGATCGTGGTGACGCACGAGATGGGCTTCGCGCGCGAGGTGGCCGACCGCGTCTGCTTCCTGCACAGCGGCAGCATCGTCGAGGAAGGCCCGGCCGCGCAGGTGCTGGGCGCGCCGCGCCAGCCGCGCACGCAGGACTTCCTGCGGCGCGTGCTGCATCCGTCGGCCGCCCCCGTCGAGGTGCGGCAATGAGCGTTGTCGCGCAGGCGCTTCCCCCGTCGCTGTGGGCGGCCACCGCCCCGCCCGCTGCGCCGACACCGCCGTTGGCCGAATCGCGCAAGGTCGACGTGCTGATCGTCGGCGGCGGCTTCACCGGCCTGTCGACCGCGCTGCACCTCGCCGAGGTCGGTGTGCAGGTCTGCGTGCTCGAGGCACACGAGCCCGGCTGGGGTGCCTCCGGGCGCAACGGCGGCCAGGTGAACCCCACGCTGAAGCACGACCCCGACGAGTTGCTGCGGCTCTACGGCGCCGGGCGCGCGGCGCCGCTGATCGACGCCGTCTCCCGCTCGGCCGACGTGGTGTTCGACTTGATCGCGCGCCACGGCATCGATTGCCAGCCGGTGCGCAACGGCTGGCTGCAGGTCGCCTACTCGCCGAAGCACGTGGGGGGCCTGCATGCACGCGCCACCCAATGGGCGCAGCGCGGCGTGAAGACCGAGATGCTGGACCACGCCGCCGTCAGCGCGCGGCTGGGCACCGAGGCTTTCGCGGGCGGCTGGCTCGACCCCCGCGCCGGCGGCATCCAGCCGCTGGCCTACACGCGCGGCCTGGTGCGCGCCGCGCAGGGCTTCGGCGCCGCGGTGCACGGCGGCACCGAAGTCACCGCGCTGGAGCGCCGGGGCACGCACTGGCACGCCAGCACCTCGACCGGCGCCACCGTCACCGCCGAGCAGGTGGTGCTCGCGACCAACGGCTACACCGGGCCGTTGTGGCCGGGACTGTCGCGCACCGTGCTGGCCGCCAACAGTTTCATCGTGGCCACGCAGCCACTGGAAGGCGCGGCCGCCGATGCCATCCTGCCGCACGGCGAGACGGCCTCGACGTCGCAGCGCCTGCTGCTCTATTTCCGCAAGGATGCGCAGGGCCGGCTGCTGATGGGCGGCCGCGGACACTTCGCCGATCCGTCCGGGCCTGCGGACTTCGCGCACCTGGAACGTTCGCTCGAGCTGCTGTTTCCCCAGCTCGGGCCGCTGCGCTACGAATACCGCTGGGCCGGCCGCATCGCGGTCACGCGCGACTTCATGCCGCATGTGCACACGCCGGCGCCGGGCATGACGATCGCGCTGGGCTACAACGGACGGGGCATCGCACTGGCGACGAGCATGGGCAAGCACCTGGCCGCGCGGCTCGTCGATGCGGGCGCGGATTTCCCGTATCCGGTGACGGCGATCCAGCCGATACCGCTGCATGGGCTGCAGCGGTTCTATGTGGCCGGGGGGGTGGCCTGGTACAGCTTGCTGGACCGGATGGCTTGAAGGCGGACGCTCATCGCTCGGTCAGAATCAAGAAACAGCAGAAGGTTGCGTGGCGTTCGTCGGGCCCACCCGAGGGCTGAGGCGCCGCAACGCGCAGGTCAATCGACCGGATCGCAGGCTGCCGGGCCGGTGCTGGCATTGACGGCGATGCCGCAGCCTTCTGGAATTTCATCTCAGAACGCCACGGTCGCCTGCGCCCACAGCCGCGCGCCACGGCGGCCATCGCTGGCCCGGCCCTCGGTGGCCCAGGCCGAGGTGAGCGAGAACGCCAGCTTGTCCGTCGCCCAGCCCACGCCCAGGCCGGCGCCGGCCAGGTGCGCGCGGTTGCCGGTGCTGCCGCTGCGGTTCCACGCGCGGTGGTTGAGCTGCACGCCGCCCGCGTCGTAGAAAGCCTGCAGCTGCCAGCCCGGCGCGGGCTGCCAACGCAGCGCCGCACTGGCCAGCCAGCCCGCGTCGCCCAGGGCCTCGCCCTGCGCATAGGCCCGCACCCCGTTGTTGCCGCCCAGGCTGAACTTCTCCGCCGACGCCAGGTTCCGGTCGGCCAGCTGGCCGCTGAGGTTCAGGGCCAGCGACCAGTCGGGGCGCAGGGCCTGCACGCGCTGCAGCTGGTAGTTCAGCTTGCTGAAGTGCCCGGCGCTTC